>Ga0105164_10001984_pt1 | contig 12843 bp, 5 predicted proteins | sample VDWuncwatermetaG_FD_89674 | JGI IMG/M metagenome (GOLD analysis project Ga0105164, IMG submission 89674) | Wastewater microbial communities from Netherlands to study Microbial Dark Matter (Phase II) - VDW unchlorinated drinking water | ecosystem: Environmental > Aquatic > Freshwater > Drinking...
AAAGCTGAACGGTTGACGCTAAACAGGGAATTTGAAAGGGTTTTTGACGAAGGTAGAGTATTTAAAAATTCCCATGTCGTTCTTTATGTCGCATCAAACGAATATCAGAATTCTCGTTTGGGGCTGGTGGTAAGCAAAAAAGTGGGGAATGCCGTACGGCGCAATCGAGCCAAACGCCTGCTCAGGGAGGCTTACAGGCTGAATAAGCGCTTGCTTACTGTCCATGTCGATATTATTGCCATTCCACGCAGCCCTTTTTCATCTGATCTGAAATTGCCAGACGTTGAAGATGGATTTAAAAAATTACTTCTTCAAATTAACGAAACATTTGCCCGTTCTATCCATGAAGTTCATCATCATTAAATTGGTTCAGGCATACCAATTTATTATTTCACCCCTTTTGCATCCTTCCTGTCGTTATGAACCCACCTGTTCACAATACATGATCGATGCAGTGGAGAAGAAAGGCATCTTGTTGGGTATTTGCCTTGGGATATGGCGGGTATTGAGATGTCATCCCTTTGGTGGTTCCGGCTACGATCCCGTGAAATAAATTGGGTAAAGCGCCGATTTAGCCACGAGAACACGAATTAGAAAGACATTGCCATTACCAGTCAATTTCAGTTTGATGTTGTGATGACCTTACATGTTATCAAAGCCAACGGATGGATAATTTCCTATATCTTAGATTCTGAAGTTCCATGCTAAGTTTCTCATATCATCAATTTTTGGTTGAGTAACTGCCTATTTTGTTAGCAGCATAAGTCGCTTCAATTCGTTAGCAGCATCCTCTTTTCTATCCAGTTTATTATATAGTTGTGCGAGGTTTTTGTGGATAATGGGATTAAAAGGATTGATGTGGTTGGCTTGTGATAAAATTTCTATAGCGGCGTCATACTCGCCTTTTCGTTGATAGAGTTCGCCGAGTGAAATATAGGTAGTGGTGTATTCGGGATAATATTCAAGGGCGACTTTCAGTATTTCCTCAGCCTTGGTGTATTGCGTATCCATGATGTAGGACGTCGCTAATTTGTTCTGGATTTGTGGAGATATGTTGTTGGCTTTTTTGAATGCCTTTTCATATTCCACGATAGCCGCGCTATGTAATCCCGCATGACGCAAGAGATCCCCTAGAACGGCATATTTTTTAGCCTCTTTTACCTCTATTTCGGCAACGCTTTCAATATCATCCACTACTATTGATGATTCTTTAAGCTTTGTGGGAAGTATCCGGATACCATGAACCCTTCGGAGTTTTTTCTGCTTCAGGTCTTGCATCCAATTCTTTTCAAATTCATCAAATGAAACATTTACTGCCGATGACACCGCATCTTCTGCTGTTTTCCCATGTTTAATGCCTTCCAGAATAGATACGAGTAAGGGATAGCCGCCACGGTTGGATATGTAATCGATTACGGTAAAGACTTCTGCAAAAGCGAGGGCGGTATCTTCTTTCTTTTTCAGTTTTGCAAGCGAGGGGTGCATTTGTTCAAACGTGATAAAATAATCCTTTTCGACAGCCTCGGCTAGCAGGCTTTCGAGAGAGACAGGGAGTGTCGGAGACAGACCTTCAAGCCAACGTTTTTCTTCATACTTGGCAATGCCCTCGTGAAGCCAAATGGGAACGCGATTGGAAGTCTTTTTCATTATTACGTAATGTACGTACTCGTGGGTAAGTGTATCAAGCCATTGGTATCCCCTGGGCTGGAGACGCGGGCTTGTGATGATTACACGATTAAATAAACAGATCGCTACGGTTCCGGAGGTTTCTATCTCTTCCTTGGTGAGTGTCGAAATCGTACAAAAACTTTCTGCGTCAGGGAACACTTCAACAAGGATAGGTTCTTTTGGAAAATAATCAAGATCGTGTCCGACGGCATGATAAGCCTTTTCAAGGGCATTTAAGGCATAATCAACTAATATGGCGTCTTTATCCTCTGAATATCGGAAGAGGAAATGTTCGGTTTTGATCTCTTTGAACTTGCTCGTCGTCTGATAAATTTTCTCTACGAAATCATAAAATTCCTGAATCTTTTTTGCAGTATCTAGTTTTTTCAGCGCCTCTTTTAAAAAAGATAATGATTCTTTATAGTTACCCTCGTAAAAACGCACTTCACCCGCAAAAAAGCGTACGTAGGGATTTTCAGGGTCAATTAAAAGCAACTTACTGGCAATCGTCGATGCTTCTTCTATTTGCCACGTCTTCGAACATTCTTCGCCGTAAGTTATTTCATCGATAACGTCGAAGAATTTTGTTTCCTGAGCGGTGGCCTTAAATTCAAATAAAGTAAAAGCCGTTAAGAAAAACACTAGGGTAATGCAAGTTCTTTTCATTCAAAAACACCTTAAAACGATATTTAATCTACCAATCTTTGATAATAGTCTTTGTTCAGGTCTTTGTATTTTTCAGGTAACCCTTCTTTCAAGGCGTCCAGGATGTCCTGTCTGAACTCCTTCGGTACTTTATATGCTTCCTCCGGAGGTATTTCAACTTTTTCTGTTGAAGCGCCAAATTGACCTTCATCCATTCGACCGCGGAATGGCCTGGCTACAGGCATAGGCATACCGCCTTCTCCCATCATTCCCTTTGCGATACGTTCCTTTGCCATTTCCATGCCTTTTTTTGCTTCAGCAAGACGGTACAGCGATTCCCTTTCATCAACAACTGCGCCTTGCACATCCTGTTTTCCCAATTTTTCCTTTGCACCTCCCATGGACTTTGATGCCATATCAAGCTGGTTACTTGCCTTCTCATCCAGAAACTGATTTTGTTGAGAAAGTTTGTCCGCCATTTCCACGAGGTCTTCAGTCTCTCCTTGCAGTTCTTTTTGTTTTTCAGCGTATTTTTGCAAGGTATTCTGGTCTTCTTCTGTCAACTGAGAAAGCTGCGGTTCTTCAAGAAATTGCATCATTGATTCGAGATCCTTAATAATCAGTTGGTTTAGATTTGTTGCACCCTCAACCTTTTCGGGTATCTCAAGATCTTTTTTTGATACCTTCTTGTTTTCTGCAGCCTTCCCTTTTTCCAAGGTATTTTGCATACGGCTATTCCAATGATTTAAGTTCTGTGACATTTCTTTTGCTAAGTTCAATGATTCCTTCGCATCCCATCCCTTTAGCATTTCTTCCAAATGTGAAAGGGTTTCTTCCGTCTGAGGCAGTTCTCTGGACATGGAGAGAAAATCCCGCTGTAGTGGGTCTTTATTGATTTCACGATTGAGTTCTGCATTTTTCCCCAATAAGTCTGTTAACTTGTGGGATTCCTCTTGGAATAGTTCTACCTCCTCATCGTTGCCGAACAATTCGCTAAATCGGCTTGCCATCGATTCCTTTTCCTCTGACATACGTTTTAAATCGCGATTTACGAGGAGATATTCTTGAAGTAATTTATTTTCAGCAAGAATTTCCTTGGCTTCAGTGAGGTCTCTTTTAATCACTTCCACTCGTTTTCCTTGTTTTTCAAAGAATGACTTAAAGGTTTCGTCCATTGATTCCGAGGTGTTTTTTTGAATAGCCTTCTTCAATTTTTCGGTATTTTCAGTGAGTTCTCTTTCTTTATTTTCTAGCTCAGTTATTTTATTCGATAATCGGTTTGTATCTTTCAGCGTGTCGCTATAGGATGAATCTGCAAGCTTTTGTGCGGAGGATTTCATTTGGCTCATCATTTCCTGAAGGGCGGCAAGCAGCTTCTGTGCAGCCTGCAGGGCAGAATCCAAGTCTCCTTTATTGAACGCATCTTTCATGGCATTCAAATTTTCCATAATATCATTCTGCTCGATTTTTTTAAGGGCGTCTTCATTTAAAAATTCATCCATACGCTCTTCCTGCGCCATTTTCATAAGTTTCTCCATCATCTGTTGGATAGTCTCCTCGATGCGCTTTAATTCGGAGAGTACTTTTTCATTGAGATTTGCATCTTCTCCATTGCGTAATTTATTGAGCAATTTTTCGATATTGTTCTGGGATTGAATGAGGTTCTTTCCCGTAGCTAAGACATCCTCAAACTTTTGTTTTTCTATTATTTCATTGAGAAATAGAATGACATTTTCAAGCTCCAGCCCCTCTTCATCCTGGGCTTTTTGTAATTCATTCAAGAGAGGGGTCGGTATATGGTTTTCAGCTATGGTTTGAATTGACTGCACAATGACCGTTCTCTTTTTGTCTGTAACATTACGGAACTTATTTTTTAGGTTTTCAAGGGAATAATACACGCTGTAATTTGCTAATGTATCCTCCTGCATACCAGCCAAAATATTGGTGAAGAGACGAATAATCTTCTCTGCATGTTCTTGAATACCCTCCTGCGTCATAATTAAATAATCTTTAGACGTACATTTTTCGTCGTCAATCCTCTTTGTGAGATCATCAGATAACATATGGAGTGTTTCTTGTAATAGCGCCTCTTGCAATCCCACCAGTTCCTGATGCTTCTTTCTGGAACTGTATATCTCTAAGTGATAAGTTTTGGAATTGCCAACTTTGGGACCTGATATGGCGTCGTTATCTTTTACTTCTGCATGATATGCAATCTTTTCCTCTGGCCGTAGATTCAATTCGCTTAATGACCACAAGTAAGTCCCATTATATTGAAGTTGCTTCTTGCTAAAATTGGAGAGCAGCTTGGTTTTCTTTTCGTTTTCCTGCTCGAATACAAGGGAAATTTCATTTAAACCAAAATCGTCTTTAGCTGTGTACTTAAGTTCTACAGCGTCTTTTTCGTTGACAATGAGGTCTTTTGCCGGGGCATTAATAGAGATTTCAGGAGATTGGTCTGAATCCACTTGTATTGTATGTGTGATTGCATCCTTGAAGGTCATGCCTGTCGAGTCAGTGGTCTCGAAAACATACGTCCCATTTTCAAAAATTGATAAAGTACCCTTTATTGTTTTCCTATTTTCTATAGTAAACGGAATTTTGGTTAAATCATTAAAGACAATCCCAGCAGATACCAGCGGTTGATCGCTTATCGCGCTAATCTGCACCTCGCTTCCCTTTAAGGTATTGATATCTCCGCTGGTATTGTATACAGTTTTTGGTTGTAATCCTGAGTATAGAGGGTATCTATAATTTATAGTAATATCTCCAATGATGGGACCTGAGTAAGCAACCAAGCCTTTTGTGCCAATTCCTTGTCCACTACTGAGAAAACTAAGAAGAAGTGGTATATTTTTGGTAGGATATGAATGATTAGAAATGCAAATTACACTGAAAATAAATACTGAGGCGATCAGGATTGTATGGCTTAATCGTAAGAATTTTTTATTTATTACATGGCTGATGTCTAAATGTCTTAGCTGATTTGCTGTGTTGTCTACGAGCATCGAGACCATTTGCTCAGAATACGAGACTTTTTTTGGGTGTGGCTTAGCCTTAGTCAATTGAATCGAGCTAATAAGGGCGTTGTTTAGGGAGGGATATTTTTGTTCAATTAAAAGGGCAATTTTTTCTCTGTCTAAAAAGGATAATACGGGGAGCAATAACGCCTTTAAAAAAATATAAGACAGAGTGACAAGACTGCCTAGATAAAAAAAAGCAAGTCCATAAGGAAATCGCAAAAATATGTGAACACAGACTGCGCCCAATGTTAGTAAAAGCAAACCCGTAGCGAATAATAAAGTCAATCCGCCATGTAATCTATTTGTAACAGTATTCTTCCAAACTGTACGTAAAATAGATCGTATTACATTTTGACTATTTTGTGATGTATTATCCCTGGAGTTTAAAAGGCTGATAAGATCGACTAAATCCCTAAGGATTTGTCTGAATTTAATAAATAATTCCCGCATAGATTTGATTATCCTAGCAGACAAAATATTGCGGCTTTTCATAATAAATTCAAGGTTATGCCTTGGGTATTCATTTGTCAAATAAAATATTATTGACGGAGGTTGCTTTGTGGTAAAAAGCGTCTAGATGCGTGAAACTCCTCTATTGCCTGCGGTGGCCAGGATTTTTATAGTTGGCGTTTCAAAGGTTTGTTGTCAATTTGCCAAGAGATATTTTAACGAGATATGCGACTGCCGACAGGAGTGTTATCGCATTTTCTCGTAACTTAAAGTGTGTCGTTATTTTCCAAACAAAGTTCCTCTAAAAATTGTTTTATACTTGCATTTAAGTTTTTTTGAAAGTATACTAATTGTTTCTCGAAAGTAAAATATTTTGATAAAATTATTTTTTCCACTTGATTTTTTTAGAATCTTATTTTATAATCGAGTGACTACCAAATTGAGGGTAGATTTGCTCTTTTAAATTAGAAGTCAAATGCGTGCGAGTTGTGAGACTGAACTCAGTAATTTTGAGTGAAGTAAGTAAAAGTCGAGATGACTAACCTTAATATTAAGGTTAGTTACCTTCGTAATTAATAATTATGAAGAGTATGATCTTGGCTCAGAACGAACGCTGGCGGCGTGGATTAGGCATGCAAGTCGAACGAGGGAGTATCCCGAAAGGGGTACAAATCGAGTGGCGTAAGGGTGAGTAATGCATTGATAACCTACCTTTAAGATGAGGATAACAACGTTTCGAGCAATCGAAACTACCGAAAGGGTTGCTAATACTCAATAATACTATCGATACTTCGGTATTGATAGTCAAATGTCTGGAGTCGAAAGGCTCCATTTGCTTAGAGAGGGGTCAATGTCCTATCAGCTAGTTGGTAGGGTAACGGCCTACCAAGGCAAAGACGGGTAGCCGGCCTGAGAGGGTGGTCGGCCACATTGGGACTGAGACACTGCCCAGACTCCTACGGGAGGCTGCAGTCGAGAATCTTTCGCAATGCCCGAAAGGGTGACGAAGCGACGCCGCGTGTGGGAAGAAGGCCTTCGGGTTGTAAACCACTGTCGGGAGTTAAGAAATGTAAGGATGTTAATAGCGTCCTTACTTGACTAAGGCTCCGGAGGAAGCCACGGCTAACTCTGTGCCAGCAGCCGCGGTAATACAGAGGTGGCAAGCGTTGTTCGGAATTATTGGGCGTAAAGAGCACGTAGGCGGCCTTGAAAGTCAGTTGTGAAAGCCTTCCGCTTAACGGAAGAACAGCATCTGATACTACAGGGCTTGAGTGCGGGAGGGGAGAGTGGAACTTCTGGTGGAGCGGTGAAATGCGTAGATATCAGAAGGAACGCCGGCGGCGAAAGCGGCTCTCTGGCCCGTAACTGACGCTGAGTGTGCGAAAGCTAGGGGATCAAACGGGATTAGATACCCCGGTAGTCCTAGCCGTAAACGATGGGCACTAAGTAGAGGGGTTTTGATTATCTCTCTGCCGGAGCTAACGCATTAAGTGCCCCGCCTGGGAAGTACGGCCGCAAGGCTAAAACTCAAAAGAATTGACGGGGGCTCGCACAAGCGGTGGAGCATGTGGCTTAATTCGATGCAACGCGAAGAACCTTACCGGGGTTTGACATGGTAGAAGTAGGAACCAGAAAGGGTAACGAACGGTATCCAGTCCGTAACTATCACAGGTGTTGCATGGCTGTCGTCAGCTCGTGTCGTGAGACGTTGGGTTAAGTCCCCTAACGAGCGAAACCCTTGTCTTTAGTTGCAAACAGGTTATGCTGAGCACTCTAGAGAGACTGCCGTCGTCAAGACGGAGGAAGGTGGGGATGACGTCAAGTCATCATGGCCCTTATGTCCCGGGCTGCACACGTGCTACAATGGTCGGTACAAAGGGATGCCAAATCGCGAGATGGAGCGAAACCCAGAAAACCGATCCCAGTTCAGATTGGAGGCTGAAACCCGCCTCCATGAAGTAGGAATCGCTAGTAATCGCGGATCAGCTACGCCGCGGTGAATATGTTCCCGAGCCTTGTACACACCGCCCGTCAAGCCACCCAAGCAAGATGCACCCAAAATCACCGGCCAAACCCGCAAGGGACGGAAGTGCCTAAGGTGTGTTTTGTGAGGAGGACTAAGTCGTAACAAGGTAGTCGTAGGAGAACCTGCGGCTGGATCACCTCCTTTCTAAGGAGTTAAAAAGAATGACAGTCTACATCGCACGCAGGAGACTTCTGATTTTTAGAATACGATGGTTTTTAATGCAACGTCATAATATAAGTATAAAAGTGAGATTAGGGCCCAAAAGAATATAAAATATTGGGCCTATAGCTCAGTTGGTTTAGAGCATTCCCCTGATAAGGGAAAGGTCAGTGGTTCGAGTCCACTTAGGCCCATCACCTTATGTTTTTTGAAACGGGGGATGTAGCTCAACTGGGAGAGCGCTGCCCTTGCAAGGCAGAGGTTGGCGGTTCGACCCCGCTCATCTCCACCAACCTTTAGATCATTTATAAAATCTAAAGTAAAGAAATTGTTCTTTGAAAAGTGAATACTTAACGGGTAGCAATTTGATCCTCTTTGTTAATGTAAAATAATTGTCAAGCTACAAAGGGTACATGGTGGATGTCTAGGTGCTGAGAGACGACGAAGGACGTGGAAGACTGCGATAAGCTTCGGGGAGCTGCCAAACAAGCTTTGAGCCGAAGATTTCCGAATGGGGAAACCTGCTATGGGTTTATGCCATAGCATCGATATCTGAATACATAGGATATCGAAGTGAACGGAGAGAAGTGAAACATCTCAGTAACTCCAGGAAAAGAAAGAGAATTCGATTTCCTTAGTAGCGGCGAGCGAAAGGGAAAAAGCCCAAACCAGATGTGTGTCAAACCCTTGTGTGTTGCATATCTGGGGTCGTGGGGATTGCATGAGACAGGACAAGGACTGTCTGGAAAGTTACAAACGTAATTTTTAGCTGAATAGTGCAGGAAAGCCTAACCATAGAAGGTGATAGTCCTGTAGGCGAAAAAAATTACGCTTTCTTTGCAGTTTCCCAAGTAACACCCGTCTCGTGAAAGCGGATGTGAATTAGGGGAGTCCACTCTCTAAGGCTAAATACTTCTCAGCAACCGATAGCGCACAAGTAGCGCGAGCGAAAGATGAAAAGAACCCCTGTTAGGGGAATGAAAAGAACCTGAAACCGTGTACTTACGAGCGGTGGGAGCACTATGGTTCCATAATTTATGGAATCACGTGTGACCGCGTGCCTTTTGCATAATGAACCGGCGACTTACTGTGCATTGCTTGGTTAAGTCCTTAAGGGACGGAGCCGTAGCGAAAGCGAGTGTGAAATGCGCGATTATGTAGTGCATAGTAGACCCGAAACCAAGTGATCTACATTTGGTCAGGATGAAGCGAATGTAAAAGTTCGTGGAGGTCCGAACGCACTTGCGTTGAAAAGCGAGGCGATGAACTGAGTGGAGGAGTAAAAGTCTAATCAAACTTGGTGATAGCTGGTTCTCCTCGAAATAGCTTTAGGGCTAGCCTTATGAAATTATACAATGGGGGTAGAGATACTGAATGAATTTTGGGGTCCACCAGACTACCAAGTTCAATCAAACTCCGAATACCGTTGTATGTACCATAAGAGTCAGACTATGGGGGATAAACTTCATTGTCGAAAGGGAAACAACCCAGACCGACAGCTAAGGTCCCTAAAATAGACTAAGTGATTAAGGAAGTGAGAGTGCGAAGACAGTTAGGATGTTGGCTTAGAAGCAGCAATCATTTAAAAAGTGCGTAATAGCTTACTAACCGAGCATTCTTGCGCCGAAAATATTACGGGACTCAAGTCTATTACCGAAGCTTCGGATTTTTGAGATTATGCGTAATCTCAAAAGTGGTAGGGGAGCGTTCTATGATAGGTTGAAGAGAGACTGAAAAGACTCTTGGACGAGATAGAAGTGATAATGCCGGTATAAGTAGCGATAATATAAGTGAGAATCTTATTCGCCGTAAGCCTAAGGTTTCCTGGGGAAGGTAAATCCGCCCAGGGTTAGCCGGAGCCTAAGTCGAGGCTGAAAGGCGTAGACGATGGACAACAGGTTAATAATCCTGTGCCACCGTAATAGCGTTTGAGCATGGGGGGACAGAGATGTGAAGGTTAGCAAACCTAATAGACACGGTTTGTTCAAGCCGGAGGTGTTGTCTCAGGCAAATCCGAGACGTATGGCATCGAAGGTGAGTACGTGGGCGTATGCCTTTAAGTAACCGGAGCATCTTTCAAGAAAAGCCTCGTTTGCAAGCTATTATGGTGTCCGTACTAAAACTGACACAGGTAGGCAAGGAGAGGATCCTAAGGCGCTCGAGAGAACCCTCGTTAAGGAACTCGGCAAAATCACTCCGTAACTTCGGGAGAAGGAGTGCCCCGAATTTATTCGGGGCCGCAGCGAATAATGCCTGGGCGACTGTTTACTAAAAACACAAGTCTCTGCTAAGATATAAAATCAACGTATAGAGACTGACGCGTGCTCGATGCCAGAAAGTTAAGGGGATGGGTTAGCGTCCGAAAGGATGCGAAGCTCAGAACTGAAGCTCTGGTGAATGGCGGCTCTAACTATGAGAGTCCTAAGGTAGCGAAGTTCCTTGTCAGATAATTACTGACGTGCATGAATCGCGTAACGACTTAGGTACTGTCTCAACGAGGGACTCGGCGAAATTGTAGTCGTGGTGAAGATGCCACGTACCCGCGGCAAGACGGAAAGACCCCGTGAACCTTTACTGTAGCCTATTATTGGGTTTTGGCACAGTATGCGTAGGATAGGTGGGAGACTAAGAAGTCCCGGCTCTGGCCGGGATGGAGTCGTCGTTGAAATACCACTCTTGCTATGTTAAAATTCTAACCAAATTCCGTGAATCCGGATTTGGGACAGTGATAGGTGGGCAGTTTGACTGGGGCGGTCTCCTCCCAAAGAGTAACGGAGGAGTCCAAAGGCTTCCTCAGTGCGCTTGGCAACCGCACGTAGAGTGTAAGGGCAGAAGGAAGCTTAACTGTGAGACCTATAAGTCGAGCAGGTGTGAAAGCAGGGCCTAGTGATCCGGTGGTTGTGTGTGGAAACGCCATCGCTCAACAGATAAAAGGTACTCCGGGGATAACAGGCTGATCGCCCCCGAGCGTCCATAGCGGCGGGGCGGTTTGGCACCTCGATGTCGGCTCATCGCATCCTGGGGCTGGAGAAGGTCCCAAGGGTTCTGGAGTTCACAGATTAAAGCGGTACGCGAGCTGGGTTTAGACCGTCGTGAGACAGGTCGGTCCCTATCTGCCGTGGGTGGGTGATATTTGAGGAGATCTGTCCTTAGTACGAGAGGACCGGGATGGACGTACCTCTGGTGTACCAGTTGTCGTGCTAACGGCATAGCTGGGTAGCTATGTACGGAAAGGATAAATGCTGAAAGCATATAAGCATGAAACCTACTCCAAAACTAGATATCATTTTCCATTTATATGGAAGGGAGACACCTTGAAGATTACAAGGTTGATAGGCCAGAGGTGTAAGTATAGTAATATACTAAGCTGACTGGTACTAATTAGTCGAAAAGCTTGACTTTTTATATTTTGCACGCAAAGTGTCAATTGTTACCGTTAAGTTATTCATGATAGATAAACTCATTTATTCCGGTGGGCATAGTAAGAATGAAACACCCGTTCCCATTCCGAACACGGTAGTTAAGGCTCTTACGCCGATGGTACTGTCGAAAGACGGGAGAGTAGGTTACTGCCGGGAATCTCACAAGAACCCGTCCCGATTTTTTCGGGATGGGTTTTTTATTTAAAGTAAGATTCTTGACGAGATCGGTTTTAAATAATTCAAATTGATATGCTTTCAAAAGAGGATGTATTTAAAGAATACCTTGAATCCAAAAAATTAAAATTTACCGCAGAAAGACAGGCAATACTAGATCGTGTATTTGCAAACCATAAGCATTTTGAAGCTGACGAATTGCTCATTGATCTCAGGCTTAATGATTTGAAAATTTCAAAGGCTACGATTTATCGTACTCTTTTCTTGCTGGTAAAGAGCGGCTTATTGAGAGAGGTTGTTTTTGGAGAAAGACATGCTCATTATGAACACGTATATGGGCATGAGCATCATGACCATTTGGTTTGTAATGGTTGCGGAAAGATAATTGAATTTGTAGAGCATAGGATAGAAAAACTACAAGACGAAGTTTGCAGGGAAAATAATTTTAAGGCGGAATCGCATCGGTTGCAGATACAAGGTTTGTGTGAAGATTGTATGAAAAAAAGTAATGATACAACAAAATAAAAATGTTTCAAAGTGGGGGTAAATTATGTCGCAGGTATGTACAATATGTGGGAAAAAGACGCAGGTAGGAAATCAGATTGAACGGAGAGGTTTGGCCAAATGGAAGGGCGGTGTTGGAAGAAAAATTACAGGGAAGACAAAAAGAAAGTTCAAGGTAAATTTACAGAGAGTAAGAGCCAATATAGATGGGACTGTCAGAAAGATTAAGGTTTGTGCCAGATGCATTAGTGCCGGTAAAGTGATAAAGGCAGGATAACTTAAAATCACTGAATTATGTAGCTTTTCACCTTTATGAAGATAAGTAAAAAAGATATTGAATATATAGCGAATCTTTCAAGGATTGATATTGCTGAGGGCGAAAAGGAAATGTTTATTCATCAACTGAGCGATATTTTGTCTTATATTGAAAAGCTTAACAAGCTAAATACGCAAGATGTTAAACCAATGGCGTATGCCGTAAGCGAATCCAATGTGTTTAGGGGTGATACATTAGAACCGTCAATTTCAATAGAAGATGTCCAACTCAACGCTCCTGCCGCGATGGGCGTGTTTTTTAAAGTACCAAAGGTAATTGAATAGAGAATTGAAATAAGAGAAGTGTCTTTGAGACTTTTAGAATCCACCGCACTCCAGATACAAGAAAAAATATTATCCAAAGAAATCCGTGCAAAAGATGTTATTAAACTATTTTTTGAGCGGATGAAAGATATTGAACCGCATGTTCAAGCTTATATAACCATAAACGAAGAAG
>Ga0105164_10001988_pt1 | contig 12822 bp, 9 predicted proteins | sample VDWuncwatermetaG_FD_89674 | JGI IMG/M metagenome (GOLD analysis project Ga0105164, IMG submission 89674) | Wastewater microbial communities from Netherlands to study Microbial Dark Matter (Phase II) - VDW unchlorinated drinking water | ecosystem: Environmental > Aquatic > Freshwater > Drinking...
GTCTTATGGCCTTTTATCTTTGCGCCCATCTTTATCAGAAACTCCGCAAGGTCAATGACCTCCGGCTCGCTTGCTGCGTTCTCGATAGTTGTCTTGCCTTTGGCAAGCACTGCTGCCATCATCACGTTGCCTGTAGCAAGCACTGATGAGCCATATGCGCCACCCAGATAAACCCTTCCGCCGCGAAGATGCCTGCCGTCTGCAAAAACATAACCGTGGTCTATTTTCACATCAGCGCCCAGCGCCTTTATGCCTTTTATATGCAGATCAACAGGCCTTGGGCCTATAACGCAGCCGCCGGGCAGAGAAACCTGCGCCCTTTTAAGCTTGCCTAATAGCGGGCCTAAAACGCAGAATGAAGCCCTCATTTTGCTGACTAAGCTGTAAGGCGCTACGTGATTTGTAGAACCCCTGGCCTCTACGGTAATCTGGCGCTCTGTCTCGCACCAATGCGCCTTTACCCCAAGCTCCTTTAAAATCCTTATCATTGTGATGCAATCCCTTAAAGGAGGCACATTCTTGATCATACATTTCTCGTCGGTAAGCAGCGTTGCTGCCAATATCGGCAAAACCGAGTTCTTCGCGCCGCTTATCTCTACTGTGCCTCTTAATACCTGGCCGCCTTCAATATTTATCTTGTCCAAATCAACACCCTTTCGATTCCGTTTAAATCTTTTATAATTTCTGTTTTGCCGGAAAACATCTCTTTTACGGATTGCGCCTGGCCATCGCCTAGCTCCATCGCCAGAACTCCGTCTTTATTTAAGAATCCGGGCGAGAATTGTTTAATCTTTCTGTAAAAATCCAGACCGTCTTCGCCGCCGTCCAGCGCAATCACCGGATCAAATGATACTTCCCGCGGCAGCGATTTCAGATCCTGCCTTTTTATGTACGGCGGGTTGCAGACTATTATATCGAATCTTCCAACAAGCCCTTCGAACAAATCAGCCTGTTTAAATTCTATTTCTCCGCTTACATTATTTAAAACAGCGTTCTTTCTGGCAATCTCGATAGATTTTTCCGATATATCAATGGCGACAATTTTACCACACTTCGCGTATTTTGCCAAGCATATTGCGATACAGCCCGAACCGGTGCATAAATCGAGGGCTACTACGTCATTGCGAGCCGAACGAAGTGAGGCGAAGCAATCTCCTAGTTCCAAGGAGGTTGCTTCGTCGCCCCTTCGGGGCTCCTCGCAATGACGGACAACCGCCTCGACCAGCACCTCTGTCTCCGGCCTTGGTATAAAAACGCCCGGCTCTACCATTATAGGCAAGCCGTAAAATTCTGTCTTGCCTAAAATATACTGCAGCGGCACACCGCTGCTGCGCGCAAGCAGCGCCTCTTCAAATGCTTTCTGCTGGCCGCTGTTTAAAGTTATGTCGCGCGTATATAAATCTATGCGGCCCAGCCCTGCTATATCAGAAAGCAGGATCTCTTCTTCTTTTGTTTTAATCTTTAGAGACATTTTTAAGCCTCATCTGTCTGTCAGCTTTGAGCAGCGCGTCTACTATTTCATCGAGCCCGCCTTCGAGGATCTCATTTATATTATGGACGGTCAGGCCTATCCGGTGGTCAGTGACGCGGCGGTCGGGAAAATTATAAGTGCGGATCTTCTCACTTCTGTCGCCGGTGCCTATCTGCATCTTGCGCGTTTCGGCAATCCTGCTTGCCTCTTTGTTGCGCGCGTTATCAGCGATCCTCGCGCGCAAAACCTTCATCGCCTTTGCCTTATTCTTAATCTGCGAACGCTCGTCCTGGCACGTGACCACAGTGTTCGTCGGAATATGCGTTATGCGCACTGCCGAGTCGGTTGTATTGACGCCCTGGCCGCCAGGCCCGCCTGCGCGGAATACGTCTATCCTTAAATCCTTCGGGTCGATATTTAAATCAATGTCTTCAGCCTCAGGCAAAACCGCTACTGAAACCGCTGAAGTATGTATCCTGCCTTGCGCCTCTGTGGCAGGCACGCGCTGCACGCGATGAACACCGCTTTCGAACTTAAGGTGTTTATAAACATTGCTGCCTTCTATGGAAAATATTATTTCCTTGAATCCGCCTGCCTCGTTGGTTGAAGCGCTCATCGCTTCGGTAGACCAGCCTTTATTTGCGGCAAATCTCGAATACATCCTGTACAGCTCTGCCGCGAATAAACTTGCCTCAACACCGCCTGTGCCTGCGCGGATTTCCATTATGGCGTCTTCATTGGCATCAGGGTCATCCTCAAGCAGCGCATCCTCAAGTTCTTTTTCCAGGGAAGATTTTTGCTGCTTCAACTGCGCCAGTTCCTCCTGCGCCATGGAAGCCATGTCTTTATCATGGCCAGGCTCCTTGAGCATGGCATCCACTTCTGACATATGCCTGCTGATTTTCTGGTACTCGAGATATTTTTTAACCAGATCAGCCATACCGGCAAGCTCCTTTGCGTATTTCTGATAATTCAGCCTGTCAGAAATAACATCGGGATCCGCCATCATAGCCTGCAGATCGTCGTAACGCTTTTTTATCGTTTCTAATTTTTCTAACATAATTAACCCGCTATTGTCATTTGCTCTTTCCGTATTTTTTCTCGAATTTCTCGACGCGGCCTGCTGTATCGACAAATTTCTGCTTGCCTGTGAAAAACGGATGACATTTCGAGCAGATATCAACCTTTATATTCTGTTTAGTAGAACGTGTGTGTATAACCTCTCCGCACGCGCAGCTTATTGTCGTCTCCTTGTAATCCGGGTGTATCTTCTCTTTCATGTTATGTACCTTCCTTTCGTTTATTTATTGTTGATTGACAATAAAAATTCCGCGTTTGATTTTGTTTTGCCTAATTTATCCTTTAATAGCTCCATTGCCTCGACGCTGTTTAATTCATTCAGCACCTTACGCAATGCCCATACGCGCGGCAGCTCATCAGGATGAAGCAGCAACTCTTCTTTACGCGTGTTGGAACGCTTGATATCAATGGCAGGATAAATCCTTCTCTGAAACAGGTTTCTGTCTAACTGGATTTCCATATTGCCTGTGCCTTTAAATTCCTCGAATATAACATCATCCATGCGGCTTCCGGTATCCACCAGCGCCGTGGCGATGATTGTCAGGCTGCCGCCTTCCTCTATATTTCTGGCTGCGCCGAAAAATCTTTTTGGCTTGTGCAAAGCGCTTGAATCAAGGCCTCCTGAAAGCACCTTTCCGGAGTGAGGCGCTACAGCGTTATATGCCCTTGCCAGGCGCGTGATACTGTCAAGCAGTATCACCACATCCCTTTTGTATTCGACCAGGCGTTTCGCTTTTTCCAAAACTATCTCTGCCACCTGGATGTGCCTTTCAGCAGGCTCGTCAAAAGTAGAACTGATAACCTCTGCCTTTACCGAACGCTGCATGTCTGTTACTTCCTCAGGCCGCTCATCTATCAAAAGGATAATCATATAGACGTCGGGATTGTTGGCTATTATCGCGTTGGCTGTTTTCTGCAAGAGTACGGTTTTGCCGCTGTAAGGAGGAGCGACAATCATGCCTCTCTGGCCCTTGCCTATCGGCGTCAGAAGATCCATAACCCTTGTTGATACCTCTTGAGGATTTGTCTCCAGGAGATACCGCTGGTTAGGATAAATAGGCGTCAGGTTATCAAATAAAATCTTTTCTTTCGCCTCTTCTGGATTCTCGAAGTTTACTGCTTCAACCTTCAAAAGCGCGAAATACCTCTCACCCTCTTTCGGCGGCCTGATCTGTCCGCTTACGGTATCGCCTGTGCGCAGGTCGAATTTTCTTATCTGGCTCGGCGATATGTAAATATCGTCCGGGCACGGCAGATAATTATAATTGGGCGAACGCAGGAATCCGAAACCGTCTTCGAGGATCTCGAGCACGCCTTCGCCGAAAAGGTTGCCTTCTTTCTCTGCCTGCGCCTGAAGTATCTTGAAAATCAGCTCGTGCTTTTTCATGCCGCTGGTGCCGTTTAAATTCAGGCCTTTGGCAACCTTGTTCAACTCGGAGATTTTCATCTCTTTGAGTTTGGCTATTTCCAGCCTTTCCAGTTTATCCGTTTTCTCTGTTTTCTCTACTTTTTCATTTTCTGGCATATTTCATCCCTCATCTTTTGAATTTGTTTTCTTGTTTTTCCCGGATTACCGCTGTTATCTATAATAAAGTCAGCTTTTTTGAATAAGCGACTGGCAGGAATTTGTAGCTTTATACGTTTATTTATCTCAAATGGGCTTAATTTCCACTTACGGCAGCCGCGCCTGATTTGCTCGACGCGGTTAATTTTTACAGCCGCAAGTTTATCGACATATTTTAAAAGGCCCATCTCAATTAAAACAGCCGCGTCTATGATAATGACTGCCTGTGGATTTTTTGCCTTGATTTTTGTGATTTCATCAAGTATCTTGCCGGCGAGTAACGGATGCGTAATCCTGCAAAGCGCTTTATGGCTTTCAGGGCCGGCAAACGCCTTTTCTGCAAGCGCCTTTCTGTTTACAGCGCCTTTTATAATTATATCTTTTCCGAAATGTTTCTTTAAGTCCATTTTTACCTTACTGTCAGAAAGCACTAAATGCCCGATTTTATCCGCATCAATAATTACAGCGCGGCAAAGCTTCGCTATAATCCTCGCCACCGTGCTTTTGCCGCTTGCAAACTGTCCGGTAATACCCAGAATCATTATCCTGCCACCTTTTTAAACAGCTTCACGTATTCTTTTGCGGAATTACCCCAGGAAAAATCGTATTCCATGGCCCGCTTTACCATTGCCTGCCACGCATTGCGGTTTCTATACGCATCCAGGCCGCGTTTTATAGCGGCTAATAACGCATCGCCTGAATATTTTTCAAATACAAAACCGTTGTCCTCTGTTATCGTGTCGGCAAGGCCGCCGGTTTTTCTGACAACCGGTATGGTGCCGTACCTTAAGCTTATCAGCTGGCCCAGGCCGCAAGGCTCATACCTCGACGGCATAAGAAACATGTCGCTTGATGCGTATATCTTTTTGGCAAGCGTATTGTCGAATTTTATATTTATGGAGGTTTTCTCTGGATATTTTGCGCCGATTTGCTGCATTATCTTATGATACGCCTCCTCGCCTGTTCCCAAAAGCACAAACTGAAGGTCCATAGAGCAAATCTTGTCTATTTTCTCGGCAAGTATGTCAAATCCTTTTTGCCCTGCCAGTCTTCCCACTGCGCCCAGAAGCGGCACATCAGGTGAAACCTTCAACCCCAGCTCTTTCTGGAGCGCGACCTTGTTGTAAACCTTGTCGGATGACAGCCGTGCGCTGTATTTTCTTGCAAGCTCTTTATCTGTCTCGGGATTCCACTCGTCGTAATCTATGCCGTTTAAGATCCCTGACAGGCAATCCTTTCTTTTGGATAAAACGCCTTCAAGTTTGCAGCCGAATTCCGGCGTCTGTATCTCTTTTGAATAGGTAGGGCTTACTGTCGTAATAAAATCAGAAAAAATTAAACCGCCTTTCATCAGGTTTATCATACCGTAAAATTCCAGGCCGTCGATATTGAAATATTCCCAGCCGAGCCCAAGCTTGGGATATTCGTCTTTTGAAAATGTGCCCTGATACGCCATATTATGGATAGTAAATACGGCCTTAATGCCTTGATAGAACGGGTCATCATTATAAATGGTTTTCAGGTACACCGGTATAAGCGCGGTCTGCCAGTCATTACAATGAATTACGTCGGGCTTAAAATTTTCTTTCTTGAGCAGCTCTAAAACAGCTTTTGAAAAAAATGAAAACCTGTCCAGGTTATCGGGATAATCGCCCAGAGGCGTGCCGTAAAGATTTGGCCTTGCAAAATAACCCTCGTTTTCTATGAAATAAACCGGGATGTCCTTGCCCATCTTCGCCTTTGTCCCGGCTGCCTTAACACAGCTGTATTTGGGCATAGCAACCCTTACATCAACTTTTAATTTTTTAAGGCATAAAGGCAGCGATCCGGCGACATCAGCCAACCCGCCTGTTTTTGCAAAAGGAACCACTTCGCTCGAGCATAATAATACCTTCATCTAAACCTCAGATTTTTCCAGCTATCACGAATTAAAAAATCGTCCCGAGCCGCTTGCACTATGCTATTAAGCGGCGAGGGGCTTAGCATCCAACCAGTTATCGCCTACTTTAGTCGATACCTCTACCGGCACCTTAAGTTTTATAGCGTTTTCCATCAGATCCTTGATTAAAGGCAGCGCTTCTTTTTCCTCTGACAGCGGCATATCAAAGACAAGTTCGTCGTGAACCTGCAGAATCATAGCTGTCTTCATATTTTTTTTAATAAAAGCCTGCGATATATTTATCATGGCTATTTTTATAAGATCTGCCGCAGAGCCCTGTATGGGCGTATTTATCGCCGTGCGCTGGGCGAACTGGCGCATATTGATATTAGGGCTGTTGATTTCAGGGATCCACCTACGCCTGTTCATCAAAGTTGTAACAAATCCGTTTGATTGCGCCGCTTCTATCGCGCCCTGCATATAAGTTTTTACCTTAGGGTATCTTACAAAATACGCGTCTATAAAAGCTGACGCCTCTTCAACGCTTATCCCCAAATCACGCGATAAACCGTACGGGCTCATGCCGTATATGATGCCGAAATTTACCGTCTTCGCAGATGAACGCATCTTTGAATCCACCTCGTCTTCTTTAATCCCGTATATCAGAGACGCCGTATGCGTGTGGATATCGCGGCCCGCCTTAAATGCGTTTATCATCTCCTCGTCGCCGGATATGTGCGCCAATATCCTCAACTCGACCTGCGAATAGTCGCATGCTAAAATCCTGTTTTTCTTGCCTGAAGAGACAAACGCCTTTCTTATCTTTCTTCCGATCTCGGTTTTGACCGGGATATTTTGAAGATTAGGCTCGCTTGAACTTAAACGGCCGGTTGCAGTAACCGTCTGGTTAAAAGACGCATGCACGCGCCCTGTTTTCGGATTCACGAGCTCGGGAAGGGCGTCTATATACGTGGATTTCAATTTGAATAATTGCCTATACTCCAGCAGGGCCTTTGGCAACTCATGCTCCTTTGCCAGCCTTTGCAGCACCTCTTCATCCGTGGAGGCGCCTGTCTTTGTCTTCTTGAGAATGGGTAATTTAAGCCTTTCGTACAAAACCACGCTTAACTGCTTAGGCGAATTTATATTAAATTCCCCGCCTGCCTTTTCATAGATCTCCTTGGTAAGCCTGGCTAAATCTTTTTCGAGCTGCGAGGACATTTTATCAAGATATTCAACGTCTATGGCAACGCCGGAGTATTCGATCTGCGCCAGGACGCCGGCTAAAGGCAGCTCTATGTTGCAGAACAGGTCATAAAGCGATTTTTCTTCTAATTGCCTGCTTAAAATATTTTTGAGGCGGAAGGTTATGTCGCTGTCCTGGCAGCAATACCTCGAAACCCTGTCAACCGGCACCTGGTCCATGGTGATAGCGGCCTTGCCTTTACCAAGCAGCTCTTCGATGGTCGGGCTCATCCTGTAATCGAGGTATTCAAACGCTATGTCCTCGAGATTGTGATTTGCCTTTGAAGGATTCAGAAGATACGATGCCACCATTGTATCAAAGGTTATGCCGCGTAAATCTATGCCCTGATTTTTGAGAATCAGAATTTCATATTTTATATTCTGCCCTATCTTTCCTATCCTGCTGTCTTCCAAAACCGGCTTAAGCTTTGGCAGCGCATTTTTTATCGCAGCGAGCGGGACATAGTAAGACTCTTTTTCCTTCCAGCAGAAAGAAACCCCGACAGGCACAGCCAGCATGGGGTCGACATTTGTTGTTTCAAAATCTATGGCGAATTCCCGCGTTTTGCCGAGATTCTCAATAAGCTTTTGAAATTTTTCATCGGCGTCTACTAATTCATAATCCACATCAATCTGCGGCTCTGCTTTAGGAGCGAATTCCTTAAGCAATGTTTTAAATTCAAGGTCTTTGAACAAAACGTATAATTTATCCCTGTCCGGGTCTTTTACCCTGGTGTCTCGCAGGTTAAATTCTATAGGCACGTTGCTGTCAAGGGTGGCCAGCTCATAAGACAAGAAAACCAGCTCCGTGTTAGTTTTCAAAAGTTCTCTCACAGGCTCTCTTTTTACTTTATCAATATTAGACATAAGATTATTGACTGTGGAAAATTCTGCTATCAGCGATGAGGCTGTTTTAGGCCCTATGCCAGGAACGCCAGGGATATTATCAGACGCATCGCCCATAAGCGCCATAAGCTCAACCATCTCTTTTGGCTCAACGCCGAATTTCGCCTTCACCATCCCTGCATCGTACACAAATTCGTCTTTAAAATGATGCGGGCTGTAAACCTTCGTTTTGTCATCCACCAGTTGAAGCGCGTCCTTATCCCCGGTTGCTATAAAGATTTCTAGGCCTTCTGTCTCTCTGCATTTTTTCACTATGGTCGCCAGTATGTCATCAGCCTCAAAACCCGCAAGCTCAAAAATCGGAATGCCATAAGCCGTTACAACCTCTTTTATGATCGGCATCTGGGTTATCAATTCGTCAGGCATGGGCTTTCTGTGTATCTTATAGTTTTCAAATTTTTTATGCCTGAATGTCGGTTCTTTTCTGTCGAATGAGACAGCAATATAATCTGGCTTGTGGTCTTTTAATATCTTATTAAGCATCGAGATAAAGCCGTAGACCGCATTTGTCGGCTGGCCCTTTGATGTGGTTAAAGAAGAGCCTATGGCATAAAATGCCCTGTAGCAAAATGAGTTTCCATCAATCAAAAAAAGTTTTTTCATTTTCATGGTGAGGTTTACGTCATTGCGAGGAGATTGCTTCGCCCTTCGCTTCGCTCAGGGCTCGCAATGACGAGTCATCCTTAGATATCATTAGGGATTAATATAGGAAATGGTCTCAGTTAAATTAGGCAAGTTTCTATTTTTTCTTCTTTTTTATTACCGCTGTTCCGTAACCGTAAGTTAAACCATTGTTCTGAAAATACCTGACCTGAATAACCTCTTCAGCGCCCATTGCCTTTGCTTTCTTAAGAAGTTCGTCGTTTAGGGCGTTCATATCATTTGTGTCGGAGCGGTATGCCACCACGCCCATAACCTGATATTTCTTCTCGATATCCGAAGCGGATACCGCCGCAGAACTTCTCTCCTCTTTCTGCACTTCCTGTGAAATCTGCCTTTCAACAGCCTCCGAGGTTTGCCTTTCAGGCTGCGGCTGTATCATTTTAGGCTCCGGAGGAGCCGATGGCTTTTCAACGATAGCCTTGCTGACATCGACGCCTTGCGCACCAGCAGGCTGTGCAGCAACAATCGCCTCTAATGGCCGGTAATAGCCCTGACCTGTCCTGCGCTGGCAGTACTTGAGCAATTTGCTGGCCTCGGTGTATCCTGTATTGAAAGCCAACGCCAGCTCAAACTCCTTTGCCGCCTGCTCGTATTTATAATCCAAATACAATTTCTGCCCTCTTGCAAAATGTTGTTCGGCTGTTTTTAAATTTCCAGCCTTTTTCGCAGGTTCGGCTTTTTTGACAGGCTCAGCCTTTTTGACAGGTTCAACCTTCTTCGCAGGTTCGGCCTTTTTTACAGGTTCAGCTTTTTTTACGGATACAGCCATCTTTACAGGTTTTACGGTTTTCGCCTGCTGCTGTTTCTGCCTTTCTTTCTCTTTCTGGGCCATGGCCTGTTCCTTCAGCGCCTCTTTTTGCTTACGCTCTTCTTCTTTGCGCAATTTTTCCTGTTCCTTCTCTTTCTGCTTTTCCAGGCGGGCCTTTTCTTTTTCTGCCTTCCTCTCTTGCTGTTCCTGCTGCTTCCTTAATTTTTCCTGCTCTTTATCTTTCTGACGCTGAAGCTGTTCCTGTTTTTTAATCAATTTTTCCTGCTCTTCGGCTTGCGGCTGCTGTTCAATATTCTTGTTTCGTTTATTTTCTCTTCTTAATTTTTCCTGATCCCTGTTTACCTGTTCGCGGTACCTGTTCTGTTTAAGCTGTCCTTTCTCCTTCTGCTCGAGAAGTTTCTGCCTGTTAGCGGCCTCCAACCTCGCATTACGCTCTTGATCAGACTGAACCTTGTTTTGATGATTGCGCTCTAATTGCGCGCCCTGCGCCTCCTTGATTAAATTATCTATATGCGGGTAAGCCGGATTTATCTCCTTTATTTTATTATACTGCCTTATTGCGGAATCATAATTGCCTCTCTGCATGTATTTTGCCGCGCTGTCCATATAACTATTGCAGATTTTTTCGTTTCTTTTGCTTCCCTGCTCCTCTTTTGCTTTTATCTTGCCTTCCTGCGTTTTTTCTGCGGCAAATTTCTTTGCAAACTCATCAGCCTCCTGCTGATCATAATCAATAAGGCCAGGCCCTGCCTTATAGTTGTCTGTTTTCGCTTTTCCATTGTTTATTTTTTTAAGGGAATTCGCCAGCATTGCCTGGCGTTTGGTTTCTTCTTTATCGGCTAAAATAGACGTCAGTTCCGAAAATCTTCTCTTGGCTTTTATTGTCCACTGGTCATCTGACTGGCCCATACCGGCCCTTTTGCACCAGTAATAACATGCCTGTTCATACAGGCCCTTCCTCTCATACAGCATAGCCAGATTGCTATAGGCGCTCGCATAACTCAAATCAACATCAATAGCTTTGAGATACTCCAGCTCTGCCTTGTCATCCTGCCCGTTTTGTTCGTACAAGACCCCCAAATCATTGTGCGCGCATGCGTAAAATGGGGCGCTCTGTATTGCTTTTTTATAAAACTCAATGGCCCTGGGAAAATCGCCCTGCCGCTGATAGGTATAGCCTTTTATCCGGTATTGGATAGCCTCGGTAATTGTCTCGGTATCAGACGCGGCAAATGAAAAACTCGTTAAAATAAAAACAGGCAAGCCGGCTGCCATCAAAATTAACAAAATTATCCCTTTGCTTTTGACGCATTTTGCGATTATTCTGCTGCTTTGCATGCTTTCTCCTAGAATTTACTTTGGCAGGAATTGCTTTATATTATAAAATAATATTAATATATTTGCTATTATTATGCCTATAAAATAATGTGTTGTCAAGCATTATTTTAGAAAGGCTTTTTCAGCTGCAAACCTTATATTGTCATAGATATTGCGTAAAGGTATTTTCTTGTTGTCGGCGAGCAATCTGCAATCATCGTATTCCGGAGAAACGCTGACAATCCTGCTGCCGGCTTTGCCTATTTTTATTTTTACGCGGCCGTACATGGTTTTTATTTCCCTTATTTCTCTCTTCAGTTTATACCTGCTTAACTCGCGCGTACGCACGCCCAAAGTTGTGGTTTCCTTAAAAATTATTTCCAATACGCGTTCGAGATATCTTTTTTCCGTTATGACTGTTAAAAGAATGCCCATCCTGGTTTTTTTCATATAAATAGGGGTGAAATAAACATCCAGAGAACCGGCCTTTAACAGGCTGCTCATTATATGCTCTGTGCCTATCAGATTCATATCGTCTATATTAGTCTCTACCTCTATTACGCAATCCCTTTCATAACAATTGTCTTGCGCTTCAGTGCTGTCGCCTATAAACACCCTTAATATATCAGGCCTGCTTTTAATATCATAGCCGCCTGCCGCGATGCCGATATGCCTGATAACCATTAAAGGCATTGGCCCGAAGGAATCGCACAGTGTTTTCAGAATCGCCACGCCGGTAGGCGTAGCCAGTTCAAAACCGTCGTTTTCAGAATAAGACGGTATGCCTTGCAAAAGAACAGCTGCTGCGGGCGCCGGAACCGGCAAAATGCCATGCGTTGTCCTAACCGTGCCTGAACCGGTATTTATGGCTGACGAGTAAACCTTTTTTATTTTTAAATAATCGAACGCGATTGCGGCGCCCACCACATCGATCAGAGAATCAACATTACCGATTTCATGAAAATGAATTTTATTCCTGTCTCGGCCGTGCGCCTTGGCCTCTGCGTCCGCTATATTTTCGAAAATTTTTACGGCAGCCAATTTTACCCCGGCGGCAAGACGGCTTTTATTTATTATATTTTTTATTTCTTTCAATGATTTCCTGCCCTTTACGCCGCCTAAACGCAACAACGATACGTTAAATTTTGTTGCAGCAAAACCATCTTTTTCAGTTTTAATCTTTTCCAGACGGTAACCCGGCAGATTTAACTTTTTCAATTCCTTTTTTAAATAAGCAAAATCCATCCCCGCATCCAGCAGCGACGCCAGAATCATATCCCCGCTTACGCCTGAAAAACAGTCAAAATACGCGATTTTCACTTTATTTCCTTTTGGTGCCAGGCACCATTTTATAACCCATTTAATTACAATTAGTTATAAGTGCATTTTCAATAAATTGCTTGCTCAAAAATTTTCATGATGCAGCCATCTCCGGGTGGGTGTCTCGCTCGCTTTCGCTCGCTGTGACACCCACCCATCGTGGCCACCCAGCTTCATTACTTATCACCTGGAAAATTTTTGAGCCACACACTACTTTTACACCTACGCGGTGTAATTTTATTATTAATCATTTCAAAAAGGGGTCAGGCACCTTTTTGTGCTCTTAGAAGATTGCTTCGTCGCTCATTCCGTTCGCTCCTCGCAATGACGTGGTATTAGTGCTTAGCCAAACTGCGAACCGGTTTACTCTAGTTTTGCCAGCCGCGATGGCGGGGTGGAGCAAAACGTATTTTGCGCGAGCGGGCACGGTGTCCCGAAACGAAGTTTCGGGACGAGCGAGCGCAAAATCCGAGCCAAAAATTCCACGCTGGGGAATTTTTGGCGTTTTTGCGGAATCCCGCCGAGCGGCTGGCAAACGAGCAACCCGTGAGCTAACGAATCATGCCCGCAAAATACGCTGCGCCGAAACCGTTGTCTATATTTACCAC
>Ga0105164_10001989_pt1 | contig 12817 bp, 9 predicted proteins | sample VDWuncwatermetaG_FD_89674 | JGI IMG/M metagenome (GOLD analysis project Ga0105164, IMG submission 89674) | Wastewater microbial communities from Netherlands to study Microbial Dark Matter (Phase II) - VDW unchlorinated drinking water | ecosystem: Environmental > Aquatic > Freshwater > Drinking...
ATATAGAGACAGGGCATTGCCTTGTCTCTACAGCCTTTTAATATTTTTATAATTTCCTTTTATCAAATTTTATAACATTCGTAAACAGTACTTTGTTAAAAGTCAGTACCACCCGCATAGCGGGTGGTTTAGCTCAGGAATTAAGTACAGTGTCCCCGGAATATTAAGCATCTTGCCGAGAGGCAGGCATAAGAAACAAAAGCACAAATAAATAGTGTCTGTCCCTATTTACCCCCCCCCTTATTTTTGCCATTCATCTGCTATTGTTTTCCAATCGATTTCTCGTTTTTCTTTACCTGTCCAAACATCCCAGAAATCAGGATCTTTGGAATTAGGTTGATGTTCTTTCTTTAATTCACTCATGTCCACAAGAATAGGTATTGGTGCTGCCCATCCTAAAAGTATCGCCTTTTTTGTGGGCAATACGGGTAACTCATTTAAAATACTCCCAAGATTATCTGGGACAAATTTTTTAACAAGTTCCTGGTCTCTGTCGTTTACCAATCTGTGAAGCAGAAACGTATTGCATTGTGATAACACAGTTGGCGATAATTCAGACGGCCTTTGTGAGGAAAGCATTAATCCCAAACCGAATTTTCTGCCCTCTTTTGCAATTTTCTCAAATGTCTGGCTACACAGACGTGATGGTGATAAGTCTTCGCTATCAGGGTTATAACGGCTGACGAAATTATGCGCCTCTTCCATTACTAATACTGTTGGTAAAAGCTTATTGTTTTTACGTCTATATCTTTGCAAAGCCTCAAATATTATTCTGGAAATTACTGAGACAACAATGTGTAGAATATCGGTAGGAACAATAGAAAGATCGATTACTACGATTTCACCATTTTCTGATTTATCTTTGCCGATATACGCTTCAAGCCAGTTAATAAGGGTAATATCATTTTCTGCACCAATAATGGATGACATCCGAGTGTCCGCAAGCATGGTTCTGATACGCATTAATAAATAATCCATATACTGAGATGCGTTGTTTTCATTTGCTAAAGCATCGAGGTAATTGATGAATGCTTCAGATTGAAACTTGATCGGTGCATCTTCAGATTTTGGCATTAAGTCCAACGTTGTTCCACCAAAAGCTGTGTATACATCCTGCATTTTATCCTTAATCTCATTTACTTCTAAAGTATTAAAATCATATATAGGATATTGTCCATTTCTCGCATTTATTTTTTCTTCAAAAATGCTGTTTAGTTCTCTCACTTTCCCTTCTTCTGGGCTGTTAGATATTTTCGAAAGATAATCTTGAATTGATTGTTGCCACTTTTTAATCTTTTCATAAAAATTCTTAGATTTCGGAAAACCACCCCATGGTTGACCGATGGATATGTCTGTTTTTATTGAAATAAGTATTGTGCCGATAAATCTTTTTATTTCAATGTTAACAGCTTCGTCTAATTCAGAAATACCATTCCTCATCGCGCGTAATGTCTGTCTTAACAATGGCCTTTGAGTTCCGGAACTTGCTCGAGCAATAGAGCTCCATTCATAGCTATTCCACATCCAAATGGGGACACGCAATTGTTTAAAACTTTCTCCATCTTCTCCTAATGAAACTTTGAATTTTCTTACTTTCGCAAGATCATCAAAGGTATTTGTATATTCACCGTTTGGGTCAAGAATGATAAAACGAGCATTGGGGGTTTCGATTCCTTCTTTCTTATTCTCTTTCGCAGCTTCAAGCGACCACCGAATCAATCCTGCTACAGAACAAGATTTTCCACTTCCGGTATTTCCTAAAACAGCTATGTGTCTTCCGAACAATTTGTCTGGGTCAACAAATACCGGTGTATTGGCTGCAAGAGGAGAATTGCCGATTTTAACTTTGGCATTGTCACTTTTATTTTCAACAATTGCCTGTAATTGTTTTTGTGTCGGAATAATAACGGGGTCACCAACAGAAGGATAACTGTAAACGCCTCGTTCAATTTCAAAGCTATTATCTTTCTTTTTGAGAATTCCCAGAGGGCTGACTGACATTTTCCGTAACGGAAAGGGTAGGTCAATCAAATCAAAATCTTTAAACCCCTTTCTTTTAGGATATGGTGAGTGCTCAATGCCAATCCATGAAATGATACCAACAAGAGCTCCTGCTTCATTTGGTATTAATACAAAACCATTAATTTTAGGAAACAGCGTTGGAACGCCGGTATTTAAAGCAGTGTTTTGAGGTGCATTTAATTCAAGAAGTACCTTTATCTCTCTGGGAGAAATGAATTCAACCGTGCCAATGGTCAAATTCCTTAATTCATCAAAATTTATTCCGTGTTCAGTCATAAATCTTTTTCACTATCGGTTAAGTCGCTGTCGATTTTATCTAATTTATTGTCTTTACATCTTTTTTCCAGTATTCGATGTTGTCGCTCAGTTATTCTGTCAATAGCTGCCTTTGGCAGGTAATTATCAACAAGTGTTTTTAAATCCCCGAAATGTTTGCCAATAAGAAGAGTAAATTGAGAGATATTGTTACTCTCTACAAATTTTTGTATTCGTCCTTCTGCTTTATCCCATGAAATAATTACGATATGCGTTGAAGGTATCGTAAGCATGTCTTCTAAAATACGGTTAACATGAGAATCTCCAAATCCGTACCCATATGTTACAACCACAGAATTGGGTTGGCAAACTGCAGTTGAGAAATCACGGAATAATTCTGCGTAGGGGAAATATACCGTTTCTATGTCTTTGGTGGAATTCGGATAGATAACCACATGGTCAAATGGTTTTGTTGGCAATGCCGTGTGTTTTTCATCTGCTCCGAATGGTAAAAGAGTATTAGTTATTTGATTTTTATCAAATTTCCAATCAAGAGACCCGTGAAGTTTGGTATAGCGGATAACCCCTTCTACATATCTTGGTTCGCCACGTATTCCCGGTGGGTTATAGTGGTAATCCAATGCAATTTTATTTGTTCGGAAGACTGGATTTATTTTGCCTGTAAAGTTGTCAAGTGTGAGTATTCCAGCCATATCACAGGCATATTCTATAAAACGGTCGTAGTTCGTTGTAATAACGTGAAGGCGGTCGCGAGAAGCAGTTCTGCTGGCAAAGCTGATAAGAAAGGATTTAAGATAGGATAACGAGATATTAGTGATAGTACTTGAAAGAAAATCACTTTCTGTCTTTAAAACTTTTTTAATAAAATCTAAAAGTTTATTGTCTAAATCTGTTTTAAGTTTGTCCGCCTTTTCGTCACCTTGAATAAGCAAGCCTTTGTATAATTCAATGGCTACTCGTAGGTCATCCTCAATATTTGCTTTTCCTCGAGACAATTCGGTAGCCTGTTTATCAGCTTTGGCTTTAATTATATCTCTGCATTCATTGTCAAATTCAATTCTACCCATGCCTTGTACTGAAACTTTTGCGAGTGACGCTACAGCCGTTGTTAACCCCGTACCTGCTAAAAGAGATAAGTGCTCGCTTTGGAAAACAGCGGTCAGCCAGGGTTCAATTTTCTGTCTCAGTATTTTTGTTTCATCTTCAGAAATTTCATCACGACAATCAGGATCATTACCTATTTTAAAAATATGTGGCTTTGACCAGTCAACATCTTTCATTATTAAATATTTCCCCTTATGCACATATAACGAGAATAAATAGGGACAGACACAATTTCGCAAGGTTATTAAGAATGTCTATGCCACGTTTGATAGTTTCTTCACTTGCGGCATAAGAAATGCGGAAGTGGGTATGACGCTCGGAAAAAACACCGCCGGGAATAATTAACAAATTTCTTTTAATGGCAGATTCTACAAATTCTTCATCAGTACCCCATGGCACTTGAGGGAATAAGTAAAACGCCCCCCCGGGTTTTACAATGCGGTATCTGTCCTTCAATCCGTCATACATCAGCTCCCGCTTCTTTTTGTAACTTGAGATGTAACTGCTTAAGTCTGTTCCCAAAGACTTTGATACGGCACGCTGCGCAAAGGAAGGAGCACAAACAAAGGTGTACTGCTGTAATTTGACCATTTCGTCGATTATACTAGCAGGGCCTGCCGTATAGCCCATCCGCCATCCCGTCATAGCGAAGGATTTTGAAAAACCATCCAGAATTAAAGTCTTTTCATAATACCGACCAACACTGTCAAACTCATGGTCATAATCATAGTCGTGATATATCTCATCTGAAACAATAATGAGATTGTGCTTTTTTGCCAGGTCTGCAATCTCTTTAATATCCTGGGTAGTGCATAACACACCCGTTGGGTTGGCAGGGCTATTGATAATAAGCAATTTGGTTTTTTTGGTAATCTTAGGTTGGATACGTGAAGCAGTTAATTTAAAATCGGGGTATGTATCAACGAATACAGGCTTACCGCCGCAGAAATTGGTCAAATGTTTATAACTAACAAAGGCAGGGTCAGGAATGATAACCTCATCTTCAGGATTGATTAATACCATGAAGGCTAATGTCAACGCGCCGGAAACCCCCGATGTAATTATGATGTCTTCAGCGTTTACGCCTCGTTCCTTCTGAAGTCGTTTGAGCAATCCGTTCCGGAGTTCTGGTATACCTTGCGTTACGGTATATTTATTTATACCATCATTGATAGCCTTAATGGCTTCTGTTTTAATCTCCCCAGGAACATCAAAATCCGGTTGACCTATGCTCAGGTTCACCGGATTTTGCATTTTTTGCGCCAGATCAAAGACCTTTCTGATTCCAGAGGAGTCAAGTTTAGACATCCTGGAGGCAATCATTATTTCTTTGTCTTTGCCTTCTCTGCGGCAGGTGCGGCGGCTTCTGCTTTACCTGCTGCTCCCGCGGCTGTAAGCGTTGCTTCTGCTGTCGCTTCTGCCTTTGCGGCCTTCTTCTCTTTTGCCTTTCGCTTTACCCTAAGCGCTTTTACCTTTGGAATGCCGAAGACAGACATTGTCGGATCCCATTTCCCTTCTCCCTTCAGTATCTTGATACGCTCTATCCTTGAAAATACGTTTCTGGGTCTCACTAATTTACCCTTTGCCTTTAAACTTTTATCAATACCCATATTTTCTCCTAAAATTAAGCCTTCGGCAACTTCTTTCTGCCACCAAAACACTAAGAAAAACCAGTGACTTAGTGACTTTGTGGCTATTTTGAAATTCCTAAACGTTAGATTTATCTCATACGTATGGGATAGCATCCCTCAAACTGTTTCTTATTCTCATATTTGAATTCAGCTAGCGTCTTTTGCGTATTCATCAAATCAGCGCCGTCTTTTTCTTCAAATTCTCCTACACAAACAAGAACTTCCTTACCCGTATTTGCAACAAAGGCATCACAACCCACCATATTTTGGACTGCCTTGGCTAGCCCTTTTGCCTTCTCAACGTTTTCTTTGGTATTTTTATATGAAACGAGGCGTAACGTCCATTTATCCTTAATAACCAGTTTCTGCGGTTCAACTTGCTTTTCCGTTTTTACAGGCGCCGTCTTGCTGGTAACCTTTTTGGGAATCTCTTCAGCCTTTGGCTGGGTAAAGGTGGTCTTTTTTGCATCTTGCGGCTCTATCGATTCCAACCATTCCTCCTCCTGATGCATTACCCCTTTATTATAACCCACCTTGTGTCCAACAAAAAAACAGGCAATGGATAAAAAGGTTGCAGCAATAGCGCCAATAATAAGCGTTTCTTGTCGCAATACCACATCATCTTTGTGGAAAACCCGCTTATCTTTAGGCGGTTCAGAAACGGAATGGGAACCTATGGGTGTTTCTGCCGGCCTCCCCCGCGAAGGAATATCTTCTGCCCGCGTTTTTTTGATCCATCCCAACGGGTCTGTTGTTGTGGATGGCACGGGAGCTGACTTATCCTCTGGAATATGCGGTTTGGCCTGAGGACTCACCTCAGCCGATTCCGTATTCGTTTTAACCTCCTCCTTTTGGCTGTCATCCATTTTCTGTGGTGGTTTAAATATTTCAAAAAACTCCCTTGAATCGCTTCCCTTAGACATAATTTTTACTCCATGCTAGGTTTTTATTTAATTCGTAAATATAAGGGGAGTTATGCAAAAGAATCATACCTGAGCAAATTTTATAATAAACGCATTACAAAGTCAAGTCATTTGTATCCCTTAAACAAGCGTTGACAGCCCTATAAATTGTGTTATTATTAAGCTGATTCTGAGCATTTATATTTTTTACCACAGCGTTATTTACAAAAATTCCACTTCGGTCGCCCTGTATGCCGCCAACAATTGAAGAAAAGATTGAGCAGCTTCGTAACACAATACGATACCACGATCGAAAGTATTATGTGGAAAACAATCCTGAGATTACTGACTATGAATATGACCAGCTACTAAAAGAATTACAACAGCTTGAAAAGGCGCAACCAGAACTCATTACACCCGATTCTCCAACTCAACGAGTAGGAGAAAGACCCCTTACCCAATTCCCCAGCATAGAACACAAGATCCCCATGCTCAGCATTGATAACACTTACTCAAATGAAGAATTGAAAGAATTTGACCGCCGCATAAAACGCATGGCGGGAATCGACACACATCAAGATATTGAGTATGTTGTTGAGTTGAAAATAGATGGCGTGGCTATTACCCTTTGGTATGAAAACGGTTTATTTGCGCGCGGCGCCACTCGCGGGGATGGGTTTCGGGGAGATGATGTTACTGCAAACCTCAGGACAATTCATCAAATTCCTTTGAAATTAGAACCTGCATTCAGAAAACAAAAAATTCCCCCTGCCTTGGAAATTCGAGGAGAAATTTACTTACCGAACAAAGAATTTCAAAGGTTGAATGAGGAACGAGAAGAAGCAGGCGAACTTCAATTTGCCAATCCCAGGAACGCTGCGGCAGGTTCCCTCAAGCTTCTCGATCCGCGCATCACTGCAAAAAGAAATTTACGCATTTTCACTTACGCCGTCGGATACTATGAGGAGATAGAACTCAAGACCCACATGCAATGTCTGGAACTGCTTCGAGATTTTAGTTTTCCCGTAAATCCCCATACTCGTTTATGCAAAAACATTGATGCGGTCATTCGGTACTGTAGTGAATGGGACAAGCGTCGCAGTGAACTTGATTACATGGTAGATGGAATGGTAATAAAGGCTAACTCACTTGACCTCCACAATCAATTAGGTTCTACCAGTAAAGCGCCCCGATGGGTGATATCTTTTAAATTTCAACCGGAACAGGCTGTCACAAAGATTGAAGAGATTGTTATACAGGTAGGAAAAACTGGCGCCCTTACGCCCGTGGCAAACCTTACTCCCGTGTTGCTTGCCGGAACTACCGTTAGCCGCGCCACGCTTCACAATTTCGATGAGATTCGGAGAAAGGATATGCGGGTGGGAGATCATGTCCTATTGCAAAAGGCAGGCGAGATTATTCCACAAGTCGTGAGCGTTTTAAAAGAAAAACGGAATGGGACGGAAAAAACCTTCGCAGAACCCGCGAGATGCCCTGAATGTAAAGAAAAGGTAAGCAGGGACGCTGAGGAGGTATACCTGCGGTGCTATAACCCACTTTGCCAGGCGCAGACAAAAAGGCGCATACAATACTTTGCAAGCAGAGACGCTATGGACATCGAAGGGCTCGGCCCCGCGCTTATTGAACAATTGGTTGACAAAGGTTTTTTAAAAGATTATGCTGATGTTTATTACCTCAAGTACGACGACCTTGTAACCCTGGAACGCATGGGAGAAAAGTCTTCGTCAAACTTGATCAGCGCAATCGAAGAAAGCAAGCATAGGGATTTAGATCGATTAATTTGCGCCCTGGGAATAAATAACGTTGGTTCCCATACGGCAGAAGTCTTATCGGAATATTTTGACACCCTGGACAAACTAGCAAATGCAATCCAGGAAGAATTAGAAGGTATTTATGAAATCGGCCCTGTCATTGCCAAAAGCATTGTCGGGTTTTTTCAAAACAAAGGCACTCGAGAAATTATCGAAAAACTGGAAGCGCGTGGTGTTAACACCCAAAAATTAGCTTCTCCAAAAACAGTTAAAAACACAAAGGTCTCTGGAAAATCTTTTGTCATTACCGGTACGTTGCAAAAATATTCTCGCAATGAGGCAGAGACCCTGATAAAAAGCTTAGGCGGACGGATTGTTTCAAGCGTAAGTAAAAAGACTGATTACATGGTTGCAGGTGAAGACCCTGGTTCCAAATTAGATAAGGCCAGAAAACTTAACGTTCACGTTCTTGATGAAGAAGCATTTGAAAAAATAATACATTAGGCATTCGGCAACTATTTCTATTTGCACGGGGCTGTCCAAAAAGTTTTTTGAACGTACCATTTTATGTAGTGGCTGAAGACTTCAGCCCCAAGGTTCTGCGAAGGCAGTGATCCTTTGTAGAGACGTAAAATCTTGCGTCTCTACAACAACATTGAATTTCCTTAACATAAATTAGGCAAAGGAACAACCCAAAATGGAAAAACAGATAAAAAATGCCCTGAAAATGGCAAAAGCAGACTATGTGGAAATAAGAATACAAGAAGGTGTCAACACCGGCATTGCTTACGTAGGCAAAGAATTGGAAAGCATCGGTGAAAATAATGGCTTTGGTGGATGCGTAAGGGCATTGACTAACGGTGGATGGGGATTCGTTGCCTTTAACGATGTTACGAACCTTCCAAGGTATGTCGAAATGGCCTGCGAGCAGGCACGATTCGTCGGTAAAGAAAAAAGCCAGCTTGCCGCAATCCCCGTAATAAACGATTATGTAAAAACAGCGGTAGAAATAGACCCCGCAGATATTTCTCTATCGGATAAACAGGCAATTTGCCATAAATACAACAACTTAATCCTTTCCTCAAAGCAAATCCAAACTTCAAATGTACGGTATTCAGATTCTCACGGCACCGTATATTTTGCTAACACGGAAGGCAGTTTTATCGTACAGGAGACCATTTTTTGTGGTATTTCGCTCCTTGCCATGGCAAGAGACGGTATGAATGTGCAGCAAGCCTATCATTCCGCTGGCGATTTGCGGGGTTTTAAAAATGTCCAAAATCTGGAACAAAAATGCGAAGAAGTAACCATGCGGGCTGTCGATTTACTTACCGCAAAGCCTGTAACGGGAGGTAAGCATACCGTTATTGTTGATCCCAAACTCTGTGGCGTCTTTGTCCACGAAGCCTTTGGGCATCTCAGCGAGGCTGATTTTATCTACGAGAACAAAAAACTCCGTGAAATTATGGTTATTGGCAAACGATTTGGAATCGATGCGCTTTCCATTGTAGACGACGGCTCTCTCGTTGGCGAGGCAGGATACAATAAATATGACAGCGAAGGTACGCCAACGCAAAAAACCTATCTTATTAAAAACGGTATTCTGGAAAGCCGCCTCCATTCGAGGGAAACGGCTGCTAAGATGAATGAAAAACCCACAGGCAATGCGCGGGCTATAAGCTATGCCCACGGACCTATCGTGCGTATGACCAATACCTATATGGAACCCCGTGATTACACCTTTGAGAAAATGCTCTCAGAAGTTGATAATGGCATTTATGCCATTGGCGCCCTGGGCGGACAGACGAATATGGAAATGTTTACCTTTAGCGCCGAAGAGGCTTACATGATACGAAACGGAAAAATACAGGAAAAGATACGGGACGTTGTTCTCACAGGAAATGTGTTTGAGACGCTGATGAACATCGACGCCATTGGAAATGATCTCAAAATACACGGAGGCCTTGGAGGATGCGGCAAAGGCGGGCAGTCGCCGCTGCGCGTCAGCGACGGAGGCCCCCACGTCCGCATACGAAACGTTGTTATTGGAGGAAGATAATTGGATGTCCTGGAACTTCTTTTATTTGCCAAAAAAGAGAATGCCTCAGATCTTCATATAAGCTCTGGAGAACCCCCCATGATCCGGATTCATGGGGATATGAGGAAGATTGACGTTCCCCTGTTAAGCAAAGAAGACGTGCATAAGATACTCTACGATATCCTCAGCGATCAACAACGCAAGACCTACGAGGAACACCACGAGCTGGACTTTGCGATTGCATTGGGCAATGCAGGGCGATTCAGGGTAAATGCCTTTTTGCAAAACAGGGGAGAATCCATCGTATTCAGGACAATACCTACGGCCATTCCCACCCTGGAACAGCTTGGTATGCCAAAGATCGTTAGCGATTTAACGAAAAAAGAAAAAGGCCTTGTGCTCGTAACAGGCACTACCGGCTGCGGGAAAACAACTACGCTGGCGGCAATGATTGATCTTATCAACCGTGAGGAAAAATGCCATATCCTCACCATTGAAGACCCTATTGAATTTGTGCATCAGTCTAAGAACAGCCTCGTTAACCAGCGGGAGCTAGGACCGCATACCCATAGCTTCGCAAATGCCCTGCGATCGGCTTTACGCGAAGACCCCGATGTTATTCTGGTAGGTGAAATGAGGGATTTGGAGACAATTTCCCTGGCGCTTACTGCGGCTGAGACCGGTCACCTTGTTTTTGGCACATTACACACATCCAGCGCGCCTAAGACAGTTGATAGAATAATTGACGTATTCCCGCCCGGGCAACAGGAACAGGTACGCAGCATGTTCTCTGAATCTATCCAGGCAGTGCTAACGCAGCAGCTCTTAAAACGAAAGGATGGAAAAGGGCGTATCGCAGCGCTTGAAATTATGGTTGGCACACCGGCAATAAGAAATCTGATCAGAGAAAATAAGATTGCGCAGATACTTTCGTCTTTACAGACTGGACGACAATACGGCATGCAGACCATGGATCAAACCTTGATAGAGCTTTACCAGAAGGATTTAGTCACAAGAGAGACAATCGAAAAGTTGGCGAGCAGTCCGAGTGTGTTGAGCGGTATTAAATAACATGTCAGCTTGGAGACATAATGGAAATTAGAGACCTGCTGCAGGAAATGGTCCGCATGGACGCCTCGGACATTTACATCACCGTGGATATCCCCCCTATTTACCGCAAAGAGGGTATCAACACCCCCTTTGGCACAAAAAAACTAACTGCCGAAGATACCAGAAGTCTTGCGGAAACAATCATGAGCGAAAAACAAAGAAAAGATTTTTATGAAAAGATGGAGATGAACCTCGCCCTGTATTATCCGGAGCTAGGCCGCTTTCGCGTAAACATCTTTTTCCAGCAGAGAAATATCGGGCTCGTTATTCGACAGATAAAACTGAGTATCAAGACCATCGCGGACTTGAACCTCCCTCAGATTCTTAAGAAAATTGCCATGACAAAAAGAGGACTGGCGCTTGTGGTCGGTGCTACAGGCTCAGGAAAATCAACCACCCTGGCGGCAATGATTGATTACAGAAATACCAATAGCTCAGGACACATAATCACGGTAGAAGACCCCATCGAGTTTGTGCACCAACACCAAAAATCCATCATTACACAGCGGGAGGTTGGCTTAGATACGTTGTCATTCGGCGATGCGCTTAAAAACACTTTGCGTCAAGCGCCTGATGTTATCCTTGTCGGCGAGATCCGTGACATAGAAACCATGGAATCTGCCATCACATTCGCTGAGACAGGCCATCTATGCTTAGGAACGCTCCACGCGAATAATGCCAATCAGGCTATAGAACGAATCATAAACTTTTTCCCTCCGGAACGTCACGAACAAATATACTTGTTGCTTTCGCTTAATCTTCACTCCATTATTTCGCAAAGGCTGGTGCCGGCAAAGGACGGGAAACAAGCTGCGGCTTTTGAAATATTGCTTGATACACCCAGAATCAAAGACCTTATCCTCAAGAAGCAGATTGCATTACTCAAAGAAACGATGGCGAAGGGAACGCAGGAAGGCATGTTAACCTTTGATCAATCATTATTCAATCTTTATAAGGACGGCATAATCAGTTACGAAAACGCCCTTGCCTATGCCGACAGCGCAAACGACCTGCGGATACGCATAAAAACAGAAGGGATTAGCGAAATAAAAGAAGATAAAACCACGAGTTTTAAGTTAAAACAATAACGCAGAAAGATAAAATATCAAAAATACATAGCACAACAAAGCCACAACCAAAAGACCCCCTCTCTTTCCCCCCTTCGCAAGGGGGAACACAGGGGGTATAAAAAAACTTTCCAAAACTTGTCCTCATGAAAATGGGGAAACGAAGTTTTTACACAGTAATACTATATAATTAATTCCGCAATCACCAATCCGAAATCCGCACTTCATTTCGCCAGCGCTTCTCGTATCAACCTTTCGGTTGTCTTCATCAGAGCGTCAATATCTTCCGGAAACCTCGACTCCACGTAAAACCTTACCTTTGGCTCTGTGCCTGACGGCCTTATCAAAAACCATGAACCGTCATCAAGGACAACCTTTATTCCGTCAACTTGTATCACAGTCTTAATATTTTTTATAGCGCCACCGATAGCTATTTTGCTTCCCACGGTGAGTTTATCTTTAAGGCATGAAAGCTTTTCAAGGAGCGGTTTACCGGCAAGGGCACGATCAACCTCTATTCCCGTCCTCTCCGGAAAATAAGCCCCAAACTCTTCCTCAAGGTTATGTAAATACTCGCTGATATTTTTCCTGGTGGCGGCCATCATCTCGATCGCAATCAAAAGCCCAAACATGGCGTCCTTTTCGAGGGTATTGTTGTAGCCTGAAATACCGTCGCTTTCTTCATAGATAACGATAGCCCTCTCCCTTGCGTTAGGAAGCATATATGGTCTGAAATTCTTGAAACCAACTGCTGTTTCTTTTATGGGGATGCCGAGCTTCTCGGCAATGGCATTTCCAAAATTACTCGTGGCAACAGACTTCACCAGCACACCAGAGATGCGCTTGTACTTGTGCAAAAAGTGCAGCGCCATACCTCCAAAGTGATTCATGGAAA
>Ga0105164_10001990_pt1 | contig 12816 bp, 10 predicted proteins | sample VDWuncwatermetaG_FD_89674 | JGI IMG/M metagenome (GOLD analysis project Ga0105164, IMG submission 89674) | Wastewater microbial communities from Netherlands to study Microbial Dark Matter (Phase II) - VDW unchlorinated drinking water | ecosystem: Environmental > Aquatic > Freshwater > Drinking...
CATCTTGATGGCTTTCTTAGTTGTTTTTTTCTAGTAAAAAAATCATCAACTAAGTTGCCTTAAGGTGCATCTTTTTTTTTATGAAATATTACGAATTTACCCACGAATTATTCAAACGAACCAGATAGCCGAGAAATCCTATTAACCCCTAAGCAGTTTGAAATATTAAAATTATTAATTGAAAATAAGGCGCAAGTAGTTTCGCGAAAAGATTTTATGCATGAAGTTTGGGGGCATTCCGACATTACGCCACGTAATGTCGATTCGCAGATTAATTATTTAAAAAAGAAAATGGAAGGGTTTTTAGGGCATATTGTATCGGTGCCGGGCTATGGGTATCGGCTTGACGTAATCTAGATGAAAATAGATTAATAAACTTAATATAGCGGCAAAAAAACACCAAACCGAAAACAGCGCTGTTAAATCAACGATATACGCTGCAATAAAGGCGAGCAGAGCCAATCCACCAAATAATTTTAAAAAGGCGTGGCTTGAGAAAAAGCAACTGATACATGTTGTTGAAATATACAAAACCATTATAGGAATTACGTGAAAATGTGGAGATACGTAGACGATATGTTTACCAATTACTTGTGCAAGTACAGGGCGAGTTACAATAAAATAAAGCAGATAAAAACTCAGGCATGCAGCCACAACGGTAAATGCCAGAAGTATTTTTTTTCGCAAACGAACAGTTTCAAGAATGCCTACAGAAAGCGGAATGTAAATGGGCCATAGCCCGTGTGAAAATCCAGAATACAGGTAGGTCATTATTTGCTTAAGCAGCGGGGCCTCGTGCTTGAAAGTCAACCAGATGACACCCTCAATGAGCTGCTGAATTCCGAATAAAATAGGAATTGTAGCAAAAGGAATTTCGGATTTTTTTTTTGCTTTTTTAATTGTCGCGATACCTATTGCGGTAAGCGAAACGCCTGCGATAAAACTGGCTGTGGCAGAAAAACACATTATTTTACCAGTACTTCTATTGTTGAGCTTAATTTCTTACCGTAAGACAAGTGAAACCGCCACATTGGTGTTTAAATTAACTTTTTCATTAGAAATAGTCACAGATGTGAAATAGAATAAAATGGCGAGTATAATTGTAGATATTTTCATATAAAATCCTTTAATAAAAGTTACTCACTACAAAGAATTAGAAGCTATAAAATCTAAAAGAATTTGATTAACTTGTTCTGCATGGGTCCAATTCAGGCCATGCGGGGCATCCTTGATAATATGTAATTGGCTGCCTTTAATCAATTTATGTGTGTGCTTTCCAGAAGCCCCGAAAGGAACAACTTTATCTGCGTCTCCGTGTATAATAAGAGTGGGAATTTCAAAACTAGCCAAATTTTTTCTAAAGTCAGTTTTCCAAGAAGTTACACAAGCTATTGTGGCAATTGGTGAAGCCATGATCGAGTTCATCCAGTTGAAGCGCACAGCTTCTGAACTAATATTTTTTTTGTTAAGTACGTCAACATTAAAAAATTTTTTCATAAATTCTGCTAAAAAGGCTGGGCGATCTGCTATTAGACCTTTTTGAATTCCAGTAAAAATTTCAGCTCCAACACCACTAGGATTGTCGGATGTTTTGATAAAAAAAGGCGTGATGGCCGCAATAAAAGCCGCTTTATGAACTCGTTCAGTTCCATAAATGCCTAAGTACCGGGCCACTTCGCCGCCGCCCATAGAGAACCCAACGAGTGTTGCTGTTTTAAGATCAAGACCGTTAAGCAGAATTGACAAATCTTTGGCCAAAGTGTCGTAGTCATAGCCAAAAGCCGGCTTGCTGGATTCGCCGAAGCCGCGACGGTCATAGGTTATTACTCTGTAGCCCGCATTTAATAAGGCCCGTTCTTGTTTTTCCCAAGATCTCGCATTAAGGGGCCAACCATGGATTAGAACAACAGGCATTCCAGAACCATGATCTTCATAGTGTAACTCAACATTATTCGAATTTTCTTGATCTACTTTAATATAAGGCATGATTTTCTTTCGGTTAAATATTTAGGTGCTGCTTTAATTGTAATAAGCAATAGATAGGCCAGCGGCGGCATGAGTCATTTGATTTAGGCTTGAGTACAGCATTAGGCAGTTCAAAAAAAGGCCGACAGATGTTCACCTAACGGACATCAAATAAATAATTTGTTCGCGCTGCTTTAATAATTGTTGGTACAAGCCTTGCTTTACCTATTTTGCAAACGTACTTGCAAAGCTTGCTGGTAAGTTTATTAAAAAGGAGATCTCAGTGAAAAATAAAAACTTACTCGTTGTCTGTCAATTGGTCGTATTCCTTGGTATTGGAGTAAATTCATATGCCGTTGAAACCACAACAGAAAAAACGGAAACAAGTGCAAACAAAGCCGCAGATAGCGTAAAAAGTACTTATCGAAGCATCCAAGATGAAACTTGTGAAATGATAAATGGAAAACTTGAGTGTATTGCAAAAAAAATAAAGCATAAAACCAAAAACTTTTCAGACAAAACTAAAACCAAGGTCAAAGAAATTAAAAATAAGATCGATTAATAAAATTAGAATTACGGTTATTATAATTAACCACTAAATAAAGGATGTTAGGTAAAAATTATGAAGGTGAAAATAAAAAAAGTAATTATAGGTCTTGGAGTTATCTGGGGCTTGTCGCCAGTAGCAAAAGCTGCCGACACGGAATCGGCGCTAGGCATTTTTGTAGAGCCCGGTCTTACCTTTGAAGCAGGGAGCACCTCTGTAAAATATCCGGCACCCTTTACTAATTCTAGCGGTACAGTTAATGGTTTTGGTCTTGGTGCAAGGATTGGGTTTCATATGAATGAAGCCTTTTTCTTGGCGCTTGATGCACGCTATGCGATGCCGCAATTTATAGATTCTTCTGTCAATTACGATACCAAAGCCATTTCAACTAACTGGGGGCCGGCGGTTGGTTTACAAATGCCGAATGTGGGCTTAAGAGTTTGGGGATCTTACATTCTTGGCGGTGAACTTAATCCAGAGAGTGCCGGAAATTTTGATTTTAAGTATCAAGAGGCCACGGGTTATAGAGTAGGTGCGGGTTTTAGGCTTGCTTCGATAAGTTTAAATCTTGAGTATCAGCAACTTCAGTATGGCAAAGCCAACTTAGAGCAAATCGGCTCTTTTTTACCAGGGACCACATTTAACAATGTAAATCTCGCGAATAAGGCTTGGATAATGAGCTTATCGTTTCCGGTGGCTCTTTAATTGCAGTAATAATTGCGGTACCCATATGCACTTGACTACACTGATTCGCTAAGTCTAATATATGAGACTTGAAATACCCTGAAAATCTACGAGAATTCGATAAAACTTTTAAGGATGATGAAACTTGTTTAAATTTTTTGGAAAAAATACGTTGGCAGGATGGGTTTGAATGTCAGGCTTGCGGAAGCGACAAGTACTGGTTGATTTCAACTGGTCTTAGAAAGTGCAACGTTTGCCATTTTGCAAATTCAGTTAAAGTTGGAACTATTTATGAATCAAGTCGGCTCCCGCTAAAAACTTGGTTTTACGCAATCTGGTGGATGACGTCACAAAAGACTGGTGTAAGCGCTTTAAATTTGCAGAAGAATCTTGGGCTCGGCAGCTATAGAACAGCTTGGTTATTGCTGCACAAAATTAGAAATTCAATGGTTCATGCGGATCGTAGTTTGCTGAAAGGCGAAGTCGAGGTTGATGAAGCTTTTATTGGCGGTTTTAAGTCTGGTAAGCGCGGTAGAGGCGCTGGAGGCAAAGAACTGGTTGTTATCGCTGCTGAATGTTCTGGTAAAAAACGTGTCGGCCGCATCAGAATACAGCGGGTTCCAGATGCGACTTCAGAAAATTTAGAAGCAGTTGTTATGGCAAATATTGAATCTGGATCTACTATCCATACTGACGGATGGAAAAGTTACGGCGATGTTAAATTTTTGGATTTTAAACATTTACCACGAAAGTCAGCAACAGTTGATCCAGACGAACTATTGCCAAGAATTAATACAGTGACGGCACTTTTAAAAAGATGGCTTATGGGAACACTTCACGGACGACTAGATCCAAAACATATGGACAGCTATTTTGAAGAATTTGTATTCAGATTTAACAGAAGAACTTCAACAGTGCGGGGTTTATTGTTCCAAAGAGTGCTCGAAAACTCGATGCGGATAAGTCCAACGCCTTACAAAGAAATTACGTCAAAACAGCCTTAGTGTAGTCAAGTGCATATGCTGGTTGCAGTAATACGTTTGTATGAGCTTACTAAAAAAAGTGATCTGATCAAAAAATAATTTTAACATAGGAGATCTATATGGTACGCGCAGCTATTTCATTTTTTATTCTGGCAATAGTGGCTTTTATTTTAGGCGCCAACAGCATCGCTGGGCTTTCTATAGAAATTGGAAAATTACTTTTATTTATATTTTTGGCTCTCGCGATTTTTTCCTTTATCGTCTCGCTACTTACTGGAAAAAAACCATCACAGCGCCCCTAAAGCTATATTTTTTAAAACAATAAAACAAAGGAGAATGCAATGAAATTAAACGAGAATACAATCAAAGGAAAATGGCTTGAGATCAAAGGCGATCTGCAAAAGACCTAGGGAAAATTAACAGATGATGAGCTGGATAAAACAAAAGGAGATATCAAGCAAATCAATGGTCTTATTCAGCAAAGATACGGCGCCAGTCAAGACAGCTACAGCAAGAAGGTCGCAGAAATTTTTCAGCGTTTTGATGAAAAAAAAGACAAGGCTGTTGCCGCAATCAAAAAAAATCTTAAAAACTAAAACAGCAGGTAATTTTAAAAATAGAGTCTCTACTTTGATTTGAGACTTTATTTTTTTACAACCAATTGACCTGCTCCAAATTAACGCTTGCATATCAAGTAGTATTTTCAAGAAGCTCCCCCGCCTAAATGGGCTTCACCTGGCTTCACCTGGCCTCACCACCTCAATTAATTAAGTTGGCACACATGGTAAAGTGTTTAAAAAAATGGAGAACCCGCTCGAAAGCGAAGCCTGTGGTCGAGTTTTACAGAATCCTGACATTATTAGACACGCCGGCTCTAGACGATTTTTAAAAAACGTTTACAATATAGCTTATGATTTATTTAACAACCATATTAAGCTTTGTTTATTCGAATATTGTACCTTTTGTTATTTTATTGGGTATTTTAATTTTTGTACATGAACTGGGGCATTTTTTAGTCGCCCGGATGTGTGGCGTGCGCGTAGAGATTTTTTCTCTGGGTTTTGGTAAAAAAATATTTAGCTATAAAAAAGGCGATACCACCTATTGTATTTCGTTAATTCCACTGGGTGGCTATGTTAAAATGTTTGGCGAACAAGGTAGTGAAGCTGTAAAAACCGCCGACGATAAAAAAGTGTCTTTTTCGCATAAAAATGTTTGGCAGCGAATAGCCATTGTGCTGGCGGGTCCCTTAATGAATTTTGTTTTTGCCATATTTGTTTTTGCCTTGATTGCCGAAATCGGCGAGCAATCGCGGGCGGCGGTTATTGCAGATGTTGCGGTAAATTCACCTGCCGCGCAAATGGGATTAAAACCCAGCGATCGTATTTTAGAAGTTAATTCGGTTAAAGTAAAAAGCTATGAAGACTTTCAAAAAAGTTTAAATCAATTTAAAGAATCTTCGGCACCAGTACTAGTTGAAGATGTTAGCGGTCAGCAGCGCCGCCTAATTCTTAAAGTCACATCAATTGAAAACCCAAATATTTTTTCGCTTGAAGCTAAATTAGGGCAAATTGAAGGAATTTTACCTTATGCTAAAAGTGCCGCCGTGGCGGTGCTTATTGATAGCCCAGCTTATCGCGCAGGACTAAGAACAGGTGATGAAATAATTGAAATTAAAGATCAAATTAAAGATCAAGGTGCAGATCAGAACAAAAACCAGAAAATTACTCAGTGGGCGCAGCTTGAGGCTACTCTATTGCGGGCTCAATCAGATCTAACAATTAACTTGAACCGCTCCGCCCGCGAAACGGGTTCTGAAAAACTGATAAAAACGAATCTAAGCTTTACAATTACCTATGCCAGTCTAAAAAAAATTGAAACTCTGGCAGATTTTGGTTTTGATACTACCGAGCTTTATTTAGATCAGGTGATGAAAGATTCTCCGGCAGAATTAGCCGGCCTTACTCAGTATGATAAAATCATTTCAATTAACGCGAAAGCCATAAAAAAGTGGGATGATGTATCTGATACGGTTAAGGCTTATGACGGAAAAGAGGCCCTAACATTCGTAATTAATCGGGACGGTGCGGAATTGATTAAAAAAATAACCCCCAAGGTAACAGAACTAACAACGGCCTTCGGTGGAATAGACAAACGTTTTACTATTGGGATTATTCCCTATATTGTGGCGGCGGAGCCCGCATTTGTGATTATAAAATCAGAATCAGTTTTTCATTCACTTGCTAAGGGTTTGGACCGCACCGTAGATATTTCAATCATGACCGTGATGTCGTTTGTTAAACTTTTTCAAGGGCAGGTTTCAGTTAAAAATGTGGGCGGAATGGTATCTATTGGCAAGGCCGCCAAAGATTCTTTTGAGGTTGGCGCGCAGGCTTTTTTAATGACCATGGGTATTTTGTCGGTAAGTTTATTTATTTTAAATCTTTTACCAATTCCAGTTTTAGATGGTGGGCACTTGGTGTTTTATGTCATTGAATTAATCAAGGGGTCACCGCTGAGTCTTAGAAAAATGGAAATCGCCCAACAGGTGGGTTTTGTGCTGCTTATGGCGCTGATGGTTCTGGCGCAGTTTAATGACATTGTTCGATTTTTATTTAAGTCATGATTATTCTGGCATGTGAAACGAGCACTCTTCTGGGTAGTGTGGCGGTTTTAGAAAATGATAAAATTCTTTCGTTTGAAGAGTCTCTGCGGCAGAACTCACACTCAGAAGTGCTTAATTTGTTTATTGAAAAAGCCTTACTAAAGGCTGGCAAAAAATTTTCTGAAATTGATTTATTTGCTACAGGCATCGGGCCTGGCAGTTTTACTGGAATTCGCATTAGCTTAAACACCATAAAAACCCTAGCCTATTGCTTTGATAAACCAGTTATTGGAATTAACTCTTTACATACTTTGGCGACACAAGCTGTAAACTTAATAAATACGTCTGAGTTTTTAAATTATCCAGTTATTTCAATGATTAATGCTTATAAGAATATGGTTTATGTTTCTGAATATAAACTTATAAATAATTTTTTAACTGAAATAAAAAAGCCTGAAGTTGTGCGCGTACAAAAGCTTACGGACTATATAACTGAAAAATCTGTTATTTGTGGAGATGCTTACTTAACCTATGAAAAATATTTTTCTGATACACTCAAAAAAAATATCATAAGACTTGAAAATATAACAGACGAGCCTCATGCAAAAACCACAGGTCAATTGGCTTTTGAGTTGCAACATTTAAAACATACTTGGAATCAACTACTACCTCTTTACTTAAGGGCCTCGGAAGCTGAGGAAAACTTGCAAGGAATAAAATACCAGCCCTTAATTTAGGCAGCAATAAGTTATAGTAGGCTATAGTAGGCTACAGTGAAATATTAAGTTGATTCTGTGCATAAAAAGCCCTTAACATTATGAAGATGAATATACAAAATCAACAGAATTACTATGAAGTATTAGATCTTAATGAAAATGCAACACCGCAAGAAATTTACAAAGCTTACATGAACGCAAAAATGACTTACTCCGTCGAAAATAAAGCTTTGTATTCAGTTTTTAGCAGTGAAGAAACCCTGGCATTAAGAAACCTTATTGAAGAGGCTTATAAAGTTCTAAGTAATAATAACTACCGAAATATTTATGAAAAACGCATGATGGCGGGCCTAACGCCCGAGGCGGACGTCAGTGTGCAAGCCATTCAAGAGGCGAGCCAAGATTTATTTCAAAAGACTAATCCAGAAAAAGAAAAAATTGAATTAAAAATTGAAACCACTATTGAGGCCTCATCGGCTCCGGTGAAAGATGAAAAATTTGAAGAAGAAATTTCTATAAAAAAAGACTGGAATGGTCAGGACCTAAAAAAAGTACGAGAGTATAAAAAACTTTCATTTGATGAATTAACAGATATTACAAAAATCAACCCCTGGTATATAGCGGCTCTTGAAACCATGGATCCCGCAAGTTTACCTGTAGAGGTTTTTGTAAGAGGCTATGTGGTACAGGTAGCAAAAGCACTGGGTTTAAAAGAAAAAATTGTGGCAGACTCTTACATGCGTCTTTTTAGAAAAAAGATTGAAAACCAATAGAGTCTTAATACTTAAGACTTCTGCTGATGATGCAGGAATACGTCTTGATAAATACTTGTCGGGCCTTGAAGAGATTTCTTCCAGAAATTATGCTAAAAATCTGATTGAAAAAAATTTTGTCCGGGTGAACGATAAAATTGCTAAAGCTTCATTTGTTCTTGCAGAAAACCAAAGGATTGAAGTCAGCTTACCAGCGCTCACCGCGACAGAGTTAGCCCCTTATGACTTCAAACTTGATATCATTTTTGAAGATTCTGATTTACTGGTAATTTATAAACCCAGCGGCCTGGTGGTTCACCCGGCGGCGGGCCACCAGCAAGACACCTTGGTTAATGCTTTGCTCTTTTATACAAAAGAACTTTCAATGAAAAATGAAATGCGTCCGGGGATTGTGCACCGGTTAGATAAAGAAACGAGTGGCTTATTGGTAGTGGCAAAAAATGACCGCGCGCACGACAAGCTCTCGCAACAATTTAAAAACAAAACCACTCACCGTGTTTACTATGCGCTACTTGAGGGTCAACTGCCAAGAACCACGGGCATGTGTAAATCTTATCTGGCGCGGCACTTGTTTGACCGTAAAAAATTTGCTTCGCTAAAAGAAAACAATAAAATTATTACTAAAGAAAATTTAGAATTTTCAAACGCTAAATGGGCAGTAACCCATTTTACCAAGTTAGATCAGCACGCGCATAGAAGTTATATAAAACTAAAGTTAGAAACCGGACGCACCCATCAAATCCGCGTGCACATGAGTGAGCTAGGACACCCCTTGGTGGGCGACACGCTTTATGGCTATTCTATCAGAAAGAAAAAAGAGCTCGCGTTACAGAGATTTTATCTGCACGCCGCGGAACTTGGTTTTACTCACCCAAGCACCGGAGAAGCCAAGCTTTTTAAAGTGGGCTGGCCAAGCGTAGACACTCAAAAATTATTAGAATTTGGTTTTGATCATGATAAAATTTCTAGAAAAGCTTAAAATTGGTGCAACCGCCAGGATTCGAACCTGGGACCCCAACATTCGTAGTGTTGTATTCTATCCAGCTGAACTACGGTTGCACTGTACATTATATTCTATTAAATTCTACATTAAATTCTATTTGACTGTATTTCATGCGCGAAAGACCTTTTTACCTAATTTGGGGTCTAAAATCAAGGATTGTGTGATGGCAAGCCTTGATTCTGTAAAAACGCTATGGCAGGTTAAGACTTGGCCTATATTTATTGGCAAGTCAGCTTAGTTTTATCAATTTTTCGTGCGGAGAAATGGGTGAGTGGCTGAAATCAAGCGTTTGCTAAATGCTCGTACTACCAAAAGTGGTACCGTGGGTTCGAATCCCACTTTCTCCGCCAATTTTGATACCCTGTTTTGAAGTCAAAGACCGAAGCTAAGTAAATATAAGAAACACAAATGAAAACAATAACATAAGGATAGAAGCCCCTTGCTGTTCACTTTTAATATATCACCCGATTCCATGCGAAATAACGGCATTTGTAGAAAGTGATGTAGAGATTGCGATCTACTTTTAAATTAATTTGTAGATCGTTAGGCCAAAGTTAATGAAATCATATGAAAGCAACTTCAAGAATTTTATAATTAAGAAATTTTAACTCGAACTAAATTGGTATTTTTCAGAAAAAACTACTGAAAAACTTCTAATGTACAAGTTCAAATTATTATTCAAATACAAATACGTAAAGTGGAAAATAATTCGGATTTCGGAACAGCATATTTGCAAATCTAGAACTCTTCAAATTTTGAGCATACTTCATGATTGCAGACACCGTAATCAGCCAATATTCAAACTTAATCTAGAAAATGATTCGAGGCCGCAAATTAATATTATAATTGACCAATAAAAACTTAACTATAGAGTATAAAATGCAAACAAAAAAAGGGAAGTAACATATGAAAATAGTTGATTATATTTCAGGTCAAACCATTCAAGGCACGCCAGAAGAAGTTGATGCGGTCCAAGTATTTTCAAGACAGCTTGTAGAAGATTATGGTTACAGCAAAGAACAAATTTTAACTAGGCCTCAGTATCGAGTAAAGTCGCGTCCTTCTGATACGAAAAAAGAATACCCAATTGATATTGCCGTATTTACAAACAAACGAAAAAGTGAAGACGATATTTCAATTATCGTTGAATGTAAAAAAAGGAATAGAAAAGACGGTAAAGATCAACTCGAAGATTATCTCAGATTTTCCAAAGCCGAACTCGGAGTTTGGTTTAATGGAAGCGAAAGGCTCTTTCTACGTAAGCACGAGAAACAAGGAAAAATATTTTTCAACGAAATTCCCAATATACCAAAGAGTGGCCAAAGAATTGATGATATTGGTAAATTTAAAAAAAAGGATTTGAAACCAACTCATAATTTAAAGGCCATTTTTAAATCAATCCGCAATCACCTTGCCGCAAATACTATTGGTGCAACTCGCGATGAAGTGTTGGCACAACAGTTAATTAATTTAATTTTTTGCAAACTGTACGATGAGAAATATACTGCGGCTAATGACATCGTAAAATTCAGAGCTGGTGTGGATGAAGAGCCTACGGAAATAAGAGATCGTATTTTAAAATTATTCAAAGATGTAAAAACTAATCTAAGTGAGGTGATTGATGAGGAAGATAAAATTAGCCTTGATGTCAATTCCTTAGTATATGTGGTTGGCGAATTACAAAACTATTCACTTATGAATAGTGAAAGGGATGTTGTGGCGGATGCGTTTGAAACATTTATTGGCCATGCACTAAAGGGTGGACAAGGACAATTCTTCACACCTAGAAATGTAGTGAAGATGGTGGTAGATATTCTACAACCTACTGAAAATGAAAAAATTATTGACCCTGCGTGCGGAAGCGGTGGTTTTTTGATCGACTCCTTAAAACATGTTTGGAACGATATGGAAGTAAAATATCGGAAACTTGGCTGGACAGATGCTCAAATTGAAAAGAAAAAAATTGAAACTGCCTCTAGTAATTTTAGAGGAATAGATAAAGATTATTTTTTGAGCAAGGTTGCCAAAGCATATATGAATCTCATTGGAGATGGCACTACTGGAATATTTTGTGAAGACAGTTTAGAAACTGAAAAAAATTGGAAGCCAGAGACTAAACTAAAAATTCAAAAAGGAACTTTCGACGTACTTTTAACAAACCCTCCTTTTGGAAGTAAGATCAAAGTCGAAGGAGACGAAAAGCTAAAGCAATTTGAGTTTGGACATAAATGGTTGTGGGATGAAGAAAATGATGAATGGCAAAAAACAAATAAATTAAAAGAAAACGAAGAGCCACAGGTACTATTTATCGAACGCTGTATGTCTCTGTTAAAAGATGGCGGAAGAATGGCAATGGTTCTTCCAAGTGGTATTCTTGGAAATGAACAGCTGAAATACGTACGCCAATATATATTAAATCAGGGCTTCTTATATGGAATAGTTGAATTGCCGTTTGAAACTTTTAGTCCTCACGTAACTATAAATACCAGTGTGCTTTTTATTAAAAAGGGCAAGTCCAACTCAAAAGACAAGTTATTTATTTCAATAAATGAACATTGCGGCCACGATAAAAAAGGTCGGGAAACAGAAAAAGATGACATTCCAAATGCAGCAAAATTTTTCAATTCTAAAAAATCTGATGAAAATAATTTTTTTATTGAGCATAAATTTTTGGAAACGAGCTTTATTGCTAAAAGATACTTAAAAAAGTATGTCGATAATATTAAGAAAATAGAGTCTAGCAAATTTAAGTCAGTTGAGCTGGGTTCAATTATTGAAAGCGTCCACAATGGAGCCAACATAGATGATGCCTCTATTTACGTAGAACGAAACGAAGGTATCCCTTACATTTTAGTTAAAAGCATTACAAAAGAAGGAATTGATTTTGAAAATTTAAAATTTATACGTAAAGACTTAGTTACCAATCGTGATGTAAAGAAAAATACTGTAAATGAAAATTGCATTGTAATGACACGAGCAGGAAATGCAGGAATAGCTGCCAACATTCCACCAGACTTAGTTGGTGGCGTTGCTTCAGGATTTCTCATTAATATTAAAATTAAGGAAGGTGTAGACCCCTACTACCTTGTTGCCTTTTTAAATTCCAAGTTTGGTCAGATGCAATTGGAACGCATCTCCAGTGGCTCTATTCTACAAAGTATTCGATCATCTGATCTAAAAAAGATATTAATTCTATTGCCGCCTCCTAAAATACAAGAGTCTATTGGAAAAAAGATGAAGGATGCTGTTTATGCAAAGGCAGAGACACGCCGAAGCCTATCCTTAGCAGACAAGGATATTTCAAAACTGATAGGATAGTTTAAAATTCATCATATAACAAATATGGTAAGAGCAACTTAGCATACTTAGCATTGATGTTCGCTGAGACCAAAGCACTCAGCGAACAAGCACATTATTTGTAAGCGATCCATCAGTCCTATTTGCTAGGTATTGCTTTAATGCCCATAATAATGTCGGCTAGGTGTTCAATGTCTTCAGCAAAATTTGACTTTGGCAACTGTTCAAATAAATACTTCATAA
>Ga0105164_10001992_pt1 | contig 12812 bp, 14 predicted proteins | sample VDWuncwatermetaG_FD_89674 | JGI IMG/M metagenome (GOLD analysis project Ga0105164, IMG submission 89674) | Wastewater microbial communities from Netherlands to study Microbial Dark Matter (Phase II) - VDW unchlorinated drinking water | ecosystem: Environmental > Aquatic > Freshwater > Drinking...
CACCTGTAATCTTGACTGTAGCTTCGTTTACGTCGGTAACCTTTCCTTCTGCACTAATTGTAACTAGCGGATCAAGACTTGCTTCGATAAGACTACGTGCATATGCGGATGTACGTTTTTGTCCCGATATGTCTCGAATGATTTTTGCAATTCCTATGATCTTGTCCTTCTCGTTTTTTATTGATGATATACTAAGAGATACATCTATTAGACTTCCATCTTTACGCTTTCTTTCTGTTTCGAAATGTTCAATACGTTCATTTTTTTTGAGCTTAGTAGTGATCTCGTCGAGTTCAGATACCCTATTTGTTGGATAGATATAATGAATCGATTTACCAATTATTTCTTTTGCTTGATATCCAAACATTTTTTCAGCTCTAGTGTTCCAACTGGTAACAATACCCTCCAAGTTCATACTCAAAATAGCATCTTCAGATGACTCTACAATAGCTGCTAAAAGATAATTGTAAGTATCGTTATTGGGTGATGAAGAATCAGCTCTTACTACATTTTGATCACGGTTGTAAGACAGGTTTTATTCCTCCCAATTTATTTTCAAACTGTTGTATATGATCCAAGAGAATATCCGGATCGATTGGTTTTTTCAAAAATGAACGAACTCCTTTGCTTTTCAGCGTTGATTCGTCATCATATGTTATTGAAGATCCCGTCAGTATTACGATGTTTTGGTTTTTTATTTTTCCGCTTTCATACAATGCATTTATAACATCACGACCTGAAAATTCAGGCATGGTAATATCAAGTATGACTGCATCAAATTTCTGATTCTCAATCAGGTTAAGACCACTTCGACCATCATTAACAACAGAGCACGAATGTCCTTTAATCTCCATATACTTGGAGAACATTTTTGCAATATCCTCATTATCATCAATTATGAGAATTTTCATAGATTTTCTGGTGCTTATCATTTGTTGACCCTGTTACAACCTATTGTCGACATGTATGCTGACATTGAACATAACCAATAAGTACTAGGTTTAATTACTCACCAAAGTGTGCACTTGTGTTAAGTTTAATACAAAATATACAAAATTTGATGATCATATTAAAATAGAATTTGTGCATATAATTATGGGGGTCGGTATTTGCAAAAGACTGAAAATGAAACATTTACTATCAGAATTGATAGCACGTTATTAGAAGAGTTAAAAAAAAATGCAGATAGTGTAAAGAGTAGTCCAAATTCGTTGATTGCCAAAGTGATAAGTGAATATGTGGACTGGCACAGCTTTGCAAAAGACATTGGAGAGGGCTACTTTAATAAGAAATTGGTAGAACAATTGGTCGAACAGATTCCTAATGAATCTCTGAATAAACTAGCAAAACATTTTGCAGAAAATGAGCTGAGAGAGATTCTACTTGTAATCAAAAAGGAAAACAGCGTGGCTGCGTTTTTAACTACACTAGAATCATGGTTGAGGGCCTCAAGCTTTTCCTATAGAAGTGAAATTAACGAAGATTTTACCAAACTAGTAATCAATTTCAACATGGGCAAGAAATGGGCTGAGTTTTGCGAAGGAGTTTATTTGACATTACTTCACCAGCTAACGACAGCCAAAATTGAAACTCGAGTGGTTGATTGCACCCTAGTACTTACAATTAATAAAGAAAAGTAAATAATTAAAAGATCATTTTAACTTCTGATAAAACAAGCTTTACTAGTAGAAGGCTTCAATGTGTTAACTTTTTGACTCGTTATGCATAGTTATCCATTTGGTTTTTGGACAGTGTTTTTGTTTATCTTATCACATGTACGTTAAAATTATCTTATCGAATTGTTCCTTGATTTTTTCAAACTCTAACATGAAATTCTCTCCTTTTTCCGTAATCCTTATTGGTGGTTTTTTTGAGATGAAGTCTTTGCGGGCAAGTTCGTTTAAGTAACGTAACATCTTATCGTATGCCATATTACACCGATGCTGAACTCTTGTAGGTTTTACTATCCTATTAGTGACTTTTTCCTCTCTTATTGAGGCTAGTAAATCATAATATATCTCTAATTTACCTCTGCGCAACGCAGTAAAATTTCTCTTGTTTACCATTTCGCCCCCCCCCACAAAGAGCGCAACTAAATAATCAAGATAACTCACCTAGGAGAGTTTTACTCAATGACAGCGATGCAATCTATTTGCTTTTTTGTACGATGTTTTTGGTATTACTTGAACCACTGCTCAAGAGTGTGACTCTTTTTCTCAATTGCTTTTTTGAGTCTGTTTAGTGAAGTTTCTACCCTATCTAAAGAAAAATTCCTTTCCAAAGTCAGATATTTGGTGATTCCTGCAAAATTAATTTCACCAAATTTAATCTCAGAAACACTTGCCACTTTTGGTTCTAAAAAGATCTTGCGTATCTGTTTGTAGTCAATCTCATCAAGCTTGTCCTGAATTTGCGGAACATTTTCTAGATTGCCATATTCTTTTATTACTTTAAGCGCAGTCTTTGGACCGATTCTTTCAAAACCATCCGGGTTAAAGTCAGTTCCAATTAAGATGCCTACATCTACAAGTTGCTCTCTTGTAACACCAAGCTCAGTTAGATTTTTTTGTAAATCAATTATTTCTGGTTCGACCTCAATTGTGGTGTTTCGGTTTGGAAGTTTTCTTTTCCCGCTATATGAAAAGTTTCTAATCAGTTTCTTTGCACCAAATAAAAGTGAATCAAAGTCCTGGCTTGCAGAGGCATATGCTTGGCCAGTAACTGTAAGATTTGCAGCTGTAGCCTCACCTTCTGAAGGTGCGTCTATAAACGGAATACCAAAGAGCCCCAAAAGATGCTTAGAATCTTCTACCATCTCATCGCGTAGTGAGGAAGTCTGTTGCGCGTATTTTTTTGCCTCTTCATACTTTCCCTCAGTTAATGCACGCTCAAATTTGATTGTCGCATCCTTTTTGATCTGTTTTCTTCTCTCTATTTCAGCATACTTTAGCGAGGGTGGTCTGCCATCAAAAACGTAAACTGGTTTTATCCCAATGGATAAAAAGTTGACATTTCTATAAAACAATCCGCTGATATGGCTTGTCACTCTTCCCACAGAATCTGAAAGTGGCAAACCTTCTGGACCTCTGATTATAGCTAAAAACTGGTAAATTGCATTATACGCATCTATTGCCACTACCTTTGATGCAAATGCTTCTAGCGTAGTCTTTTCACGAATAGTTAAAGGCTTTAGATCTAAACCCATGAGTTAATATTATGACAAGATGATTTTTGCTTTTCCTATTTTTTGCGAAGGCCTGATTTTGCCTCCCATCCTCGCTCAATTATTTCCTCATAAATGTTTGAAAGTTTTGGAATGTCCGCGCCTTTTTCAGCTGCTGTCTTGACCTTTTCCCTGTAATAGTCTTCTATCTCGCGGGCCATCTTACTGTCAATTGTTATAGAGACTCGGAATTTTGGCATCTGCTTACTCCTTTTGAATCAATATGAAAGATATCAATAATAAACTATCCATTATCAATTATTACACACTACCTTACCGTAAGTGCAAAGCCCTCTTTTGTTGTCCTTAGAATTAGCAGCTTATTTTCTGGAAGGTTCAGGTTTGTCATAAAGTCAGAAAGGGTTAGATCGTCTTGCAAAACGTACTTTTTGCCCTCAAACTCGATTGCCACAGTCTTCTTTGAGACGGTTTCCACTGATCTTTGTAATAAATAGTCTACTTTATATCCTTTATTATATATTTGATCATTTCAATACTTATTGTATTTATTGATCAAAGTACGAAGGGTTGATGCTGCCAGGTTAGCCAAGCGGTACGGCGACCGCCTCGAGATCAAATACAAGGTAGCGGTTGTGCTTCTGCACTCAGGGGTTCGAATCCCTTACCTGGCGCTATGTTTTTGTATATTAATTTTTGAAAAAATTAACATGCGCCAGCAATTGGGTTATCTTTTAACTCGACAGTTATGGTATACTATTAGTGACTTAATTGCTTGACAAGGCAGTAGTGATTCATAAGGAGAGATCAATATTCTTGAAATACCAGATTTTGGAATCAGTTCTTATCTGATTTTATTTTTTTCTACTTGCAATATGACTAGAACCATCAGGATTGAAGATTAGAATTTTATTCATCTTCATTCCCCCATATCTATAATACTCTAATCCACCATCCACAAATGTATAGTTAGGACAATTACAGTGTTGAAAATCATGAACTTGTTTACTTAGAAGAACTTCTCCACACCCAAGGCACTGAACTTTTGATGTTTTCCTATAGATTTTCTGCTTCTTACCCTCTGTCATGAATATAATTGATCTAAACAGTATTTATTCATTGAATCAAGATCTAGATTCCAGCTTTTGATTGCCTCATTCTACGTTTTACCACCCATCTAGCTACCACCGACGCTATCAAAAACATGAGAGCCACCTCTGTATAGTACTGATAATTTGCACTCTTGATATCAATCAATGATAAAATAATGAAAATAACTCCGACCGCAGCCAATACAAAACTTAACACTCCCAGCTTATTTCTTGCCGTATTTTGTTTGCGAATAAGTGTTATTTCAATACTATCAAAAGATCCATTTTATACTTGAAAAAATTACTTCAGGTATTGTTGTTTATATCATAATACTAGATGATCTTGCAAAATTTCCATTTGGTTTAGCTGCGTTATTTTCAATTCCTCTTGTAATCAGTACTGCGGTAGGAATATTTGTTTATCTTCGTAAAACCAAGGAGTAACTTTTATTTTATAGGTGACTTTTCATCAAGTTTTTGGTCCTACCATCTCGTCACTTCTGACGTCCTGGTCCCACTTACCCTTGACTCCTTTTACAAGTGAAGCAATGCCGCTACCTACTAGAGCCACAACTACTCCAAGCACGACATACTTGTTCTGAATTACCAGGCTACAGCTGACAGGTATGGCTTTACCTTCATTTGTATAATCAAAACAGTCGCCAAACTGGTTTGCCTGAACCGTGAACTTGACATATTGTGAACCAACTATTCCTCCAAACATAAATCCCGCAAATACCAAAATGAGGCCCAACATTATAAAGCGGGTATCGCTCACAACATAGATTGCATCGCGTGATATTTAATGTTGTAATGGTATAATACGGCAGGAAAGTTGTAGATGGTTTTTGGATGGGTAAAGAAAAAATCAAAGGAATCTGTCGGGTCGACAGGACTTGAAAGGCAGGTTACGCTATCAGAGATAAGTGAAATTCTAAAAGAAAAGGAAAATGAGGGCCTGCCAAGGCTTGCAGAAAGGTCAAGGAAAATAAGAGAGAGAGTAGATGTTGAACGAAAAAACATCATCCAAATAGTTTCTCAGCTAGAGTCAGATAATCTAAAAGTAGATGATGTGGATAAACATCTCAAAATGCTCATTGAGCGAAGCAAAAAGACAGTAATTTCAGGACTGCGAAAGGAGACATCGGTCAACTTCTCAAAGACTACCAAATATTCAGAGATGGGGAATCTAAACAACGAGATTGGACAGATGCTCAAAAGGATAGGAGACATCTTAGGAGTTAATACAAAAGTAATGCACATCTTTGCAAGAAAGTACACTGATAAGCTCAAACATCACCTAGTACAAATTGCAACAACAAAAGCAGAACTTCAAAAAATTGTTGATGAGCATGCGGCCTACGAGTCGTCCGTTGCAAGTATTTTAGATTGGCGCGAAAAGATAAAGAGCTCAAAAAGTGAGATTGAAGAAAAAAATCAGAGATTAGCTGAAACCAAGCTAGAGATTGAAAACTATACCAACACGATTCAGATCCAACAGCAAGAGATCAGCACGCTGAAATCAAAACCAGAGTACCAAGAGTATCTTAAAATAAGAAAAGAGATGGAATCTCTTCAGCCAGAGCAGGACAAAATAAAATACTATATCGGCCTCCAGTTTTCAAAGATTTCAAGACCTCTTGGAAAATATAGTTACGTTTCTGCACTTGACAAGCCCATCAAAAAGATAATGGAGTCATTGATAGAAAATCCCTCAGATACAATTACACAAGAGAACAAGAATTCCATCATCGAGATATTGCAGGCAGTAGTGAAGGGCGTGGTCTCAGGCAACGTCTCAGTCAAGGACTCTGAAAAAGCCATCGAGCAGGTAGAAGAGACCATCACAAGACTAGATGAATTTTTGAGGATGAAAGATAACCTTTCTCGAAAGCAAAGATCTTTGCAAGACAAACTTGGCATCTTTAACATTAAAGATTTGGAGCAAAAAGAAGAGATCTTGGCAAAGACAATTGATGCCAAGTCCCATACAGAATCCTCGATAAGCATATTAGAAAAGGAGATTGAGGAGGCTACAAAACGCATACCGCAGCTAACAAATGATATTGAAACAAAGCTAGGCGAGATTTTAAGCTCAAAGATAACCTTGACAGTTCAAGATTAATTAGTTTGCCAAGCAAAATTATTACATGATCTTCAAAAGCGCTCCTATTCAACGCACTGTTACCATAAAAAAAGACGTACTTGATGGAATACTGACATTCTGTAAGATGAATCATCCCAACGAAGGAATTCTGATCTTGCGCGGCAAGTACAAAAAGGGAAACATCATGGTAGACGGTTTGATTATTCCACCATTTTCACATCATGGCCCAACCTTTGCCGGATTTCCATCTTCCTTTTTGCCTTTTGATCCCAGCTATGTTGGAACGGTGCATTCTCACCCAACCGGATTAGCAAAACCATCTGTTACGGATCTGCATAACTTCTTTGGTTTTGTATCAATTATTGTCGGATCACCATACGAGGATGACACTGTCTTTGCCTACGACAGAGACGGAAATCTTCTTCCGCTGACGATAAGCCAGGAGCAATTATGACAAAAACTTATAAGGTTTTTGATACAAGGTTGAGTGCCGTGATTAATTACAGGACCTATTTGATCTTCCTTTTCGGCTCACTTGCCGTTAGCATTGGTTTACAGATGCTCTTACCATGGCCATACGGCTTGATAACAGCATTAGCAATCTTCATCTTATTCCCACTCTTTCTGAGAAGGCGAGCCTTAAAGAGGATGGGCGGATTTGGAGAAGGAAGCGGATTCTTTGGCCAAAGCCAGGGTGTAAAGTACATCTGCCTTACATGTAGCAACCGATTCAAGGGTGGTTCATGTCCGCGATGTGGCTCTAAGATGAAAAGAGCAGACTTTTAGTAAGCCAAATCCAAAAAAATCTTATGACACTAGAAGAGCTACGCAAAAAGGCGCTATTCCAAAATACTATAGATACTTGGATAATGCTTTGCGAGGAAACAAACGCAGATTGGTACTCTGCAGAAAATTACAAAAAATTCATAGCTCATCTTACCAAAAGTGGCCTTAAGATGCAAAAGTTCCCGCTCTGCATAAAAGAGTCAGGTGGCATGTATCAGAGGGGAAGGGACAAGACACAGTTTGCAGAAATCCTAGCACAGGAGACTGACCCAAATGCAGCAGCGTACACCATAAAGCTAAACGATGATATCATAAAGATAATTCGTCAGTTCAAACCTAACGCCGTAGCCTAGGGTTAACTATTACATCCATTGCGTTTCCAATAAATACAAACGCAAGGCCAGTTACTGCTATCATTACTCCAGGAGGCACAATCCACCACCAAAGACCACGTGCTGCAGCACCAAATGAGTTGGCATCATGTAGTATCTGACCCCATGTGGGAAAGGTTGGATCCCCAAGACCCAAAAAGCTAAGACCGGCCTCGGTTGTGATTGCTGCAGGAACGGCAATTGCTATGCTTGCAAAGGTGTATGGGAGTAGCTGAGGCAAGATATGCTTGAAGATGATTTTGATATCTTTTTGTCCCATCATCTTTGATGCCTCAACATATTGCAGTGTCTTGATCTGTAATGCCATACTTCTTGAGACCTTGGCCACTCCAACCCAGCCAAAGATCATCAAAAATCCTACAATCAAAAAGATGCTGTTGCCAATAGTTATAGCCAAGATGATCAATAGGGGCAGGGCAGGAAGAGCATAGATGACATCATTTAGACGCATCATGGCCTCATCAGTCTTTTTTCCTTTGTATCCAGCAAAGACGCCATAGATTAGTCCAACAACTACAGAGCCTACCGCTACAGTTATTCCAATAAAAAGAGCAAGTGGTGTCCCCCATAACAGGCCGACAAGCAGGTCGCGTCTTAGCTCATCTGTCCCTATTGCGCCATAGACCTTGCCACCAAGAATAAATTTTGATTCTTTAATTGATACTTTAGAACCCACTGAATACAGATTGACCTGAAAAATGTAGTGGCCTTTTAGGATTGAATTGGAATCAGTTTTTGAAAACGCCACATCCTCAGCAGAGAGCAGATCAATTGGAAATGAAAACTTGTCTGCATTTTTTCTAAGACTTTTTTTTACAGCGTCATCCGTTGAAAAAATAAGCTGGTGATATTCTGTTTCGGTTTTTGATTTTGGAAGCGATATTGAAGATAGATCAAACTCTAGTCCATCAGGACGCATAACAGAAATTTGTAATAACGGAGCTCCCTGATATTTTGCAGAATATTCATAGATAAAGTCGCTAGGAAATCCATCATAGTTATAATCAACATCAAATCTATATGAGGTGAGTGATATCTCCCCAATTGTCTGAGTTGCAACTTGGGGGTTTTGGAGAATCTTGTGCTCTGGAATCTTTTCGGCAAGAAAGTAGTTGACCCATGCTGGAAGAGCTGACTTGGGATAAGTTATCCAGCTGACAGGATTGTTCCATTCCTTGAAGGTCTGGACAGGATATATTATTACGGCAGCTGCAGACATTGCAAAAAGTAATACAATTATTGCAATGCCCACTAGCCCTATCTTGTTTCTTGAAAATTCTTGTGCTAGCTGATTTACAGTAAGACTCATCCTGTTCTCACCCTCGGATCAAAGTATCCGTACAGTATGTCTGCGACAAAGACGCTTGCAAGGAAAAATGCAGTCAGGACATAGGTTGCGCCTATAATTACAGGTAAATCCAAAACACCTATTGCCTCAAAATAGAGCCTGCCCATTCCAGGCCAGTCAAAGACGGCCTCTGTTATGACGGCACCACCTAGCGATCCGGATAGACTTAGTGCTATGATGGTAACAATTGGGGGGGCTGCGTTTTTTAGAGCATGTTTGAAGATGATCTTTCTTTCAGGAATTCCAATTGCCTTTTTTGCCATGATAAAGTCTTCCTGCAATATTCCTATCAGGAAGTTTCGTACAAGGTACGCCCACGAGCCAAATCCTATCAAAACTAGCGTGATTAGAGGCAGGGTCATATGAAAAAGAAGTGCTCCAAAATATCCAGGATCAGATGCCGGAATGGTAGGTGTTGCTCTTGCCGGAAATATTTGATATGTAAACGCAAATGCAAAGATCATGAGCATCCCTATCCACCATACTGGGAAGCTACTGCTAACAATTGCAAAGGTGGATGTGAGTCTGTCAAGCTTGGAGTTTACCTTGGCTCCCGATAGTGCCCCAAGAAAAATTCCAAGAAATGAAATAATGATGGTCGATGTGGTAAAAAGCAGGATAGTTCGTGGAAGCTTTTCCATTATGATGTCTTTGACATTAGATGAACCGTTATCACTTGTAAGAAATGTCGCATGGCCAAAATCCAATATGAGAATCTTGTACATTGTGATTCCAATTCGTTGTGGAGCATACCAAGGCAGGTCGAGTCCCAAGGACTTTGTTCTCTGGTTTATTTGAGTGGCAATAAAAGAGTCCAGCTCTTCAGGAGTCTTGAAGCTGGCAACTAGAGCCTTGTTATCTGTGACCTGTTGTCTTATCTCAAAGCCAACACTTTGTTTTAGGATGTTATCCATGTTAGAGCCAACAAGGGCAACAGTTACCAGAAGTGTTGCCATTAGCACGCCAAACATTGTAACTATGCGGGTTGCAATATACTGCTTAAAGCCCATCTTCTCTCACTTGGCAGATTGTGTTAATAACATAGATAAGGTTACTTTCTTTTTCTCTTGAGTACAATGACAACACCTATACCAATTGCAATGAGTGCAACAACTCCGACTAGATAGTTTGGTTCCACCTACAATACGTTAGCAGACTTGCCTGAGATCTTTGGAATTATTTGGCTTTCACCTGCTATTCCCAAAAAGCTAGTTTGGAAAATATCTGGTCGTAAGGCAGAATCTGAGACAGCAAATATCTTAAGATCATTTGCCCCAATACCTAGTAGAGCACTTTTCTCTTTTGTTAGTGTGATATCAAGTTTGTCAGTAGTTGACTTTATGACTCCGTCATCTACAACTTTACCATCTGGATTTGTAAAAAAGTAGTAAACAGTAGAACCTGCATCAACAGAGAGTGGAATTGTAAACTCTTTTCCTACGGTTATGGTAGTAGGAACATCAACATTGTGTATCTTTGCTAGATTTACATCTTCAAACTTTTTCCAGTGGCCTGCCTCAAAAGGGTATGTGGGATCATCAAATGACCTTATAGTTATTGTTCTAGATTCTGGTGAATAGCTATCAAGATAAAATGGCCCGTTACTAATTATGGCATGATTGTACTTTTCTACCCATGAGATTGTGGAATCATATCTTGACTGGTAGTATTGCGGATCTGACTCAAACTGTGCAAGAGGGGCAGGAATAAAGGATGACTTTTTGAATTCTTCAAGTGATGATTTTATGAGATTGGCATCATTTGGTATGATTAAAGAAAGCCATCCAACGTTTTTGCTCACAGCCTCTGATCTTGAAAAGGCTACCCTTCCATCAATTACAGATTTTTCCATCGCAGAATAAATTTCCCATGGCATTGCTGTCCAAACTGCAGCCGAGTCTGCAATCTCACCCTCATCAAAGTGCCAAAAGTTCTGATAGACCTCGATTGTTTCCTTGTCAAGTACTCTAACACCTACCAGAGTTTCAAGGGCCTGGTTTGCCCTAGGCGAGTACTCTGAGTCAAAGGTCTTATCACCTTCTTTTGGCTCAGAACCCCACTCGTACAAAAAGTATATCGAGTAAAGTATATCATTCATATCCATTGGCTGCCGGTTATGCCAGTTGCCAAATTTTAGATGAAATGTAACTTTGCTTTTTGCATGATTGCCTGCCCCAAGCTGAACCCAACGTTGTTTATCTGTATCCCACTTTATCGCATCGTCAGGAACTATAATTTTTCCAGTGGGTCCACCAGTTTCCACCTTCCAGTCAGTGCGAATTGGAATCGTAACTCCAGTGTATGGATTTCTAAAAGTTCCTGGGTCTGAGACTGCATCCCAAATCTCCCTGCTGTAAAGATCACTCATACCACCTATGGGATTCCAAGCCCCTTGGTAGATCTGTTTTACTCCTATTGTTAGCGAATTAGAGCCACCTCTTGCGTTAATTGGCGTAAACCGACTTGGAACTCCTGCTCCAAAGTCATTTACCACTCCTTCGATCCTTTTGTTTACAGCATACTGGTCTATTCTACTTGCAAGAAAAATTCTAACCGATTCTTTTACTCCTTCAGCTGCTGCTTTTTTCAACAGATCTGTTCTTTCCTGAACCGAGGTAAAGTTTCCAATAAAAATTGCCCTTGAGAGTGAATCCATGTAATCGTTTTTGTAATTCCAGTAGGTGGGATTGTTAAAGCCAGGCATGTTTGAGTACCATGGCGAGTACATCTGTGCAAATACAAGTGAGTCATATTTTACAAATCCACTTTTTCCTGCCCATCCTTCTGTGTATATGTTCCACTTTAGATCTGCTGGATTAGAACCATAAACAATAGAAAATGCCTTGTTCAAGTCACCAAAATCTTTCTTGACAGTAAATCCAATTTTTTCTAGTTGTGATGAAATTATTTCACCTATCGATTTTCTTGTGGTGTCATCAGTTCTAATGAAAATGGTAATCTCAATTGGTTTAGAATCATAAAACCATTTGCCGGCCATTTTTTGTGCACCTGCTTTAGTAAGTGCGTTTGTAATAATTTCTTCAGCTAGGCCAGGATTGTATCTAAAGTTAAATGATTCTAGCTTATCTAAGATTAAAATGTAATCAGGATCAAAAGGACCATATGCTGAGACCATCGACACACCGTAACCACCAAGCAGCTCATCTACTATCAAATCTCTGTCTATCAGATAGTTTAGCGCAAATCTTACATCTCGTATAGAAAATGGATTAAACTTTTCAGATTCTGCTGGATTCAAAAGAAGGCTGTAAGAGCCCCCTGTTGACTGAAATATCTCCAGGCCCTGCCGAGACTTGACATCCTCTATTCTATCGGAGGGTATTCTTGAATAATAAATATCCAAGTTTCCGTTTCGCACTTGCTCAAGTGCAGTATTTTCATCAAGATACTGGACAAACTGTATCTTATCAACATAGGTTCCTTTATCGGCAAAAGCAAGAGTGGATCCAAAAGCAAAAAGGGCTAGCATGGGCACTAGCAGGAGCTTCATGGGTTGATTTGCCTTGCACTGTAATAATAAGGGTTTTAGGGATTTATTCGCAAAATTTTATTTTTTGATTCACAGGTCATGATACATGACATATTTATCGAATTAATTTAGAATAATACCTATATTCTAAGAAGTTGAAATAATATTGGTTCGATTCAGACTTTGGAATAAGTTTGAATCTCTATTCCAACCCCCGAGTTATTGAATCGAACCAACTCTTATTACATCCAGTCCTTCCCAAGTCATCAATTAGTAAAATACAGACCACGGGGTATGTTGATAAGAAATACATTACATGATCCTTCTGTTATGATGCCTTGATTGATTTACTTATTCATACTTGACATGAGCTGTGACATTATCTTTCCATACCAATCCATTACAAAATGCAGGTAC
>Ga0105164_10001993_pt1 | contig 12811 bp, 7 predicted proteins | sample VDWuncwatermetaG_FD_89674 | JGI IMG/M metagenome (GOLD analysis project Ga0105164, IMG submission 89674) | Wastewater microbial communities from Netherlands to study Microbial Dark Matter (Phase II) - VDW unchlorinated drinking water | ecosystem: Environmental > Aquatic > Freshwater > Drinking...
CCCAGGGGTCTGCGGCCGAGCCGTGAATTTGGTAATTCAGAATTTGCTAATTCAGATCCTGCTCTTTTTTGTTTACGATTGAATCCTTAGTTCTGGCGGTCGCGCACTGTCACGGATATTTTTCTGGTGAAAAATTCCGCGACCCCGACTCAGCTCGTCAGCTTCCGTCTCTGAAATGCTCCAGGTATTCGTATTTCAGCCCCCTACGAGCTCGTAATGTGAAATAGCTTATTCACCCCACAACAGTAAAATACATTATGAAAATAAAAAGCTACCAACGTGAAGTTGGTAGCTTTTTATTTTTACGATTGAATGCTTAGTTCTGGCGGCAAGCTACTTTCCCCTTACGAGTATCATCGCCGCTACTGCGCTTAACTTCTGAGTTCGGAATGAGATCAGGTGTGACCACAGCGCTAAACCACCAGAACTAAATATTCAATCGTGAGATTGAATGTGTTTGTTTTTGTACATCACAATTTCCTTACGGAAACTGCTGGAGGTGGATGGATTCGAACCACCGACCTCTCGCTTAATCGCGAGCACTCTAACCATGCCCTAGTTGCCCCGAGACTGCGCGGTACGAACTGTTGACATATCTGAGCTACACCCCCCATGTATATAGAAGTACAAAAACAAATTTAGGTAAAAACAAATTCTGAACAAATAATGATTGTGATTTTCAAATTCCCAATAAGAATCGGCGTATTAGTACTCCTCGGCTGAAGCAATTACTTGCCTTACACCTAGAGCCTATCAACGTAATCATCTCTTACGGGCCTCAAACGAATTCTGATCTTGGGGTTGGCTTCCCTCTTAGATGCTTTCAGAGGTTATCCATTCCCGACATAGCTACGCTGCGGTGCCCTTGGCAGGACAGCAGCCACACCAGAGGTCAGTTCACTCCGGTCCTCTCGTACTAGGAGCAAATCCCCTCAAAATTCAACGCCTGCAGAAGATAGGAGACCAACCTGTCTCACGACGGTTTGAACCCAGCTCACGTATCTTTTTAATTGGCGAACAGCCAAACCCTTGGAAGCTTCTCCACCTCCAGGATAAGATGAGCCGACATCGCTGTCATATTTGTCTCGCATTACTGCGAGGATCGGACTATATCTTCACCCTCTCGATCAAAAGAGGCGTTGGCGTATTAGCTATGATTTTCTCATAACTCCGTCACTTTGCTGGTTGCATCTCTACTCACCAGCGTGACAAGTCTCTACAGGGTTATACGCGCAATCACATTTTATATGTGCAGCTCTCCAAAAAATTAGAGTGATCGCTTTCTTACGCGCAAACTTCCCACGGTATTGCCCATTTAGTGTTCAAGTAAATGGGTTTCACCGTTATAAGCCAAGATTTCTTGTTTATATATTATTTATTGACGATTATAAATTTGTTGCTACGAGATTACTCTCGACGCACCCCGATTATGTTAAGGTGCCGAACTCTGCCGTCGATATGAACTCTTGGGCAGAACTAGCCTGTTATCCCCGTGGTAGCTTTTATCCGTTAATCTTCAACCGCATCTAAAGCGTGTTGTCGGTTCACTATGCTCTGCTTTCGCACCTGCTCGACATGTCCGTCTTGCAGTTAAGCCCTCTTTTGCCATTACGCTATCGGCACGGTTTCCATTCGCGCCTAGAGGACCTTAATAGACTCCTCCGTTACCTTTTAGGAGGAGAGCGCCCCACTCAAACTACCCGCCAAATACTGTCTCCGTAAGTTTTTTCCTTACAGATTAGAACATGCCTCAAGTAAGGTTGGTATTTCACTGTTGGCTCCATATAAGCCGAAACCTATACTTCAAAGCCTCCCAACTATGCTACGCAGACACAAAACATGTTCAATATTAAGCTATAGTAAAGCTCACGGGGTCTTTTCGTCTATCTGCAGGTAACCGGCATCTTCACCGGTATTGTATTTTCACCGAGCTGCTTCTCGAGACAGTTTCCCACTCATTACGCCATTCGTGCACGTCTGAACTTACCAGACAAGGAATTACGCTACCTTAGGACCGTTCATTTTGGTGTTAGCTTTATATTGCTATAAAGATCGGACTATATCATTCAATACATCACGTCGGCGTTCAATTTTGTGATGGCTTGATCTTGCGTGTAGTCTCTGGGGATTCTTCTGAATTTACGCCATTATTTGTAATGTCTTCTAATGTGTATTTTCTTTTTCTGCCAATCCCTGGATTAAGTGTTTCTCTCAATTCAAGAATCTTTTGGAAACCTTCAGGAGTTAGGTGCTCGCCCGCGTGCATAAGTGTCACAATTTCAGAAAAAATTCTAAAATTATGCTTTTTGTATGCGGAACGAAAACCAAATCTCTTGAAGAATGGGAGTATCACCGTATACAATGCAGTAACATTTGTCACCTCGTAATATACGATACCATCTTTTCTTTCACGCAATGTTCCACATCCCAAGACGTGCTTTATCCATGCAAGGATAACGCGATCTTTCTGGGAAATGTTAAACGAGGCGCTCAATTTCCAACTTTGCCTAAAATCCAATCGTTTTTTAACTGAGACATTGAAGCTTCCCTCTCCGTCAGTAAACCCTGCAATATAGTTTCCTATATCACTTGGTGTATTTTTCATTTTTTATTGATTAGTTTCAGAAGTCTTTCCTGCTGATTGTCCGCATATGCACATTGTCACGGCACATCGACGTGTGCTCGTAGTACATACTCATTTTTTCGTAACTGATTGCTCGGTTACGCCGGGTTTTCCAGCATATAGCAAGATTTTTTAACGTAACTACAACGTCCTAGTTTATAGTTACGGCCGACATTCACCAGGGCTTATACAAGCCAGCAATACAACCGAAGTCATATCACCACCCGTATTTAACCTTCTGGCATTGGTCAGGCGTCACCCCATATACATCCTCTTACGAGTTCGCATGGAGCTGTGTTTTTGGTAAACAGTTGGCAGGAAATCTTTCGCTGCGGCCTCCACCACTTTATTTTCAAAGTAGTTTCAGAGCCAGAAAAATTAGTCAACATTTCTATATTTGATGATTTTGTAATTATGAGTTTCATAGAGGAGGTCAAGGAACTTGACCTCAGTTTAGGAGGACGACATACGCCTGCGGACGCACCACGATCAGTGGTACATGTGTAACAAAACTTTGTGAATGCGCAAACGTTTGGACGCGCTCTCAATTATTTTTGTCAGTGACACTTCCGATTAATGGCCTTATGCGTATCAGAGTACGTACATCGTCCAACTTTTGAAGAAACATAGTTTCCTCTATGAAACCCACAATCACTCACTTTCTCAAATACTTTTTTGTGTTTGATATCAGCTCTGATATCAAACACGGTCTCGATACACTCAATTCTTCGGACTCCATCGTGCGTGAAATAAAAACTACTGTTTTTATTTCACGCACGCCACTATGCCTTAAACGCAAAGTGGTGGAGGCAAGCCTTATCCCGAAGTTACGGCTGCTTTTTTGCCGAGTTCCTTGAGAAGCAATCACTCGTTCGCCTTAGTCTACTCGACTCGAGCACCTGTGTCGGTTTTAGGTACGGTTTTTTATTTGTTATGCTTAGAAGCTTTTCTCGGAAAGTTGCTTTGCCTTATCTGCACAGGCGAACCTGGCATCTCTGCTTCACTTGCGGTCGGTATTAAAACCAGACTCCCGGATTTACCTAAGAATCACACTGATGACACAAACGCAAATCCAATAATGCGCAAGACATACTAACCTTCGTCACTCCATCGCACAAATAAAAAGTTAGGGAATATTAACCCTATGTCCATCGGCTTCAGCTTTCGCTATCACCTTAGGCCCGACTAACCCTTCGCTGATCAACATCGCAAAGGAAACCTTGCTCTTACGGCGTGCGGGGATCTCACCCGCATTGTGGTTACTTGTGCCAACATTCTCACTTCATACCGCTCCAGAGTTGCTCACACTTCTCCTTCAGCGCAGATATGAACGCTCTCCTACCGCTCCCCCATCTCTAAAGACGAGAGAACCCTCAGTTTCGGTACTACGCTTAGCCCCGATTATCTTCGGTGCAGAGTCTCTTAGTGAGTGAGCTGTTACGCTTTCTTTAAATGATGGCTGCTTCTAAGCCAACATCCTCACTGTCTCCGAAACTCCACCTCCTTAAGTGCACTTAGCGTAAATTTTGGGACCTTAACTTGAGATCAGGGCTGTTTCCCTTTTGACCGACGGAGCTTCGCCCCCGTAGTCTTACTGCCTAGTAATTAATCTCTGGTATTCGGAGTTTGATAGGGTTAACGAGATTGCTCCCTGTTTAACCCTTCCAGTGCTCTACCCCCAGAGGGTACGCCAGACGCTATGCCAAAACATATTTCGGAGAGAACCAGCTATTACCAGATTCGATTAGCTTTTCACTCCTTACCACAAGTCATCCGATGGTGTCGCACGGCCAACCGGTTCGGGCCTCCATCTGTATTTCTACAAACTTCACCCTGCTCATGGTAAGCTCATCTGGCTTCGGGTCTAATACATACAACAAACGCACTATTCATACTCGGTTTCCCTAAGGCTCCATCCGACAAGGACTTAGCCACGCTGTATATATTAACTCGTTGGCTCATTCTTCAATAGGCACGCCGTCACGGAGCATCATTCTATGTACTAGTTATTTACAAAATTATTTGTACTGAGTGGTGAAGAGGAACCTTGCGGTTCCCCTGGTGAAATTGCGCGTTGGCGATGGGCATCTTTAGGCACTTCATATTGGCTTCTACGCGATACTTTGCTCCCCCAATAATCAGAAAAGGCTCCTGAAGACCCACGACCCCGCGAGATACTATCTGCTGCCAGACAGCACACTCGCACTCTTTCACCACTCAACACAAATAATTAGGCAATACTTCTAACACACACAATGATGCTCCGCTCCGACTCCTTGTAAGCATATGGTTTCAGTTCTATTTCACTCCCCTCACCGGGGTTCTTTTCACCTTTCCCTCACGGTACTAGTTCACTATCGGTTTCTAAGAGTATTTAGCCTTACCAGTTAGTTCTGGTAGATTCCCCCGAGCTATTCGTGTCTCGAAGTACTCAAGAACAGAGACAAAGAAGACGTAATGTTTTCGTTTACCGGGCTATCACCGTCTAGGGCTGCGCTTTCCAGCGCATTCAACTAACATTACATTTTGTAACTTCTCTCGTATAAATACGACGTCTCTGCCTTACAACCCCTACTATAAATAGTAGGTTTGGGCTATTTCCGTTTCGCTCGCCGCTATTCAGGAAATGTTCCGCCATTCGGCGGCTTTTTTTATTTTCCTCCAGGTACTGAGATGTTTCACTTCCCTGGGTATACTCCTACATTTAAATGTAGGTCACGACCTATTACGGTCGCGGGGTTTCCCCATTCAGAGATCTCCGGATCAAAGGTTGCTAGGCACCTCCCCGAAGCTTATCGCAGCCATGCTACGTCTTTCATCGCCTCTTAGAACCAAGGCATCCACCATATGCTCTTAAATTTCTTATTAGGAAATTTAAAAACCACAATCATTATTTGTTCTCCCCCACCACGAGTGGTGGGGGACTGCCTCACCCTGCTTAAGTGGTGAGGACTTTATTTTTACCTGCCTGTCTACACACACTCAAAGACCTCCTTAACGGTGCGTGTGACAGAATTTAGTTGTCAAACTGCAATCAATGAGAATTCTTTTCGGAGAATAAAAAAGCCCGCTATAGGCGGGTTAAAATAGAAGCCGTAATGGTTCCTATCTAGGCCCGCCGAGGGTGTTTTTGGTTCCGATACTCATATGCAACAATCCAGCTATTATATACAAAAGGAAAAGGAAGTCAAGCGAAATGGGTAGAATGTGGAATATTGAATATCGAACGTTGAATAATGCAGTAAATACACAGAAAAACCCGCCTTTTGGGCGGGTTTTTCTGTGTAAATCTATTCGAAATTCAACATTCCAAATTCTGAATCAGAAGATTCACCTCTTGGACGCTGATTCTTCCCTAAATACTAGCGACGATTTGAGATGTCTCCACGAAGCTTCTCGATATAGTTTGCTGCTGCCTCCTTTCCACCAAGTCCGAATGCAAGACCACCAGCTAGAGCGAGCATTGCTACTAGGCCTGTGAAAAGGGTCTGCATCATTCCGCCTGCAATTCCAAGCTGGTTTAGAGCAGCAAGGATTGCGAAAATCCAAATTGCCCAACGAGCGATACCGCCAACCATACCAGCCGACTTTGAATCAAGAGCGCGCGCGCCACCTGACATAATCTTCTGTGTAAGATCAGCAAGAAATGCTGCAACAACCAATATCATTGTTGCAATGATTACTTGTGGGATGTACAAAAGCACCATTTTCAAAAAGTCATTCACCGCTGTGAGCTGGAAAATACCGAGCGCTGCAACAAGAAACACTACAATAATAAACCACTTAACAAGGCCACCAATAAATGCACCTGAGTTAAGATTGAAACCTGCCTTTTCGAGGAGCCCCCTTGCGCCTGCGCTTTCCAAAATTGAATCAACCTTTATTGCTTTCACAATCTTTGAAACAACCTCGCAAAGAACTGAGCCAACAACCCATCCAGCAATAAAAATTATAATTGCAAGAATGAGTTTTGGAAGAAACTGTAGCACCTGTACTCCGATGATACCGAACGCATCACTAAGCTGTACTCCCCAATCTGAAATAATAGGCATATCTTTTTTATATTTGCTCAGCGCAAATTTCTCTGCGCCTAAAAATTATGTTAAAACTAATACTAATAAATTTGTTTGTTCGTAGTCAGCTCCTACGTGAGGATTGATTCCTACCTTTTTATTATATCATTTCTGTAAAGAGCAAGGAAACGACCTGTGGATAACTCAGGGGGATTGAATGTTGAATTTAGAATATGGAATGTAGAATCAGCAGTGGGGTTTTACCAAAAGCAAAACCCCACTGCTCCAATATTCATTCCATATTCTATATTCAATATTCTATCTTCTACTTTCCCTCCACCCCGATTTTATCTATTACTTTGTCGTGGCGATTATCCAAAACATCTCGCACAAACTTGTCGTAAACACTAATTCTGTATAAAAACTCAGCGGTTTCCAAGGCTCCATAAGAAAGCTCGTGCCCTATTTCAGACTCTATCGTACGCAAAACATTTTCAATGGAGCGTTTTTTTAGGTCATCTCCAACTATTAGCACATCTATACGTGCCTCTGGCTCATCTATGAAAATACCCGAAATTGCTAGGAATTTAATTTTCCCAGTACCCTTAAACCGTCGGGCTATTTCATCGCGGTTTAGCGGGGTTTCTGATACAATGAGCCCCTTCAAGGCAGAAAGTAGCGGAAATGATGTTTTGAGCTGGTACCCCTGTGCTCTTTTTTTTATGACCTTTGTGTTCTTGCCTCGTTTCGATATTACTTCTTTAGTAAAAGCTTTGTCAGCAACAACTCCCGCTGCCTTAATAAGTGCAACTTCGCGACGCGCCTCAGCAAGAGCAACCTTGCTCCTCTCCGCTACCATCGCCACATCGTATGTTTCAAGCGGGTTCAGTAGAAAAAGGCGCAAAATTTTTACTCTCGCTTGGCTTCCAAATAGTTTTCCGAGGGTATCCATTGCGGGTATTATAGCATTTTGAGCATAAAGTAAAAGGCGGGGTAGCCATAGGCCACCCCGCCTTTTACTTTATATTCGCTAAAAGTTACTTGAAAGTAACTTTTGCACCAGCTGCTTCAAGCTTTGCCTTGAATTCGTCTGCCTCTGCCTTCTTCATACCCTCTTTGAGCATTGAAGGTGCTGCATCTACTAGGTCCTTAGCCTCTTTCAAGCCAAGCGCCAAAACTTCCTTTACCACCTTGATAACGGCAATCTTTGTATCGCCAGAAGCCGTAAGTTCTACGCTGAATGAATCTTTTTCCTCTGCGCCTGCTGCTGCGCCAGCTACAGGAGCGGCTGCGGCTGCAACGGCAGATACACCAAACTTCTCCTCAAGCACCTTTACAAGCTCGTGAAGGTCAAGAACGGTCATTGTCTCGATTTTCTCGACAATATCCTTGAACTTTGCAGGAACTACTACATCTTTATTTTCTGTCATAGTAATAATTTTTAATTAAATAATTAGTTAAGCATTTGCCCCTTTTCCTTTACTTCCTCTGTGGGTGTTGCCTCAGGAACAACCACTGCTGATTCTACGGAAACATCAGGTGTTGTTTCTACTACAACTTCCTCTGCCTTTGCCACGGGCACTGCGCCTTTTGACTCAGCAATCTGCCCCATAGCTATAGCGAAACGCTGAATTGGTGAATTGATGAGATTTACGAACATTCCACGAAGTACCTTAAGTGGTGGAATTGTCGCAATTGCCATCATTTCCTCCTTTGTTTTGTATTCTCCATCAAAGATACCGCCGACGATAGAGATTGAACCCTTGTCGCGTGCGGTCGTCTGAAACGAATAAGTCTCACGCGCTGGCGATAGAAGGTCTTCTCCGTATGCTATCGCAAGCTCACCTGGAAGCTCAGGCATATCCCCTTTTGCCTTTAGGTCACCCAAAACTCGTTTTGCCAAAGTCTTCTTCGTAACAAAGTATCCGACACCATCTGCAGAAAGCTTTCTGCGAAGTATCTTTGTCTCTGTCATTGGAAGAGCCTTAAAATTAACGAAAACGATTGATTTTGCGCCAGAAAGACGCTCCTTCATTGATGCCACAAGTTCTACTTTCTTTTGTTTTGTAATTGCCATATTGTATTTTTAACGGCCAGAACACTGTGTGTTCTGGCCGAAAGCCAACCCTTTTCAGGGCTTAAGTCGACCTCCGCAGGGCTTGTGCCACTTTTCTCCGTGACTGCCTACTTCTTCGGGCTTCAGGGTTATCCTATCGTGTGCGAGAGATGTTGTCAACCGTCATTATGGTCGCATTCATATCCCCCAGCCTCATTACCTCAGAAAAAGCAACACCAATAATACCTACAAAAATTATACCCATAAATCCCATAACCATTTTTATGGTGTCCTTCATTTGTGTATTATAGCACAATTACACGAGCCAATTATCACCTATTTTACATAGGGTTACCCTATGTAGCTCACCTAAAAAGGTGGCGTTGATGTGACTTCTCGCTCGGTGGCTGTTGTGGTAGCTGCGATATTCGCAGAGGCGGGTGTTTGAGTATTACCTATTGGGTCTTTTGCTGGAATTGGAACATCCTTTGCGGGATTATCAACTTCATCAAAAATAGCATTTGCGGGGGTAGATGTAACTGTTGGCTCTTCTAGAACAGTCAAACCATCAATATTTTGTTGAGCAGTCGCTGTGGAAGCAGTAGTTATAGCTACATCACTCACAGACTCATCAGCCGCAATCTCTGGCGTAGTAGTAGCCGTATTAGTAATTTCCAAGGGTACAAAAATTTCCTCCACCACCACAGTGCCGTTCCCGCTCGAGCCACAATAATTATTGTTGCCCGAAGCAAGCGCAGTACCACTAAATGCAGATGTTTGATAATAAACAGCGATACGCCCACCTCCACCTGCGCCAATACAGATATTTGGAAAATAGAGAGGCCCGCCATCTGCGCGAAATTCACCAGCTCCAGACAAACTATTTGCCGTTACATATATACTGCCCCCACTTGATGTATTGTCCCCAAATGCTGAGATGCTGCCGTTATTTACCAAGCTTCCCTTCACAATAAGCCGAAGCGCTCCGCCCCCACGAGGATTGTGGCCATTGCCTGCGCTTCCCATATCTACAGGCTCCATCATTGAGCCGTATGTAGACGATGAAGAATTCCATTGTCCAATACCTCCATAACTTGCCCCTGCAGTTGATCCAACCGGTGGCGCTCCTGGCCCTTCCATCTGTCCGTACCCTGCATAGGATACCGATATTCCAGACCTTGCGTCTATATTTAGATCATTTACCGAAAGAAAAAGTGGGTGCATAGGTAGAACTGTAATTTTCCCACCATTTATAAGGGAAATTGTGTCAGAGTTAATGGCCTCCTCTCCCGAAAATGTAATTGTTCCGCCATCAACAATTATCTTTGGGATAGCAAGCACAGCCCCTTTTGATATATAAAGCGACGCCCCTCTATTCACAATGAGCTCATTTGCGGAAATATCCACACCTTCTTCTATCACGACCGAGGCGCCGTCTGGGATAACAAGGCGATTAAAATCAAATGGGCCGTCGTTTTTCTGAAAACGCCACGAGTGCCCTGCGTAAAAATCGTTTGTTGAAGTATCAAATAATCCAATTGTGCCGCTTCCCCCGCAAGTTCCTGTATATCCGCCATCAAAACTATTGCATCCACCCTTAGCTAAAACTTCCCCCGTAAAAGCGGATAATGTGTAATAAAGGGCAACTCTGCCCCCTCCGCCCATAAACACACAGCTATTTGGGCAATAAGATTGCCCACCGTTTGCTTTAAAGCTGCCAGTTCCTAGGAGATTCTTTGCAGTTACAAAAATACTTCCGCCACTTGAGGTGTTGCCTCCGTCGGAAGAAACTGTACCATTGTTTAAAAACGAATTTGTAACAATAAGCCTTATTGCTCCACCTCCAGCGGGGTTGTAGCCATTTCCACCACTTCCAAAATCTGTCGGCTCCTCAGCAGAGCCGTATGTGGACGTTGCATAATTTGTATATCCAACACCTCCATAACTTGCGCCTGCTGCTACCCCAAATGTTGTGCCTTGTCCCTGCCCTTGACCATAGCCTCCCCCGTCTGTAGAAATACGCCCACCAAAAAATACGTTTAGATTAGGAATACTTAGCGACAATGTCTGCCTACCTGCCACAGTAAGGGTACCACCTGCATCAATATTTAATGTATCAGTTTTTATTGTTTCTTTTCCAGATAAGGTTAATGCACTCCTTTCCCCTATTTTTATAGAAAAAATATCCAGCACCGGAGCGTCTGATAAATACACCTGTGAACCATTCAAAAGCGAGATTTCACGGGCTTTAATACTAACTTTATCGTTTAAAGTAATCGATGAAGCCTCATCTATTGAGATATTTTCGGCGTTAATTACTACGCCCTTTTCGCTACCCACACTAGATCCTTTCGTAATAAAAATGTTTCTGAAATTGAAAGGCCCATCATTTGCCTGAAACCTAAACGGGTGCTGTATATATAGGTCATTATTTATAATATCAAAAAATGATATTGTTCCTGGTGCGCCTGCGCTATAGCAATAATAGTAACAAGCAAGTCCGGCGTCTGCTTTAGTATTACCATTAAACGTAGTAACCCTATAATATATAGCTATCCTTCCGCCACCACCAGTCAAATAGTCCATCCCTTGTGAATTACTACCATTTGCATTAAAACCGCCTGACCCTGCTAGCGTGTTTGCGTTTACATAAATACTTCCACCGCTAGAACTCCGCCCAGCGCCATTTGCTGAAATACTGCCGTCGATTAAAAGAGTTCCATTTACAACAATTCTAATTGCGCCACCACCACGATAGCTACCGTCACTACTTCCAAAATCCAAAGGTCTTACAGTAGAGTTGTATGTTGCCGTGGTGGTACTGCCGCCAAAAACACCTAAGTAGCCCGCGCCATCGGCGGAAATAGAGGAGCCTTCTCTTACAGTAAGGTTATCGGCAATTATTTTTACTCCGAGAAAATCAGTGGATGTGGTGGAGCTAATGTCACCACCCAGAAATAGTGTCGAATTATTTGTAATCGTTAAATTATGAAAATGATATTCACCTGCGAGGAGCGACATTGTGGAGCTGGCGATAACGTCGCTCTCGTCACCATCTGGGATGCCGTTTTTGTTTAGGTCGGAGGAGCGGACTGTGGATGATGGCTCAAAAAATGGTGGTGTAATTACCGCTCTTGTAGTTGTTGCGGTTGATGTTGCGACAGCTTGCGAGCTTGTTGCTGTAGTCACTGGTGTTGTTGTTGCGATACTTGCAGAATTTTCCTTTCCGGGAGTGCCGTCAATTGCGTTTCCTTTCGCATCAGTGCCGTTTTTAATAATTTCGTTGTTTGTGTCCCAGTTCGTGGTGTCTAGTCCCGAAACTTTTGAGGAAACACGCTCCATTGTTTTTCTTTTCGTCGTGCTGTTTTTTCCTGCGACCCATGCGCCAGATGGGGTTTGGTCTAGTGTTGTAGAAGCGCGCAAAAGGCTTAGCTGCTCGCCTCCGTTTCCAAATACTCCCGTGGTAGTCGCGTGAGCCAAAACATCAATTATTACGGTGTCCGCCGTACGCTCAAAAACTAAATATTCAAATGGTTTGATTATCCCTTTTAGTTTTACGTGAGGCGTGACATCTTTTGCAATTAGCTCCCAATGCAAAAGGTCAATCGTGTAGGGAGTATTGTTTTTTAATTCAAACCATTCGTCGTTTGTGGATGCAACAGTCCCCATCCATGCAATTTCATTGATGGCGATTGGGATTGTGGCGACGGAGACTGTTTTTTTGCTTTGTGTGCTTGTGGCGCCGTTTTGTCCTACTGCCACGATTTCGAAATCGTAATCTGAAAAATCCTTAATCTCTACGTCAAGCTCCGTTTCTGTTGTTGTGGCACTTGCTCCATTTTTGCTTAGCAAAAAGTGGTCTGCACCTGGTACTGCTTGCCAATCAAAATGAACTGTTGTCGTTGCGAGGAGGCATCCGTCGGTGGCGAGGGTTTGCAAACACTGAGGAGCGGAGAGCAGAGGCGCGACTAAAGCCGCGCCCGCATTATCCAAGCTCGCGAGTTGCTCGTTAGTATTAGTATCCGCATTTTCATTGGCAGGCGGAGAGGAAATTTGGGTACCAAGCACGCTGGGCGACGGCGTAGCCGTCGCCCCTCCTCCCCCGTGACCCCCATAACC
>Ga0105164_10001994_pt1 | contig 12810 bp, 10 predicted proteins | sample VDWuncwatermetaG_FD_89674 | JGI IMG/M metagenome (GOLD analysis project Ga0105164, IMG submission 89674) | Wastewater microbial communities from Netherlands to study Microbial Dark Matter (Phase II) - VDW unchlorinated drinking water | ecosystem: Environmental > Aquatic > Freshwater > Drinking...
ACGACGATCCGCTCCCCGGCCTGCTTGAAGATCTTGTCCTCCATCAGCAGGTCGATCGCCCCCAGCGCCTCGCTCAAGGTATTGGCGACGATGACGCCTTTGCCGCCGCACAGCCCGTCGGCTTTGATGACCACCGGCGCGCCGAGCTGCCGCACGTACGCGCGGGCCGCCTGCGCGTCGTCGAAGACGGCGAAGGGCGCGGTCGGCACGTGGTACTTCTTCATCAGGTTCTTCGCGAACGCCTTGCTGGATTCCAGCCGCGCCGCGGCCTTGTTCGGGCCGAAGATGCGCAGGCCGCGCTTCTCGAAGATGTCGACGATGCCCTTGGCCAGCGGCGCCTCCGGCCCGACGACGGTGAGGTCGATGTCTTTCGTCTCGGCGAACTCGGCCAAGGCCTCGATGTCTTCCGAGCCGATGTCGACCAGCTCGGCCAGCTGGCTGATGCCGCCGTTGCCGGGCGCGCAGTAGATCGTCTCCGCCTCCGGGGACTGGCTGAGCTTCCGGATCAGCGCGTGCTCCCTGCCGCCTGAGCCGACTACGAGAATCTTCATCGCCGAGCACTCCTTTCAATCCGTCCGATCAGCCAGGCCGGCACGCCGCGCCGCGCGAAGGCCGCCGTGATCGCGCGCGCATCCGGCGCGCGGCACGTCAACGCCATGCCGATGCCCATGTTGAAGGTCGCAAACATCTCGTCGGTGCTCACGCCGCCGGCGTGCTGGACCAGCCGGAACACCGGCGGGATCGGCCAGCGGCCCGGCGCCCACTCCGCCTTCAGCCCCGGCCGGCGGGCGACCAGGCTGGCCAGCCGCCGCGTCAGTCCGCCGCCGGTCACGTGCGCCAACGCGGAGATCGCGTGCCGCCGCCGCACCGCCAGCACCGGCTTCACGTAGATCCGGGTGGGCGTGAGCAGCTCGCGCGTGTGGCGCGCCAACTCCGCGCGGCTGAACACCTTGCGCACCAGCGAAAACCCGTTGGCATGCAGGCCGGAGGACGCCAGCCCGACGATCGCGTCGCCGGCCCGGACGGCCGAGCCGTCCAGCAGCGCGCGCCGCTCCACCGCTCCGACGCAGAAACCGGCAATATCGTACGCATTGGTCTCATACACCCCCGGCATCTCCGCGGTCTCTCCTCCCAGCAGCGCGCACCCGCTCTGCCGGCAGCCGTCGGCGACGCCGCGGATCAACGCACCCAGGATCTTGGGCTGGACCTTGCCCATCGCCACGTAGTCCAGGAAGAACAGCGGCCTGGCGCCGTAGACCAGGATGTCGTTCGTGTTCATCGCGACGGCGTCGATGCCGATGCCGGCATGCTCGCCGGCCAGCTGCGCGAGCTTCAGCTTGGTGCCGACGCCGTCCGTCGACGACACCAGCACCGGGTCCTGCCACTTCGTCGCCGCGAGCCGGAACAGGCCGGCGAACTGCCCCCGGTCCGGCATCACGCCGGGCACATGCGTCGCGCGGATGACCGGCTGCAGACGCGCCAGCCACTGGTCGGTCGCCTGGATATCCACACCAGCTTTGCGATACGTCGCCCGCTTATGAATTTTAGATTTTGGATTTTGGATTTTGGATTGACGGGGTAGCGTCATCAGCATTTGGCCTCGCCGGCGTGCTTCTCCAGCGCGAACTTATCGCCCTCGTCGCCGAACGGGATCGGGTAGATGCCGCTCCAGCAGGCCGTACAGTACCGACCCGGCTGGCTGACGCTCTTGAGCAGCCCTTCCATGGACAGGTACCTCAGGCTGTCGGCGCCGATAAATTTGCCGATGTCCTCGACCGGCATCCGGTTAGCGATCAGCTCCTTGCGCGTCGGGAAGTCGATGCCGTAGAAACAGGCGTGCTTCGTCGGCGGGCAGCTCACCCGCAGGTGGATCTCCTTGGCGCCGGCCTCGCGCAGGCTCTTCACGCGCGCCCGCGTCGTCGTGCCGCGGACGATCGAGTCGTCGACCACCACCAGGCGCTTGCCCTTGATGATCTCCTTGATCGGGTTGAACTTCACGCGCACTTTCAGGTCGCGGATCTCCTGCGCCGGCTGGATGAACGTGCGGCCGACATAGTGGTTGCGGATGAAACCGATCGCGAACGGGATCTTGGATTCGTGGCTGAAGCCCAGCGCCGCGAAGTTGCCGGAGTCCGGGATCGGCATCACGAGGTCCGCCTTGGCCGGGTGCTCAATGGCCAGCTGGCGGCCCAAGCGCATGCGGACCGCTTGCACGCTCTCGCCGAACACGATCGAGTCCGGCCGCGAGAAGTAGACGTGCTCAAAGAGGCAGTGCGAGATCGCGCGCGCGCCGCCGTTGAACGGGTAGAACGACTTGATCCCGTCGGCGTTGATGACGACGACCTCGCCGGGCTGGACCTCGCGCACGAACTTCGCGCCGATCAGGTCCAACGCGCATGTCTCCGACGCCAGGACGTAGGTGTGGTTGAGCTTGCCGATGCACAGCGGCCGGAAGCCGCTCGAATCGCGGCAGCCGATCAACACCTGCGGCGTCAGGAAGATCAGCGTGAATGCGCCCTCCAGCCGCTGCAGGCAGACGCTCAACTGCTCCTCCAACGTGCCGGCCTTCGCGTGGGCCAGCAGGTGCAGGATGATCTCGCTGTCCACCGTCGTCTGGAAGATCGCCCCGGCGGCCTCCAGCTCCTCGCGCAGCGACGCGGCGTTGGTCAGGTTGCCGTTGTGCGCCACGGCGATGGAGCCCTTGGCGTAGTTCACGACCAGCGGCTGGGCGTTCTTCACGACGCTGCCTCCGGTCGTCGAGTAGCGGGTGTGGCCGATGGCCGCGCGCCCGGGCAGCGTGCGCAGGATCTCCTCGTTGAACACCTCGGACACCAGGCCCTGGCCCTTGTAGGCGTGCATCTGCTTGCCGTCGGTCGTGACGATCCCGGCCGCCTCCTCGCCGCGGTGCTGCAGCGAGTAGAGGCCCAGGTACGTCAGCCGCGCGGCGTCGCGGTGGCCGTAGATGCCGAACAGGCCGCAATAATGTTTGACGTCGTCGTCCATATATCCGGTGTCAGACACTTATCCCACTAGCCTATGTGTTGGGACAGCGCTTGGATAAGTGTCAGACACCTCCTAGTTGGTTGGCGAGGCTGCGCCACGCGCGGTTGAGGTCATCAATCGACTCGTCGATCCACGGCTTCAGGGACAGCCGGCTTCCGCCGACGCGGCCCAGCCGGAGACAGGACACCTGCTTGCGCCGCGCCAGCTCTTCGATCCGCTCCTGCTGGTACGGCTCGCAGGTGACGACGATGCGGCCGGCCGATTCGCCGAACAACAGCGCGTCCGGACGGCGTACCGCAGCGCTCAACAATCCCGACAATCCGCACTCCGCTCCCAGCAGCTGCTCGCCCTCCATCAACGCACACTCAGCCAGCGTCACGGCCAGCCCGCCTTCCGAGCAGTCGTGCGCGGACTTCACCCAGCCTTGGCGCACCGCGGCCAGCATCACCTGGTGCAGCGCCTTCTCGCGCGCCAAGGACAGCTTCGGCGGCTTGCCTTGCTTGCGCCGGTGGATCAGCTTGAGATATTCGCTGCCGCCCAATTCCTCGCGCGTCTCGCCGAGGAGTAAGATCACGTCGCCGTCGTCCTTGAAGCCGGCGGTCAGCGGTGCTTTGCCAGGCTCCAGCAGCCCGATCATGCCGATGACCGGCGTCGGGTCGATGGCCCCGCTGGGGCTTTCGTTGTACAGGCTGACGTTGCCGCCGGTCACCGGCGTGCCGAACGCCCGGCACGCTTCACTGATGCCGCGGACACATTCCTTGAACTGCCACATGATTTCCGGGTCTTCCGGGTTGCCGAAGTTCAGGCAGTCGGTCACCGCCAGCGGCTTGGCCCCGACGCACGCCAGATTGCGCGCTGCTTCGGCGACGACCAGCTTGCCGCCTTCGTACGGATCAAGATAACAGTAGGTGCCGTTGCCGTCGATGGTCGAGGCCAGGAGCCGGTCCGCGCCCCGCAATCGCAGCACCGCGGCGTCGGCCCGGCCAGGCAGCACGAGCGTGCCGGTCTGCACCATGTGATCGTAGCGCTCGTAGACGACCGCCTTGTCGGCAATCGACGGGGACGCGAGCAATTGCGTCAGCGCGCGGCCGTAGTCCTTTGGCTGAGAGATCGCCCGGAGGGCAAGCTGCTGGACCTTGGCCAGGTAGCGCGGCTTTTTGGTCGGGCGCCGGTAGACCGGCGCATCGTGGGTCAGCGCGCCCGCCGGAATTTCCGCAGCAACGGCGCCGCCATCCTTAATTCGCACCAACCCATCATCGGTCACACGGCCAATGACCACCGCATGCAACCCCCACTTCGCGAACAGCTTGGTGATGGCGGCCTCACGGCCTTTCTTGACGATGAGGAGCATCCGCTCCTGCGATTCCGACAGCATGACCTCATAGGGTGTCATGCTTTGTTCGCGCCGTGGCACAAGGGCCACGTCGATCTCCATGCCAGTCCGACCACGCGAGGCAGTCTCAGCGGTCGAGCAAGTCAGCCCTGCCGCGCCCATGTCCTGGATGCCAACGACGTCGCCGGTGGCCAACGCCTCCAGCGTCGCCTCAATCAAGCACTTCTCCGTGAACGGATCGCCGATCTGCACCGCCGGTCGGTCGGCTGCTGATTCCTCACTTAGGTCGCGCGAGGCAAAGCTGGCGCCTCCCAGCCCATCGCGACCGGTCGACGACCCGACGTACAGCACCGGATTGCCGATGCCTTTGGCCGCGCCGCGGGCGATCTTCTCCGGCGCGACCACGCCGATGCACATGACGTTCACCAGCGGATTGCCACGGTAGGTGTCGTCGAAGTAAATCTCCCCGCCGACCGTCGGCACGCCGACCGAATTGCCGTAGTCGCTGATGCCTTTCACCACGCCCTCGAACAGAAAGCGCGTGCGGCGGTGGCCGTTGAGCCGGCCGAAGCGCAGGCTGTCGAACAGCGCCACCGGCCGCGCGCCCATCGTGAAGATATCGCGGATAATCCCGCCCACGCCGGTGGCCGCGCCGGCATGCGGCTCCACCGCCGACGGGTGGTTGTGCGATTCGACTTTGAATGCCACCGCCAGGCCGTTGCCGATGTCGACCAGCCCCGCGTTTTCCTTGCCGGCCGGCACCAAGACGTGTTTTCCCTTCGTCGGAAAGGTCTTGAGATAGATCTTGGAGCTGGCGTACGAACAATGCTCAGAGTACATGACGCCGAACATCCCGACTTCTGTGAGCGTCGGGAGCCGTCCAAGAGTTTTCACAATCCGCTTCCACGACTCATCAGTTAAGTTATGAGACCGGGCAACCTTACGCAGCTGCGCCTCTGAAAGGTTCCCTAACGAGTCTTTAGTTGACTGAGACATGTGCTGCTCGGCGTTGACGCGAACGACCCCGCTCGCTCAATGTCTGGATCATCGATTCAAACAGCAGCCGGCCGTCCACCGAGCCCAGCTCCGGCTCGGAGGCGCGCTCCGGGTGCGGCATCAAACCCATCACGTTGCCGGCGGCGTTGCTCAAGCCTGCGATCGCGTCGATGGAACCGTTGGGATTCGAGCCCGGCGTGAGCTGGCCGTCGGCGTCGCAGTAGCGGAACAGCGCCTGGTTGCGCTGCTTGATCAGCTTCAGCTCCCGCGGCTCCACCATGTAATTCCCTTCATTGTGCGCGATCGGCAGCCGGATCACCTGGCCGCGCTGGAACCGATTGGTGAACGGCGTATCGGTCCGCTCCACGCGTACCTGGACGAACTTACAGATGAAGCGCAGCCCTCTGTTGCGCAGCATCGCGCCGGGCAGCAGCCCGGCCTCGAGCAGAATCTGGAATCCGTTGCAGATGCCCAGCACCAGCCCGCCGTCTTTCGCGAACGCGGTCACCGACTTCATGATCGGCGAGAACCGCGCGATCGCGCCGGAGCGCAGGTAGTCGCCGTCGCTACAACCCCCGGGCAGCACCACGCAGTCGACCCCTTGCAGGTCGGTGTCCCGGTGCCACAGGTAGACGGCGTCCTGCTTCACCACGTCCGTGAGGACGTTGAAGCAGTCCTGCTCGCAGTTGGATCCGGGAAATACCACCACGCCGAACTTCATTTGATGACGTTAACGGGTTAACGTGCCCATTCTTCAAGAAGAACTCATTTCACTTCAATACGATATGTTTCGACTACGGGGTTGGCCAGCAATCGCCGGCACATCTTCTCGACGTCGCGCTTGGCCGTGGCCGCCGAGCTGTGGTTCAGCTCCAGCTCCACGTAGCGGCCCATGCGCACGTCCTTGATCCCGCGGAACCCGATCGATTCCAGGGCCTGCTTGAGCGTCTTGCCCTGGGGATCCAACACGCTGGCTTTCAGCGTGACGTACACCTTCGCCTTCATGCCAAGACTCGCCGCAGCATCTCCTGGTACGCGGCCTCGACGTCGCCCAGGTCCCGCCGGAACCGGTCCTTGTCCAGCTTCTTGCGCGTGCCCTGCTCCCAGAACCGGCAGGTGTCCGGCGAGATCTCATCGCCCAGCAGAATCTGCCCCTGGTGGCGGCCGAACTCCAGCTTGAAGTCCACCAGGTCGATTCCCCGCTTGGCGAAGTACGCCTTGAGCAGATCGTTGACCTTGAACGACCACGTCCGGATGGTGTCCAACTCCTGCGCCGTGGCCAATGCCAACGCCAGGATGTGGTCGTCGTTGATCAGCGGGTCTTCGAGAGCGTCGCTCTTGTAGTGCCACTCGAACACCGGCCGCTTGAGCACGATGCCTTCCTCGATGCCGAGCAGCCGCGCCATCCCGCCGGCGGTGATGTTGCGGATCGTCACCTCCAGCGGCACGATCTGCAATTTCTTGACCAGCATCTCCCGGTCGGACAGCTGCTTGATGAAGTGGGTCGGGACGCCGCTGCGCTCCAGCAGCTGGAACAGGTGCGAGGAAATCTTGTTGTTCACGACGCCTTTGTCGACGATGGTGCCGCGCTTCTGCGCGTTGAAGGCAGTCGCGTCGTCCTTGAAATACTGGATCACCTGGTTGGGGTCCTCGGTCGCGTAGAGGATCTTGGCCTTGCCTTCGTAGAGCTTTTCCCCCTGTGTCACCATCAGGTCCCTCCTGTGCTCGCGGGCCGCTTGCTTGGTCCTTCCATCAATTCGACGTCTTGCGGCGGCTGCGGCTCCGGCAGCGTCTTGGCCGGCACCAGCCGGTAGGCCAGCTCCTTCGTATCCTTCACCGACCACGGCGCCAGCTCCATCGCCAGATCCAGCGGAAGCCACAATTTCAGCGGCGTGCGCAGCAGCACCCGGTCGTCCAACTGGTCATAGCCAGGCTTGATCAGCGTGACGCGGTACCAGCCGTACCAGGAAAACAGCGCCTCATACGGCGTGGAGCCGGCGCGCTGGTCATTCAAAATCACCTCCGCCCCCGGCGGATCGGATTTGATCACCAGCCGCTGGCGGATGCAGCCGGAAGTCAGCAGCGCCAGCGCCGCCAGGCAGCTCAGCGCGCGCGGCTTCACAGGCCCACCCGCTGGAAGATCCGGTCCACATGGCGCAGGTGGCGCGCCGGATCGACGCACCGCTTGAGCGCGTCGGCGGACAGGTGCCGCCGGATCTGCGGGTCGCGCAGCACCAAGTCCTGGAAATCCCGGCCGTTGCGGAATGCCTCCATCGCGACCCGCTGGACCAACTCGTACGCCTGCGTGCGCGAGAGGCCCCGCTCCATCAGCCGCAGCAGCACCTGCCCGGAGAAGGCGACCCCGCGGGTGCGCCGCACGTTCTCCAACATCCGGTCCTTGCGCACCACCAGCCCGTCGATCACCCAGGCCATCGTCTGGAGCATGTAGTCCAGCGTGATGCTGGCGTCCGGCAGGATCACCCGCTCGACGGACGAATGCGTGATGTCGCGCTCATGCCACAGCGCCACATTCTCCATCGCGGCGACGCTGTAGCCGCGCAGCAGCCGGCTCATCCCGGCTAGCCGCTCGCAGGTGATCGGGTTCCTCTTGTGCGGCATCGCCGAGGAGCCTTTCTGGCCCTTGCCGAACGGCTCTTCGTCTTCCTGGATCTCGGTCCGCTGGAGGTTGCGGATCTCGGTGGCCAATTGCTCGACGCTCGCCCCCACCAGCGCCAGCGCCGTCATGTACGAGGCGTGCACGTCCCGCTGGACGATCTGCGTCGAGATCGGCGCCGGCCGCAGGCCCAGCCTGGCGCAGACGTGCCGTTCCACGGCCGGATCGACATTCGCGAAGGTGCCCACCGCGCCGGACACCTTGCCGACGCTGATCTCGCGCTGGACCGCTTCCAGGCGCGTCAGGTGGCGGCGGAACTGGTCGTAAAACATCGCCATCTTGAGGCCGAACGTCGTCGGCTCGGCGTGGATGCCGTGCGTGCGGCCGATCATCAGCGTGTGCCGGTGCCGCCGCGCCTGCTTGGCCAGCGCCGCCAGCAGCTTCTTGACATCTGTTAACAACCGCGCAGCCGACTGATTGAGCAGCACCGCCAGCGACGTGTCCAGCACGTCGCTGGAGGTCAAACCGAAGTGGAGGTACCGGCCGTACGGTCCGACATGGTCCTCCAGGTGCTCGATGAAGGCGATCACGTCGTGGCGGGTCTTGGCTTCCTTTTGTTCGATGCGCGCCAGGTTGATCTGGGCTTTCTTGCGGATCGCCGCCACGGCTTTGCGCGGCACCAGGCCCAGCTTGGACTGCGCCTCCAGCACGAGCAGCTCCACCTCCAGCATCACCGCGAGGCGGTGCTCGTCGCTCCAGAGCCGGCCCATCTCAGGCAAGGTATAGCGTGGAATCATGTTACAGCGGGTCCTTTCCCACCGGAGCGGTGGGGCAGAGTCAGGCACAGACGCGTTGTGAACGCGGTCGTGGGCACAGCAGGTCTTTCAGGAAGGTGTTCGTTGCCTCGCTCGGGCGGCTTCCGGGTTGCCGCACGAACGCCTTACTTTACCACACTCTGCGGGGGGTGTCAAAGGCCAGGGGCACAGCCTGTTGGGGTAAAGGCGGACTAGAGATTCTTGAGGATCCACATGACCCCCAGCACGATGCCGGAGGCTGAAGTCAGGATCACAAGCCCCTGATAAATCCGCTGGCCGGTGGCGTTGGCCCGCCGGTAGAACCGGCCGACCACATAGCCGTACGCGCTCATCGTTGCCGCACAGCCCAGGCTGAAGAGCCCGATGTACAAGTAGGCCAGCCAGACCGTTTCAATCAGCGTGATCGGGATCAGGACGAACACTTCCGCAGTCCCGGCGGCGCCGTGCACCAGGCCGACCAGCGTCGGCGCAAAGCGGTGGACATGCTCCCGTCCCGGCTCGTGGCTATGGGCATGGGCGTGCTCCGTCGCGCGGTGCGCGTGCCGGTGGGCGTGCCGGCGCTCCTGCAGCAACAGGCCAAGCCGCCAGATGCCGAGGACGATCAGCGTGATTCCGACCGCCAGCTCGGCGTAGCGCTCGAACTCCGGCGCAAATTTCAGGTGGAGCATCAAAATGAGCGATCCGAGAACGAGCACCGCCACCGCATGGCCGATCGCCCAGCGGAAGCCGAACCAGGCGCTCCGGATCGGGTCCGGCTCCAGGGAGATGAAGTGCGTGACCGCCGCGACATGGTCCCGGTCGAACGCATGCCGCATCCCGAGGACCAGCCCGGTCAGCAAGAGGAGCATGGGCTCAAGCGCCGCGAAATCGATCATGCTCATGAGGGGTCAGACCCCTATCCCGCACGGGAAGTGCCACACACTTAGCCGGTGTGCCGCATACCGGCGGCGATGCCGTTGACGGTGAGCGCCAGCGCCCGCGCGACCGACCGAGGCGGCACTCTCCTCGCTGCCGAGCGCAGCGAGTCCCGATCTTGGGACGAGGAAGTGTCGCGCCGCGCTGGCGGCGCGACCGACTGCCGCCACTGTTTCAAAAACCGGATCTGCAGGCAGCTGATCGGGTCGACATACGGGTTGCGCAGCCGGATCGCGTTCTGGAGGACGTAGTTGGCCTCCAACAGCTCCCGCTGGTTGGTGATCGCCAGTACGGCCTGCCGGGTGCGGTGGAACTCCGAGTCGATCGCCGCGAAGATCCGCCGCCCCAGCCGCGCAGGCTTCACCAGCCCGGCGTAGCGGCGCGAAATGCGCATGTCGGCCATCCCCAGGCTCATCTGGATGAAGTCCACGATCACGTGGAACGGCGGGCACTCGCGGTACATCGCCTGCAGCGTCTTCAAGCCCTGGCGGTTGCCGTCGGTGAACTCCGCGATGGCGCTGCCGAATGGAAACCAGCTCGGGATCAAATGCCGGCTCTGCACCCAGCTGAACACCCACGGGATCGCGCGCAGATCCTCGATCTTCCGGGACGCGGTGCGCCGCGCCGGGCGGGAGCCGATGTGCAACCCGCCGATCGCGTCGATCGGCGTGGCCTGCTCGAAATACTGGATGAAGGCCGGCTCCTCGTAGACCAAGGTGCGGTAGCGCCGGTAGGCCGCCTGCGACAGCTGTTCCATGACCGATTCCCAGCGTCCCGCCGCCCGGTCGGGTGGCGGGACCAGCAGCGTCGCCTCCAGCACGGCCGACAGCGCCAGCTCCAGGTTGCGCACGGCCATCAGCGGATTGGCGTATTTCGCCGCGACCACCTCGCCCTGCTCGGTGATCTTGATCCGGCCTTCCAGCGTCCCCGGCGGCTGCGCGAGGATCGCTTGGTGCAGCGGCCCCCCGCCCCGCCCGATGGTGCCGCCGCGCCCGTGGAACAGCTGCAGCGACACCCGGTGCGCCTTCGCCGCGGCGTGCAGGTTGCGCTGCGCCTGGTACAGTTCCCAGTTGGCGGTGAAAAACCCGCCGTCTTTGTTGGAGTCGGAGTAGCCCAGCATGATCTGCTGGAAGTTGCCGCGCGCCTTCAGGTGCTGCCGGTACGCCGGCTGGCGGTACAGCGTCTCCATCACCTCGTGCGCATGCCGCAGCTCGTCAATGCCCTCGAACAGCGGGATGATGTGCACCGCGCTGCGCGAGCCGCGGATCGTCCGCTGGAACAGGTCGGTCTGCTGCATGAACCACAGCACGATCAGCACGTCGCTGGCCGCGTGGGTCATGCTGATGATGTAGCCGTCGATCGCGTCCGGGTCCACCTCTTCGAGATGGTCCGCCATCACCTGGAACGTCTTGATGACTTCCTGGGTGCTGGGCGACGCCGCCTGCGCGAGGTTCACATAGCGCGGCTGCGCCAGCAACCGCTCCAGCAGCGCCAGCTTTTCCGGCTCGCTCATCAACCGCGGGTCCTGCTTGGCCAGGCCGTGCGCGTCCACCAGCTCCGCGAACGCGTCGAGGTGCCGCCGGCTGTGGTCTCGCACGTCCAGCTTCGCGAACGACAGCCCGAACAGCTTCACCTGGAGCAGCAGCCGGGCCAGCTCATGGCGCGCGATCGGGTCGGCCCGGTGCGCCTCCAGGCTCTGCTGGATCAGCCGCAGGTCGCCGGCCAGCTCCTCGGCGCCGGCATAGCCGTCCTCGCGCGACGACGGCAGCCGCCGCATCTGCCGCAGCCGGTGCATCATGATCTCCAGCTTCTGGCGGTACGGTTGGTGCGGGTACTGCGCGTCCATCGACTCGGTGAGCGCGGGAAACGCCCGCCGGTCGAACGCCACCGACCGCAGGAATGCCGGCGTCATCCGGCAGAGTTGGTCGGAATGGGTCAGGCGCTCTTTGAGTTGGTTCAATGATTCAATGTACTTCGCGAGGATCGCCTGCCGGTAGCGGACCAGCGACCAGCGCAGCACCTGATGGGTCACATTGGGGTTGCCGTCCTTGTCCCCGCCGATCCAGCTGCCGAACCGGAGCATCGGCGCGGCAGGTACACATCGACCGTAGACCCGTTCCACCTCGTCATAGAACGTTTCCAACGTCTCCGGGAGCGCCTCGTAGAGCACCGTCGAGAGATAGTAGAGGCCGTGCTCGACCTCGTCCTCCACCGTCGGGCTCGAAGGCCGGATCTCGTCGGTCTGCCAGAGCGCCAGGATCTCTTCAAACAGCTCCCGGACGATGCGCTGCTCTTCTTTCGGCGTCGGTTGGATCAATTCGCGCTGGCGCAGCCAGTCCCAGATGCGCCGGTGCTTGGCCAGGATGGTCGGCGGGAGCGCCTGCGTCGGGTGCGCGGTCAGCACCAGCGTAACCACCAGCTTCTGCGCCTGGCTCGCCAGCGCCTGGAGCGGCACGCGGGCCGCGTGCAGCCGGTGCACCACGTCCTCGATGGACCCGCGCTGCGGGTGGAAGCCGGGCAGCGCCTCGTAGTGCCGCTTGCGGCGCAGCCGGTGGTTCTCCTCGGCGATGTTGACGAGCTGGAAATACACCGAGAACGCGCGGATCACCTTGATGGCGGTGGCCGTGTCCAGCCGCTCCAGCCGGCGCAGGAAGGCGCGCTCGTCGGAAGACCGGTACTCGCGGCGGATCTTGATGGCGAGCTTGCGGATCTGCTCGACGGTCTCGAAGAGCGCTCGGCCCTCCTGGTGGATGAGCCCGCGGCCCAGCAACTCCCCCAGGAAGTGCACGTCCTCGCGCAGCGGCGAGAGCTTGCGTTGGCGGATGGTCTTCATCACGGCTTCGCCACCATGCCGGTGAGCTGCAGGAAGATCGCCGAGTAGTCGAGGTCGCCCTTGCCGGATGTCTCCGAGTCGGCGAACAGCTTATGCACCGCGTCGGTGATGGGCAGCTCGGTGCCTGTCTCGCGCGCCAATTCGTTCATCAATCGGAAATCTTTCGCCATATGCCTCAGCGCGAAGTGCGTGCTGAAATCCCCTTTGAGCAAGCCCGCGCCTTTGGTCTGATACCACGGCGAACGGAACGTGCTGGCTTCCAACACCTCCAGCCACTTCTTCGGGTCCAGGCCCGACGCGC
>Ga0105164_10001995_pt1 | contig 12799 bp, 9 predicted proteins | sample VDWuncwatermetaG_FD_89674 | JGI IMG/M metagenome (GOLD analysis project Ga0105164, IMG submission 89674) | Wastewater microbial communities from Netherlands to study Microbial Dark Matter (Phase II) - VDW unchlorinated drinking water | ecosystem: Environmental > Aquatic > Freshwater > Drinking...
ACGTTGTTGACATACACGTGGGCCAAACGCGTTCCCTTTTCATTGTCCAAAGCGACAGTCGCGAACGAATTGATATTCAACATGGGATCAAAGGTGCGCGGCGAACTGCCGTCAGCCGTGCTGACTTTCCCCGCCATCGCGACCTCGCCTCTTTTCCGAGAAAGATCGATGTGAACCGTGCTTAAAAATTGGGGCGCGCGCCCGGCGGCGATCAAGCCTTTCAAACAGCCGTCGCCATACACGGCCGACTTCCAGCAAATTTGATACTGGCCCGGATTCGGCGCATACAAAGTGAACCGTCCGCTCAAATCGGTTTTTGAAGGATCGCTGGCTTTGCCGGTTTGGGGGTCTTGCAAATACACAGTTACGCCCGGCACATGCACGGCTTTCGGTTTGCTTCGCACAGCGGTGACGCCGACAACATCGGTTTGCGCGGATTGGCTTGGCACAGCGGCCAAATAGCCGCGCACCAGATTATCAAGCGGCTGTCCAGCAGGCTGCGCATTTACGTAGCGATAAGAAATCATGCTGACTACCGCGATTAGACCAACAGTGATACCGGCGGTAAGTGGCGACATGCCGTGCTTCCAAGAGCGGATGGTGAGCATATTGACCTCCCTTCATGCATGACGGAGATAGACCACACCCCCAGAATCAGATAGTGAAAACGGAACTGGCGCCAGGGCCGGCTTTGAACAGGTGACACCGTTCCATCCTCTGTACTAGTAGGCAATCCATGTGCCAGAGAAGTAGGATCTGTATGGCGACTGCGTATATTGAACAAATTTATGGACTTGTGGAGATGTACTGCTCACGACGAGAAATGCTATCCCCTCAGTTGTGTATCTAAACGATACGCCAACTGTATCTTTTCCGTGAGGTCTTGCATGGAAGATAACGGTGCCAGGCCCTGCTATACCGCGCTACCGCCCCGCAAGTGCCTCAACCATCGCCTGGTGGACGAGGCCATTGGATGCCAGCACCTCATGGCCGTAGATCGAGAAGGCGCGACCTGCAAAATCGGTGATGACGCCGCCGGCTTCCACCACGATCAGGCTTCCCGCCGCCACGTCCCAGGGACACAGCTTCATCTCCCAAAACCCGTCAATCCGCCCGGAGGCCACATAGCAGAGATCCATGGCGGCAGATCCCGTGCGCCGAATGCCCTGGGATCGCAACACCAAGCGCGAGAAATGCTCCAGGTTGCCCCGGCGTCCGTCCTGGTCGTAGGCAAACCCCGTCACCAACAACGATTGCTCAAGGGTGGCGGCGCGGGACACGCGAAGCCGCTCGCCATTGAGAAACGCCCCCTTGCCCGCCTCGGCCTCGAACAGCTCCCGGCGGAGCGGATCGTAGACCACGCCCAGCACCACGCGGCCCTCCACTTCCAGGCCGATCGAGACGCAGAAGGCCGGAAACCCGTGCGCAAAGTTCGTCGTCCCGTCCAGCGGGTCCACGATCCATTGGTACGGAGACGCCTGCGGTGATCCCTCACCGCCCTCCTCGGCGAGAATCCGGTGATCGGGGAACGCCCGGCTCAGCGTCTCGATAATCGCGGCTTCGGCGCGGCGGTCCACCTCGGTCACCAGGTTCGTCGTCGCGCCTTCCTTGTAGTCCACGCGAAAATCGGTGCGATAGGCGTCCGCAATGATCGTCCCCGCCTGCTGCGCCGCCGCCGCCGCCACCGTTCTGAAATCCTGCATGTCGTCCCTCTCCCTGGTCACGCGACCGCACTATAGCACAGGCTTCCAATTCCCTTGGCCGGTGATTCATGGTACAGTGACCGCCCATGCGTACCCTGGTTCCGGCATTCACCGTCATGATCCTCGCGGCCGCCGTGGCCCTGGCAGACCCCTATGGACCGCGCCATGCCGTCACCGACATGGCGCCGTTCTGCGCAAGTTGTCATGCGTCCACCAGCCTGGATCAGATGAGTGAGTTGCCCCCCGACGCGGCCCTCGGAGAAACCATCGAGCACAAGCATCTGCATCGTATCAGGACGGATCCGGCCTACCAGGATCTCAGCCCCGAGGACCGTGAGACCTTGCTCGACGCCGTCGCATGGGTGGACCAGTCGGCCTCCGTCACCATCGCCGCGCCGAAGCAAGCCCGTCGAAACAGCCGCCTGGACGTCACCGTCGTGACAACGGGCGGCGCGGGTCCCGTCGTGGGCCTGTCGCTGGTGGACAGCACCCTGCGCTTCCAGGCCCGGACGATCACGGCCGGCGGATTCAAGGTCATCGGGCCTGCGTTGGTGATCGGGCCGAACGGGAAACCACAGACATGGTGGACCGAGCAACGCAGCCGGGGCGCGGACATGGGGCTCGCGACCGTGATGATTGACGGGATTCAGGGCGACGCCCTCTCAGGGCGAGTGGATGAAACCCGCACGACCTGGGCGCTGCGTGTGCCGCCGGAACCAGGCGCCTACACCATTGCCGCCGCGTTCTTCTATGGCACGGAAAAAGCGCACCCGCTGGGATTGCTCGCGCTGGACGGGCAGACCACGTCTTCCGGCAGGACGAACGGCGCGGGCGGACGCATCATGTTTTCGAGACCGATGACGATCACCGTGCAGTGAGCGGGTGCCTGACGCGAGCTACGGCAGCAACCCGGCGGCGACGGCGACGGAGAAGGTCATGAAGGGCTGGGGCCAGATGCCGAGGAGCAGGGTGCCGGCCAGACTCACGTAAATCACGGCCTGGAGCGCGCCGGGAACGGGGATGGGCGTGGGGTCGTCCGGTTCGCTGATATACATCTTCTTGATGACGATGATGTAGTAGTACATGGCGATGACGATGCTGACCAGCGCGACCACGAGCACGCTGTAGAGTTCCTCTTTGATGGCCGCCGCAAACAGATAGATCTTCCCAATGAAACCCGCCAGGGGCGGCACCCCGGCCAGCGACAGCAGGAAAATCAACATGGAGAAGGCCAGAAACGGCGAGCGCCGGTTCAGACCGCTGTAGTCCTCGATCTCGTCGCTGCGACTGGTCTGGCTGAACGCAATGATGACCGCAAAGGCCCCGATGTTGGCGAAGAGATACGTCAGCAGGTAGAACAGCACGGCCTCGGCCCCCATCTGGGTGCCCGCCGCCATCCCGATCAGAATGTTCCCGATCTGGGCGATGCCGGAATAGGCCAGCATCCGCTTGATGTTCTTTTGCGCAATCGCCACGATGTTCCCGTACAACATCGAGAGGATGGCCGTGCCGATCATCAGCCAGACCCATTGCGGCTTGAAGACGATCAACGTGGAGAAAAAGATCCGCAACAGAATCGCAAAGGCGGCGCCCTTGGGGGCTATGGACAGATACGCGGTCACGGGCGTCGGCGCCCCTTGGTAGGTGTCGGGAATCCAGGAATGGAGCGGCACGGCCCCGATCTTGAAGCCCAACGCCGCGAAGATCAGCAGCCAGCCCACAACCAACCCCGGCGTCAGGTCGGCGTCGCCTGCCGCGATGTCCGGGAAGATGAACGTGCCGGTCTCGCCATAGACCAGGCTGATCCCATAGACCAGCAGCGCGGCGGCAAAGATGCCCAGGAGGAAGAACTTGAGCCCCGCCTCGCTCGACCGCAGGTCGTCACGCAGATAGGCCACCAGCACATAGAACCCGAAGGTGCTGAACTCCAGCGTGACGAAAACGGACAGGAGATCGTTGGCGGAGGCCATGAACATCATCCCCAGCGCCGCCAGCATCACGAGGAAATAATATTCGCTCTTGAATAGGCGGAACCGCTCGACGTAATCCATTGAGGCCAGCAGGACCAGCATCGCCGAGACGACGACGAAGATTTTGAAGAACAGCGCCAGCCCGTCTAGCACGAACATTCCCTTAAATAACAGACCGTGGGTGCCAAGGGCGTAGTACCCGAGCAAGACGCACAAGACCACGCCCAACCCGCTCACGCTGAGCGCGGCAATCGTGCGCTGCGAGAGACGCGGCAGGAGGAAGTCCACGCAGAGCACGACGCAGATCCAGAGCGTCATCCACAGCTCCGGGAGCATCAGCAGGAGATCACTCAGCGACAGTTGGAGATCGAACGTCATGGGACGAGCGCGCCTCCCGCCTGCGTGACCATCGGGACGACTTCGATGATCCGCGACAGGATCGGGTCCACGCCCGAGCGGATGACGTCGAGCAGAAGCCCCGGCATGATCCCAAAGGCAACGCTGCACGCAATCATAATCAGCAATGGCAGGCGGTCGTGCCAGGTTCGGGTGTCATGGGCATGGCGCCCCAATTCGCTCAACTGCCCATAAAACAGCCCGCGCATCATGCGGAACAGGTACGCCATCGTCAGCACGATACCCAGCACCGCAATGATGGTCTGCACGGGATAGGCCGTCCAACTCCCCAGGACGATCATGACTTCGGCCACGAAATTCACGGTCCCCGGCATGCCGATGGAGGCCATGCAGGCCACGATGAAGCAGCCGGAGACGAAGGGCATCTTGGTCATCAGGCCGCCCAGCGAGGGAATGTCGCGCGTATGGGTTTGGTCATAGACCCAGCCGGCCATGGCAAACAGCATTCCGGTGGCCAACGCATGGGCGAACATGTAGAGGACGGCGCCGGTGAGACTGATATAGTCCAGGGCCGCCATCCCCAGAAACACGTAGCCCATGTGGCTGGAACTGCTGTAGCCGATGATGTACTTCGTGTCCCGCGCGTGGTAGGCCACGTATCCGCCGTACAGAATGCTGCCGACGCAGAGCACCGCCGCGATCACCATCAGGTCGCGCGTCTGGTCCGGGAGAATCTGAAAGCAGGTGCGGATGATGGAAAAGTGGCCGAGCTTCATCAGGACGCCCGCGTGGAGCATACTGGTGGCAGCCGGCGCGGCGGCATGGCCGACCGGCGACCAGGAATGCAGCGGCCAGAGGGGGGCAATCGAGGCAAAGCCGAAGAAGCACAGGAGCCAGATGACCGTCGCCAGCGTCCCGTCGAAATGTCCCTGCTCGGCCAGCAGCGGAATGTCGAAGGTGTTCAGGCCGGAAAATTTGTAGATCAGCAGGATGCCCATGAGGGCCATGACCGCGCCGGCCGACAGAAACAGCGTCAGCTTCATCGCGGCGTATTCCTTGCTGTTGCGCCCGAAATTGAGGATGAAGCCGGGCGAATCACGCTGCGCCTGTTGCTCCGGCGTGGTCATCTCCAGGTAGCCCTTGGTGTGGCTGCCCCAGATGCCCAACAGCGGATACATCGGGATCACGGACATCTCGTAGAAGAAATACAAAAAGAACAGATCCAGCGACACGTACACCCCGATGGTCGCGCCGGCCAGCACCAGCAGAAAGGCGTAGAACTCCTTGATCCGGTCCGTGATGTGCCAGGAGATGAACACGCCGGCGAAGAGGAGGATCGCGGAGGCCAGCACCATCGGTACGCCGATGCCGTCCACGCCCAGGTAGAACTGGATGCCCAGTTGCTCCGACCAGACGTACTTCTGCTGGAACTGATAGCCGCCCTTCTCCCAGTCGAAGACGAAGAGCAGGATGAACGAGGCAACGAACGACACCCCGGAAGAGACCACGGCGATCTGCCGGACCAGCAGGGCCTGGCGGTTCGAAACAAAGATCAGCACGGCCGCCCCGATGAAAGGGGCAAACAGGATGATGCTGAGGAGAATGCTGTCGGTCATGGGCGCGTCTCGACTTTCACGGCCTTCACCACCGACCCCTGTTCCACCCGTTCCGCCAGGAGTCCCACGGAGGCGTTCATCCGGTTCAGGAACGGCTCTGGATACAGGCCAATCCAGAGCACCATCACGCACAACGCGACGGCGATCCCCCATTCGCGCGGCTGAAGGTCTTGCAGCGGCCGTCTCGGCTCATGCGTGACCGGCCCGAAGAAGGCCCGCTCGTAGTACCAGAGGAAGTAGGCCGCGCCCAGAATCACGCCGAGCACTCCGAGGGCCGCCAGCGCCCAATGGGTTCGGAACGCGCCGAGCAGAATGAGAAACTCCCCGATAAACCCATTCGTGCCGGGCAAGCCGATAGACGCCAGACCGAGCACGAGCATGAACGTCGCCAGCAACGGCACGTGCCTGGCAAGACCCCCATAGGCCGAGAGATCCGCCGAGCCGGTCCTGGTCTGGAGAAACCCCGCCATGAAAAACAGCCCCGCCGTCGAAAACCCCAGGTTAATCATCTGGAGCAAGCTGCCCTGGAGTCCCTGGAAATTCAAGGCGAACAGCCCCAGCATGACGAACCCCAGGTGGCTGATGCTGGAATAGGCCAGCAGGCGGCGGACATCCGTTTGCACGAGCGCGATCAACGCGCCGTAAATGATCGCCACAAGGCCCAGCCCGGCCATCAGCCAAAGCCAGTCCTTGGACGCCTCCGGGAGCAGCGGAATCGTGAACCGGATGAAGCCGAACGTGCCCAGCTTCACGCCGGCCAGAAACACGCTCATCACAATCGGCCCTTCGACCAGCGCGGTCGGCAGCCAGGTGTGAAACGGCAACACCGGCGCTTTGAAGGCGAACCCGAAGAACAGCAGAAAGAAGATCAACGCCTGCTTCTCCGGCGGCACCGGCACGGTCAGCAGATCGAGAAAGTCGAACGAGTAGAGCGGCGACGTGTGGGACAGCACGGCGGCGGCATGGTAATTCAAATTCAGCAGCACCATCCCCACCAGCATCAGCACCGACCCGGTCAGGGTGTAGAGGACGTATTTCAGCGCGGCGTACTGGCGGTTCGGCCCCTGGCCCCAGAGCTTGATGAGAAAGTAGCTCGGCACCAGCATCAGTTCCCAGAAGAAAAAGAACAGGATGAGGTCCAGCGACGCGAAGACGCCCACCATGGCGCCTTCCAACCCCAGAATCGCCATGAGGTAGGGCTTGAGCAGCGTCCGCTCGCGGTCCCAGGAATAGACCATGATCAAAAAGGTCAGGAAAGCCGTGAGGGGGATGAAGAGCACACTGATGCCGTCCACGCCCATGTGGTAGCCGACCCCGATGGCGGGAATCCAGGAGGTCCGCTCGGCAAACTGGATGTCCGCGCTGTGCGGCGTGAAGACCCACAGCAAGCAGACGGACAGAAAGAGCTCCAGCCCGGCCACCGCCAGGGCTGATTTCCTCATGAGGTCCTCGTCCTTCTGGAAGAGCCAGATCGCGACCGCGCCGACAATCGGGAGAAAGGTCAGGATCGTGAGGATGGGGAAGCCGATCTGCTGGGAGGCGGCGACTTCGTTCAGGATCATCGCGTATGTTCCATCACAGGCCCTGGAACCACAGGAACAGCGCGATCAGGTTGACGAGGACGACGAAGCCGCCCACCAAAATCGCCGCGTAGTGATGCACCAGGCCGGATTGCAGCCGTCGCAACAGGCGCGCCGCGAGGTGATTTCCATAGCCGACCACGTTGAGGCCGCTATAGATCACATGCTTCTCGATCCATGTGGACCCGGCCCCGCTCAGGTCTGTAACCTGTTCCACCGCCACGACCGCGCGATCAATACCCGCCTGATCCACCCGATCACAGCCCCGCCCCAGAGCCTTGCCTGGCTCGACAAACGCGTTGTCGTAGGCCTCGTCCACCCAGTATTTGTTGAGGAGCAACGTATAGGCGCCCCTCATCCGGTTCATCAGGAGATCCGGTTGCTCCGGTTTGAGCTTGTAGAAGTAGTGGGCCAGCAACCATCCGGCCACCCCGATCACTGTCGTGACGCCCATCAGGACATAGGCCAACTCATCGTGCGCCGCCCCATTCCCCGTCGCCGCATGAATGACCGGACGGAGAAACTGGTGGAACCAGCCGTTTTCCAGGCCGCCGGGGATCACGCCGATCAGGCCGCCGACCACCGACAACAGGGCCAGGACCAGCAGCGGCGCGATCATTACGGTCGGTGATTCATGGAGGTGATGGGCGACCTCGTGATCCAGGCGGGACTCGCCATAGAACGTCAGGTAGAGCAGACGGGACATGTAAAAGGCCGTGCAGAAGGCCGCCGTCGCGCCAAGCGCCCAGAGGACGTAATGTCCCTGGGTAAAGGCGTGGCCGAGGATTTCGTCCTTGCTCCACCAGCCGGACAGGAAGGGGACCCCGGCAATCGCCGCCGTGCCGATCAGGAACACCCCGTGCGTCTTGGGGATCTTGTCCCACAGGCCGCCCATCTTGCGAATGTCCTGCTCGCCGGACAGGGCATGGATGACCGACCCCGCCGATAGGAACAGCAGCGCCTTGAAGAAGGCGTGCGTCACCAGGTGGAAGATCGCCGCCGTATAGGCGCCCACGCCGCAGGCCAGAAACATGAGACCCAGTTGGGAGACCGTGGAATAGGCCAGGACACGCTTGATGTCGGTCTGAACCAGGGCAATCGTGGCCGCAAACAGCGCGGTGACGGCCCCGATGACGCCGACCAGCAGGAGCGCGTCCGGCGCGAGGTCGTAGATCGCGTGGTTCCGAACAATCATGTAGACGCCCGCCGTCACCATGGTGGCCGCGTGGATCAGCGCGCTGACCGGCGTCGGGCCTTCCATCGCGTCCGGCAGCCAGGTGTAGAGCGGGAGTTGCGCCGACTTGCCGATGGCCCCGATCAGGAGGCAGAGGGCAATCGCTGTGGTGGCGGTCTGGTCGAGCGTGGCGGCCCGGGCGAAGACGTCGAGATAGTCAACGGTGCCGAGATGGGCGAAGATGAGGAAGATCGCCATCAGGAACCCGGCGTCGCCGATGCGGTTCACCACGAACGCCTTGGTGGCGGCCTGGGCCGCCGAGACCCGATCATAGTAATAGCCGATGAGCAGATAGGAGCAGAGCCCAACCCCTTCCCACCCGATGAAGAGCACCACGTAGTTGTTCCCCATCACCAATAGGAGCATCGAGACCATGAAGAGGTTCATGTAGACGAAGAAGCGCGTGAAGCCGTCCTCGCCCTGCATGTACCCGACCGAATAGACGTGAATGAGGAAGCCCACGCCGGTGACGACCAACAGCATGATGCAGGTCAGGGGATCAATCAGAAATCCGAAGTTGACCGTGAGGTCGCCGCCGAAGAACCAGCGGTAGACAATGACGGTGCGCGGATCGGGGTGGGCAAGGGTCTGCCCCAGAACCCAGACCGAACAGAGAAAGGACAGGAGGATTGAGCCCCAAGCCAACCGGTGCGCGATGTCATGCGAGTACCGGTACCCCGCCAGCACGTTGAGGCCGTTCGCCAGCACCGCCAGGAGCGGAAAGAGCGGAATGAGGGTGACGATCAGCTCGTACATGTCACCACTTGAGCAGGTTGATCTGATCCACATTGGTCGCAAGTTTGCCGCGGAACACTACGATGATGATCGCCAGCCCCACGGCGGCTTCTCCGGCCGCAATGGCAATCACGAAGAGCGCCATGATCTGTCCGGCCACTGAGTCCAGGTGATAGGCGATGGCCACGAGATTGATGTTGGCGGCATTCAGCATGATCTCCACCGACATCATCACGATGATGAAGTTCCGCCTGACCAGGACCCCGATCAGGCCCGTCACGAACAGGATCGCGCTCACCATCACGTAGGCCGATACCGGCACCATTACCGTTCATCTCCCGACAAGTCGGCTTGGGACGGCGTCTTGGCCAGGACGATCGCTCCGACGATGGCGGCCAGCAGAAAGATGCCGATGATTTCAAACGGCAGCAGGTAGTCGCTGAACATCACAATGCCGATGGCCATGCTGTTGCCGATCTCCTCCACCGCCTCAACCGTCGCCGGCCCCTTGGCCCCCTCGAAACGGGTGGCAAGCAGAACCATCAGGAGTTCCACGGTCAGCGCGCCGACGCCCACAACGTACCAGGCATAGCGACGATGAAAGTAGCGTTCCTCGGTCTTGAGGTTGAGCAACATGAGCACGAACAGATAGAGGATCAGAATGGCGCCGGCGTAGATAATCACCTGCACCGCCGCGACGAACTCGGCGTGCAGCAGGACGAACAGCCCTGCGACGTGGCCGAGCAGGGCCAGGAGAGCAATCCCGCACTGCACGGGATTCCTGAGCGACACGGTCAGGATGCCCGCCACAATGCTGACCAGGGCAAAATAGGCGAAAAAAATGTGGGTCATGCTGAGACGTCGCGCGGCGGGGTGAGGGCCGCGACCTGGTGGGGAAACTTATAGCGATAGTCGCGGCTGCCCGCGTCGTTCTTCTCCTGATTGTGGGCGTAGAGGTACTGTTTGGCGTCCTCGATGTGCTGCTCGCCGACGTCATAGAGTTTCTTCTTGTCGAAGATCAGCTCGCGCTTGTCGGCGGTGGAATACTCGTACATCTTCGTCATCGCGAGCGCGTTGACCGGGCAGGCTTCCACGCAATAGCCGCAGAAGACGCATTTGGTGATGTCAATGTAGAACTCGGTCGCGACACGGGAGAGTGGTTTGGTCGGGTCTTCAGCGCTCACAACCTTGATGCAGCGGGACGGGCAGGCCGCCTCGCAGAGATCGCAGCCCACGCACCGCTCCGCGCCGTCGTCGTAGCGCAACAGCCCCAACGCGCCCCGGTGGGCATGGGGGATCGTGCGTTTCTCGCGGGGGTACTGGAACGTGACCGGTTTCACGAACATGTGCTTGAGCACAACCTTCATCGCCGTCCTGATCTCGGAGAAGGAGAGGGCGTCCCAGACTTCCCGGAGCAGGCTTTTGTCCTGTCTTACGGCGCGCATGGCGTCTCCCGCACAGCCTCAGCCTCCACCATCGCCTCAATCTTTTCCACGACCTTCTCCACGACCTTCTCAATGGCTACACGGGCGAACTTGAACGTCGGGACGCCGGTTGTGGCGTCCACTCTACATTCCACCAAATCCTTGACCGGCGGATCGTTGAAATGTTCTGGGAAGAAGCAGGTCCCAAGCGCCAGGTCGGGATTGGTTTCTGTCCGCAACTCCATCATGCCCTGCGCCGAGGTGATCCGCACCAGGTCTTGCATCCCGACCTGCAACCGCGCGAGATCCGCCTCGTTCATCTGCAGGCGACCCTTGCTGGGGGCCAGTTGCACCAGCCCCGACGCGCGCGTCGAGAGTTTGCCGGAATGGTAGAGCACCTGGCCGATCGTCAAAGCAAACACCGCATCGGCTGGGTCAAAGACCCGCTCGACTGGAATATCCGCCTGGTCGGTCTGATCGGCCTGGTCGGATGGTTCAAATGGAGCCGGCGGCGGCGGCGGCTCCCGCAGCTTCTCATCCGGGGCATACCGAGCCGCCACGTCACGCGAGTAACCATTGTGGAGATACGCAGTCGGGTCCGCCGCGAGGGGCTTGGCCTCGCCGAAATTGTAATAGCCGGGCAGCAGCCCCATGATTTCCTTCTGCACTGCCTGTGGGCCGTCATAGTCCATCGGATAGCCGAGCGCCCCGCCCAACGCCGCAAAAATCTCCCAATCGGGATGCGCGTCTTCATACGGCTCCAGCGCGGGACGGACGCGGTTCACCTTGCCCTCCAGGTTGGTGAAGGTGCCGTCCTTCTCCGCGAACGTGCAGGCCGGCAACACCACATGCGCGAGCCGCCCCGTCTCAGTCAGAAAGGGATCCTGGCAGATCAGCAACTCGACCGCCTCCAACGCTTCCCGGACGCCGGTTGCAGCCGGCAGGGTGGCCAGCGGGTTTTCGCCCACCAGGTACAGAGCCTTGATCTCGCCGCGCCGGCAGCGATCCAGGATGTCCATGAGATGTGCGCCGGGCGCCTCCGGCAGCGCGACATTCCAGGCAGACGCAAACCGGGCGCGGGCTGCCTCATCGGCATAGGACACCTGGCCCGGCAACAGTTCGGGCGCCACGCCCATATCCACAGCCCCCTGTTCATTGGCTTCTTCCGCCAGCGCGTTCACGCCGCAGCCTGGCTTCGTGAGCTTCCCGGTCACCCAGGCCAGGTCTACCAGATTCAGGACACTCATATACCCGTTGGCTTGCCTGGTCACACCCTCGGCGCAGAGGATCACGGCCCTCGTCGCCTCCGCGTAGAGCCGGGCCAACGCGACCGCCGTCTCCCGCGTCACGCCGGTCTGCGCCGTTAGATCGTCCCAGGACAAGCCGGCCACAGCCGCTTTCAGCGCGGCAAAGGCATCCGGCGCGACGTTCACGGCGGAGGCGTCCGCGAGGTTGTCCTCGACCACGGCCTTCACCAGCGCCTTGATGACCCCTGCTTCGCTGCCCGCCGTAATCGGCGTCGGATGCGTCGCCAGCTTGGCGATATTGGTCATCCGTGACGACGCGACGATCACCTGCGCCCCATAGACACGGAGGGCCTCCTTCACCCGCAGGCCGGCGATGGGATTCGTCTCCGTAATATCCGTCCCGATGAGCAGGAGTACCTGGGCCTTCGTGATCTGTTCGTAGCCGTTCATCATCCGCCCGATGCCGGCGACCCGCTGCATCGCTTGCGTGAAATTCAGATGGCCGTACCGGGCGCTGCTGTCCACGTGATTGGTCCCGATGGCCGCCCGCATCAGTTTTTGGAACAGGTAGAGCTCTTCGTTGGTGCAACGCGCCGTGATGAGCCCCGCGATGGCGCTTGGCCCGTGCTCGGCCTTGATCGCCGCCAGCCGTCCGACCACCACATCCATCGCGTCGAACCAGGATTGCGGTGCGAGCACACCGGCCTCTCGGACCAGCGGCCCGCGCAGGCGCTCCTGACTGTCAATGTACTGGAAGCCGAATCGCCCACGGACGCAGAGGCCGCCGTGGCCCTTGGCCGTCTCTTCCCGGTCGCCCCATTTGTTTTTCCAGGAGAGCGGCGACGTCACACGCTGGACGCCCTTCCCGCTGGTCTCGATGTGCATCTGGCAGCCGTCGGCGCAGTAGGCGCACGTGCTCGTCGTTTTCTTCAA
>Ga0105164_10001996_pt1 | contig 12798 bp, 11 predicted proteins | sample VDWuncwatermetaG_FD_89674 | JGI IMG/M metagenome (GOLD analysis project Ga0105164, IMG submission 89674) | Wastewater microbial communities from Netherlands to study Microbial Dark Matter (Phase II) - VDW unchlorinated drinking water | ecosystem: Environmental > Aquatic > Freshwater > Drinking...
CCATTACGTTGTTTACCGAGAACACCCCATTGAAAGCTGCTTGGTTGCAGCCTTTAATCACAAACCTCTCTCCTATCTCTAAGCCATGGCCATATAACTTCAACGTAGCTAAAGTACCTACACTAGTCAAAGCTATAGGAGTATTAGCCCTCATGTAGGAGCTCTTATATGTGAAAGGTGTAGTAGGGGCTATCTGGGTGGTCGTACTAGAAGTGGAGATGCTTAGCTTAATAATAGGCCCAGTTAATTCCAACATACCTGCAGAGTCAGTGGTAAACACTTGAGACCCCTTACTAATCGGGGACTTAGCGTAAACGTCTACACACCCACCCATGTGCGCCCATAGAGGCTCACCGGTGAAGGGTATAATGGCCAACTGCTTATCTCGTATCATTTCTAAGTCTCCCATACCTACTGACAAGATGTTGGTAATAGAGGGGAACGCTTCCAACAACCTAGATCTAATAGAAGGGCTATTGATTAAGTTACGGGTAGAGATGTCAGCAGAGGCTCTAGCAATAAACGCTGTATTGGTCTCTGAGTCTAGGGCTGACGATTTAAGGTAGCTTATTTCTGCATGTACAAAGAAAGGGTTAAACGTAGAGTAATAAACCAAAGATCCAGAAGAGATGTTGTAAGGCGTGCCAATATTCTCTGCCTCTAAGTCTATGACTAAATAGAACTGGTTTATATTAGTGTCTAGTAATAATTGAGACTTGTTATAAACCGTAGGCACTACGGGGAAGAATCTACGGATATTGTCTACTGAGAAGTAAGTACTACCAGACAGCACAACGTCTACTTGTTTGGTGAAGTACAGTCTAGCCGTTATTACGGTCTTAGCTCCCTGCCTCCTAGTCATAAAGAAGTTCTTCAACATCTTATCTACGAAGACTGCCGGGGTTACGTCGTCCACTACGCTTAAACTATTCTGAGCCCAAAAGTAAGTCAAGGCCTTATTAATAGTGGCCAGTAAAGTAGCGTTAGGCCTGATGGCTAAGTCCCTAACCGCCGTACCTATTTGAGTGTCTAGGGTTGGGTCACTAACCTTAAGTACTTGGCTCAATAGTAGTTCCGATTGTAATATATCACTGTCTGACACTTGGATACCTGCTACAACGGATAACAGGTCTATTGGGGTAGTAGGTAGAGTAGCCATTTTATATAAAGTAGGTAGTGCTAGTTATTGTATGTTATATACAGGAGTGTTTAGTAAAGGTGACGGTAGGGATATAGAACCGAACTCTCCAGCCTTGGTTAGCATGTACACCGATATCCTAAGTACATTGTCAGTAGTCAAAGTTAGGTCTGTTATAGTAACCCTGTCTAGTTGAGACGCTATGTCGGGTATCGCTGCTGTAATATTCACGCACTGCGACGCTGCGTCCTGTACGGCGCTCTCTACTAAATGGGAGAGCTCTTGCTGATTGTTAAGATTACTGGTAGTTGCAATAGTAGAGAACGTTGTACCCAACGTAGGCCGTATAACGTCACTACCCTTTGTAGTTAGTAGCACTTTAAGGAACAATTGGGCACATTTTTGTATGCCAGTTATCTTTAAACTACTAGGTTTAGTGTACTCAAAAGTAACAGCCCCTACTGGAAATGCAGGAGTATTTACAAGTAGTATATCATTAGTAGCTCCCGTAGGCAAGTTGACTGAGATACCTAATCTAGACGTAGAGAATAAAGCCATTAATTATTGACACCAGTGTTTGTGCTTGTATTATTTATTTGAGCTAAGGTTTTAGTGGCTTGTCCTAGTTGGTAAGAGTCTTCCCTACCGGTGTCCACCATGTAGTTGTTGTAATAACTCATTTTAGTACTGCCTACCGTATACACGGCTCTTTTCTGAGCTTCTATACTATAGAAGATAGAGGATAGCGCGCCGAATGCTACCCCTCTGCCAGAATTGAAGAACTTAATAAGGTAGCTAATAGAAGCCGTATTGTCAATGTTAAGTATACCATCTAGGAGTGCAGCAGGAGTAGTAGACGTACCTAAAATATAAGGGACGTCAGCTGCAGCTAACTGGCTTTGTAAGTTACTTATGGACTGTACTTCGGTATTAATGCTCATGCCTAAAATTAGTACATCTTAATCTCTGTTTTCATAGCAGCTATCTTATCCCTTAATTTAGCCTTTAAGTAATTCCACCTTGATATAGTTACGCCTAGCTTTGCAGCAGCAGCTGAGGCTGATATATCAGGAGAGTCTACTAATATGAACTTCTCTTGTTCTGATAGGTTACTTAAGATGTGGTCTAGTAAAAACTTACTCTCATTAAACCTGGTCACTTCTGTTGGCCGTTGGTTTACCGACTCCACTAAGTCCTCATATAAGGAGCTCCTAAACTTTACTACTGCCGGCTTACTCCATCCTATATGTTTAGAGATTTCCTCGTCTGTCGGCTCCCTACCTAAGTCTTCTTGTAAATGTGAGATTGAGTTCTGGAAGTTGGTGTACTGTAGCTGTAGATTTTCAGGTAACCTGGCAGCATTTTGGAACTTATAATTCAGCCTTCTAATCTTAGGTAGATAGTTTAATACATGAGTTGATAGCTGAGTACCTCTGGTCGGATCATAACTTTCTATTGCCTTAAAGGTCCACTTCTTAGCCTCAGCGGATAATGCAGATTTAGGAAGGGTGCCGGAGACCCTCTCTACTTGAGAGTATATCAAAGGTTGTAGTTGTTTGACCAATACTCCCAACGCTTCCTTGCTGCCACTAGCCTTCCAGTCCATAAAGGCTTGCATGTCTTTGGACCTAGCCTCACTAAAGTTAAAACCAGTGTGAGTTGGAGCAAGAGCAAGAGGTTGTGCCTGTGACTCTGGCTCCCGACTAGCCATAGCTAATTTAACGAGCCTATTAGTATTGTTATACATATAAGGAATACTCACTAGATACAGACATTACGTAGTTTATTAGATACACTTGCAACTTATTAGAGAACTTTTGCTGAATGAAACAAGTTGAAGCCTCCGAGGTCTTAGACAGACCCCCTGAGTTTAATATACCCTCTGGTATAAACTGCGCCTTATTAGATAGACTTCCTTGAGCTGTTATGAATTGTGTAGCCATATAGATTAGGTTTGGGTTTAGGTTTGGATTTAGTATTAGGAGTTGATTTTTTCAAACGCATCTTGGGAGTAGTCTAGGAATTGACTCGCTCCTATTTCTAATCTAGTGTCTACTCCTGACGCTATAGAGGGGTCAATGTATAATACACCGGTAGCATTATAATTAGTAGCCGTTAAGTCTATGAAGGTTAACCCGAATCTACTAGCTAAATCGGCCCTAGACTCTATTGGCCTTTTACATTTAATACGTATGGTGTCTTCTGTGCTTATTTTAGTGGAATCAGTCTTGAGGAACCCTGTACTAAAGTCGAATATATTCTCAGGTATAGTGGCCTCGACCCCTAATACATTCTTATAGAAATCATTAGCCTTAGTAGCCGCCTTAGTATCTACTCCTACTAAAGTTGGATTAGCAGCTAATCCAAGTGTCACTTGTAAGTATGGGGTAATAAAAGGGACATAATAAGTAGCCAATTCAGAGTACGTCATTGCTGCCGTAAAAGATATCGAGGTCCCAATACTATTAGCAGTTATCGTATGACTTACTGACGTGCATAAGGCATGGAAACTAGGCAGGTTGGGATTAGCCTCCAGCACATCCATGGGGTACCCAGGGATAATATATGGGTTAAATACTCCAGATATAGTCCCAGCTTTGGTAGCAGCAAACCTTTTAGTGTAGTAGTAGTCTGCCGTAGAGAACAGTATCCTCTGGTATGGTGGTATCGTATTCCTAGAGTCCCAGGGATTCATATCCGGGGCGTTACCATACCTAGTGGCCCACCCTTCTTTTAAACTAGTAATAGCTGCATCGTTAGGTGTTCCTGCAGGGTCCGCTTCGTGTCCAGGTGAAGGCGTTCCCTTCTTACCTTCTGAGTCGATTAAGTGGGCTAACCAATTAGGAGTGTCGGAAGTCTCCACTTTAACTCCTCTACCCATTTCATACTTCCCTATAGCACCACTGGATGAGCTAGTGGTATTAGCTAAGTCTAACTTAGTCGGAGATTTTTTGTAGGCTATAGCCTCCCGTATGCTAGACGGAGTCCTAAAATGTAGGTGAAATACTTCTTCTTGGGATACTCTATTCCTTACGTCTATACGAGTGGGCATGACGTCATCTTCATACATTACATTCAATGACGAGTACATGTTAGGGTACACAACATTACATGACGGAGAAAAGTAGAATGGCATAGTAGGTTTAACTATAGTGTCTACTGCGTAAGTATTCTTAGATAAGTCAGCGCTAGTGTGAGTCGTAGTTTTTAGTAGAGGATCTTTAGGGACCTCAGCCGGGCAAGACAGGGTTAGTAAGTCATACTCCAAAGCAGAGTAATACATTTCCAATACGGCATATAGGTTGGTTATCTCATTAGAGTTGTCTAAGTGAGACTGAAGATTCTGTAAGGTAACCCCGGTTTGCATGGAGGATTTTAAGAACAAAGTACTAGAGGGGGGCACCATTATAGGTGCGGCTCCTTCACAGGGTACCTGTCTATTATTAGAGGAGTTGATGTCTTCCTCTATTAGCATATGGCCTGACATTCGTTTGAAGAATAGCAGTCCTTCCTCTATTAAAGGTTTATACATTTTATAGAAGGTATTTTGAAAGGGTTTTATGCCTGGCTCATATGCTGCACTGCTTAGCTGATTCCACAAGTTTATTACTATACCTGGCATACCCTTTAATCTATTAGCGTAGGGGCGTAAGGCAAAAGGTAATATGTCGCTCCTTCCTTTGTTAGGATTAGCGTCGTTACTCAACGCAGGATAATCATTATCTAGACCAGAACTCTGCTCCGTCCAACCTGTAAGGGCTGCTTGAATAGACGCTTGAGAGTTCATGCGATTTAAGTATATCTGGCTTCCCTCTGGGCCCCCAATGTCACCCTCTCTAATAGCTCCACAATAGTCTAGGATAATGTCCCTCATTACCTCATGTGTATGCTTACACTGAAAGGAGATGCTTATGTTACCGTTACCCTCTTTAGACTTACTGTAGTTAGGGTTGGTAAGCAACCCCATAAACAATACTCTTTCTGTAACCACTCCGGTGGTAGAGTCCCTTTCAGAAAAGAAGACGTGCACCTTAGGGTAATAGAACTTAGTGATGTCCATAAGCCCAGACTGAGGTGGGATAGAGATACTGGCGGAAGGCATCCTACCATAAGCCTGGTCTATATTTATAGAGAAGTACGGAGTCTGAACCCCTTCTATGTATAATTTTACTTCTTGGAAAATGTTATCAGATGACATTATAGTAGATTATATATAAGTACGCTATTAGTAAAGCCTTTTCTAAGACATCACTTATTGTATCACAATATGCCAAATACTCTATAGGTATGTTAGGTAATTTACGCTCTAAGTCTACCCTCGCCTCGTTTAAAACTGCAGTAGGTATCAGGGTATTAAACAAAGATGGCTTCACGATAGTCTTACCTAAATCTAAAGGAGACATTCCAAGAAGTCCTCCTGAGAAGGTCTTAGATATGTATGATAGTAGAGTGTTAGAGCTATTAGTGTAGTACTTAATAAGTAATACGTCACCGGTAGATATACTGACATTAGTATTTAATACTATAGCAGAGTCTCCGATGCTACCTATACTACTGACCCCATTTATGATTGGGTAGGTGGTTATGCCTAACGCCGGAGTAGATGATCCACTTATCTGTAGCCAGGATGGCCGGCTGAGGTTAGGGCTATTTAATAATATAGGGTTAGCCCCAACAGTGTATAAGGTAAAACGATTATCTGTATAATTACCAAGCATAATACTATTTCCACTAGGAGAGGTGCTAATTACTATGCGTAAGTTAGGGTACTGCCACTCAGATGATGGTATATTAAATCTCTCATCTATCCCTAGACGCATACCGCCTTGCTGAGTCCATACAAAACTAGTGTCAAATCCTACTATTACGCCCCCCGTGTTCACTCCTACTTGTGCTGTGCCATGTATGGTACTAGCATCAAAATTTACACAATTTATATTCAAAAGTCCCGACCCTAACTCCCCTAAGACTTCATACGTACCAGTAGATATCGTATATACTACTAAAACATCCAGGGATGTATAAACTCCGTTTAATAAGTCCGCTTCTACATACCCTTGTAACACGCCTATGATTTTTAAGCCATCCTTGCTGAGGCTAAAATTGAACTGAGACGGTATCTCAAGGTTAACATTAAGTAAGATTACCCCTTTTGTAATTGAAACGTACTTAGCAGGAACTTCTGCCATTTGCCCTGAGTAAACGCCATTTACATTTATAATATTGCGGCGAAGCCCAGACGGGGCTGGATAATCCTGATGTACTGTTACAGTTCCATCCGCAGATATGCCAACTACCCGGGCACTACCTCTATGGGTATGAACAGCAGGTTCTAGTACAGAGTACCCTGCAGTTTCTGAGTATATACATACTACCCTACTATTTCTAGTGTTACTATATACTTCTCCAATAAGAACACTTCCATCTGCAGAGCATCCTCTTATATGGAACTCATTATTAGTTGAAGGGCCTACGTTTATAGTAGATAAAGGTAAGTAGGTGAGTACTCCCCCACTCCATTTAACGGGAAGAAGGGCGGTGGAATCACTACCATACACTATAGATAAATCATCTGAAGCACACTGGGGGTTAAACGACCCTAAGGTAGATACCACGGTGGTATCGGACTCTATGAAAACCGTATTTGTAAATAGACCTGTGCCTGCGTTGACGGTACTGGAATATCCTAAGACTGATATTGGGGTATTTGGATTAGAGGTGACCCCAGGATTACTAGCTACATAAGTCATACCTGCGGATAGATACTTACTGCTATGCTGAGTTATGGGATAAGTGCGTACCCCAGGAATTAATGGTATTGTGTCTACAGCGTATCCATTTATGCCGTTCAGCCTGTAAGTACCTCTAACCGGCACCGTAGTCACCCCTGTAGTAGCTAAGAAACAAGCTCGGCAGACGCCTAATTTACTAACACAAGTACTTATGTCTCGATAACGTATCTGGTTAACTTTACGTGCTTTTAACTTAGTGTACTTAGGTAAAGTTAACACTCCCGACCCATCTACTAGCACTGCTCCTAAATGTGTGTGATCTAAACCGGCTATATTACCAACAGTGGTGCCGCAGTCTCCCTCCACTACTTTAATAGTGGGGCTCAGGAGGGTATTAATTATTGTATTTATAGCAGTAGAAGTATTACCAGTACTAGGTGGATTAACCAGCACGTCTTCTAGCATTAGGAAATTAGAAATCTCTCTCATAGGGTACTCATTTTTAATAAAGGGTTGTATGTATACCTAAGTTACAGGACTACAGTTTTAAGCTAAAAGAAGACTGCGCCGTGTAGGATTTACCAGAGGAGAACAAGGGTATTTTAGAGATGTTGGCTTTAGGCCCAGACTTAAGGATAGCAGAAGCAGAGTTTATTTTACCAACCTTAAAGTTGCTCTTAAATTTAGACATTACACTCTCTGGTAGCCTTGTTATTGTCCCAGCCGTAGTTTTGACTTTACTTAAAGTCTCTCTTAGATTTACTGCCGGCAATGACAATAAATGTCCAATGTCTGCGGCACTTTGTTCTACCAATAGCGCTACAGCGTTAGCCTGAGTGGCTATTTCGGTTATGTCCCTCAGTACAGCATTTATAGGGTTCGTGTATTTACTTATTAAATCCATTGCACTACCAGTCTTTTGCTGTACAAAGTTGGTGATATCATTAATGGTTTTAACTATATCTGAGTGCAACGATTTCTCAAAAGCCATTCCGTCTACTATTACTCCTCCTAGCGTGTCCTTAGCAGGTTCTACTAAACCCTGTACTTTACTAGGATCCTTACTGGGAAAGGTAGGGGGGGCAGCACTACTAGTATTATTAGAATTAAAGATTGAGTTCGATACCGTGTTAGTAACTGGGTAGTTAAACTTCGCATCTTTAGAGATTGGAGTATTCCTAACTATCTTCTTAGCGTACATCTGCATAGAGAAGGGGATAGTTGTGTCATTAGAGGAGGTGTGTGCGTATCCTACTGATAATATACTGCCCGTAACCGTCATGGTAGGTAATACTAACTCAACTAACTCAAAGTTTTTAGCTAACTGAGACCCACGTATAAGGTCATCATATATACTTAAGAAGGGCTGGAACCAATTACTGTTTGGGGTAATTGAGTCTACTAGTATGCCGCTTATATTTACTATAACAGGGTTCTTACCGAAGAAATAGGCTACCTCATTATCCCCGAAGGTAGAGGTGATCTGTACCTTCTCAGAATGGTCTATCCTATAGTCTGAAAGTAGGAAGCTATTAAAAGTAGAGGTGTTGGCCCCCATAAGCTGTTCAGCTACACCGGCTGGTAGGTTTGCAGCCCCCGCCCTATTAAGGAAAGTCCTACCGCCGGGCAGAGGGGTGTCTAAAGTAATAACTTTGATAGAAGCTATGTTGCCCCTAGCAGAGTTATAATCGACGCCATTAAGGTTGGTGTACGCCCCGCTACGAGGCACCACAGAGTATAGTCTTTCTTGTAAAGCCACATCAGCATTTGCCGAGGCCGCTTTTATAAACATAGCCTCTTCGGCTGACACAGTAGTCGGCCTATACCCTTCCCTTATTTGGGATAGTAAATACTGTGCTCTTTTAGAGGTCTCTAGAACTGAAGTGTCTGTGGTGGCCATATTAGTTAACGGAGAATTGGGTTAGTTCCATTGGGATACTATCTCTGAGTATTTTCTGTTGTCCAAAGATACCTCCAAACTGAGGGGGTATATAAGAGAAACCGTCTCTGGTTTTACGTAGGTACTCGAAATGAGACCCTACTACTTGTAAGTATAGATTAGTAGGTGTTATTGGGTGTATTTTTGGTACTATAGATGCACTCATTGTTTAAGCTCCAGGTTGATATGCATTGCCGGATCCGTTACGGTCTGCCATATTTCCAGTGGTAGGTGTGGAGTTATTGCTATTATTACCACCAAAGCCGAGACTCCATCCTTGTAGGTTAATGGTAGCGTTAGTTACTGTCATATTGGCTATATCTTTTACTCGTAAAGTGTCATCTATGATATTCTTGGAGTTTTTAAGGTTTTCATACTCTTTAGTTAAAGCCTTATTAGCCTGTATAAAGGTTAAGTCACTGCCTATACCCTTGGAGTCTGTTATAGAATCTATACTAGACTGACTAGCTCCCATAGCATGAGCAATCTTCTTCCTTGCAGAAACCAATACCGACTCTACACTAGACCCAATTGGCATGGTTTGATTGACTCTGAGTTTTTCTATATCTTCATCACTTATCTTATCTCCAGTCATACCCATCAAAGTTTTATTGAATTCTGGGGCGTGTTCCTTGTCTAATCCATACGCCTCTTCTAATGTCTGTACAGAGTTTTTACTCTTATTAAAAGACACCTTATTACTATTAAGGATACCTAGTAAGTCGTCTATATTGACACCTTCAGATAATTCCCCTCTTTGCTGCATACCCTCTAACTTAGTGCGTACCTCTCCCCATTTACCAGTCCTTGCAGCCTCTATGAGACCTGGGTTCTTTTTTATCTCTTCCAATCCTTGATGTAGAGGGCCTCCTGATAGTGTTGTGTTAGCCCCACCAGCACTTATCATACCACCGGCGGTGGCGGTGGCGGCTCCAACACCTAACATCGCTAACCCTGGGAAAAACCCTACTCCAGTAAGCATTGTCCCTAAACCTGCTCCCATTAAGTCTAGACCACCAGCTATTGCCGCAGTCCCGCCTACCATCACAGTGGTACCCTCAGCCATAGCGGCTAAGCTACTGTCACTCCAAGGATCTTCAGCCCCACTTATATCCATCTCATAGGCGTCCTGATCCCCAGTGAAAGCCCCTTTATTAAAGTCTACATTATGAGTAGCGTCTGTAAAAATCTTCTGTAAGGCATCTGCTATACGCCCCATACCCTGTGCTGCTTCTCCAGTGATTTTGTTTCCAACCTCCTGGCCTCCCCTATAAAGCCTATTTGCTCTACGCTTCATACCTCCGAAAACACCGCTGTCGAAACCCATATCCCTGGAGTATGCTGACTTATTCTCCCTCCTAGAGGACTCTAAGCTTTGCAAAGCTACCCTTCTAGAAGCAGGGTCTTGTAATACTAACTGATGGTCTACCATGGCCTTAGCTTCATTCATAGGTATATGCATCATCTTAGAGGTTAGCTCTACGGCTCGATAATACTCTATCTTACCGTTATGAGTAGTCCCTGGAGTGTCTCTGTCCATATTTAACAGATTCTCCATTATTCCGCCTAGACCTCTCTCATTCAGGTCCTTAGACATGAGCTCAGGGCTAGTAACTTCGTACCGTCCTATGTTACTTATAGGATCTCCACTAGCTATAAACCCGCCAAACTTAGACACGTTACCAACCACTCCTCCGTGAGCCTCTCCTCCAAGTAAGTATCGGTTCATACTAGCCATCCTAGCGTACGGAGTTGCCGCAGCTGCAAGTTGCCCAGCTACAGAGGACTGTGCGGCTCCAGTTACTCCCCCCATACGGGACAATAACTCTTTAGACATAAACCCGGAACGTTCAGCAGTAGAGAATGCTCCGAACGCTGTTGCGGCCGTCGTCATACCTACATATGGAGTCATACCGTTAGCCCCAAACATGTACGCCCCAGAGGAGCCTACTGTATCTAGCATCTTATTCAAAGACACTCCACCCATAGAAGACATGGCCCCTAACTTAGTTATCACACTAGTCATGTCACTGAAGTTTACACCAGAGGAGCTTAGTTTAGACAAGCCTTCTATAGCCTCCTTCATATCGGAAGAGTTACCTACAGACATTAGTAGCTTAACTTGTTGAGAGATAGACTTCATCCTCTCTGCTATTTGACCGCCATTAACTGAGTCTAGAAGACCAGACCTAGCAGACAGGTCGGTCATATTTGCTAACTCTGATGGGTTAAAATGGAAGTCATTGTTGGCTATTGTGTTAATACTAGTAGCCTGCCTAGCTGCTGCCGTCCTAGAGAAACCTCTACCTGTCACCTCGTTGCCAGAGCCGTCTCCAAAGGTTACTCCTGAGAAGTTCCTTCTAAGGGTGTTGGCTGTTTGACGTTGAGCAGTGTACTGATCGAATATCATATCGTCAGCTACCGTAGAGAAAACCTGGGTGGCTACCATAGGTAAATATCCAGAACCTATCAGTCTACCTAGTCCGCCTGCAACCCTACCTATGCCAGCAGTCTGCGCCGGAGAGAACACTCCAGACGCTAAACCCGTTGCTACTCCTGCCGCAGCCCTAGCAGCCCCTGCACCTAATGGACTAGATAGATATTTATATGAAAGCCAAGAAGCCACTCCAGGTACAACCCATTTCTGGGCTAAGTTAGCGGAGTGGTCTGGTATTGCATTTACAAAGGAATCATAATAAGGTGCATTCTGTTGATATGCGTCACCTCCATAATTAGTTCCACCGCCTGCAAAAGGATTAATGATTTGATTAATAGAATTCCAGAACCCAGGCCTAGCAGAAGAGTAGGGGGAATTTTGATATCCGTTATAAGTGGGCCTGAATGCTGCAGTGTATGCAGGCGTCATCATATTAGGATCTACACCCCATTTACCATTCTGCTGGTTAAAGGCCATCGCACTAGGGTCCGTAAAGGAATTGAACCTAGTGTCCGTACCTGTCTGAAATATATCTTGGCCTGGGGTGTACTGCATCATTTAGGAATACCTTTAACCTCTAAACCTCCATCTTTAGCAACTGACATAATAGGTCTTAACTTAGAGATGAGAGCATATTCTTTTTGCATGTTTATTTCTGCTTCTTTGTTAGCGTCTTCGATATAGAATATTGAACGTACATACGAGTTCCACATATTCTGAATATCTCTAGCCCATTTCTTATCACCCTCACCTATTCCCATAGCTATCTGGGCTAAAAATCTAGTGTGTGCTTGGTTTTGTCCTGCTTTTCTTAGCGAGTGGGCGTGTAGGAGTTTACTTTGAACAGTACCTAGTTTAGGTACCTTTACTCCTGCCATATATAGGTCTAACCTATGACCGCCCCAGGAGCTCGCTAAAAAGCCTCTGTTTCTTCCAGAGCCGCTTCTGTTTTTAAGTCGAACTTAACTAAAGCGTTAGAGATGGCTGAGACCATTACTGAAGGTAATTTCTCTACGAACTGTTTCCTCTCAGCATGTGACTTGGTGGACAGGTCAATTCCATTATATGCAATAAGAGAATGACTTATACATAACAATGCCTTCTGTTCCATCATAGTGGACAGTAGGTTAAATTTCTGAGAGTCCATACTGCGAGTAATTTCAGAGGTGCTAGCTGCTGAGCGGGTTTTGAAAGCTACTTTCAACCTGCCATTAATAGTTACGTCTTCAGAGTACTCTCCTGAAAACATTAACTCGTCTAGGATAGTAAGCAACTCATCCTTATCGTATTTAGGCTTTTCTATAATTAGACTACTAGGTTCTGTAGTATTTGACTGCTCTTCTTGATTACTCATTTTGTGTCTCCTAAGTGTATTTTAATGGAAGCTCATTATAACACGCTATACTTTTAAAGAGTAGTACTTGTGTGCTACCATCTTTTAGCCAAACCTCAAAACACAAATACCGCAGAAGTGGTAGAAAAAATAGTGTTTGGTAGACTCAGTTTTGCTTTAACCCCAGTGTTTACTAGTAGGTGAAAATAATGCGGAATC
>Ga0105164_10001998_pt1 | contig 12784 bp, 11 predicted proteins | sample VDWuncwatermetaG_FD_89674 | JGI IMG/M metagenome (GOLD analysis project Ga0105164, IMG submission 89674) | Wastewater microbial communities from Netherlands to study Microbial Dark Matter (Phase II) - VDW unchlorinated drinking water | ecosystem: Environmental > Aquatic > Freshwater > Drinking...
AGGATGCGCGCGCAGTTTTCACAGGCAACGATTTTCTCAAGAAGTCGCACTTCGTTAATGACCTGCGGAGGAAGTTCCATGTGACACCCGAGACAGGACGCCTCATCGACCGGGACAAGGGCAAGACCCTCTTTTGCGACAAGGACTCTTTCGTACCGCCTCAAAAGCTGCAACTCCACCTCAACGACAAGGGTCTGGCGCCCCTCCCCCAAGGAGGCCATCTCCTTTTCAATCTCCTCGATCTCTTTGTGAATTCTTGCCTGCTCCTTCGCCCATCTCGCTTCCTCTGCCGCCAAGATCCCTTTGAAGGAAGCGACCGTCGCCTTCCTCTGATCCACTTCCTCCATCATCTTCAAAACCTCTTCCTCCAAAAGGGAATTGTCCGCCTTGAGGGACTCGATCTCCTTCTGGAGGGACTGGTACTCTTTATTGGTTTTTACCTGATAGAGTTGGACCTGGTATTTTTTAATGACCTCTTCCTTTGTTCCAAGGTCGACTTCTTTGTTTTTTCTTTTCAGTTGTAATTCGGTTAGACACCTTTCTTCAAAGGCGACCTTCTCTTTTTGAAGGTCTTTTGCCGTTTGGTATTCCTTAAGCTCAAGCGGTTTTGCATTTTTCCTCCGCATGAGCGCATAGATCTGCGCATCCACCTCCTGAAGGCGCAGAAGCGCTGTCAGCTGTTCCGCAATCGTTTTCGTTGAAGACATCGTCCCTCTTTCTTAACCATGGTGGGCGGTACAAGGCTCGAACTTGTGACCTTACGGATGTGAACCGTACGCTCTAACCGACTGAGCTAACCGCCCGTCGCTTCGGCCTCCGCGCGACCAAATAGATAACGCTATCTGGGCCCACCAGGGCTCGAACCTGGGACCAAGAGATTATGAGTCTCCTGCTCTACCCACTGAGCTATGGGCCCAAAACAAAAAGGCCGCCAGTATTATAGCATACCGGCGGCCTCACAACCACCCGCTTTTGAACGGGCGTATTAATACTCTTTCTCCTCGCTGAAGCGGATATCGAGGAAGTTCTTCAGTTTCCGGCTCCGCGTCGGATGACGAAGCTTCCGAAGCGCCTTCGCTTCTATTTGTCTTACCCGCTCACGGGTCACGTTGAAGAGGGACCCCACCTCTTCGAGGGTCCGGGGATATCCATCCACGGTCCCAAACCGGAGCATCAGCACCCTTCTCTCCCGTTCCGTCAGGGTATCGAGGACAGACTCCATCTGTTCCTTGAGCATCGAATAGGTCGTCGCACTCGAAGGAGAGATGGCCCGTTTGTCCTCAATAAAATCGCCGAAATGGGTATCCCCCTCGTCTCCGATGGGGGTTTGAAGCGAAATCGGCTCCTGGGCGATCTTGAGAATGCCTCTGATTTTCTCGACCGGCATCTGCATCTCTCGCGCGATCTCTTCCGGCGTCGGTTCCTTCCCGTTCTCCTGGACAAGGGCCCTTGAAATCCGAAGGATTCGATTGATCGCCTCGGTCATGTGCACCGGAATGCGAATTGTCCGCGCCTGGTCCGCAATCGACCGGGTAATCGCCTGACGGATCCACCAGGTCGCATACGTTGAAAATTTATATCCCCGGCGCCACTCAAATTTCTCGACCGCCTTCATCAAACCAATATTCCCCTCCTGAATGAGGTCGAGGAAGGAGAGGCCTCGGTTGGTATACTTTTTCGCGATACTGACCACCAAACGCAAATTCGCCTCGACGAGGGCCCTCTTCTCACGGCCGAAGCGGCTTTCGCGACGCCTCAGAAGTGCGATTTCTTCCTTAACGGCATCGTACGAAGGACCGTATTCGGCGATGAAACGCTTCTTCTTCCGCTCTAATTTTTGAATCTGACCGCGGATTTTCTTCCGCCGCAGCCTCTCGATCTCTTGATCGAACTTCTCGATCTGCCTGGGGCTTCCTTTGATCTTTGAGGAAACTTCCTCGACAAAAGAGATGGTCAAGTGAAATTCGACGAGCAGCGGAATAAGATGCTCCATCTTCCGGCAATTTTTTAATTTTTCAAAAAGGGTGCGGAGCCGCCGGAGGGTTTTGGGTCGATCATCCATGAGATGCTCGTTGATGACATCTTCAGGGTTCATCTCCTCCTTGAGGATCTTGGAGGTCTCCTCCAACACGTATTTCCGGGTAAATTTTGACGAAAAAACCGCTTCACGGTATCTGTTTTCTGCCTGTTCTATCCGCTTGGCGAGTTCAATCTCTTCCTCTCGGGTCAAAAGCGAAATCTGACCCATCTGCCGCAGGTACATCCGGACAGGGTCGTCCATCTGCGTTGCCCGTACAAGAGTCTCCTCTTCTTCGGCAACCTCTTCGGTTTCCTTGACGACAGGCTTTTCCTCGGCCACTTCCTTTTCGGTCTCTTCCTCGACGACCTTCTCTTCCTTTGGAAGCGTCTTGGGGATCCCCCCATCGATGAGTTGAATATTTTCATTCGCCAAGATAGAGAGCACCTCGTCAATCTGCTCGGAAGAGACGACCTCCTCGGGCAAGATATGGTTCACCTCATCGAAGGTGAGTTGCTTCTTTTCCTTTCCCAACGCAATGAGTTTGTCGAGATTTAGAATCGGGGCCTTTTCGTTGTTCAAGTCTAAGTCCTCTCCTCTGTCTTTTGTGTCACACCCACGCCTCGCTTCACCGCCAAAAATTCTTTCATGAGCGCCTTGAGCCGCCCTTCCTCTTTCGAACGCTCTGCCTGCCGAATCTCATCCTCAAGCTGCTCCAGGCGCTGAATCTTCTGAGTTGTCTTCACCTTCAAGATGCAGTCCGTCAGTGCCTTTTCCTTATCCAGAGAATCAAGAGACTCCCCGAGAAATTCTGAGAAAAAACCTCCCCCCAAGATTTCCGTGAGTTCCTTGGCCAGTCGCGCCACGCCCGTTTTTTCCCCCTTTTCCGAGCGTTCATACAACGTTTTAAGAATTTTCTGGGTCCGTCCGTCCGAAAGTTCGTCGGCGTCGAGCCGTTCCTTTACAAAAGGAATCCACATTTCATCGATCAGAAGAAGTCGCAGAAGCATCGCCTCTGCAGGAGGAGGGGGCGTGTAGGCCCGTGGTGCCGGGGTCTCTTTTTCCCTCCCCCAAACCGGCTCTTTTATTTTCTTAAGTTCGCTTAAAAGATCCCCTTCCTTAAGCGACAATCTTTCCCCCAATTCCCGAACATATTCGGAACGGAGCACGGCGTTCCCGATTTTTGCGATGCTCGGGAGAATCTCCTTACATGCCTTCGCCTTCCCTTCCGGCGTCTTCAAAGAAATCTTTGAGGCGAGGCGGTCTAACCGATAAGGGATAAGCGGTTTTGCGCGGTCGACTTCTTTCCAGAAGGCCTCGCTTCCCTTCTCCCGCACAAAATCATCCGGGTCCACTTCCGGCAGGGTGACGACCCGAACCGAAAGTTCCTCTTCGAGGAGAAGATCGAGTCCCCGAAGGCTTGCCGCTTCGCCCGCCTGGTCCGGATCAAAGACCACCACGACCTCACTCGCATACCGTTTTAAAAGTCGTGCCTGTTCACGGGTGAAACTCGTTCCCAACGGCGAAACAACCGGCTGAACACCCTCCTGAAAAAGGGTGATGAGATCCATATACCCTTCCACGACAATCGCGACCTCTTTTTCGCGGATCCATTTTCCGGAAAGGGTTAACCCGTAGAGTTCGCGCCCTTTGCTGTAGATCTCCGTCTCGGGGGAATTCAGGTATTTGGGTTCTCCCTGATCGAGAATCCGCCCCCCGAAGCCGAGCACCCGTCCCTTGACATTGGTGATCGGGAAGATCAGGCGATGACGAAAACGGTCCCGCAGCCGCCCATCCTCTCCCTTGAGCACCAGTCCGGCCCGCAGGAGAACGTTTTCCGAAAACCCTTTGGTGCGGGCGTACGTCAAAAAACCGGTCGGGGCAGTCGGGGCAACTCCCAATTGAAAGGCCGACTGCGTCTCCTCCCGAAGCCCCCGCTGGGTAAAATATCGTCGGGCCGTTTCTCCCTCTTTTCCCAAGAGACACTGCCGGTAATAGGCCCGTGCGAGAGCGTTCGCTTCATAAAGAGGACCGCTTTCGGAACTTCTTTCCGAAGCATCATCCCGTTTTGGAAGGGGAACACCGACTTTTTCTGCCAAAGAACGGACAGCATCCAGGAATTCGACGCGTTCTACTTTCATCAAAAACCGAAAGACGTCTCCCCCCTCGCCGCAGCCAAAACAATGAAAAATTTGCTTATCGGGACTGACCATGAAAGAGGGGGTCTTTTCATGGTGGAAAGGACACAAGGCCCGGAAATTTCGGCCAGCCCGTTTGAGCGGAAGATGGGCTGAGACAACTTCCACAATATCCACCCGCTCCTGAATCTGGTCTAAGGTCTGCTGAGGAATGCTCACCGTGGGACTTTCCCTTGAAGCTTCTCTTCCAATCCGGAAACTGCAAAGGAGCTTGTCACCCGCTGAACGATCTGGTAGGTCACTCTTCCCCCTTTAAGAAGTGGGGGTGAAAAAAAGGATTTTTCTTGAATGCTTTGCGCCAGATATCCTGAGGTGAAACAGAGGACCGTTGCTTCCAGAAAAATCACCCAGAGGCATCCCCTGCCTAGACCGAGAAATCCGCCGCCCAGTCGATCCCAGGCCCCATGGATCTGGACGGTCGCGATCTTTTCAACAATAATCCTGAAGACAACGGCCAATGCGTAACAGCCCACAAAGAAAGAGATGAATACAAGAACTTCCGCCCCTCGAAGAGGCCACTTGAATCTTTCTGAGAAAACTGCACCCCACGCGTGATACTGCGTGACCGCAAAGAAGATCCCAGCCCCTAGCCCGAACCATTTGAAAATTTCAATGAACAGTCCTTTTCTGAATCCAATATAGAATGTTCTTACAACGATAATGAGGACAAAGAGATCCACCCAATTCAGGTGAGACAGAAAGTCCTTTGTTCCTCTTAAAAAGGTAGTGAAGAATTCATGTAAGTATACCATTTAGCCTCACTTTTGTCAAGGGAGCCTAAAAATAATTTTATCTCCCTATAAATTCTTCTAACGTCCAAAACCCAGTGTAATCACAAGGGTTAATATAGAACTAAACGAATTAGCATCAAAACGCAACAAAACCCCTTTTTTCCATTCCGAAACTATTCAAAAGAGACGACTAATTTAAAGCGGCGCTGGGTTCCTGAAATCCCATCCGGAAAAGGAGGAAAAGGGCTCGCTTCTTTCACGCTGAGAAGAACCGCTTTTTTCAACGTGTCATCGATCGTGTTGAGAACTTCCGGTTCCTCCACCAGTTGACCGTTCGATAAAAGTGTGAAAGCGAGATGGACTTCACCGACGTGGGTCCGCTTTGAATAATTGGTCTTTAATTTTTGGCCGATCCGTTCGCTTAAGCTACGGGAATAGCGGTCGAGCGCTTTCTCGGGACTCGTCCATCGATGCGTCTCTTTCTTCTCCACAACGCTCTTTCCCTGTGTCTCTTCTCCCCGGAACTTCAAAGAGGCCTTTGCGCGATCCTCTTCGACATGAGCGGAAAAATCTTTCCATTCCTTCGCCTCATGGGACCCGGTCATGATGGTAGGGGTTAAGAAGATGACTAATTCCTTCTTTTCGGGAAGGCTTGTGGAGCCGACGGTGCGACTTCGAAACGCACCTCCGACGAAAGGAAGCCGTCCAAGGAGGGGAATCTGTTTGTCCGTCTGGGTCTTCCGATTCTCGATGAGACCGGCCAGCACAATCGTATTTCCATTCTTGACCAAGACATTTGTCTCCGCCTGAGAGGTGGAAACCACGGGGATCTCGTTTCCCTTGCTCGTTTTGATCGGCGTCCCGAGACTGGAAACCTCGGGCTTGATCTTCATCAGGACATAGCCGTCATTGGTAATCATCGGCGTGACGGTGAGGTTCACCCCCACATCCACAAACGTCACCGATTCCGCCGTGACGCTCGCGCCTGTCCCCGGCGTGGTTGTCGTCTCCGTGACAAAGGGTTGACGTGTTCCCACGAGGACTTTCGCCTCCTGGTTGTTCATGGCCGCGATCCGCGGGCTTGAAACAATTTCCGTGCGACCGATCGTCTCGAGCGCCTCAAAGAGGAGTTTGTATCCCTGCGAATCGAGAGTCCCCATGGTGATGGCCGACCCTGTAGAGGGAGAAGAAGCCTCTATGATATCCCCGACGACACTAACGTGCCCCGCGGCATGGGCATCGATCCCTGCAAAAATTGCATCCCACTGCACGCCGAGAGAATATTCGTCATCCAATTCGATCTGCACGATCTTGGCATCGATCAATACCTCGCGGGTTCGCTCATCGAAGGCATCCACGATCCTCTGCATCTCTTCTAATTTTTTAGGGGTGTCCGTCACCACGATCTTATTGGTCCTTTTATCCAGACGAATTTTGCCCACACCCTTGGTGACAATCTCCTCTAATTTTGTCTTCGTCTCTTCTGCATTGGCATAATTGAGTTCGAACACCCGCGTCTCCGCAGGGACGTCGATTTCGTGGACGATATCGACCATCTGGTCGATCCGTTCGGGGATGTCGATGAGAATCAGGGTGTTGGCCCGTTCGTCGACGACGATGCGCCCGACGCGCGTCTTCACCTGATTGAGCGACTGGCTGACGTTCAGGGCATCGGAATATTGAAGGGGAAGCACACGCATCTTGGTTTTTTCATGAAACCTTTCCCCAAAAATCCTCTCGTAATCCTGATCAGTCATCACCTTGACCAGATTCCCCTCCCGCTCAAAGGCGAGGCCATTGGTTTCGAGAACGATCCGGAGGGCATCCCAGATGTCGACATCTTTGAGAAAAATGGTCACCGTCCCCCTCACATTTTGACCGGCGGCGATGTTGAGACCGCTTTCCTTGGAAATGAGTTTCAGCACATCTAGAATATTGACCCCTTTAAGATCCAGGGAAATGGTCCCCACGGCTCCCTTCGTGATCTGGCTTTCTTGGGAAGCGCCCGGGTTCTCTGGAAAAGTTTCGTCTGCAAAAACCATCGGCGGGATGAGCAGGAAAATGACGAGCAGGAAAATGACACTAGAGCATGAGGTCAAGATGTTCTCCCTGATAATCGAGAATGACTCTGTCTTCCTGAATCTCTTCAACCCGAAGCGCACCGATGGAGTCGCCTTTGTTCACGAAATGGGTCTTGCCCCCCTTTTTGTCCTCGATAATCGCCTGAGGATTTTTTCCGGTGACGATTCCGAGAAGATTGAGATCCTTTGTAAATTCCTTGAGCGTCTCTCCTCCGACAGCGGTAGTCCTGTCCGTCGCCTGAAAAGAGGGACGGAAGATATCCCGTTTTTCAATATCCTCTCCATAATACGAGTAAGGTTTTCGAGGGTTTTCTTGGGTTGGAAAAGGAGAGGGGGTGGTCCTCTCCGTTTTCTCCGAAGGAGAAAGGGAGGCGACATACGTTCTCTTTGAAGCGTTTTCCCGAAAAAGGATAAAAAGAAAAAGGCACAAGAGCGCCCCAAATCCAAACCTTAAGAGTCGATTCGCCCTTACAAGAAAGTAGGAGGTTTTTTCTCCGCCGAGGGCGGAAGAAAACACCCGCTCCAGATTTTCAAACGAAGGAACCTTCCGGAACGATTTGGGCGGTGGGGGAGAAACTTTCTCAGGAGGGACGGCCGCTGCTTGTGCCGATGCGGCCTCTTCCTTTTTCGGACGCCCTTTACGGATTAACCTTAAAAGCCTTTCTTCGGGAGAGAGGCTCTCCACGCTCATCTCACCTCGCTCTGAACCAATGTCTCAATAATCTTCTCATCCACGAGCGGTTTATTCTCCATCACCAGCATCTCAAGGGCGTGATGGCAAAGGATCGCGATCCTCCTCGGATAACCCTGCGTCACCTCAAAGATTTGCCGGATCGCTTCGTCCGTGAAGAGCTTATGCCCCGAGTTAAATCCCGCCTGGGCGAGGCGAAACTCGATCATCTGTTTGGTCTCCGTTTCATCCAGAGGGTTAATGATGTATTTAAGACTGATCCGATCCATGAAATTTTTGATCTTTCGAAGCCTCGGCAAAAGCTCCATTTGCGCCAGAATCACGAGCTGTAAAAGTTTAAACTCGTTTGTCTCGTAGTTCAGAAGGGTCCTTAAAATCTCGAGAAAAGGGGCGGTTAATTTCTGGCCCTCATCGATGAGAAGAACCAATGTTTTGTTCTCCTCCACCCCCTTCTGAAACAGATATTTTTCGATCGCATCTTTATAGTCCAGTGTGGAACGGCTTAAGGGACGCACCGCAAACATTTTGACGAGTTGAGAGAGGAATTGAAATTCAGATTTGTAAGTAGGGTCCAAAATCATGTGGAAACAGAACCCCTCATCCTCCGTGAGGGTCTGAAGCAGCGTCCGGCTCAGAGTGGTCTTTCCGGTTCCGACATCTCCCAGGATAAGACTTAAGCCCCGGCGCAAACGGATTGCAATTTCCAGGCGGTGAAGGGCTGTTTTGTGGGCAGAGGAGTGAAAAAAAAATTCCGGGTCTGGGCTTGTTGAAAAAGGCTCTTTGTGGAGATGGAGTGCGGCGTAATAACTCATGAATGCTCTTTCACCAGCGACTGAATCTCTCGGATCGTTTTTCCTTGCCTTCGGAGATCGCAGATTTGGCGTGCGCGATCGATGGTGCTTTCGTCAAAAAAGCGGAAATTGGTTTCGGGACTTCGACCGATCTCGTGCAGAAGACCAATTTTGAGATAATACTTGACCGTATGAATTGAAAGTCCTGTGCCTCGCGCAAGATCTTTAACCAGATAAACCGCTTTTTTCTCCACTACTCCCTATCCTATGAGTTACTCTCTGATCAGAGAGTATAGCAAAAGATAACAAAAATGTCAAGCAATTTCTTCTATTATTTCAATAGGTTAGGAAGGTAAAGGGTTGTAATGAGGAGATTCCCCTTCAACCGTTGATCTGGCCCTGATTTTGAAGTTAATTCAAACCTCTCGATGGTTAAAGAGCCCGGGGTGTCCTGGAGAGAGTAAATAAATTTTGCAAACTGCGAAGCGGTTCCTTCAACGCTCACCTCAAGACCCTGTTCCAAAAAAGCCTCTTTCCGCTTCGCCGGCAAAGGGCGCATCTCGAGAATCACCAAAAGATGCGTTTGGGAAAGCCGTTCCACCTCTTGAAGCATCTCGGTGGTCACTTCTTCGGAGGTTGCTGAACTCAAGGAGGCCCCCGTCATTTTTTTAAACTCACTTTCGATCTGTGATTTCCTCTTGAGAAGAAAATGAGTTCTTTGAAGTCGGGCTTGAGCCAATGCGATATTCCCAGAAAGCTCTCTCCATTCCTTGAAAAAGGGGTCCCATAAAAAGTGGTACAGCACAGCAAAGAGGACAATCCCCACCGTCCAGAATAAGATTTTCTTTTCACGAAGAGAAAAAAGGGGCATCACTTTTTCTTCGTCTCCTTGAATTCCAAGAGGGCATCGATTCGGAAATAGGTGATTTCTCCCTCGGCCAGGGTGCGGCGGGTCGCATTCTTCACCCCAACCGATTTAAAAAGCGGAGAGGATTCGAGCGACTTCGCGAATTTAAACACCGTTGCAAGATCCTTGGACCCCCCTCGAAGCGAAAGACGGCCTGGCTCGACGAGGAGATAGGTCAAAGAGGTCTCTTGAGGGATCAATCGATAAAGTTCCCGCAGGAGTTCCAGGTTCGCCTCCGATTGCGCCGAACGGACTTTGAGAACGTCTAGTTGCTTCTGCATCGATTCCATTTGGGTTGCGAGCGGTTCCAATTCGTGGAGCTGCGCCTCGAGAGAAAGAAACCTCTCGCGACGGGTCGTGAGACTCCTCCCAAAAATGAGACTCAAAAGGAAGAGAGAACCCACTATTAATATTAAAAATTGTACGGCCGTGCGGCGAAATATCCGGCGCGCCCGCGCCTCTTTGTCCGCGGCCGGGATCAGATCGATATGCCGAGCTTCCTTCAAAAGAAGACCCGCCCCCGAGCAAAAGGAGACCTCCCTGAGGATTCCTTCCTCCGGAAGAACCGAGGGTTCCAAAGGACAGTGGGCTTTGAAGTCGATCACTTCGATGGGAATACGTATTTCTGATGAAAGAATCCTTTGGGCCAATGGAAGGATGCTGGGGGAACCGCTTAAAAAAAGGTGGTGGATTTCACCCGGGGGAAATTCCTTTTTAAAGGCTACGAACGTCCGATTGAGTTCCTGAAGGAAAGTCTCTTGAGAAGAAGTTTCTCCCTGTGGGCTAAGCTGTCGAGAACCGATGGAAAAACTTCGGGTGAAATAGAGCTCGCCTCGACGGTGAACCTCCACATGAGTGGTAAAGAGATCAATGTCGACAAGAGCGGAGAAGTTCTCCTCCGACTGCTTCTCTCCCTGTACAAGAGTGAACCAGTCGACTAGCCCTTCTGAAGAAAAGAAGAGCGACTCGGGAACTAAGCCCACCCGCTTGAGGATAGTCAGTTGGCGACGAATCACCTCTTCTCCGGCAATGACAAGAAGAAGGCGGGAATACCCTTCAGCGGTTGTCTCAAGAATCCGATAATCAAAAATGATTTTTTCTTTCGGAAAGGGAATCAGTTTCTCGATCTGAAATTCAACGATCTTCAAAAGTTCTGAAGGCTGCGTAGCGGGCAAAAGGGGTGTTCGGGTCGTCACTTGGGAGCGCGGGACGGAAGCAAAAATCCGATCGGCCTTTAAAGGGAGCCGCTTCAAAAGGGTGGTCAGCTGTTTTGCGACCTCTTCTTCGTCTTGGGAGGTGACTTCCAGGGCGTTCAGATAGACCACCTTCCGCTCGGTCTTCTCCCCCGCCACCTGAAGGACCTTGATCACCCGTTCAGAAAGCTCGATGAGCAGGGACCCTTTCCGCTCTTTCTTCCATCGAAGAGAAATCGGTTTACTCTTCATGCCAATACCGGATGGTTCCTTTTCCTTTCGAACGGTCCACCACCGCCACAACCCTTTTCCTCGCCCTTCCCTGTAAAAGACGCGCTTCAACCTGGATGCGAAAAGCGGTAGATTGAACCGCAAGAACATTCTGTTGAGCCGTCATAAAATTAATGAGCGCCAGTTGCTGGTCTTGATCCAGACCGAGCAGGGCAAGCGCTTCCGGAGAGGAGAGATCAGAAACCTGTTCAAAGGCATTGTCATCCGCCGTTCCCCAAATCCCATCATCCCCTTTTCGGATGTCCGAAATCCTGCGGGCAATCTCCCGGTCGAGACCCAAGTACTCCAAGACCTCGGCGGAGGCGGTGTTCAGATTCACTTTTCCGGAACCATAGACGGTAAAAGTCCGTTTCATGAGCTCGTAGAGGGAGGGGGTCATCCCTCTCACAAGGAGAAGTTCTTCAAGCGATTCAAAGGGTTCTCCTTTCCTGGAATAAGATCTCCCGAGAGAGACATACGCGTTGTCCTCTCGCGCCATCTCCTCAGGAGTAAGATCCTTATCTCCTCGCCAGGCCCGAATGCTGAAGAGGAGATCTTCTTCCATCCCCGGAATGCGTTGCAGGATCGCGGCATCGGCCTGATTCAGAGGAGTGCGGGACTCCTCATCCTCCACCCCATATCGTACCGCCTCTCTCCCTTCCTCCAGGAAAGGATAGGAGACCGAAAAAAAACCTTCTCCTATATGAAACTCCTTAAAAAAGGATTCCTTCTGGCTCCACTCCTCTTTTAAAGCGTCGAAAGAATTTGCGTCCTTTTTCAAGAGGAATGCGATCGCCCGTTCTACCCCCGCCTTTGCGATATAAAAGGTCTTCAGACGGTCCTGTGCATAACGGGCCATTCTCAGTTCGAGCCCGACGCGGTAAGCGAGCCCCACGGCCAGAAGAAGAAGGATCGCCAAAACCCAAAGGGTGACGATGACAATGGATCCTCTATTCCCCCTCATGAGATGGCGTTACCTCCGCTGTCTCTCCTGATGGAATTAAAAAAAGTTTCTCCCATTTCTCGCCTTCTTTTATGGAGAGTGCCATCTTTAGGAAAGGGGGGAAATTTTTCTTGTCCTTTCCAGGATCCCAACTCTCCTTCCAGACCCATTTTCCATTTTCATCAAAAAGAGGATAGGAGAACTGAATTTCTGAAAGAGGAGAAAGAAGCGTGTCTTCCGAGTCTTTTTCTTGTAACAGGAAGTGGGTGCGGCGGACCAAAGAAATCGCCTGGGGAGTTCGTTTGACCTCATAGGTGACCAAAACCCAATCCGGTGCAGAAGACGGGGAATGGGGCACCCGGACCTGCAGGAAAGAAAGGCGTTCTTCTTTTCCTTCAAAGGGGGTACCCTGATAAGGGATCATGTTCCGAAGTTCGAGACCCATCCGGTCAAATGTGAGACGGATTTCCTGGTACTGCTCGGATTCTCCTTCAGCCCTCTTCCATGCAAAGATCCCGGTGCTGAACACAGAACTCACAACCACCATGATCACTGCAAAAAGGGAAAGGGTGATCAGGAGTTCAAGGAGTGTGAATCCAACGCGCCTACGTTTTCTCATCCTGTCTCGGTAGGGTGGTGGTTACGGTGAGTTCCCTTTCGCCTCCTGCGGCATTCCATCGAACAGTGATGTCGGCTTCATAGAGGGGGACTTCCTCCATTTCTCTGGTCTCGACACTCCAACGAAAGTTTCCTCCAAACGCCTCGAAGGTCCCCTCTTCCTTGCCGGGGGAAAGGGACTCTTTCTGTTCGAATTCCCATGCCTTCTGTTCGAGGAGGAGCGTTCCCCTCGAAAGGTCGGCGGATAACCGGAGGGCCGCTAAAGAACTGATAAAAGAACGGGAGACAACGGTAAGTGCAACAGCCAGGACAAGGACAGCCACCATCAATTCAAAAAGCAAGAA
>Ga0105164_10001999_pt1 | contig 12783 bp, 9 predicted proteins | sample VDWuncwatermetaG_FD_89674 | JGI IMG/M metagenome (GOLD analysis project Ga0105164, IMG submission 89674) | Wastewater microbial communities from Netherlands to study Microbial Dark Matter (Phase II) - VDW unchlorinated drinking water | ecosystem: Environmental > Aquatic > Freshwater > Drinking...
GACGCGAGCCCGTGGGACGCCGGCACCGTCGGAAGCCGTTCGATGTTGGTCTCCGGTAACGCCACCCGGCTTGCGGCTATTGACGCGCGCAATCAGCTGCTCAGAATGGCGGCACGGCAACTCGAGGCGAGCCCCGATGATTTGGAGATCAAGGATAGACAAATCCGGGTCAAGGGCACGCCCGCCAAAGCGCTTGCGCTCGCCGCGGTGGCGACGGCGGCACACAACGAAATCGGCGAAGTGATCGGTCGAGGCTACTTCGACTCGAGAGCTATGGCGGAGGAAGAGAAAGAACGTGGCAGCTCGCAGCCGTTCACAACGCACGCATGCATCGTCGAGGTCGATACCAATACCGGCAACGTGAAAATTCTAAAATACGTTGCGGTGCACGATGTCGGCTTCGTCATTCATCCCAAGGCCGTCGAAGGGCAGATCGAAGGCGCCACAGCAATGAGCATCGGCCAGGCGCTCTGCGAACAGGTTCTCTTCGACGACAAAGGCAAGACCCTCAATCCCACGTTCGTCGATTACCTTATGCCGACCTGGAACATGATTCCCAAGATCGAAACCGTGCTCATCAAGGGTTATCCGGGAGCCGGGCCCTACGGCACCAAAGGGGCGGGCGAGATCGGCTGCGTGCCGCCGCCGGCGGCCATCGCCAACGCCATCTACAACGCGGTCGGAGTAAGGCTCACCAAGCTGCCGCTCAGCCCGGAAAATGTCCTGAGGGCGATAAGAGGGCGGAAAAAGTCCGCTTCGTAAGGCAAGACCTTGTGCCGCGGGCCGACGTGCTTGGCCGCTGGAGATCAGAGTGTCCAGTCGTCGGGATAATCTGCGGGATAGTATTCTCTCTCGGGCTTTTTGAATCTCGCAAGCAGGGTTCTTAATTTTGCTAAGAGCTCCTCAAAGACGGATCCAAGATAAGTGACTCCGGAAAAACGGCTTCTGGCTGGCACTCTCATGGCGCGCGGGCTCTGGTTTTGATATCCAAGCAATATCATGAAGGGATAGAGACGGGGGGACAGCGCCCCCTCAAATCTCCATCCCTCATGGATGTCGGATTTCTATGAGACTGGACCCGCCGGGATAACGACAAAGCGGGCGCGCCGGTTCTTTTGCCAGCAGCCCTCGTCCTTATCTCTACAAGCCGGCAGTTCCTTGCCGTAGCTTACCGTAGAGATCCGCTCCCCGGAAATTCCCAGTGTCACCAGGTAGTCCTTCGCTGCCTGGGCCCGTTTGGCTCCGAGCGCCAGGTTGTACTCGGTGGTTCCGCGCTCGTCGCAATGGCCTTCGATCTCTAGCCGCGTCCAAGCGTTCTCCTTGAGCCAGCCCGCATTGGCCTTCAGCATCTCCCTGGCATCCGGCCGCAGATCATAACGGTCAAAGCCGAAATAAACATTTTTCAGGGGACCCTCGGCCGCGGTCTCGCCCCGGCGCATCGCCTCCAGACTGGAATCGGAACTTACCATGGCAGTCTGCATAAGCGGGAGAGACGGACCCGCGGATGTGGATGTATCCGAAGAGACCGGAGCGCAGCCTTGCAGCAAGAAAGCGGCGCTAAAAATAACGCCAAGCAGCGGCGCAATAATACGATTGCCCATAACGTTCCTCCTTTGTTTTTGTGGTCCAATCTTTATTTTTCAACAGGATGCAGAGCGATTGAACCCGCAAAAGCGGTGCCAAGATGCAACCGTGTGATCTCCCAGGGTTTTCTAAAAAGTGGCGCGGACAGCATACGTACAATTTTCGGCAATTGCTGACAAAAAATGATGCTTGACCTGAGAATCTCGATCAGCAGAGGAAAAGGCTAGGCTTAGGAAAGATTGTTTAGATTGTAGGGTCTGACCACATCAGTTATTTGAAAAGGCCCTCTTTTTCGAGCTTGCGGACAATGCGCTCGTCGGTCAGATCTTCGGCCTTCAAGCGGCCGAACTTGGAATCGACCCGGCTGAGAATGCGTATGGTATTGCGCAGGCCCTCGGTTGTCGGGAAGAGGCGGCGGCTGTAAAGAGGCCGGACCGCCTCATAGCCAGCCTCGGCATCCTCGACGCGGGAGAGCCGCAGCCATTTCACCAAAATGCCGACGACCGTCTGTTTATTCGCCGGCTCCTGAATATAGGCGACTGACTTGGCGAGCGCTTTGAGCGTCCTTTCGGCAATTTCAGGCGAGCGATCCAGAAAGCTTCTCCGGGCCGCGACGCCGATCCCCTGGTAAGGAATGTCGATTTTGGCAAGATCCGCCAAAACGTGAAAACCCTGGCGCTGCGCCACCCTGCTGAACGTGTAGCCCAGATATGCCGCGTCGACGGCTCCCGTCAACAGACCTTGCGCGATGACCGACTGGTCTCCCAGGATCCTGAACTGTATTTTGTCGCGCTCAGGGACAAGGCCCCAGTGATCGAGAGCGAGCATCGTAAACGTCCAGATGCCGCCGCCGATACTCTGCACGCCAAGAAGCTTTCCCTTGAGGTCCGACGGGCTCTTGATCCTGGGCGAGGTTACGAAGTCGCCGTCCAACTTGTTGACAATGCCCCCTATAAAAACCAGATCGAGACCTCCGGCCATCGCTCCCAGGCTCGCGCCCGTAGCGGAGACGGTGTAAAACTGGGCTTCATTCGCGGCCATAGCGGATACGGCAATCTGGCCGTTTCGCACCTGAACGATTTGAGTGTCCAGACCCTGCTCCTCAAAGAAGCGCATGTCCTTGGCAACGAAGAGGAAGCCGCTTCTCTCGTTGAAGCCGCCAAAGACGATGACGATTTTTTGGAGCGCCGGGGCCGCGACAGCAGTTACGGCATGTAAAACGGCAATTACCAGAATGATGGCGCTGAGCGCCCGGCACAAAGCTTGACGACTTCGCATAAAAAGCCTCCTCTTCAATATCTCGCGTCGTACTAGCGGTCCCAAAAATAGGGCAAAGCAGTTGCCGGCGTCAAGGCAAATCGCGAGACGATGAAGGATAGAGATGGAAGAGAAGAAGCTATTCTACTGTTGTCTTAGAGGCGAATATGGGTGGCGATCAAGCAAGCCTCTGCAGCGCCTCTTGGGCAGCCCGGCGCACTAACACCTCGACCATCTCGCGCTTGTAGTCGGCGGAGCCGCGATTGTCGTCCATGGGGTCCACCTCTGTGGCGGCGATTTCACCCATCTCTTGAAGCAGATTGTCCGTTATCTTCTTTCCGCGTAAAACGCCCTCAGCGCGCTTGGCCCGAAGAATAGTCGGGGCGACCGAGTTGAGGGCCAGGCGGATATCCTCGCAGTGATCGTTTTGCGCGCGCATTGTGAGGGCAACGCCGACGGTAGCGAAGTCCTCCTGGCTGCGGGGCATGAACTTGATGTGCGACCACCGCAGCCCTTTGGCAGGAGGAGGGACGCGGATTTCAGTAAGGATCTCTCCGGGGCTGAGATCGGTCTGGTAATAGTCGATGAAAAATTGCTCCAGCGGTATAACCCGCTTGCCCTTGGCGCTGGCGAGGGTGATCTCGGCGTCGAGCGTCATGAGACTCGCACCGGGATCAGTCAGTGGATCGCCCTGGCAGAGATTGCCGCCGATGGTCCCCATGTTTCTTATTCTGGGTTGCGCGACCTTACGAAAGGTCTCGTGGAGCAGGGGATAGTGGCTTCGGACAACCGGCGCCAGCTCGATCTCGCGGTGGCGCGCGCCCGCGCCGATTCTGAGGCCGTCTTTGTCGTCGTGGCGGATATAGTTGAAGTCCGGAATCTTTTCCAGACTGATGACGACTGCCGGATTTAACAGGCGCATGCGCATCCAGATGACCAGCGCGGTTCCGCCGGCAATGAGCTTGGCATCGTCCGGATGCTGCTCCAGGAGCTCACACGCCTCCTTCAGGCTCTTGGGTTCCAAATAGTCGAACTTCACCATGTTACGTTATTTCGGATTTTAGATTTTGGCTTCAATCCGCAATTCCCCTTCAACTCTTCTCCAAGTTTTTCTCCTTCAGGGCTCTAAGAACCTTCTCCGGAGTGATCGGGAGGGTCTTGATGCGCACTCCGACCGCGTCAAAGATCGCGTTGCTGATGACCGCTGCGGTGGGATCCATTCCCAGCTCTCCCAACCCCTTGGCCCCGAACGGACCCGTCGGTTCATAGGAATCGGCGAAGGCATGTTTCAGCGGCGGCATATCCCGCATGGAAGGAATCCGATAATCGGAGAAATTCGGATTAACGGGCCTCCCGTCCTCGAAGCGGAGTCCTTCGATCAGTGCGTAGCCGATCCCCTGCGCCACCGCGCCCTCGACCTGGCCTTCCGCGCCGATGGGGTAAATCACCGTGCCGCAGTCGGAGGCGCAGACGTATTGGAGAATCCTGACCTGGCCGGTGTCGCGATCCACTTCAACTTCCGCCGCCTGACAACCGTAGTTGTAAGCGCCCGATTCGTTGCCATAGCGGGTGGAGTCCTGCAGCACGGAGTCGGCGTCGAACATCCCCGACGCGACGATCGGCGCGCCGCCGTTGCGAAACAGCCGGGCGCGGGCGACATCGCCGACCGTCAACGCTTTGTGCTCCGCGCCCTTGACGAAAATCTTTCCATCGTGTGAAAGCAGGTCCTCCGGGTTCGCCTCCAGCATTTCCGCCGCCTGCTCGAAGAGCTGTTGCTTTACCTTGGAGGCGGCGTCGCGGACCGCGTTGCCGCTGATATAGGTGAGGCGGCTGGCGAAGGCTCCGAGGCAGAAAGTGGTGAGATCGGTGTCGGCCTGGGAAATCTCCACGTCTTCAATCGGAACGCCGAGCTCCTCGGCGGCGATCGCGCACATGGTGGTAAAGCAGCCCTGGCCGGCCTCGCCCTCGCCGCTGAGGATGAGCGCCTTCCCATCCTCGTTGATCTTGATCGTGGCCGAGCTGCCGTCGTAGTCGCCGAAGTGGCGCTTGCCGCTGACATGAACGGTACAGGCCAACCCCAGTCCGGTGTTCGCCTGCCTGTTGGCGCGCTTGTTCTTCCAGTCCATCATTTTACCGGCCATATCGATGCACTGCTTCAGCTCGCAGCTGATCACGCGGTTCCCGTGCGGCGAGACGTAGCCGGGCTCGGCCGCGTTCATGCGGGCGATCTCCAGGGGATCGATTCCCAGCTCGTGCGCGGCCTTGTCGATGGCTTGCTCGACGGCCCACTCGGCGGACGGGTTGCCGAAGCCGCGAAAGGCGCCGGTCGGGACCTTGTTCGTGTAGACCAGATAAGCCTGGGTTTTAACGTCGGTGTACTTGTAGCAGGTGTCGTGACGCAGGGCGGCGACACCCATGATTGCGGGGGCCTTGGCCGAATAGGCGCCGTTATCGGCGATCACGCGAGTCTGCTTGGCCCGGATCCGGCCGTCCTTCTTGAAGCCCATCTTGACGTCGATCTTCATGAATACCCTGGGGCGGCTCCCGGCCAGAAACTCTTCCTCGCGCGTGTTGATGATCTTGACCGGCTTGCCTGCCTTGCGCGCCAGGATGGCGGCGACGAGCGCGTTATTATCGTCGCAGGATTTTCCGCCGAAGCCGCCGCCGACCGCGCTCTGGATGATGCGCACGTCGGTCTCGCGCACGCCCAAGGCGGCGGCGATCCGGTAGCGCGCGTTGAACAGAGTCTGCGTGTTCATATAGATCGTGTACTTGCCGCCGGGCGAATACTCGGCGACGCTGCCGATGGTCTCGATCGCGCAGTGCCACTGCGGCATGCTTTGAAAAGTCTCCTCGACGATGAGGTCGGATTCGGCAAAGGCCTTCTCAATATCGCCCCGCTCGACGTCGATGGCCATGGCGATGTTGCGCTCTTTGTCTTCGTGGACGAGCGGCGCTCCCTCTTTCATCGCCTCTTCGGCGTCGAAGACCGCGGGCAGCTCTTCCCACTCGATGTCGATGAGGTCGAGCGCCTCTTCCGCCGTGTCGCGGTCGAGGGCGGCCACCGCGGCCACCTCTTCGCCTACGTAGCGGACTTTGCCGACGGAGAGGGGATACTGATCGGCAAAAAAAGCGCCCCAGGGTTTTTTGATCGTGTCCTCGGCAGTCACGACGGCGCGCACGCCGCGGAGCCTTTCCGCCTTGCCGGTGTCGATGCGCAGGATCCTGGCGTGAGGATAGGGGCTGCGAAGAATTCTCCCGATCAGCATTTTCGGAAGAACGATGTCCGCTATATAGCGGGCTTCGCCGGTCACCTTTTCGTAGCCTTCGACCCGTTGCACACGCCGACCGACGACTGAAAAGTTTTCTGCCTTCGCCATGAACTCGCCTCGACTAGTTCGTTTTGGATACGGCTTTATAGACGCCCACGCTCTGTATCTTCGCCGCCTGGCGCTCGCGCTTCAGCTGAAAATCCGGGCTGACCTTATTGTTCACCACCGCCATCACCGACTCCAGGATCTTATAGTAGCCCGTGCAGCGGCAGAGATTCCCGGACATCCATTCTTTGACCTCTTCTTCGGAGGGCTTCGGATTCTCGTCTAGGAGCGCTTTGGCGGCGATGATCTGACCGGGCGTGCAGATGCCGCACTGAAAGCCGCCGTATTCGAGAAATGCCTGCTGGACGGGATGGAGCTTTCCGTCTTTGGCCAGACCTTCGATGGTGGTGATCTCTTTTCCCTGACAGGAGACAGCCAGGGTCAGGCAGGAGCTGACCAGCCGCCCATCCACGACGACGCTGCAGGCGCCGCAGACGCCGATGCTGCAGCCCTCTTTGGTTCCGGTCAGGCCGACATCTTCCCGCAGCGCTTGCAGAAGCAGACGGTTGGGCTCGATCTCGACGTCGTAGTCTTCGCCGTTGACTTTCAGGACGACCCGCCGCTTCATGGCATCACTCCGATCTGCCGGTGTGCGTCCGGCCCCATTTCGCTCTCATCGAGCCAAGGGTTTCGCCTTCTCCAACCGGGACGCGGGTTCCTCTTAGCTTTTCCCCCACCTTGTCCATTTCTCCCGCCGCCGCGAGCCTGGCTTCTTCGTCCAGCTCCTCGGGCCATAGTCCGAGAAGATAGCCATGCCAGGGCTCCTGCGGCTCGAGCTTGGGCAGGTCAAGTTCCTCCCAAATCTTTCGGGCCTTTTCCATGTACTCCTTCTTTGGCAGGGATAGGGGAGGGAAGTCCGCCTTCCGGGTCGCGTCGATCAGCAGAGAAGACTCGCAATTGTCGTAACGGCTCGACGGGTGGGTCGCCACCATTCCGATCGGGGTGGCGCCGAAGGGGCGGTTGCCCACAACCTTGATATCCTTATGGGGCTGGGAGCGGTGGGTGATTGCCCAGGTGACGGCGACGGGATCGTGCGGATTGATATCTTCATCGACCGCGATGACCAATTTCCCGACCCGGTCGCCGTAATCAAGGAGCGCATCCATCGCGCCCCAGGGATCCTGGTCATCTCTCTTTTTCATTCTGAGAACGACATAGGGACGCAGATTGACCAGGGGCTCCATGAGAGCGACTTCAAGCACGGAGGTGAAACCCTTCTGTTTGAGAGAGCGGTGGATGAGGGTCGCCATTCCCATCGCCTTTATCTTCGAGCTCTCGCTGGGCGTAACCTGGCTGATGATGGAGACCCAGATGGGATTTTTCCTGTGCGTGACGCAGGTGAGCTCAAAGACGGCGCTTAAAGTTCTGGGATCCACATAGCCCATCGACTCGCCGAAGGGCCCCTCTTCTTCGAGGTAGTTTGTCGGTACGATCCCCTCAAAGACGATCTCGGCAGTGGCCGGGACTTCCAGATCCACGCTTTGGCACTTGACGAGCTTGATCGGCTCTCCCACCAGGCCTCCGGCCAGCGCCAGCTCGTCGACTGTCGGGGGGACCTTCTGCGTCGCTGCGTAGGAAACCGCCGGGACCGCGCCTACGGCCACGGCCACCTCGAGCGGGATGCCTTTTTTTCTGCACTTTTCCCAGTGGCGGGAGAGATCCTGCGGCGTTCCGGACATAAGGCCGCTCCATCCCGCTCCCTTGATCAATCCGCGGTAATTGCCGACGTTTCTCCTCCCCGTCTCCGGATCTTTCGTGATCCAATGGCCTGCCGTGATGTAAGGGCCGTTGTCGAAGCCGGGCGTGGAAATAGGAATGGGAAACTCTCCGAAGCCGCCGCCGTTGAGCAGCTCTTTCCCCTTGTGGATCTCTTCCGTGACCGGGCCGTGGCTGACGATTTCCGGCTCCAACAGATGGTCCATCGCATAGATCCATCGATCGGCGACCTCTTCAGGGCGACACTTCAAGCCCAGACAGTAGATGGCGGCCGAGGCGGCAAGCCCGCCAACCAGGACGGAGCCGTGGTATTTTCTCTTTTTGGAATCGGTGACGTTCTCAAAGAGGAATGCCTTCCTCTGCTCTTCTTTCAAGCCGCGAAATTGCCAGCGAACGAGAGGATGAAGCTCGGTGTCTTTGTTGATCTCCCGCTTGACGCGCACCAATTTTCCGTTTTCGTCCAGCGACGAAATGAGTTCGCGCAAGTCGTTATATGGTTTGGCAAATTTCATTTGTGGAACCTCGGTAGTTCTGTATGCTTTTTTATTCCGATTCGCAAGGGATGGGAAAGGGGCTTTCCCCGGAAAAATCCTTGCAAATCAGCGCCCCGATACGTAATATAAGATAAAAAGGCATTTTATTCATGAGCCTTCAGTTCTATAATACCCTTTCCGGGAAGAAGGAACCCTTTGCCCCCCTCAAGGAGGGGCAGGTGGGAATGTATGTGTGTGGTGTTACGGTATATGACTCTTGCCATATAGGCCATGCCCGCTCCCTGCTCACTTTCGACGTCATATACCGCTATCTCATGTTTCTCGGATACCGGGTGACGTTTGTCCGCAACTTCACCGATCTGGACGACAAAATCATCCAGCGCGCAAAAGAGGAGGGGGCCACGTCGGATGCGATAGCGGAAAGATATATTCGGGAATTTTACCAGGACGCCGCATCGCTGGGGCTGCTCGCGCCCACGCACGAGCCTAGGGCCACGGAGCATATTCCCGAAATCATCTCGCTGATCCGGCGGCTGGTTGAAAAGGGCATTGCCTACCGGATCGACAGCGATGTCTTTTTTTCAGTCGATCGCTTTCCCGGTTACGGCAAGCTCTCCCGCAGGAAGCTCGACGAGCTGGAGGCCGGGGCCAGGGTGGAGATCGACGAGCGGAAAAAATTTCCTATGGATTTCGCCCTTTGGAAGGGCAGTAAAGAAGGGGAGCCGTGGTGGGAGAGTCCCTGGGGCAGGGGAAGGCCCGGCTGGCACATCGAGTGCTCGGCCATGAGCACCAAGTATCTTGGCCAGCCCTTTGATATTCACGGCGGCGGGAGGGATCTCGCCTTTCCGCATCATGAAAACGAGATCGCCCAGTCGGAGGGCGCCTTCAGCCTTCCCTTCGCGCGCTGCTGGATACATAACGGATTTCTTAATATAAACCAGCAAAAGATGTCAAAATCACTTGGGAATTTCTATACGATCCGTGAGATTCTGCAACGCTATTCGGCACCTGCCCTGCGCTGCTATTTTCTCGCCAGCCATTACCGTAGCCCGATAGATTTTTCCGAACAGGCATTGGCTGAAGCGGAAAAGGGCGTGGAAAGAATATATGAAACTATCGATCGGCTGGAGCGCTCGGTTTCTCCCAACGGCAGCTCCTGCCCGGAGAGCGCGCTGCTCGATGCCTTCCGCAAGGAGATGGATGAAGATTTTAATACCCCCAGGGCGCTGGCGATTATCTTCGAAGAAATTCGTGCGCTCAATCGTCTCCTGGACGAAGGCAAGAACGGAGGGCTTTACCCCCGCGTGCTCGCGCTCAAGACCGTGGGTGAAGTCCTGGGCCTGTTGCAGGAGCAGCCGCGGGTATTCCTGAGAGAAAAAAAGGAGCGCTGGGTGCGCGGTCAAGGTATCTCCCCGGAAACCATCGAGGAGCTTATTAAGAAAAGAGAGAGCGCGCGAAGCGCGAAGCAATGGCAGGAAGCGGACCACATTCGGATGGAGTTGCAAGAGAAAGGCGTAACACTGGAAGATACGCCCGGAGGGACCATATGGAAGGTGATAAGATAAGGTTTCATGGCTTAAAAGGCCTGCTGTCCCTGGCCGCGGCTGTATCTGTGGCTCTCCTTTTTCCGGCTCCGCTCTTTGCCCAGGAACGCTCTGTCGCGCGCCAGGAAGAGGTGCCGGCTCAGTTGAGGCTGCGAAAGACGCCGCTGAAGACGCGCGAGCTTCAGGGAAAGACGGTCGAAGGTGAGGAAAGAGTCATCAGCCGGGGGGATTCGCTGTGGCGCATATTGATCGAGGAGAAGGGACTTTCCGAGAAACGCTTTAGCCGTTACCTGGTCATTATCGGCTCGCTCAATCCTCATCTCAAGAAACCCAATATCCTGCAAGTGGGCCAGACGGTCTTTATACCGATCCGGCCCGATGAAATTCTGGGAATAGAACTGCCCACAGGCAAAGGGGAGGCCAAGGTCTACAAGATCAAGCAAGGAGATTACCTCTATAAGCTACTGCGGGAACAACTCGGGACTCAGGACAAAAAGGAGATTCGCGGCGCCTTCGATCAGGTGAAGGAGCTGAATCCGGCAAAGAAAAACTGGAACATCCTTCTCATAGGCGAGTCCATCCTCTTCCCGGGCCGGGGAATAGCTCCCGGTATCCCGCGCGTCGAGTCCGCCCAAGCCGCCAAACCCATGGAGGCTATAGGGTTGGATTACGGACGAAAACTTCCGGCGCGGGAGAATCTCAAGCTGCTCGAGCAGGTGATGGCGTCGCTGGGCAACGAGATGGATCGCCGGGGAGAAGAAGTGGTGCCGCTTCGGGAAGGGACTATCCGGATCGACCGCGACTCTTACCCGGTTATTCGAAATCCCAAGGCGGACCAGAAGGTCATTCTAGACACGGAAGGAAAAATCCCTTCGTCCCTGCGTTCCAAGCTGGAGGCCCCGGGCTTCAGCACTCCCGTTGTTTCGATAAAGAAGGGGGAGTCCCTGCACGATGCCGTGGGCAATCTCCTCTCGCGATTGGGCTATCAGTCTTTGCCGTCCGATCGGCCGGTTGAGATTCGTGACGGCGGGGTGGGGCTCCAGGTGAAAGGAGAATGGATGGTCGCCCCTCCGGAGGAGAGCGGGGCAAAACAGGAGATTTTAATCATCAATTTAACGGATCTCTCCGGCAAGACTCCTGATTACCTCCGGGATTACCTCTCGGTGAAGGGGATGAATTTGAAAGAGATCCTTTTGCCCTCTCTTCCTCTCCCGCCCCTTCCCGTTTCGGCCGGGAGCAAAGGGGCGCCGGCAGAGAATCCGATCGAAAACTGGCCGCGAGACAAGGGGGCGCTGATCGATTCCCTGCTCAAGAGCTACGGCATCGCTTTCTCCAGCGCGCAGCAGCTTTCCGTCCCCTTGCGGGAAGGGATCCGCCTGGATGCCACGGCCGACAGGTTCTTCGAATTCGGAGGGAAGAAAACCGCCCTCCTTTTCCGCTCCATCGGAGAGGAGGCGAAGAAGGCCTTGCAGGAGAGAGAGGGAATCCGCGTGGTCGAGCTGGAACTCCAATCCCTCTCCGCCCGCGACTTGATTGCGCGCCTTTTGGAGATCTTAGGCGAGAAAACGGCCTATCGCGAGCACCGTTTTCCCGCAAACGAAGGCGCGGCCAGAGACAAAATGCTTCTAAGCATCTCGGGTTTCCTTCTGGCCAATCGCTCCTTGTTGCTAACCGACCGCGAAGTCCCCAAAGGCATGCAAAGGTTTTTTGCGGATAGGGGACTGAGGGTCGTCTATTTTCAGTAAACAGACGGAGAGGCGTTGAGAACTGCCAAGCCGCTGGTCGCAGGGTTCCTCGTATTCGTTGTCTTGGTATTGCCGGGCTGTGCCGCATGGAGCCAAAATCCGGCGAACCCGGCTCCGGTTGCCGCAGCGGCGCCTGCGAATATGCCCCATTGCTCCGACCGTGTGGATAGAGCGAGAACCGGAAATTTGGTAGGGACCGTGTTGGGAACTCTCGCGGCCACTCTGTTCGGCAGTCCTTTTCTCGGCGTTTTCTATAGGGCCGCTGGTTATGTTATAGGTTTTGCCAGCGACAGCCCTTGCGCGAAGCGAGATGTGCCGGCGCAAGCTGATGCGGCTGTTCAAAAAGCCGGGCCGTCCGCGCCCGCAACAATCAGCGAAGAGGGGCTCTAGCGATCCATGCGCGCCCGTAGCTCAACTGGACAGAGCATCAGACTTCGGATCTGAGGGTTGGGGGTTCAAGTCCCTCCGGGCGCGCCAGATTTATTTAATAACTGCCGTGCTCGTGTTCGGGATTCTACTTTTACCTAAGGGCCTCTGCGGCCAGGGAAAAGTCAAAGGCCCGGTCTGTGGATATGGACTCCTTCGCGGATTCGATAAAACGGGAAGCGCGATAGAAAGGGGGCTTTATGAAGAAGGTTGAAAAAATCCTCGCACCGACCGACCTTTCAGAACTTTCTCGTTTTGGAGTGGCCTACGCTTTGGATTTGGCCAGGGGGTGGGACGCGACGGTCACCGTGTTCCATACCGCGGATGTCAGCGAGCTCGCGAACTACAAGGCCCAATCGGTCCCGGATCTTTTAGAGAAACACGAAAAGGCCCTTTCTCAGTTTTTGGGTGAGAATTTCCCTGACCTGCTTCCGTTGGGCAAGATCCGCGAGAAAGTAAAGATCGGTCCGCCGGCGCCAAACATCTTGGCCGAGGCCGAAAGGGAAGGGAGCGATCTGATTGTGATGTCGACCCACGGAAGAACCGGCCTTGACCACATGCTGATGGGCAGCGTGACTGAGCAGGTCGTGCGCAACGCCGTTTGCCCGGTGTTCTCCGTTCACCTGCCCCGCACCCGCTA
>Ga0105164_10002001_pt1 | contig 12782 bp, 3 predicted proteins | sample VDWuncwatermetaG_FD_89674 | JGI IMG/M metagenome (GOLD analysis project Ga0105164, IMG submission 89674) | Wastewater microbial communities from Netherlands to study Microbial Dark Matter (Phase II) - VDW unchlorinated drinking water | ecosystem: Environmental > Aquatic > Freshwater > Drinking...
ATTACACTCCATCAGATATTGGAAAACTATTCGATTCTATCTCTGTTTGTTTATCCAAAGGTTTGGGCGCACCTGTAGGTTCACTTCTATTGGGAGATAAAGAATTCATCCGCAAAGCACGAAGAGTGCGTAAAGTTTTTGGTGGCGGAATGCGACAAGCCGGTTACCTTGCTGCTGCAGGTATTTATGCATTGGATAATAATTTAACCCGCTTAAAAGAAGATCATAAAAGGGCGAAACAATTGAGTGTAGTAATTAATGGATTAGACTATGTTGATAGTGTATTACCGGTAGATACCAACATCATAATTTTTAATTTGAAAGAAAGTGTAAGGCCGGACCTATTTTTGCAACAGTTAGCCTCAAACAATATAAAGGCTACCAGCTTTGGTAAACAAGCAATTCGTTTTGTTACACATTTGGATTTTACAGATGAGATGCTGGAGAAAGTGGAAAATACCTTGAAAAATATTTAATTTCAAGGAACGAAGTAACAATATGATTCTCATTTAGCATGTTATTTATAATCTCGGCTTCTATAGCGAAATAATGTTTCCACTTTATCCTGAGATATGATGCAACCATATCTAAACTTAAAGCATCTAATAGAGCTTAACTTTGAGGTTAAGCCAAACAATTTGGTCAATTTATTAAAACTATAAACTATATCTTATGCAAAAATTGCCTTCCCTGTTTTTATTAATGATATTAATATTATTGGGCTTTAACAATAATGCCTTGGTAGCAAAACCTGAAAACAATAGCACTTTTAAGGTCAAAATACAGGATCAAAAAGAAGCGAAAGGACAAACTTATATAATTATTGATAAGGGCAGTGTTACCGATATCCAGCCCTATATTGATGCCTTGAATAATTCTGACATGAGCAATCACCGACTGCTTAATAAGCGATATACAGTGGTTTTTAAAACCGGAGTTAAAGTGGAATTGTTTTCTGCCTCCGAAATTTCGAAAAGTGGCCGTTTAATTATTTTATCTGACTATCTTGAAAATTTTGATGCCTCGCGCCAGGAGCCAATTTTTGCTTTAGGGGCTAATAATTTTATAATTGAATATCATACGTCTTCTGCCAAGCATCACTAAAAAATCTAATTTAATAATTGCTTATTTGTTAATTTGAAAAGGTGCTACTGAAATTATCAAATTAATAAATCATCAAATTAAAAATATATGAATGAAAAAATTACTCTTTACCCTTATTTCATTAATTCTGCTTGTAAATTTCAATTTATTTGCCCAACCGGCTAATAATAATTGTAATACTGCTCAAAGTTTAGGGTCTTTACCTACAACCGGATCCTGCAGTGGTGGACTCCAAAATGGCGCACCTGTTACTGTTTCAGGAACAACTATTGGAGCAACTGCTACAAACCCTGCTATTTCAATACTTAATTGCCAGAGCGGATCAGCCGACCAGGCAGCTCCTGCTCTTGATGTATGGTATTCTTTTGTTGCCACAGGAACAACAGTTAATATAGCCATTACACCCGGTACTCCGGCTCTAGCAACACCTAATATTGGTCTTTGGACAGGATCATGCTCTAATCTGCAGGCATGGGGATGCGGGATCGGAAACACAAGCGGAAATTTATCAGCTTCCTTTACTCAAATTGTTATTGGTCAAACCTATTATATACAGGTTAGTGGAAATAATTCTACCGGTAGTGGTAACTTCAATTTATCCGTAGATAATGATATCGATTGTAATAATTGTAATACTGTTGCTTCTATAACTGCAAGCCCTACTCCCATTTTAGGCGCCTATCTTCCCGGACAGGTTGTTACTTTTTGTTATACGGTTTCGGACTGGAGCCAACAAAATACCAACTGGTTTCACGGGATACAGATCTCCATGGGTGCAGGATGGACAGGGACAATCTCTGGTACTGTACCTGCTGCAACCTGTCAGAGTATTACCGGTTATGATGGGGCCTGGATCTACTCCAATACGGGTTTAGGTACTACTTTCGGACCGGGCTTTTATTTCGAAACAGTTTCAGGAGCCACTGACGCATCAAACAACTTTGGGGACAATTGCAGTGGAGCAGGAAAAAGCTGGACCTTTTGCTGGAATTTAACGGTTGATCCCGGCTGCGCTGTGGGATCCGATCTGAGTGTAACAGTAAACACAAGTGGTGATGGGGAATCCGGTTCATGGTACAGTACTGGTTGTACTGGCGATCCTGCATTAGTTTTGCCCGCCCAGGGCGCTTGTTGCCAACCAACCATGACCAGCAGCCCCACCTGTATTGGACAATCTAGCGGTACCGCAACTGCAACACCCGTTGGAGCAGGAACCTTTACCTATTCATGGGCTCCTGGCGGACAATTAACACAAACCGCAACAGGATTAGCTGCTGGAACTTATACAGTCACTCTTACCAATACAGCCACACTTTGTGCTATAACCAATACAGTAATAGTTTCCACTACTCCATTACCCGTATCAAATGCAGGCGCAGACATTTCATTATGTTCCGGAATTTCAGGTTCACTAGGAGCCACAGCTATTTTAGGAAATACCTATTTATGGACACCGGGTACAGGTTTAAGCAGCACTACTTCGGCAAATCCAACTGTAACATTAACAAATACAGGATCAACAACAATTACCAGCACCTATACAATTACAACAACTAACACTGCCACCGGTTGCGTATCAACCGATCAGGTTATCGTGTCTGTTAAACCATCACCTGTTCTGATAATACCGGCCAATATCAGTCAATGTGCCGGAACAATAGTAGCTGCCTCCGTATTATCTAGTACCCCTTTAGGTGCTGCATACACCTGGACAAATTCAAATACAGCAATAGGCCTTGCTACAAGCGGTACAGGAAATGTACCTTCATTTACATCTGCAAATACAACAACAAGCCCGATAACCGCTACAATCACCATTACACCAACACTTAACGCTTGTACAGGCCCTCCGGCAACATATACGATCACTATTCAGCCTTCAGCAATTTCCACATTTACACAAAGCCCAAACCAGTGTTTGGCAGGTAATAGCTTCTCTTTTACAAATACAGGGTCCAGCGCTTCAGGCTATACCTTTTCCTGGAACTTTGGTGGTGGCGGAGCAAATCCGGCAACTTCGATATCTAATAATCAGGCCGGAGTTACTTATTCAAGTCCGGGAACCTATTCAATTACCCATATTGTTACTTCTGCCGGTGGCTGTAGCTCCACCTCCACCTCTACTGTTACCATATATTCGACACCAACCGCCATTGTTACAATTCCTGTAAGCGCTTCCTGTGGTTTAAACGATGGATCAGTCACACTCGGGGCTATTACCGGAGGTACTGCCGGCTATACCTATTCTTTTAATGGAAGTGGATTTACTTCTTCAACAAGTTATACCGCTTTGGCCCCCGGAACTTATACTGTTATTGTAAAAGATGCTAATGGATGCACCTTTACCACCACTGTTGCCATAACCTCTACGCCAGGTCCAACAGCTTTGGCAGTAACTACTGTAAATTCCACCTGCGGTGCATCCAATGGTGCTATTAATATTGGGGCGGTTACAGGAGGAGTGGGCCCTTATACCTATTCAGTAAATGGTAGCGCTTTTACCACCACAACGAGTTATACAGGCTTTGCTGCCGGAACATACACAGTTATTGTAAAAGAAACACAAGGTTGCCCATTTTCTGTAACGGCTACTATTATTAATACTCCCGGGCCAACGGCCTTAGCGACTTCCACTGTTAATTCTACCTGTGGTAATTCAAACGGTACTGTTAATATTGGTGCTGTTACCGGTGGTACGGCCACTTATGTTTATTCATTCAATGGAAGCGCCTTTTCCGCAACAGTGAGTTATACCGGCTTAGCACCAGGCACTTATTCAACTATTGTAAAGGATGCCAATGGTTGTACCTATACGACTTCTCCTACTATTGCTAATACTCCGGGGCCCACAGCTTTAGCTGTTAGCAATGTTAATGCCACTTGTGGTAACTCCAATGGAATAATTAATATAGGCGCTGTAACCGGTGGTATTGGTCCATATACCTATTCAGTGAATGCAGGTCCATACAGTGCATCAACAAGTTACCCGGGCTATGCTGCAGGAACCTACACGGTTATAGTAAAAGATGCGAACGGTTGTACTTTCAGCAATACAGTTACTGTAGTTGATGTACCGGGACCTACTGCTATTGTTATAACCACCAATAATTCCAATTGTGGAGCAAGTAATGGAGATATTGATCTTGGCGGTGTTACCGGAGGTACCCCTACATACACTTATTCTGTAAATGGAAGTTCTTTTGATGGAACAACAAACTATAATGGATTTTCGGAAGGCACATACACTGTTATAGTAAAAGATGCAAATGGTTGCACTTTCACTACCTCTGCCTTTGTAAGTAGTAATAGCGGCCCTACTGCACTAGCAGTAAGTTCAACAAATTCAACATGTGGCTCAAGCAATGCAACTGTTACCATTGGCACTGTTACCGGTGGAACAGGTCCTTATTCATACTCCTTTGATGGAAGCGGATATACTGCTTCATTAAATTACCCGGGGTTGCCTGCCGGAACATACAATGTTATTGTAAAAGATTTCAATGGCTGTACATTTGCAACCTCTGTAATTGTTACTAATTTCCCTGTGCCTACTGCACTTGCAGTTACTACCATCAACTCCACTTGTGGTGACGCAAATGGTATAATTAATATCGGGACGGTTACCGGAGGGGCGGGACCTTTTACCTATTCTGTAGATGCAAGTACTTTTTCTTCGGTTTTGGTCTATTCCGGTTTTTCTGCCGGCACCTATAATGTGATCGTAAAAGATTTCAATGGTTGTACCTTCAATACTACCGCTACCGTTGTTGATACTCCGGGACCTACTGCAATTGCAACAACTTTAACAAATACTACATGTGGTAATTCCATTGGATCTGTTGTTCTGGGAGCTGTTACCGGTGGTACCTCCTTATTTACTTATTCTTTCGATGCAAGTCCCTTCACTTCAACTACTGTTTATGCTTCCTTAGCAGCAGGCAGTTATTCAATTATTGTTAAAGATAATAACGGATGTACCTTTACTACTTCAGCAACGCTAACCGACACACCGGGACCTACTGCCCTTGCAACCAGTATCACTAATACTACTTGTGGCAGCAGCAACGGAACTATCACCATTGGCGCCACTACAGGTGGTACTCCATCCTATACGTATTCATTCAATGGAGGGGGCTTTACTTCCACTTCCAGCTTTACCGGTTTGGCTGCAACTACTTATTCTGTTATAGTTAAAGATGCCAACGGATGTACATTTACTGTTAATCCTGTTATAATTAATACTCCCGGTCCCACTGCTTTAGCCACTTCAACAACAGATGCTTCTTGTGGGGCAAGCAATGGCTCCGTTACAATGGGTGCCACTACCGGAGGTACAGCTCCTTATACATACTCAGTAAATGGCAGTACTTTCACAAGTTCGACTCTTTACAATGGATTAGCTGCAAATACTTACCCTGTGATCGTTCAGGATGCTTTTGGCTGCTCATTTTCTACATCAGTCACTATTAACGACCTGAGCGGATTAACCGCCTCCCTTACCGCTCAAACAAATGTTAGCTGCAAGGATGGGAATAATGGTAGCGTAACAATCACAGCCGGTGGTTCTACAGGACCATATAGCTATTCAATAGATGGAGGAGTTTTTGGACCTAGCGGAACCTTCAGTGGATTGACACAAGGAGTTTATGCAGTAATGGCAAAAGATGGCAATGGATGTACAGTTTCCATAACAATTACAATAACACAGCCATCAGAACTTACAGGTGTTATCACTTTACAAACGGATGTTAATTGTTTCGGAGGAGACAATGGTGCAGTTGCCGTAACTGCAAGTGGCGGCACTATCGATTATACCTATTCAATAGATGGAGGTGTATTTGGAAGTAATCCTTCATTTACTAATTTGCTTGCAGGATCTCATGCGGTGGTTATTAAAGATGCGAACGGATGTACTGTAAACGTTTCGGTTACCATCACTCAGCCAACGGCATTATTATTGTCATCATCATCAACCAGTGCCACATGTACCGCATCAAATGGTTCTGCTACTATTGTTGCTTCGGGTGCAACACCGATCTATACTTATTTATGGACTCCGGGCGGACAAACAACTTCAACCTCAAATAACATAACTGCCGGGACCTATTCAGTTCTTGTTACAGATGCTAATGGGTGTGCGCAAACTGCACCTGTTGTTGTTGGTGTTAATTCTGGTGGAACAGCTTCCATTTCTGCAAGTAACAATGTAACATGTACAGGTGCTAATAATGGAAATGCAACTGTTTCAATGAGCACGGGAGCTACGCCTCCTTATACTTATTCATGGATCCCTTCCGGCCAGACCACAGTTACTGCCATCGGCCTCGCTCCGGGGCTGCAAACGGTTACAGTTACTGATGGGAATGGCTGCATCGCCACAACCGGTATTGTTATTACAGAACCAATTATTATCTCTGCTTTATTTACAAATGTGCATCTTACATGTAACGGCCTGAATAATGGCTTGTCAACTGTTTATGCGATAGGGGGAACTGCTCCCTATACTTATTTATGGTCTCCAACATCACAAACTACCCAGACAGCCGGTGGTTTGACTGCCGGTACATACACCTGCACCATTACTGATGCGAATGGTTGTACAAAAATGGAAACAACAAGTATTACCCAACCTGTGGCGATTGTATTAACCGAAACCCATGCTGATGCTAATTGTAACCTTTCAAATGGTTCCGCTACAGTTTCGGCTACAGGAGGTGTTGGATCATATACCTTTTCATGGAGCACAGTTCCTGTTCAAACTAGTGCAACTGTAACAGGGCTTGCATCAAATACATATGTTGCAACAGTGACTGATTTAAACGGATGTTCTCAAAACATACCGGTTACGGTTAATAACCTCGCAGGGCCAATTGCTACTGTATTCAGTACTACAAATGTTGCCTGTAAAAACCAACATAATGGAAATGTGACGGTAACAGTTAGTGGCGGCACAAATCCTTATACCTATTTATGGTCGGACGGTCAAACATTTCCAACTGCCACTAACCTCGCAGCAGGAACATTTACACTTACTGCAACAGATGTTAATGGCTGTGTTGCAACAATTTCAGCTATCATCACAGAACCGTTAGCGCTTACAACCACAATTACATCTGCTAACCCGGTATGTTTTGGAGCTTCTAACGGAACAATTGCCTCTACTGTAAGCGGTGGAACAGGTGGATATTCCTATTTGTGGTCGCCCGGTGGCGCAACTACAAGCACCATATCAGGACTTGCTGCCGGTGCCTATATTTTGCAGGTAACCGATGCAAACGGGTGTATTGCGGTTACAAACGTTACGCTCAATAATCCCCCTTTAATTGCAGCAAATACAACTACAACAAATGTTACCTGCAGCGGCTTATGCAATGGAACAGCAACCGTTAGTCTATCTTCAGGCACCGGCCCTATTACTTATTTATGGAATGATGTTAATGCCCAGGCCACTCCAACGGCCACCTCATTATGTGCCGGTACTTATACGGTAACAGCTATAGACGCTAATGGTTGCAGCGCAACCGCAACAGCCTCTATAACAAGTCCTGCTGCATTAACAGTTAACATCAGCTCTTCAGGAAATGTGTCCTGTTATGGTGCCTGTGACGGATTCGCATTGGCAGCAGTAACTGGCGGTTCAGCTCCGTTCAGCTTTTTGTGGAATCCCGGTGGAACATCAGGAGCTTCAGTAAATAACCTCTGTGCGGACACCTATACGGCTACTGTTACAGATGGTAATGGTTGCACTGCCGCTGTTAACGTAGTTATCACTCAACCAAATCCATTTACTGCTACTATTAACAATACCAATGTATCCTGCTTTAATGCTTGTGATGCACAGGCTACCGCTGTTTATTCAGGAGGTACGGGGCCTTATACATTCATGTGGACACCTTCTTTACAAACCGTTGCAATTGCTACTGGACTTTGTGCGGGCATCCAGAACTTAGAAATAACAGATTCCCATGGTTGTGCTGCCACCAATTCGGCAGTGATCACTGAACCTACACTTCTTGCTGTTTCTACTTCAACCAACGCGGATTGTGGAACAGCAAATGGAGCGGCATGCGCACAGGTCATCGGTGGTTTCCCTCCTTTTGTGTATTTATGGAATGATCCGGCAATACAAACTACAAGTTGTGCTTCCGCTTTAAATGCAGGAGTTTATACCATTTCAATAACAGATGCCCATGGTTGCAGCATTACAAAAATTGCAAACGTAAATGATAATGATGCCCCAGTGGTCACAATACCTACCAGTACAGATATTACATGCAATGGTGCAAATAATGGCAGTGCTCAGGGAAGTATTTTAGGGGGCATCCTGCCATACACTATCAACTGGGCTCCCGGTGGCATGAACACCACTTTTATAAATAACTTAGCGGGGGGGATTTATTCCCTTATCGTTACTGACTCAGTTGGCTGTACAGGATCTGCTTCCGTAACAATCAACGAGCCTGCACCTTTGAACACAGGTATCACATCATTTATAAATGCCAGTTGTAATTTATCCTGTGACGGATCTGCCACAGTACTTGCTAATGGAGGGAATGCACCATACACCTACCTTTGGAATGATGTGGGAGCACAAACTTCATCCACTGCCACAGGATTATGTGCTCAAAATTATTCAGTAACCACTACTGATGCAAAAGCTTGCACAAGTATTTCCATTGCCGAAATACTACAGCCTGCCCCAATCAGCATCTCCCTTGTTTCTTTAACAAATGTAATATGCAATGGTGGTAATAATGGTCAGATAACTATCAGTGCTACCGGTGGAACCCAGGGATATACTTTCTCATGGGTACCTTCGGTTGGATCAAGTTCAATGATAACAGACCTTTTTGCAGGTACTTATCAGGTAACTGTTACGGACTTAAATGGCTGTTCCAAAACAGTAAGTTTTAACATACTTGAGCCTGCACCGTTGGTTTTAACGGCTAATTCAAACCCCAGCACCTGTAGTAACCCCAATGGAAGTGCGGGAGTGAGTGTGACCGGTGGCATTGCTCCCTATAATTATTTATGGACTCCAACGGGATCAACCACTGCAATTATTACAAATGTAATTGCGGGTACTTACAACGTAACAGTCACCGGTTTTAATGGTTGTATTGCAACAGGGAGTTCAACAATACTTGATCTTTCCGGACCATCAATAAATAGCATTTCATATACACAACCTATATGTAATGGTACTTCTACCGGCACTGCCACTGTTGTTGCCAGCGGAGGCCAGCCTCTCTATACGTATTCATGGACCGGACCGGGTGCTCAGACATCACAAACAGCTTCTGCACTACCAGCCGGACCTTTTACTATTATCGTGAAGGACCAAAATAATTGTACTGCTACAGGATATATCTTAATTCCACAACCCACACCTGTTCAGGTTATAACCAGTCCAACTGATACGATCTGTATCGGACAACTGAGCCAGATATATGGTGCCGGATCTGGTGGAACTCCACTTTATTCACCTAACGGACCACCAACTTATACATATTCATGGCTTCCTGCTTCCTTCGATACTACCGGAGGACCATTTCCTGTTACACCAACAATTACTTCCACCTATACGGTTATAGCAACAGATTCTAACGGTTGTGCTTCGCCACCAACTATTACCACGGTATTCGTTAATCCTCAAATTGCAGTTACAGCAACAGATGTTTCTCTATGTAACGGGGATTCTGTATCTATCAATGCGACTGCAACTGGTGGTAATGGTGGACCATATACTTATTCCTGGAATAATGGTTCATCCACACAATCACAAACGGTTTACCCTACTGCCGGTACTTCGGTAAATTATATTGTTACTGCTAACGATATTGGTTGTTCTATCGAAGTTACAGATACAGCAACTGTTATTATTAATCCGCTGGCAGTTTCATTTATGACTGTTCCTGATACAGCCGGCTGTGATGACTTTACAGCACAATTCACCGGGATCAGTAATATTGGAACTACTTATACCTGGAACTTTGGTGATGGAACATCTGTACAAACAGGTAATCCGCTCTCTCATACTTATGTAACACCAGGCATTTACGATGTATCAGTTACCGTTACTACTGATTCGGGATGTGTTTCTATAATCACCACCAACCAGTTTATTGATGTTTACCCGTCTCCCACTGCAGGTTTTACTTCTTTGCCTTTACAGCCAACTACAATTGAACCATTGGTGACCTTTACGGATCAATCATTGGGAGCTTCAAATTGGTACTGGGATTTTATTTACAACATAGCTCCTGTGGGTTTATATACAGATACATTACAAAACCCGTCATTCTCATATCCTGATGTGGGTTCGTATATTGTGCAACAGGTGGTTCATAATAATTTTGGGTGCTACGATACGGCCTACAACACCGTTAAAGTTGTTCCCGAATATATATTTTTCGCGCCAAATGCGTTTACTCCATCAGATCCTGATGGAATAAATGATCTTTTTTTGCCAAAAGGTGTTGGTATTGATCCTGATAATTTTAAAATGATGATCTTCGACCGTTGGGGTAATCTTATCTATGATACTACAGATCTGGCAAAAGGCTGGAATGGCAGAGCCAATGGCGGAAAAGATGTTGCTCAGATTGATGTGTATGTCTGGAAGATACTAACAAAAGATTACAAAGGAGGGCATCACTCTTATATTGGTACTGTTTCGATTGTAAAGTAATCATTAATAACCCAAAGTCCTACATGCCCTTTCCAAGGGGCAATACCAATAACCATAAAAGCCTGTGACTTTGGTAAGCAAGCATTTTGTTTTGTTACACATTTACTTTTTACAGATGAGATGCTTGAGAAAGCAGAGAAATTTTAAAATAAATTCAAGTTTATTCTTAAGAAAATAAATTCCGGTATTAGTAATTTAAAAATTCATTAATAAGGATATAAACATTTTCATTTTGTAGATAAATTTCCACGATTTAACGGGTTCATATCCTCTCATTTCCATTGCATAGTTATAAAACCAGTTGGCACATTTTTGTAATTCATAATCTTTACAAAAGGTAATCCGCTTCCCTTTTGTAATGAAATATTATGAAGAGGAAAATATAAAATCAAAAAAAAATGACAACAGAAACATTAACCAATAACAAAAAAAGTACTACATCAGAAACATTAGAAAGCAACAAAAAAATTGTACGCCAAACATTTGAAGCTTTCGAAAAAAATGACATGAAAATTCTAGATACGCTATACGATCAGGGTAACGTAAAACTGCACTTTCCGGGAACAACGGGGCTGATGAATTATAATGACTATAAAAAGATGAACACTGATTATATTAAGGCCTTTCCGGATTCGAAAGTAAACGTTGATCTTCAAATTGCAGAAGGTGAATATGTTTGTACATATGTTACTTTTAGCGGAACTCACAAAGGAGAATTCCAGGGGTTCCCGGCAAGTAATAAAAAAGTTAAATTAACAACTACGACAATTGATAGAATTGTGAACGGTAAAATTGTAGAAGAATGGACCGAGTTCGATCAAATGAGTTTGTTGCAGCAAATTGGAGCTGTTCCGGAAATGAACACTGCCAAACGTTAATTTCATTAAAAATATATAAATAAAAAAGGGTGCAAAAAATTGCACCCTTTTATATTTATTATTGGTTACCAAACATTCCTTATCAGGAAAATCATCACCCTAAATTTAGAATTCATTAAATAGTGAAACTCCAAACTATTTATATCCTTCCACATGAACGCTTTTAACAGAGCGCCCCGATGGGTCTATCATGTTTTTAAAAGAAGCATCCCAGGCAAGCGCTTCAGGAGTACTGCATGCAACTGAAGGAACCGAAGGCACACATGATGCAGCTGAATCCGATGGAAAATGTTCGGAGAAAATTGAACGATAATAATATTCTTCTTTCGACATTGGAGGATTGATCGGGAATCTGAATTTAGAATTCAATTGCTGCTCATCAGTTACCTTTGTTGCAACCAGAGCTTTTAAGGAATCGATCCAATTGTATCCAACACCATCCGAGAACTGTTCTTTTTGTCTCCATGCAACACTTGCCGGCAAATAGCTTTCAAAGGCCTTACGTAAAACCCATTTTTCCATTTTACCATCTTTCGCCATTTTATCCTCAGGGTTTAAACGCATAGCAATATCCATAAATTCCTTATCAAGAAATGGAACACGCCCTTCAACTCCCCATGCAGCAAGTGCTTTATTGGCTCTTAAACAATCATACAAATGCAATTTGCTTAATTTTCTTACCGTTTCTTCATGAAAGGCTTTTGCATTTGGTGCTTTGTGAAAATATAAATAACCTCCGAAAAGCTCATCAGCACCTTCACCTGAAAGCACCATTTTTATTCCCATTGATTTAATTACTCTTGCCAATAAGTACATTGGTGTAGAAGCACGAATAGTGGTAACATCATACGTTTCCAAATGATAGATAACATCAGCGATCGCATCCAAACCTTCCTGAACAGTAAAATGAACTTCATGATGAATGGTTCCAATATGCTCCGCTACTTTTTTAGCAGCGATCAGATCAGGCGAACCGATCAAACCAACCGCGAATGAATGCAGCTGTGGCCACCATGCATCCTGTGTATCACCGGATTCAATACGTTTGTTCGCATATTTTTTTGCAATTGCAGAAACAATTGAAGAATCCAAACCACCGGAAAGCAGTA
>Ga0105164_10002003_pt1 | contig 12764 bp, 12 predicted proteins | sample VDWuncwatermetaG_FD_89674 | JGI IMG/M metagenome (GOLD analysis project Ga0105164, IMG submission 89674) | Wastewater microbial communities from Netherlands to study Microbial Dark Matter (Phase II) - VDW unchlorinated drinking water | ecosystem: Environmental > Aquatic > Freshwater > Drinking...
ATAAGGGCACATTTGCCCTTATGTGGGAATCCCGGCCAGCGCATTTAGAATTTAATCATATGGTCTATTCTATATCTTCTGCGGCGTCACTTCACCAGCATAATCTATCTCCATAGCTTTCCGATAATCATCGATGCTGGAGCATATCCCATTCCCGATCAGCCAGCGCACTTTCACGTCCACGGCGACATCCGTGTGATCATAACACGCGATGCCACCTGCCCGTACCGCTTCAAAACCAGTCTCGTAATGCGAGGCTATGGCATTGCCTCCGGTGAATTTTGTGGTGATGAAGATCGGCGTCATGTATTCCTGCGTCGCCTGTTTGATGGTCGGAAGCAGGCTGAACTCCCCTTCAGAACAGACATTCCCCTCGCCCAATGATTTCAGGATCATGGCAGAGACGCCGCCGCTGGTGATGAAGCCCAAGATGAGGCTCGGCTCGATCCCGGGGGTCAATTCAAAGCTGACGACACCACGGCCGAATTTTGGCGCGAGATTCAGCCTATCTGCCGCCTGCTTCTTCTGCCGGAGAAGGCTCTGGTCCAGGTGGACACCGCTCGCGTCGATAGAGCCGACATCAGGATAGGCTGGCGAGTGCATGGCGTCAAACTGTTTTTCGCTCACCTTCACTGTCCGGCAGCCGAGAAGCACGCGATTCCAGAAGTTCACCATGACATCGGCGATCTCCTGTGTTATCGCCTCTTCGATAGTGCGAAACAGATTTTCCAGATTAAAGCGTCCGTCACCGCCTTCCTGATAGATCGGATTTTGCGCACCGGTGATGCAGACAGGAATCCTCAAGCCGCTTTGTTTTGGGTTCTTCCCATGAAGCGCAAGTGCCAACGCCATTGCCGTATACGGCAAGGTATCTGTTCCATGAGCGATAGCCACCGCATCATATTTTTCCTCATCCTGCGCCTTCTTGATGCGGAAGATGAGCTTTTCCCAATCGTTTGGCGTCATATTCGTGCTGTCTTTAGTGGTGACAATCTCAAACACAATCTCCATTGTTTTATTGAAACGCTGGATGATCGGTTCACAGACGTCCTGGAAGACCTTGCCGTCCTTCGGCGGCACGAGCACGACATGGTTATCCCGGAGCTCCGTCACCTGACCGATGGTGCCGCCGTTGTAGAGGAACAAGATGCGTTTTTTCGTCATACCGTCGGCCCATACCTGCTTTTATATCAATGTATCCCTAAAATAATGGAATATTATCCTATAAAAACCGAAAGATTTATTAAATATGGAAAATCTTTCCATTTTTATGAAGTTTGACGACAAGGACAGGGCCATCCTCCGGGAGCTTATGGCGAACAGCAAGCAGACCACCAATCACTTGAGCAAACGGCTCAATATCCCTATAACGACCATCCATAACCACATCAAGAAATTAGAAAAGGAGAAGGTCATCCTCAACTATACGGTCAAGCTCGATTATAAGAAGTTGGGGAAGCCCATCCCTGCGGTCATCGGCATAACCATCAATTACAGCGCTATTCCCGGCAGGAAGATCAATCAGATGGAGGTAGCGAAGGAGATCAAGAAGATCGATAGTGTCCAGGAAGTGACTATCATGACCGGCGGGACGGATATCATGATCAAGGTCTTGGCCACGGATCTTGATGAGCTCAATACGCTTGTCACCGAAAAATTGCGTAATGTTGTTGGTGTGGATAAGACGCAGACGTCGATCGTGTTGAAGGAAGTCTGAGAGATGTTCATATCTTCTTGTTTTCTAAACGTATTTTCGTATACACTGCAGATTCTAGATCCTCAAAGAATCCGTTGAGCAACGATACAAAGATTCGTTCTCTATGTTCTTTTGGCAGTTCATCTATTTTTATGATTTCCTTTATTATCGGCAAATTTTTCACTAGTTCAAGTCTTTTGAGATAATCCCCTTCTAGCCAATCTTTCCAGAATTTTATCTCATAATCTTCTTTCATTTTATCCTCTCCATGAGTTCTTTTGTCTGATATACAATTTTCTTTGCCAAGTTCAATAATTTACCATATTCTGCGTCTCCCAGAGAAATCTTTGGGCTGTATTGATATCTTTCCCGTATGCTGATTGCCGTGGTCTCATCACTGCACAATGAGCTTATTTCTTTAAGGTCATTGATGTCAAAATTTGTTTTTTCTTCTTCAGTCAGGCTTTCGATCAATGCGAAGGTGCATTCTTGGTTTCTGCTCTCATATCCGCATTTTATCAGGACTGCCAAAAAGCAATGGTATATGGTATAGAATAGCGTACTGGAACACCAGTCTGTATACCCGCCATCGTGAAGGTACAAGGTCGTTTGCAGATTGTGTTCAGCTTTCGCCATATGCTCTTTTGCTCTTTTTTCATCGGGCTGGACACGCAGAAGCCCTCTATGCTTATTTCCTTCTTGAAGCTCCTTTTGTGCCTTATCCAGACACCATTGTACTTTATTCTTTGCGTGACTCATTATAGACCTCTATAAATCGTTCTTCACCAGTCACTATAATTCCTTTAATAGCATTCAATAATGGCTTATCTCTTTTTTTAATGTTCATGATCATATCATCAAATCCCTGGTATAACGGGTGGATACGTTTGATATTTATCTTATTCCTTTCATCGATCTCCTTCTGAAGTTTCTTAAATCTTCTTTTATCCGTTATAAAAACAGCATCAATATCATGAGGATCCTCCTTTTGCAATACCGAACCGAACAAGATGATGATGTCCGCGTTTTTGATTTTTTTAAGCTCTTGTATCCATACTCTGACCATCGGCCGCATGTATAGTTTTTCTCTGGCTAAGATAAACGCCACATAATGACGGGCATAAGCATCTTCGGTGTTTATCTTATAGATTTGGGCTTGCCCCACTTTCCTTGAGGTCAATATCGACTCTTTTTCAAGACGTTTTACTATTTTTAGAGCTCCAGTCGGCGTAATCCCTATAGCTTTGGCCAGACTGTTCCCGTTATAGTCAACTTCTGGGCTTTTTACCAATCGTAGGATGATCTCCATCTCTGCTTTGGTTATGTCTCGCATATGAACTCACAGTTCATATATATGAACTGCTAGTTTATATAGTTTTCTATCGCGACGTCTGTTCAACAAGAATTAAATTTATAAACAAGGCTGAAACATGCCTTATAACGCCCCTGTGGTGTAGTCCGGCCAATCATCTTGCCCTTTCGAGGCGAGGACCCGGGTTCAAATCCCGGCGGGGGCGTTATTTCATTCATAAACAAAGTCAGCGTAAAAGGTAAATATGGGCGAACAGATAGAGTTAATCGATGAAGATGATAGTGTTATAGGCCAAGCTGAAGTGGAAAAAGTACATCAAAAGCAGATGCTGCACCATTCAGTCCATATCATCCTGATGACTTCTGAAGGACGCTTTTTTTGTGCGCGCAAAAATCCTAAAAAGAAAAGATATGGGGGTTGGTGGACTATCCCCGGTATGCATCTTCTTCCCGGAGATACATATGAGACAACAGCGAAGCGTTTGCTTAAAACTGCGTTTAAATCCGATTGTGGATTAGAAGAAACGGGCAAAATCAGAGTGAATGATGGCTATGAGAATGAGATAAGTATGATGTATATGTGTCATTCAGACAAGAAATTCAATATAGATCCAGACCAATTTGAGGAAGGTAAATTTCTGAAACCGACAGAAGCTGAAGCTTTGGCTAAAACGCAGAAGGTGACGCCTTATTTTTTACACGCTATACGATTGGCTAAAAAGAAGCTGGGCATTTAATCGTTTTATCCTGGGGATGAATTATTTCGTCTCCTTCCACAGCGTCTCAAAATAACTCAAGAACGATTTTGCTGCCTCTTTGTTTTCGATGACCGTGGCTATTGGCGGAGACGTTAGGGCGGTTAGGGTATTCGATCTTGAAACTGTTTATTTATTCTTATCTCGCTCCCTACCTCTTGAGGAGTGAGATAAGAATAATAATCGTTACTTAAACAAACGATAGATTACATGATCCAGACGTGCTTCCCAAGACATCAAGATCGGTCTGATTCTAACATGCGCAAATTCAAGCCTGTAATAATCATGCTGCTCTGGATTTAATCGTATAAGACTATCCGGCGCAGGAATGCATTCAAATGTGTATATTACCGCTTCATGAGAAATTCGTTCTCTTACAAGTTCATACGATCGGTATGATTTATAAGAAAATTGTGGATGATTTTCTGTCCCTATACCGGGGCCATAATGCGTCGCAAGATACGCTTGGACATCTTTAAATGTGTAGAAAAGGCCAGGCAATGCTGGTTCCTGTGCAGCAACGTTCCATCGACCACTACGTAAACAGACGAAATTCCCTTTCCTATCCGGCATGACTTTTTTCCATCTTCCGAAGAGAGGAATCCCTGCGGAATGAGAGCGCTTTTCCGATACGTCGTATACCTCGGTAATGCTTTCACCTGATACTTTTCCGTCGATACCGTCGGGGATGTGGTTTGTCGTATGATACATTATATCCTCCTTTTTGGCACAAAGCCGCGATTATTTCTTACTCCCTTGTGATGACGGGCAAATACTTAAATATTTGTGCCCCCTTAGTAGGTTACAATATGGTAGAATTGAGCTTGCATGGCCTCGGCTTCTCGACAGGAGAGGAGAAGGTTTACCTCGCCCTTTTGAAGCTTGGCTCGTCAAGCACCGGCAGGATCGCGAAAGAAGCCGGCGTCTCGCGCTCCAAGCTTTATGAGATCCTCGAGAAACTCGCCCGCAAGGGTCTCGTGAGCCATTTCAAGCGTAATAATGTGAGCCACTACAACGCCGCTAGGCCAGAGCGGATCCTTGATTATCTGCGGCAACGAGAGGGACAGCTCCAGCAGCAGTACCTCGCGTTCGAGAAGATGCTTCCCTTTTTTGACCAGATCATCGGAAAAAAAGAGGTCAAGAAGGAGGCCGAGGTCTTCGAGGGTACGGAAGGCATCAAAAATGTGCGCGAGACATTCCTGCGCACTATGAAAGCAGGCGATGTCATCTATTATTTCGGCAATCCCGCTTCCGGCCATAAGCATATGCTCGGCTATTGGGATGACTTCAACAAGCGCCGGATCAAGAAGAAGATCTGGTCATGGACGATCTATAATCAAGACGCGAAAGAATTCGGCGAGCGGCGGAAGAGATTACCGTATACAAAGGTACGATATCTGCCGAAGAAAGGCCTGACGCATGCATGGGTAGAGATCTACGGCGATACCGTCGCCATCGCCATGAAGCACGAGACGCCGATGTCGATTGTTATCAATAACAAGTTTGTGGCGGAGAGCTTCAGGACGTATTTTGATATACTATGGAATGTGGCGGTAGAGAAGGTATAATCGCGAGATTCATTATTTCTCTCCTCACTGTGCAGGGAGAGAAATAATGAACCGATAAGCTAATAAGAGAAATAATGAACCAGTAAGCTAATAAATTAGCTTCGTCTTCACCGTCCTTATGAAGATCCCATCCGCACCACGGAAGAAGGCGCTCCTCATCATCGATGTCCAGCCAGCCTTCATCACGAAGCGAAATAAATACGTCATACGCAATATCAAGCGCCTTCTTCAAGACACACGATACGACCTGTATGTCAATGCACTTTTTTCCGCAGAGAAAGGTTCGCTCTGGGACAAACAGACAGGATGGATCTGTCCAAAAGACAATCAGTTTCACACCATCGATGAGATCGCATCTGTATTACAAAACAAGAAAGCGGTATCCATAGAGAAAAATACGAAATCCATATTCAAAGGAAATCGCGATCTGCTCAAGCTCTTCAAACAGAAAAGGATCCGTGAAGTCCATGTCATCGGCCTTGATACGGATGATTGTGTTCTCGCTACCGCACTCGAATCATTTGATCTTGGATTCTTCACGTATGTTATCGAAGAATGCTCCGAATCGAGCGCATCGCGCTCTCTCCATCAGCATACCATCGCGCTGCTGCGGCATTTGAATCTGACGAATCATTCCTGTCGGGAAGACGTGCCATTTATCACGATACGATAAGCGGCTTCTGGAGGCAACAACCTTTATATATCACCCGCTTTCTCCTCCCCGTTATGAAACGCAGCTCCCGTCGCTGGAAGAAGAAAGGCCAGATGCGCTGGAAATGGCAGCGTAAGCGCATCAAGCGCGAGAAGCGCAGGCGCGTCCAGCGGCAAGGATAAGCCCGATTTCTCTAAACCTATTTTTTACCCATTACGGCCCCTTTATTTGCAGTTTAGCAATTTTTCCTTGCTTGCAACGAAACCTTTAAATACTTCTTTTGCTTGAATACAAGTAAAATACGTGAAATACTGAGGTGAAACCTATGTCCCACAATATGACCGTCACGATTGATGACGACCTCTGGAGTGACATGAAGAAGCATGAGGAGATCAGATGGAGTGCAGTGATGAAAGAAGCAGCCAAGGAGAAACTGAAGGCGTTAGCCGTCCTTGAACGGCTGGCCGGAAAGACGCATCTGAACGAGAAAGAGATCACGGACTTTTCCGTCATGCTTGGCAAGAAGATGACCGGACGATCATGAGACGCGTCGTTCTTGACGCGAATATCCTCATCGCCGCCCTGATGGGTTCGCGTGGCACGATAACCATCATCACTTCAGGCCATTATGCGTTGTACGTTCCTCGTCGTATTTTTGATGAAATCCACAAGCATCGTGATATCATCTGCGAAAGACTCAAACAGGATGCCACCCTATTCGATGAAGGCTTTGCCGCTCTTTTCGCTTTCATCACGCCGCTTGAATACGTCAAATATGAATCCTTTATGGAAAAGGCGATAAATACTATGCGTCATCGTGATCTGAAGGATGCAGATTATCTCGCTTGCGCACTTGCGGTCAATGCTGATTTTATCTGGACAAACGATAAGGATTTCACTGCACAAGATCTTGTGCCGACCAAGACAACAGACCAGTTCATCGATGTAGGCAGATAACGATGTCGTTCTTGCGCTCCTCACAAGGTAGGGAGCGCAAGAACGACATCGCCGGAGGGGCATCTGCATCGCAAATGCCGAAATCCTATAACCGTATTTAACGCTCTTTATAAGCCTTAAATCCCCAATTTGCTTATATACGAAAGATATTTAAACAACCTGTTTTTCCAAAGCTATTGCACGAAACATTCTCGCCTCCAGAAGTCCCTTTTGGGGGAAGATACGCTTGATGCTTGAGCCGAGTCTCAAGTATCGCACAAGCCTTGGTCGCATATGCAGAAACCCGCGAATGTATTTCCTTTAAGTGACCAATTCCCGTTGATCCTGCGGGGGGTCGCTGCTATCGGGATTCGACTAAGCCATGCAAGTCTGGGGTCGCAAGACACCGGCAAACTGCTGAGTAACACGTCGACAACCTACCTTGAGATCCGGAATAACCTTGGGAAACTGAGGCTAATGCCGGATAGGTGAAGCCATCTGGAACGAGGCTTCACAGAAACGTAAGGTCTCAAGATGGGTCGGCGGCGGATTAGGTTGTTGGCGGGGTAATGGCCCACCAAGCCGTTGATCCGTAGGGGCCTTGAGAGAGGTGGCCCCCAGAAGGACACTGCGATACTGGTCCTAGCCCTACGGGGTGCAGCAGGCGCGAAACCTCCACAATGCGCGAAAGCGTGATGGGGGGATCCCGAGTGCTTATGCTCTTATGCATAGGCTTTTGCCATGAGTAAAAATCATGGCGAATAAGTGGTGGGTAAGACTGGTGCCAGCCGCCGCGGTAACACCAGCGCCACAAGTGGGGACCACGTTTATTGGGCCTAAAGCGTTCGTAGCCGGTTTTCTAAATGCCCTGTGAAATCGTTGCGCTCAACGTAACGGCGTGCAGGGTAGACTGGAAAACTTGGAACCGGGAGGGGTCAGGAGTATTCCTGGGGGAGCGGTAAAATGTTATAATCCCAGGAGGACTACCTGTGGCGAAGGCGCCTGACCAGAACGGATTCGACGGTGAGGAACGAAAGCTAGGGGAGCAAAACGGATTAGATACCCGAGTAGTCCTAGCCGTAAACGCTGCGAGCTAGGTGTTGCGCAATCTATATGATTGCGCAGTACCGGAGCGAAGGTGTTAAGCTCGCCGCCTGGGAAGTACGGTCGCAAGACTGAAACTTAAAGGAATTGGCGGGGGAGCACTACAAGGGGTGCGGCGTGCGGTTTAATTTAACTCAACACAGAGCATCTCACCAGGGTCGACGGCAGGATGAAGGTCGGGTCAACGACTCTACCTGACGAGCCGAGAGGTAGTGCATGGCCGTCGTCAGCTCGTGCCGTAAGGTGTCCTGTTAAGTCAGGCAACGAGCGAGACCTGCGTCTACAATTGCTAACGGGGCTTTTCAGCCGACTGAGCACATTGTAGAGACTGCCCGGGAAACCGGGAGGAAGGTGCAGGCTACGGTAGGTCTGTATGCTCCGAATACTCTGGGCTACACGCGCGCAACAATGGTAGGGACAATTGGATGCAACTCCGACAGGAGAAGCTAAGCCTCAAAACCCTATCCTAGTCCAGATCGTGGGTTGTAATTCACCCACGTGACGTCGGAATCCCTAGTAATGGGGTGTCATCAGCGCCCCGTGAATATGTCCCTGCTCCTTGCACACACCGCCCGTCAAACCACTCGAGTTGGGCTTATGTGAGGCTCGGTCGATAAGATCGTTCCGAACATAAGTTTAGCAAGATGGGTTAAGTCGTCACAAGGTCACCGTAGGGGAACCTGCGGTGGGATCACCTCCTTTTTACTTTATTTTTGTTGTGCAGCGGGTTTCAGCGGCCAAGGCTGTTTCGTGCATTTCATAATCAGCATCTGTCCTGTCCGTGAACCGAGTTCATGGACGAGTACACATTCAATTGGGCCTGTAGCTCAGCCTGGTAGAGCACTACCCTTGCACGAGGCAGGGTTTTCGCCTTCAAGAAAGGTAGGGGCCGCGGGTTCGAAAACGCTCATCGGAAGATGAGGCTCGAAATTCCCGCCGGGTCCATTTTTTGTGAAGCGTCAGCATATCCATCAGTTCACGCTTATCTATTTGATGCAATTCGCGATGTGACCATCGCGGATGAAGGGTAAGGTATGAGAAGAGGGATTTCCCTCGGCATTTGACACACTCATATTGATGATACCATGCATAGGAAGAGTGTCTAATTACGCTGCTAGGTGGATGACTCGGTTCTCATGCCGAAGACGGGTGTGACAAGCTGCAGAAAGCCATGGCGAGGCGCATGTAGCCATCGAACCATGGATCCCTTAATGGGACTACCCAACAGATCCGTGAGGATAGGGAACGCAGGGAATTGAAACGTCTGAGTACCTGCAGGAAAAGAAACCAATCGGTATGCGGTTAGTAACAGCGAGTGAAAACCGTACAGGGCAAACTGAATCCTGCGCAGAAATGTGAAGGAGATGTGGTGTTGTAGACTGCCTTTTAGACCTGAACCTTTCGATTCGAAGTTCGCTGGAACGCGGCACGAAACAGGGTGATAGTCCCGTAGAAGAAGAAAGGAAGGCGTGGCAGGATCTCGAGTACTGCTCATCGGATATTGAGCAGGAAGTCAGGGGGCATCAACCCCTAACCCTAAATACTATGAGAGTCCGATAGCGTACGAGTACCGCGAGGGAAAGTTGAAAAGAACCCCTAACCGGGAGTTCAAAGAACCTGAAACCTAGCAGCTTTCGTAGGGTAGGGCTCTTCGGAGTTCTGCCGTGCGTTTAGAAAAACGTGCCAGGGAGTTTGCCTTAGTGGCGAGGGTAATCCTGAAAAGGAGCACCCAGAGGGAAACCGATATTCCGCAAGCAATGAGGGATATGGTATGAAAGTGCCAGGAGTCACTAGGGCAAGACCCGAAGCCGAACGATCTAACCCTGAGTAAGGTGAAGTGCGGGTAAAACCGTGCGGAGGCCTGTAGAGAACTTACGTGCAAGTAGTCTTCTAACTTGGGGCTAGGGGTGAAAAGCCAATCGAGTTCGGCGATAGCTGGTTCCCACCAAAGTTGGCCGCAGTCAAGCCTCGGAGGAGATGGCGACGGTGGTAGAGAGACGGATTAGGGAAATAGGCCGGGAAACTGGTCAGTCCCTTGTCCAACTCCTAATGTCGTCGCATCGTAGAGTCCGGGAGACGGGGCACTGGGGTAAACCCGGTGTCCGAGAGGGGAACAACCCAGACCATGGTTAAGGTCCCTAAATGCTGGCTCAGTGCGATCGGGTGAAAGGTGTCCATAGCCAAAGACAGCGAGGAGGTTGGCTTAGAAGCAGCCACCCTTCAAAAAGTGCGTAACAGCTTACTCGTCAAGGTTATGGGCCCTGAAAATGGACGGGGCTAAGTCAGTTACCGATACCATGGGCCATTCGAAAGATGTGCGATAGGTGGGTGTCCTGCCAGGACAGAAGCGTCTCCACAAGGAGGCGTGGACCTGGTAGGAATAAAAATCCTGGCGGTAGTAGGATCATAGCGGTGTGAGAATCACCGCCGCCGAAAGGGCAAGGGTTTCTTGACAATGCAGTTCAGTCAAGAGGTAGTTGGGCCTAACTGTCCTCCTAACTGGATGGACGGGAAAGGGAGACCGGTCAATATTCCGGTACTACCGGTGTATGCGTGGCAACACAAGTCCTGTTTCTGACATTTCGGGGTAAGCTGACACAGCATGTCTGCTGTGCTAACCAAGATACATCGAGGGAGTATCGTCACGATGAGAACTCGATGAAACTTGGGAATGGTGTTCCTCTGGAGCATTCAGCCCATCCCTGGAATCCGTGAAAAAGGAACAGGAAAAGATCATCGGTATCCATACCCAGAACCAGCACAGGTGCCCCTAGGTGAGAAGCCTAAGGTGTGAGGGTTAAATCCGTTTGAGGGAACTCGGCAAACCAGTCCCGTGCCTTCGGTAGAAGGGATCCCTGCTCTTGTGGGTGTATGCCTGCGAGAGCAGGGCGCAGTGACTAGGATGGTCCGACTGTTTAACAAAAACATAACTATCTGCTAGCCCGTAAGGGTGTGTACAGATGGTGACGTCTGCCCAGTGCCAGTACTTCAAACTCTGTTCCAACGGAGCTAAGAGCTGGTAAACGGCGGGAGTAACTATAACTCTCTTAAGGTAGCGAAATGCCTTGTCGTTTGAATGACGACCCGCATGAATGACGTAACGAGATCGTCGCTGTCCCCAGACGGAGTCCCCTGAACACTCTTCCTGGTGCAAAGGCCAGGGTTTTCCAGTGGGAAGTGAAGACCCCGTGAAACTTTACTGTAGTCTGTAGTTGTGATGCACGTTTGGATATGTAGCGTAGGTGGTAGCCGCTCGAAGTCGCGATCGTCAGGTCGCGTCTAGGCAACAATGAAACACCACTTTTCTGGATTTGCATTGCTTACTCCCGTAAGGGCGGACAGCTATTGATGGACAGTTTGGCTGGGGTGGCACACCGATGAAACAATATCATCGGTGACCAATGGTTGGCTCAGCCGGGTCAGAAATCCGGCGTAGAGTTCAAGAGCAAAAGCCAGCCTGATTGGATTCTCAACAGCACAGGATCCAAACGCGAAAGCGTGGTCTAGCGAACCAGAATACCTCCTTGATGGGGGTTTCTGATGACCGAAAAGTTACTCCGGGGATAACAGAGTTGTCGCGCCCGAGAGCTCCTATCGACGGCGCGGCTTGCTACATCGATGTCGGCTCTTCCTATCCTGGGCGTGCAGAAGCGTCCAAGGGTGAGGGTGTTCACCTATTAAAAGGGATCGTGAGCTGGGTTCAGAACGCTGTGAGGCAGTTTGTTTAATATCTACTGGAAATGCTTGATGTCTGAGAGGAAGGACCTTTTAGTACGAGAGGAACGGAGGTTCGTCGCCACTGGTCTACCGGTTATCCGACAGGGTACGCCGGGCAGCTACGCGATAGGGGATAAACGCTGAAAGCATCTAAGCGTGAAGTCCTCCTCGAAAAGAGACATCACGGACGCGAGCAGAAGACTCGGTCGATAGAGCAGGGGTGTACGCGCGAAGGCAACGACGCGCTCAGCCTGCTGCTACTAAGAGTCCGGACTTAGCACTATTCCTATGCATGGTATCATATTTTTTTCTTTTTTTGTTTTGGTGTGGTAGCGGGAGCTCTCTAGATATTGGTTTCCTTAACCTGTACCATAATAAAATAAAAAAAGATGTGCCGTCAAATAAATAGGATCTTTTACGGATTTTTATTTTATAAGTTTATTTGATACTGAATTCTTTGTGCTTTTATTAATTTTTTCAATTCTGAATATGTTAAAAATTTATAGGATCTCGATTTTGGATGGAGACATACAAAACAAAATCTAAACTTATTGCCAAGCTTCTTAGCTAATTCAAATTCATTCTTTGTTGCACCAAAGAAAAAGCCCCTTGGATTTTCAATGAGCTTTTTCTTGGTTGTCTTAAATTCAATAAGCATGGCCGTTGTAGGATTTATCTTAATTTTCTTTGCCATGCTTCTTTTCTTCAACAGAATAGCGTCAAATGCCCTAGCATATTTCTTATCGATTTTGAATGTTTCAATAATTTCTTGCCTGTCCTGCTTGTTGAGCAGTATACAGTTCTTATTTTCACGCAAAACATATCGAAGACCTTCATTCTCTGTCTTTAGGTTGCCGCGAGTGATAACAAAAGAGTGAGCATGAGCCATATACAGCAGTAAAACTAACTGATCTTTAAACCTTTGGATCAAATAACGCGAAAAAATTTGATGATAACCTTCAAATCGATACTAACCTTTAAAAACACCGCCTACCTTCTCTCCTCATGCCCCACCACCTCTCCCC
>Ga0105164_10002004_pt1 | contig 12764 bp, 15 predicted proteins | sample VDWuncwatermetaG_FD_89674 | JGI IMG/M metagenome (GOLD analysis project Ga0105164, IMG submission 89674) | Wastewater microbial communities from Netherlands to study Microbial Dark Matter (Phase II) - VDW unchlorinated drinking water | ecosystem: Environmental > Aquatic > Freshwater > Drinking...
AATTACAATACATCCACACAACAATGATCTTGCTTGTGATAGATGAGCAGAAAAAACCAAAAAGATAAGATCTTACTCTTTGTTACTTTTTATAAAAATAAAAGATGAAATGTTAGGCGGAACTTAGGAAGTACTAAAGGAGCTTCCACAAGAGCAGCTCTTTGTAACGTTTGGATTGTTGATTTTAAATCCAGCTCCCATCAGACTTTCGATGTAGTCAACGTTTGCTCCTTTTAGATAATCTTGGCTATAGCTATCTACTAGGACCTTTACTCCATTTTCCTCAATTAAGATGTCGTCATCTTCCTTTTTTTGCTCAAAACTCATACCATATGAAAGACCAGAACACCCACCGCCCTGAACGTATATTCGTAGATACTCTGGCTTTTCTGCCTCTTCCTTCATGAAGGCAAGCACCTTTTCTGCTGCTTTTGGCATAATGGTAAGTAGTTTTGAAGTCTGTGTATTGCTCATTATGGTTTTCATTCGTCCGTCAAATTATAATAATCTTTTCATACACGACATATTCGGAATTCATAGAAGAGGTAAAAGCGCTATTTTTTTGACTTGTTTACGAAGGCAGTCATTCTCTCTGCTCTATCAGGATGGGTAAAGCATAATCCCCATGTGTATAGCTCCAAAGCAAGTCCCGTGTCAATGTCGGAGTTTCTTCCTTTGTTTATTGCAATCTTGGACATGCGGACAGCCATCGCGGAGTTCTGGGCGATCATCTTTGCCATATTCATAACCTCATCCATCAATTTTGGTAGCTCTACAACTTGATTTACCAATCCAATGGACTTTGCCTCGTCAGCCTTTACCTGTCTGCCTGTGAAGATCAATTCTTTTGCTTTTGATATTCCCGCAATTCTTTGCAACCTTTGAGTTCCTCCCCAGCCTGGACAAACTCCTATTGTTACTTCGGGCTGGCCCATCTTTGCTGTATCTGCGGCAATTCTAATATCACACGCAAGAGCAAGCTCACATCCACCACCGAGCGCAAAGCCGTTAACTGCAGCAATTGTTGGCTTAGTACAATTCTCGACTGTGGAGGTTAGAAGATGACCAAGTTTTGCGTATGTCTCTGATTCTATTGGGGAGATAGTAGACATGTAAGCAATGTCAGCCCCAGCTGAAAATGCTTTGTCTCCTTCGCCTGTAAGTATTACCACCTTGACTGCATCATCCTTATCAATCTCGTTGAAAACTATGATCAATTCTTTTGCCACTTCAATATTCATCGCATTGTATTTGTCTGGGCGATTTATCTTTACAACACAGATCCCTTCAGATTTTGATACATTAACTAGCGACATGCAAAATCTCCAATTTATGAAGAACTTAAACCTTGTCTACTATCAAGGTGTTTTCCCCATTGACGCAAAGCAGCTGCAGCTGCAACCCATGTTCTAATGTCATCGTAAACTGGAACCTTGTTTTTCTCTATCAGTGTCGATACTTTTTGCGTGTAAGGTCCTCCATTTCCACCTACAAGAACTGGTTTTTTATTCATCCTTGAAAATTCTGTAAGATAATCTATGATTGTCTCTTCAAGAGGATCATCTTGAAAGACAAACCATGGCATTATGATATCTACATTGGGATCTTCCATGAATTTTTGAATCGCATATCTATAGTCATCTGCATTTGCTCCGCCAGTCACATCAACAGGATTGCCATTTCCCACAACATAGGTAGGTGGATAATGTGATTTCATATCTTTTAGTGTAGATTCTGAAACCTTTGCAACTTGTAATCCAAGTCTTTCGAAATGATCAATAGCACCGATGATTGGACCAGCTCCGTTGCTAACTAGTCCAGCTCTATTGCCTTTTGCAGCTAGTTGCCATGAAAGTGCTTTGACTACCCCAGCTAGTTCTTGGTAGCTATCGACAGAAATAATTCCAGCTTGCTTAAACGCACCCATGATAATTGCATTTGATCCACCAAGTGAGCCGGTATGTGATGCGGCTTGCTTTGCTCCTGCTTCGCTCCTTCCACTCTTCCATATGACAACAGGTTTGTGTTTTTCTACCATGACTCTTTTTGCGGTTTCAATAAACTTACGACCATCTCCAAACCCTTCAACATAAAGTGTGATTACTTTTGTCTGTGGATCATCAGCCAAGTACCAGATCATGTCAGCTTCATCTACATCTGATCTGTTTCCATAGCTTACCATCTTTGAAAGACCAAATGAATCGGCAGTCTCTAAAAAGCTTATACCCATTGTTCCGCTCTGTGACAAAAATGCTACATCGCCAAGCCTTGCTCTTACCATCCTAGCCTGTCCTTGAAATGCGCAGTCTAGTCTATTTGCTGCGTTAAACATCCCTATGCAGTTTGGTCCGATTATCCTTATCTTATGTTGTTCAGAAAGACGCTTTATTTCAGCTTCAAAGGCAGCTCTTTCTCCACCAAGCTCCTTTCCTCCTCCTGATACGATTACTACGCTATGAATGCCCTTTTTTGCGCACGTCTCAAGAATTGGAGGAGTGACTGATAGGTCAATGCAAACCACAACCAAATCAATCGGATCCTGAATCGATTCTAAAGAGGGATAACACTTGATGCCTAAAATCTCTTCAGCTTTAGGATTTATTGGATAAACCTTTCCTTTGTAGTCATGTTTTGCGATACTGTCTAGAACCGAGTTTCCAATCTTTCCTGGAGTGGTAGAAGCTCCTACAAGTGCAACTGATTGTGGAGTGAAGAATTTCTCCATGGACTCGGCATTTGGTTGTGCTTTTGAAATGGCATCCTTTTTGAATTCCTTTCTTAGAAGAATCTTGGCATCTACTACGTAGTAAGATTTGGGATATACAACAATTGGATTAAAGTCAATGCTGTCAAAAAAGCCAGCATTATCTACGCCAAGCTTTCCAATCTGTACTAATGCCTTTGTAAGCATGTTAAGATCAATGGGTTTTGTTCCTCTGTAACCTTGCAGTATCTTTGCACCCTTTAGCTCCTGCAGCATTGATTTTGCGTCCGCTGCCGTAATAGGAAGCATTCTAAATGCAACGTCTCTGAATATTTCAGTCAAGACACCTCCAAGTCCAACCATTATAACTGGTCCAAACTGTGAGTCATTTTGTAGACCCACAATAAGCTCAACTCCTTGAGGAACCATTTTCTCAAGCAAGATTCCTTTAAGTTGGACTCCCTTCTTCTTCGAGAGTCTCTTGTACATGTCATTAAAGGCACGCTTTACGTCATTCTCATTTTGTAATCCAACCTTTACCCCACCAACATCAGTTTTGTGGAGAATTTGAGGAGAGACTACTTTCATTACAAGTGGATAGCCTAGCTTACGTGCAGCCTTTACTGCGTCCTTTGCAGAGTTTACCAGGGCATATCCTGGAACTTTGATGCCATATTTTCTTAAGATTGATTTTGAGAGCTCTTCAGTGATTACTTTGTGATCTGTTGCTATAGTTTCCTCAAAGACTTTGGTAACGTAACTCATCCGATCCTAATTCTCCTTTTAATTTGAGTTTGAAAATCTAACCTGAATAATTTGTTCAACGCAATCATAACTTGATCGAAAAGTCTAAACTGTCTTTATATTAAACTTTTGTCATAGTGCAAAGGACTTCTTGAAATTATGATAAAAGATTTTCATGTTGTTCTGGATAGTTTCTATATTGTCAGGAATTTTTTTAATTATCTCTTCTATGCTTATGTAGGTAATATTATCAAGTTCCTTTTTTGATTTTTCTAACCACAACCTGATTGTCTCTTCATCCACCTCCATGTGGAACTGTACTCCTATGGCAGAACCTAGCTGAAAGGCCTGGTTCTTGTAGTTTTTGGAGTGAGCTAGTCTTACTGCATTTTCAGGAAGCTCGAAGGTTTCTTCATGCCAGTGAAAAACTGTTGCCGGACTTTTTATTCCTGAAAAAAGGGTAGACTTTGATGTATTGTCAAAATGTATATCGTGATAAATTCCAATTTCTTTAATCTCACCTTTGTAGACCTTGGCTCCAAATGACTTTGCGATAAGCTGAGATCCTAAGCAGATTCCAAGAACTGGAGCTTTTTTACTTACTGCATGTCTTATTAGATTCATCTCTTCTTTTAGGTATGCCAAGTCATTATTTGCGCTTTCAGCAGCACCCAAGATTATAAGTGCAGAATGATCAAGTGTAGGAATTTTCTCGGTCTTGGCATAAATGATCTGTGTTTTGAAGCCATCTTCTTCTAAAAGTTGTCCCAAAAAGGCAGGACCCTCAATCCTGGAATTTTGAAGAATTAGAATGTCATACATACTTGATAGGTTTTCAAAAACTGATTAATATTTCAAATGGTAATTGATGCCATGAAGATTTCTGAGTCTGAAATAGAAGAGCTTCAAAAATTCATAACATCATTAAATTCAAAAAAAGATAGTATAGTTGTAGTTGAAGGAAAACGTGATTCTGAGGCTCTTAAAAGACTTGGCTTTTCTGGTAAGATCTGTGAGTTCTATAGGTTCAAGGGCTTGGCAAATTTTTCGGACGCGATGGATTCATACAAACGACTCATAGTTCTACTCGATCTTGATAGGAAGGGGAGATACCTTACAAGCAAGATAATATCTAACCTTGAGCACAGAATCAAAATAGATCTCTCCTACAAGAAGAAACTTGCTTTTATAACCAAAGGGAAAATAAGACATATTGAGGATCTCTTGGAATTTTGTGAACTGGAAGAAGATAGGTTTGCGAAGAGATCCTAACCACAAGCACTTATATCCGCGTACTATGAAAAATAGATTGATCGAAAATTAAGAGGATTATGAATTGCCAGCTACAGGAATTGTCAAATATCACGTTAAGCTTAGCTTTGACGTCGATGGATTGGTTGAAAAGGCCGACATAATAGGTGCAATTTTTGGCCAAACAGAGGGACTGTTAGGGCCTGAGATGAACCTAAACGAACTACAGAAAGTATCGAAGGTCGGCAGGATAGAGGTAAACACTACTGCTACGTCTAGCCAAACAAAAGGAGATGCCCTTTTACCCATGAGCACGGATATCACCACAGCTGCACTAATAGCAGCGGCAATAGAGAGCATCGACAAGGTTGGACCATTTCAGGCTCACTTCAAATTAGAGGCAATAGATGACATCCGATCTGCAAAAAAAAAGGAAATAGTTGATAGAGCAAAGGAAATTGTTCAGAAATGGTCAACAAAAACAATCAGTGAAGGGGAGGAGATGCTAAAACATGTGGCAGATAGTGGTTCCACAGGAAAGCTAACTACATTTGGAAAGGAAAAACTTGCATGCGGTTCTGGCGTCTCTGATTCTCCATGGATAATTCTCGTCGAGGGAAGAGCGGATGTCATAAACCTGTTAAGGGCAGGATTTGATAACGCACTTGCAATAGAAGGAGCGAGAATAGACGAATCCATAAAAGCTCTGTGTAATTCAAAATCAAAAGTCGTTGCATTTTTGGACGGAGATAGATCAGGAGGCTTCATACTAAAAGAACTGAAAGCTATGGTCAATATTGATGTGGTTCATAGGGCTCCAGAAGGAATGGAAGTAGAAGATCTGACTCCAATACAGATTGTGGAGATATTAAATGAAACGGCAGAGGATATGAAAAAGGAAACTGCAAAACCAAAACTGGTAAACCCTAGTGATGAGCCATTTGCAAATGTAGCAAAGAAAGTATATCCGGATCTGAACGAGTCACTTGAGGCAGTAGCGCTAGACGAAGGTCTTAACGAGCTGTTCAAGGTACCAGTAAGTGAGGTTGTAGGAAAGATTGCATCTGGAGCCGGCATAAAATACCTCGTACTAGATGGTATCATAACACAGAGGTTGATTGATGCCGCAAAGCAAGCAGGAGTAGAATGCATCATCGGCCACAGGATGGCTAACCTAAAGAGCACAAACGGCCTGATTCTCAAAACCTTTACAGAGCTCGGTGTAGCCTAGACTCTTTAATGCCGGATCTAAAAGTTCAACATATTCTAACGCTTGCAGAGCTTTTGTCGAAAGGAGCTCGTCATAACTTTGTACCAGTAACAACAACTTCTCTTGGCAAGAGCATACGAAAATCCCAGCAGGCAGCATCAAAACATCTTTTAGAGCTGGAGCGCGATGGATATATCGAACGGATAAGAAGTGGCAAAAATTTTTCGGTAAGAATCACGGCAAAAGGCCACACAGAGATGACAAGAATATCCTCCATCTTAAAATCAAGATTAGAATCATCTCCATCATATCTGGAACTGAAGGGAAATATAATATCTGGAATGGGTGAAGGCGCATATTACATGTCCATGAAAGGATACACAAAACAGTTCAAAGAAAAACTTGGTTACGTTCCGTTTCCTGGTACTCTTAATGTCAAACTAAAAGACAAAGAGTTCAGTGAGGCCAGACGTAGCCTTGATGCGTATGATGGGATAATGATAAACGGTTTTTCCGATGGTAAGCGAACATACGGGTGGGTAAAGTGTTATCCTGCAAAAATTAACAATTCTATTGATGGGGCATTGATAACTCTAGAAAGAACCCATTATGATGATTCAATAATGGAATTAATTTCTCACACAAACATCAAAAAAGCTACTAAATTATCAAATGGGTCGCAGATTTCAGTAAAAGTGCCTATTAAATCAAAATGATTAGAATCTAAAGCCAAACTAATTATTTGCGAAGGACGTACTGTAAGTCATGGTTATGGTATGGATTGGAATTGGAATAGGAGTTCTAATTGCTGCAGCTCTCATATACAAGATAATAAAATCCTCAAAAAATGAGTACATCTCACTTCGATGTAATAAGTGTGGACTTAAAACTAATGGACTAAAATGTCCGATATGTGAAGCCAAGAAAACTTTGAGATAATCTAACAGTATATCAATTTACACCATAAAAAATTCCATCAAAGCCTGTAAATCGATTCTCCGTACTCACTTTCGATTTTTGAGCTTTTGATATCTGGTATGGGTGACTGAAGTCTTGCAATGCTTACATTGACATTGATCTTTTTACATCCATCTGTGATGAATTTTTCTTGGTGAACTTGATCATAACCGAGGGCAATGATGTCTGGTCTTACGGCTTCAACTGTCTTGAAAATATCATCTTCATGTCCAATCATAGCATAGTCGACCATGGAAAGAGAGCTCACCAGCTCACGCCTTAGATGCATGTTGTGTAGTGGTACTCGACTCTTCATCTTCTGGGCAGTCTTATCGGTTGCTACTACAACAACAAGTACGTTACCAAGTGCCTTTGCGGCTTTTAGCGTGTGTAGGTGACCTGGATGTATTATGTCAAAAACACCGCCGGCAAGTACAACCCTCAACGAGGATCTTCCAATATCTGTGAGTGTCTTTTTGTCAGACTCTACGATTCCATTTTTTGCAAGAAATTCTATCTTTGCAACAATATGTTCAGCACTTACAGGAAGTTTTTTTCTGAGTATAGATACAGGATCGTCCTTTGAAAGGGACGAGACATACAATGCTGATATTATCTCTCTGTCAAGAGCATCCAAATATTATCACTAAAACAAGTTTTCTACTCTTTACTTCATCTATAAACTCTATGCCCAAGGATCCAGCCCTCTTGAGAGCCTAAGCGCATCTATCAATCCCTCTGCGTATCCTATGCTTAGCACTGCTAGCTCAGATTTTCCTTGACTGTGAAACTTTTCAGCATCATCGAGGTAAAGGCCAGCATTTTCTAAAATAGGTTGGAGATTTTTGTCTTCTTTAAAGTAGCTAGTCACCTCTTCAAGCGCTTTTCTTGCTTTAGGTATGTACTTTTGGAGCATTTGATCTGAAACTTTTTGAATTCGGGAAGAATTATCAAACGGCGCATCCAAGCATTTTGCCAAAACCTTTAGTGCGTCAGATTCTGTAAAATGCATTCTTCCTGGGATGATTATCGTGTGTGGAGGTCTTCCAAACTCAAATTTTTTCAAGCTTGATAATTTTCCTGCTGTTATATTTTGACTGCTCATTCCTATTCTAGAACCAACTATAGCAAATGCAGATTCATCTACCACACTTTGTTTTTGTTCACTTTCCGTGAAAATTAGATTTGAAAAGGCTTCTCTTGGATCTAAGAAGAAATTGGCATCACTGTTATACTCCAAAATGATAACTGTATGATTTCCAGTTATCAAATTCTCATAAAGAGTCTGATAAACACTAGTAGCAGATTGTTTGTCTTGCATCATTGTTACGGGTCTGCCAATCTTGTAATAATGCAATCCGCATTCGCCTATAAGAGATGGAATGGCAGAGGCCGCGTGTATCGTCCTAGTTTTTATCTTCTCTAAAATTGCTCTAACTCGTAGCTCAATATGAGTAGTTGCTATGAATGGATCTCCATATGAGAGAAGTACCACCTTTCTATTCTTGGCCTCATTTAGGATCGTTTTTCCATCCTCTACCATCCATCTTGAGGCTGTCTTTAACTCGCCTTTGACCAGCTTTCTTATCTTTGTTAATTGCGATCTTGCAATCGGACTTGTGAAAACCTCAAGAAAAACAATGTCTACATTCTTGAGAACCTTTATGGCATCTGCTCCTAATCCGTCGGCTCCAGAAATTCCAAGCCCAATAAACCACAGCATGATTGGGTTTTAGGATTTGGTTATTTTGAGCTTGCGAGACAGATACAAAGATAAAATTTTCTAAATATGATGGGCAAAAAACGCTTGAAAATTATTTTGATTTTTCATGGAGTCGTTTCAGATGGTAAAACATGCGCTTGAATACTTCGATACTTCGCAAGTACTCATCCACAGAGACTCGTTCATCTATTGTATGTGATGCATGAGGATCACCTGGACCATATGTAACAACAGGAATGTTCAATGCATTTCCAATAATGTTCATGTCACCAGTTCCTGTCTTTCTAATTAGCTGAGGTCTCTTTTTTTCTACATCTATTACTCCAAGAGTTAAAGCTCGTACAAGTGGAGAATTATGAGGAGCCTCAAATGGTTCGGTTTCATCTAATACTGAATAAAATGCATTGACTCCTTGCTTTTTTGCTACCTCCTGTACAGTAGCAGCTATCTTATCACCTACTGTCTTGCAGTTCATATTGACAGGAATCCTAATGTCCATTACAGCATCACACTCTATAGCTGTTACATTATGACTTGTACCACCTTTTATCTCAGTGAGAGTTGCAGTTAGTATCATTCCTTTTGGTTTGTTTGATTGATTTGCCTCAAGTGAATTTTTTAACGCGTTAATAAACACATATGATTCATCAATGGCATTTTTTGTAAGCCAAGGTGCACTAGCATGTGCACTATTTCCCACGTTTACTTTGAGGTTTATTGCTATTCTGCCCTTGTATGCTATAGTGATATTTCTTATTCCACTTGGCTCTCCAAAAATTGCATAATCGATGTCAATCTTTTGCTTTACCAGACTCTTAATTCCAGTTGCATTTCCTTCCTCATCTACAACTGCCGCAAATACTACGGTCCCGCTGTGGTTATGCATCGAAGCTGTTGCAAGCAGCATGGCCATAAGTGGAGCCTTAGCGTCGGAAGCTCCTCGGCCGTAAAGATATCCATCGTCGTTTCTAACCTTAATCTTTCCCGGAACCGTATCCATGTGGCCACACAAAAGAATTTTGGGTGAGCCTTCCCCTTTTGTCGCAATTAAATTTCCAATCTCGTCGATGTGTATATTTTCAAATCCCAAATCATCACATTTTTCAGACAAAAATTCTGCAAGAGGTCGTTCAGACAACGAAGGTGTGTAGAGTCTCAGTGTTTTTTCTAACATCTTTACTGAAAACCTTGGTGTTACTGTAATTGAAGAGTCCAATTCTTACTTTCTCGATTGTAATGCGTAATCTATCATCAATGTTGGAATATCTACACCAGTAACTCTGACAGTATTTTTGTATTCTGTTGTGTTATTTACTTCATGTACAACTAGGCCTTTTTCCTTGCTCTCCATTAGATCTATACCCACTATCTGGCCCTGAACTGCATTTTTTGCTTTAACGCAGATATCTTCAAGATCTTTAGTTACCTTACACTCTTCTGCCCTTCCTCCAAGCGCCATATTGGTTTTCCACCTGTCTTCTCCAGAATACCTGTAGATTGCAGCAACTACTTTGTCCCCAACCATTATGGCTCTTATGTCACGAGGTGGCCTGTTTACAAACTCCTCTAGGTAGTAAACTTGGTAAATTGGGTACATCCTTTCTCGACTCTCCATTATTCCTTCTGCTGAATCTCTATCCCTTAGAAGTGCGATCATACGTCCCCAGCTACCAACAGTGGGCTTGAGCACCATGGGATATCCTGTAGCTTCCAGAGCTTCAAGTGCAGCTTCTTCGGAAAATGCAACTGTACTAAACGGAGTTGGAATTCCATGTTTTTGTAAAAGCATATGGGTGAAGAGCTTGTTTCCTGCAAAGACGCTCGTGTTAAGGCAGTTTATCACATTGACTCCTTTTCCTTCAAGTGCTGCAGTTGAGTGAAGACTTCGGTAATAACTTACACACCTTTGGATGACTGTTTCAAATTTCTCCTTACCCCCGTCCAAATTTAGAAAGAGATTCTTACAATCCACCATCTCTACATCGATTCCCTTTTTCTTACCAGCATCAAAAAGGGCTTTTTCTTCCCATCGGATGGTGTCGTAAAGAATCGATATTCCGGAGCTCACTGGCCCCAGTCCTCACCAACAGTTTGTGCTGGCTTTAACTCAAAGTCTTTAGATCCTTTCACCAGTTCGAAGCTTGCTCCACAATCAGGACAGGTAACTATCTCCCCCTCCATAGAATCCTTTGGCGCAGCGATGTTCCCGTCGCACTCTAAACACTTCATCTTACTTACTTGGTTTTACCTTAATTTGAGTGTCATTAATTATCTTTTTTTCGAGTCTGTCATCAAGGGGAATTTCAAGGAGGTCACCCATGCGCAAATTCTTTAGGCCAGCTGCCACTACCTTTGCATGCTCATCATTCTTGTCTAGCCCTAAGAGTGACATTAGGTAGGCAGCTCCATTTTTTCCTACTAGCTCTCCAAAGACTATGCGTCTTCTATTGCCTACTATCCTAGGTTCGATTGGTTCGTATGCAGCGGGATTTCTGAGAATCGCAGCTAGGTGAGTTCCTGCTTTGTGCTTGTAGGCAGTGGTTCCAACTATTGGCTTTGAATCGTAGGGTACAATGTTGGTATACTGTTCAATTAACCTAGAGAGGTCCATTAGCATATCCAATCTAAAGTTATTAGGAGATTTGTAGAGATAAGTAAGGGCAACTGCAGTTTCTGCAAGTGCCGGTATGCCTGTCCTTTCGCCAATTCCATCTATTGTTGTGTGGATCTGTTCTGCTCCTGCATCACATCCTGCAAATGCATTTGCAAGTGCAAATCCGATATCGTTGTGACAGTGCACATCAAGTGGAGTCTTGATCTGATCATGCACAGTCTTTACAAGGTTGTACATGCCAGCTGGGCGCATTATACCAACAGTATCTGGTATGCTAATTCTATCAACACCGACTTCTTCAATTGCCTTGCACATCTTGATCAAAAATTCTGGTTCTGCTCTGCTTGCATCCTCCATAGTAAATCGCATTTTCAGACCATGTGATTTGGCATACTCTACTGTTTCAACAGATCTTCTAAGTGCTTCTTCTCTTGTTATCCGCAACTTATCTTTTAGATGAATGTCAGACATTCCAAGATAGGTTGCCATCCAACTAGCATCGCAGTCAAGAGCAACATCGACATCTTCTTTTAATGCACGTACATGTGCCACTATATCAGCTCTTAATCCCTGCTTGATTATTGTCTTGGTTGCTTCCTTGTGATCACTTGAAATCACAGGTGAGATCTCGATCTGATCAACACCAAAATAGTCAAGCATCCATGCAATCTGGATTCGTTGTTTGTTGGAAAAGGTGACACCTGGGTGCTGTTCGCCCTCTCTTAGGGTACTGTCTAAGACGTGAATCTTCTTAGGTTTTGAACCCCCAGAGTTGTATTGATATGCGTAGTAATTCGGATCATTCATTGCTAAGATAGTACAAAAAATTCGCGAATATAAAGATATTCGTACTAGAATCGGCGTATTTATTACAAAATGCACCGAAGTTAGTCATCTGCGTCAAATATGATCCGAACTTCGTTTTTTACGATACAGTACGCAAAATGATGACAGTGTTGGTGTCAAAGACACCCGGAACCTTACGAAGTGAGTCGATACAAGAGTTGATATCTGTAATGGTGGGAGCTCTGATTATAACTGCAATATCGTATTGTCCTGTTATCTCGTAAACTATGTGCACGCCTTGAAGTTTGGTAAGCTTTGCAGAAACTTTTGATGTGTCAGTTGCTGAATCAACTGAGATCAAAATTATTGCACTTGTTGCATTTGCATCACCTGTCTCTACGGTGAATTTTTTTATGACTCCGCTATCTGTTAGGTTCTTGACTCTTCTTCTTACTGCTGACTCGGAGAGGCCAAGCTTCTGTCCTATTTCAACAAATGACTCTCTTGAATTCTTCTTTAACATTTCAATGATGGTATCATCAGTTTTGTCTCTAGACATTTCGGCGTTTCTCCTCTCTTTGTAATAGAATATCAAGTACTTCTAAAGCTTTAGCTATGTCAGACTCAGAAATTACCAGTGGGGGAAGTAGTCTTAGTATATTTCTTCCCGAATACAAAAGTAAGAGTCCGTTTGCTATTCCATCAAGCAGAATGTCCTTTACCTCAAACTTCACCTCTACTCCAATCATCAGTCCCTTACCGCGAACTTCTCTGA
>Ga0105164_10002005_pt1 | contig 12763 bp, 11 predicted proteins | sample VDWuncwatermetaG_FD_89674 | JGI IMG/M metagenome (GOLD analysis project Ga0105164, IMG submission 89674) | Wastewater microbial communities from Netherlands to study Microbial Dark Matter (Phase II) - VDW unchlorinated drinking water | ecosystem: Environmental > Aquatic > Freshwater > Drinking...
CGGCCAATGGCCTGACATCGGCCGCAGCGGACCAGACAAAGCCCGAAGGGTTTTACCGCATGTGCGGCTACCGCGTCTGCGGACCGCGCGCCGTCCGTGTAGACATGGTTGAGCGGCTGTCGGATTTGATCCGCGAGCGCGTGTTCTGGAAGCCGCGCATCCCGGAAGAAGCACGCCCTCAAGGTTCAGTTGAAGGCGGAGGCTTTGTTGTCATCCCTGACATGATGTCGTTGGTGGGATGTTCGGGGGAGGAATTTGAATCGATTCTTGCCAGCCTCGGCTTTCGCTATCAGCCACGGCTTTTGCCAAGAGTGGCGACACCCGGTGCGAAGGGCAAGATATCCGAAAGTGCAATTGTGGTTGCTGCGGATATTGCCACAACAACCCCGACAGAGCCCCCTCAGCCGATTGCGAGTGAGGTGATGGACCAGAGTGTGGCCGAGGTGGTGGTTCAGGAACATTCGGCCAGCGAAGCGATTGCAACGGTGGACGAAGTGGTTGTTGCAGATGTTCCCGCCCCTGTGGAAGACCTTGTTGAGACGAAAGTCTGGTGGCCTGAAAGCATGGGGCCATTTCGCGTACAGCGCCATAGGCCCGGGCGCAGGCCGGAACAGAAGCCTGAAGCTGGCGAACATCCAGAACGGGCGCCGCGTCCTCACGGCGGCCAGCGCCCGCACGGAAAATCGCGGATTGATCGGAAAGACGGTCGTGTTGAAAGCCGCGATGCACGGCCAGAACGAACAGAAAGACCAGGGAAATCCGGGCGCTCAGACCGTCCGCGTTTTGAAAAGCCGCACCGTCCAGAAAAGATCGCCGATCCCAACTCGCCATTCGCAGTGCTCAGTGCCCTGAAGGCCCAATTCGAAAAGGGTGACACCTGAGCCAGAGGCTGGACAAATGGTTGGTCTACGCCCGTTTTGTGAAACACCGGGCAAAGGCGCAAGACCTGATTGAACAGGGGCAAGTCCGCCTGAACCGTGCCCGCGTCGAAAAACCCGCCCAAGTCGTGAGGCCCGACGACGTGCTGACCATTGCCATGGGTGGGACTGTGCGGGTGGTGAAAGTGCTGGCTGAAACAGAACGACGGGGGTCAGCGAGTGTTGCACAGACACTGTATGTGGAGATCAGCCCTGCCGAAAAACAGGATGCACGTCCTGAACTGCTCTGCTAGAGGCAGCATCCGAAACCCGGAATTCCAAGGCTCTGCAATGACCTATATCGTCACCGAAAACTGCATCAAATGCAAATACATGGACTGTGTGGAAGTCTGTCCCGTGGATTGTTTCTATGAGGGCGAGAACATGCTGGTGATCCACCCGGATGAATGCATTGACTGCGGTGTATGCGAACCGGAATGTCCCGCCGACGCAATCAAGCCCGATACGGAACCCGGCCTCGATTCCTGGCTCAAGCTCAATACCGAATTTGCCCCCAAATGGCCCAACATCACGGTGAAGCGCGACGCACCTGAGGGTGCCAAGGAATTTGACGGCAAGCCCGGCAAATTGGCGCTGTTTTCGCCAGAACCGGGCGAAGGCGACTGATTTCATAGCGCAATTTTCGATGTTGCAGTGCAACATCGTTAACCATGTCCATGCGCGATTGGCAGAATTGCGCCGTACACGGAGCAGTCTCCCTTTAAATTTCCTTAAATTTGTGCTAGGGTGCCCCCATGTAGCAATCATGGGATTGGGGCGCTGACATCCGGGCTTTCGGCTCGGATTTTTTTGCGCCCCCCTATCCCGATGGAATTGCGTGGGTTTCCGGATTTCTGGTGCCTTCGCCAACACAAGAAAAGGGTCAGGCAGACATGGTCACGAAAAAGAAGAAAACAGTAGCAAAGTCAAAGGCAAAGACCAAGGCTAGGGTCGTCACAAAGGCCAAGGTTGCCGCCAAGCCCAAGGCCAAGCTGACGACAAGAGCTGCAGTCAAACCAGTCGCCAGGCCAGTCGCCAAGCCAGTCGCTAAGACCACTGCGAAGCCTACTGTTGCGGTGAAACCTGCGGTTATCAAACCAATTGCAGTGAAGCCTGCAACAGCACCTGCCGCAAAGCCAGCTACGCTTGCGACCGCGAAGCCTGCTGCCGTGGCCCCGGCTGCGGCACCAAAAAAGATGTCCTTCAAGATTGGCGAACTGGTGGTTTATCCCGCCCATGGCGTGGGCAGGATCACCAACGTCGAGGAACAGGAAATCGCCGGTGCGAGACTTGAACTCTATATTGTTGATTTTGAGAAGGAAAAGCTGCGCTTGAAGGTGCCGACGAACCGCGCCGAACAGAAGGGCATGCGCCATCTTGCCGATCGTGTGATGATCGAGACCGCCATGAAGGTAATCCGTGGCCGTGCCCGCATCAAGCGCACCATGTGGTCACGTCGTGCGCAAGAGTATGATGCCAAGATCAACTCCGGCGACATGATTGCGGTCGCCGAAGTGATCCGGGATCTCTACCGCTCGGAGCGCCAGCCCGAACAATCCTATTCCGAACGCCAGCTCTTTGAACAGGCGCTGGCCCGCTTTGCCCGTGAACTCGCAGCAGTGCGGAAAGTGGACGAAGACCAGTGCATCAAGGAACTGGAAGACTTCCTCGCCCGAAACGCCAAGCGCGGCGCTGCTGCCGCTGAGAAGGCAGAAGACGAGGCCGCCGAAGAAGCGGCATAGGTCTTATTCACATTCCATTGCAGGGCATCGGCGCGAAATCGCCGGTGCCTTTTTTCTATTGGGCGGGTTATCAGGGGCCTGGAGGATCATATGGCAAACAAGACAGCACTGATTTTTTGGGGCGGCTGGGAAGGCCATACGCCGGAACGCAGCGCAACCGTTGTGCGAGGCATGTTGGAAGCAAACGGCTTCAGCGTTTCAATGGAACAAGGCACCGCCTCTCTCGCGCGGCTAGACCTTTCGGCGTTCAATCTCATTGTGCCCATGTTCACGATGAGCGCCATCGAAAAGGCGGAAGTTGACGCGCTATGTGCCGCCGTGCGCAGTGGCGTTGGCCTTGGCGGCATGCACGGCCTGATGTGCGATTCCTTCCGCAACGAAGTGGAGTATCAATTCATGACGGGCGGGCAGTGGGTGTCGCATCCCGGCAACATCATTGACTACCATGTCGATGTGGCAAAACCAGACGATCCGGTGATGCGCGGTCTCTCGCGTTTCTCTTATCGTTCGGAACAATACTACATGCATGTGGATCCGGCGAACGAGGTGTTGGCAACGACGACGTTTGATGGCCAGCATTGCGACTGGGTGAAGGGTGTCTCGATGCCTGTCGTGTGGAAAAAGATGTATGGCAAGGGCCGGGTGTTCTATTCCGCGCTGGGACACACTGCAGATGAATTCGCGGTTCCGCAAATGAAGACGATGATGGAGCGCGGTCTGCTCTGGGCAGCGCGTTGAGTTTATTGAAACACATCGGTGCTCAGATAGCGCAGACCTGAATCAACAATCAGGGTGGCGACTGTTGCCTCTGGCCCAAGCCTTTCGGCGATCCGCAGCGAAGCCACGATATTCGCACCTGTTGACGTTCCGGCAAAGACGGCCTCTTCCTTGGCCAGACGGCGCGCCATGGTTTTTGCGTCATCTGTCGAAACCGTCAGGATTTCATCAACTTCCTCAGGGTGCCACAAAGGGGGAATGAAGCCGAGGCCGATGCCTTCGATCTTATGTGATCCCGGGGGCCTTCCTGACAGAACCGCAGACTCGTCCGGTTCCACTGCAAAAACTTTAATATCTGGCTTGTGACGCTTGAGGGCCCTACTCATGCCATGCATAGAATGGGCAGTGCTGATGGTGTGAACGATCGCGTCAATCCGGCCTTGCGTCTGTTCCCAGATTTCATCGCCAAGGCCGGTGTAGCCATCAGCACCATCCTCGTTTTTCAATTGATCCGCAAACCAGTGGTTTGGCAGTTTGCTGATCTCGCCCGCCCGCGCAATCATCGCCTGAATGAGTTCCTTGGTGATTTTCTTGTTGTCGCTGGGGATGTCAGTCAGTTGGGCGCCAAAAGCCCGCATGGTCCGGCGCTTTTCTTCGCTGAAGGCATCGGAAAAGACAAAGTGTGTCTTGTAGCCGAGTGCACTCGCCACAAGGGCCAGAGATATTCCCGTGGTCCCTGCCGTGTACTCGACAACTGTGCCACCCGGCTTGAGTTGGCCTTTGACGATGGCGCGCTTGATCAAACTGCGCGCCAGCCGGTCTTTCATGCTGCCGGTCGGATTTGCCGATTCCAGTTTGGCAACAATGCGGGCGCTGCTCTTTGGGACGATAGAGCGCAGTTCAATCATTGGCGTATTACCAATGGCATCAAGAATGAATAGATTGGACATGATCGTCTCTCACATTACCCAATGACATGGATTGTAAGGTGTCGTCGGATTTTGCGCAATTGTGCTTCGGGCCGCTGGTGATTGCGACGGTTCAAGCGGCAATCATACGTCGCCCAGCGGCAGGTTCTGCTACCTTAAACCAAGATCTGGAAAGATTCATGTCTCCAGGTTAGGACGCAACAGATTCATCACATGCCGCCCGCGATGACTGGATTGGGCCTGTGTTGCTCTCCATCGCATGCATCCATTATTCCGCAGCGCTGGCCAGCGACCTGCTGCTGGCGAGCGGGATAGCATCAGCGGATTTTGCGTGCTTTCGGCCCATGATGACGTAGACGCTGGGAACGACATAGAGGGTAAGCATTGTGCCGAAGCTCATGCCACCAACAATGACCCAGCCGATCTGTGTACGGCTTTCAGCGCCCGCACCCGAAGCCAGCACCAGCGGCAGTGCACCCAAAACCATGGCAGCCGTGGTCATCAGGATGGGCCGCAGACGCAGCACGGCAGCATCCACCACGGCGGCGCGGCGGTCCTTGCCCTCTTCCTGCAGTCGGTTGCCGAATTCGACGATCAAGATACCATGCTTGGTAATGAGACCGATCAGCGTGACAAGGCCAATCTGCGAATAGACATTCATGGTGCCGCCACTCCACCACAGGGCAAAGAGTGCGCCGGTGATCGACAACGGCACACTGAGCATGATCATGAGGGGATCGCGGAAGCTTTCGAATTGTGCTGCCAGCACCAAATAGATGAAGGCCAGTGCCAGCAGGAAAATGAAGGCGATGTTGGAATTGGAATCACGGAATTCGCGCGCCTGCCCGGTAAGGTCGCTGACCACATTGTCGGGGAGCACATCGGCTGCCGCCGCATTGACAGCAGCGATGGCATCGCCGAGTGCAAAGCCTGGCGCGAGATTGGCCTCAATTGTCACCGCGCGCAGCTGATTGAAGCGTCTCAATTCTCGCGGTGCGACTCCTTCCGACACAGTGACGATGCTGGCCAGTTGCACCATGGTTCCGCCCTGCCCACGCACGTAGATCTGCGAAAGAATGTCGGGCGAAGTTCGTTCTTCCAACGGCAGTGCCACTGTCACGTCATACTGTTCACCGTCAATTTCGAAGCGGGTGACGTTGCGTCCGCTCATCAGGGTTTCGAGCGTGCGACCAATCACTGATATGTCAAGTCCGGCATCGGCGGCGCGTGTGCGGTCCACTCTCACTTCCACTTGCGGCTTGTTCAAGCGCAGGTCTGTGTCGAGGTCGGCAAATCCTGGATTTTCCTTGAGTCCGTCGATCAGGCGGTTGGCGACTTCATTGATATCCTCATAGGAGGAGGAGGATTGCAGCACGAACTGGAAGGGCTTGCCAAAACCGCGTGAGCCCAGCGAAGCGGGGTTGCTGGCCGAGGCCTGCACGCCCGCAATCGCGCGCAGTTTTGGCAGGGTTCGCTGTACGACTTCCTGCTGTGAGACTTCCCGTTCTGCCCAATCCTTGAGACGGGCGAAAGACAGAATGCGTGTCGCGTCAACGATTACCAGGGCAGAGCGCAGTTCGGGTATGTCAGCAAGAATGGTTTCCACATCAGCGACGTAACGGCTTGTATAGGCGTAGCTGGCCCCTTCCGGCGCAGACGCAGAAACGATGATGGTGCCTCTGTCTTCCGTCGGCGCCAACTCCGCCTTTATGAGTGTGAAAAGATAGCCGCCGCCGCAGGCTACGCCGATGGCGACCAACAACACCAGCCATCGGACATTGAGCACGCTGGAAAGTGAACGGCGGTAGCCATTCTCCAAGGCCACAATCACCCTCTCAACGGCGCGAATGAACACATTTGGCCGGGCATTGTGCTTGAGCAATTTGGAACACATCATGGGCGTCAGTGTTTGGGCAACGAAGCCTGAGACGATGACAGCACCCGCCAGTGTGACAGCAAATTCCAGGAATAACCGACCCGTGCGACCTGGCGTGAAAGCGATGGGCGCATAGACCGCAGCCAGGGTCAATGTCATGGCGATGATGGCAAAGGTGATTTCGCGTGCACCCAGAAGGGCGGCCGCCAACGGCTTCATGCCGTCTTCAATGTGGCGGTAAATGTTTTCCAGCATGACGATCGCGTCATCGACCACAAGGCCAATGGCCAGCACGAAGGCAAGCAGGGTCAGCGTGTTGACGGTAAGTCCCGCCGCATACATCAATGCAAAGGTAGCAATGAGCGAAACAGGTATGGTGACAACGGGAATGATGGCAGCGCGGAAGGAGTGCAGGAACACCAAGATGATGAGTGTCACCAGCACCACGGCCTCGAGAATGGTGGTGAAGACATTGCGAATGGAATGGTCAATGAAGACAGTGGAATCAAACCCTATTTCGACACTGGTACCATCCGGCAGGGACTGGTTGACACGGGGCAGAACAGCGTTCACCGCATTGGCCACATCTAGGGGGTTGGCAACCGCCTGTTTCACGATGCCAATGGAGATGGAGGTGGCACCTTCGTAGCGGCTTTCGCGTCGCACATCCGCAGTGGCGAGCTCCACCTTGGCGACATCGCCGAGCGTCACCTGCAGTCCGCCAGCCGTTTTGAGCTGAACACCCGCAAACTCTTCCGCTGTGCCAAGCGAGGTGCGCGAAAGCACGGTGAATTCCCGTTCCTGGCTTTCGATGCGACCTGCGGGAATTTCCGCGTTCTGCGCGCGGATGGCGTTCTCAACATCCTGCACGGTAAGTCCAAGACCAGCGAGCCTGTCCTTGTCGATCCATACCCGCATGGCATAACGCCGCTCGCCGTTGACGCTGACATCCGCAACACCATCCAGGTTTTTGAATCTGTCAACGATGAAACGATCAACATAGTCAGTGAGAGCCAGCGCATCCATGCCGGAGGAGCGTACGATCATGAAGATGATGGGCTGTGCGTCCGCTTCAACCTTGGCAATGTTGGGTTCTGAAATTCCGTCTGGCAACGAACGTCGCACGCGGCTGACGCGGTCACGCACATCGCTGGTGGCGGAGTCGATATCAACGCCGGCGCGGAAGCGGATGGTGATGCGGCTCGACTCGGCGCGCGACGTTGACTCGATGGTATCGATGCCTTCGATTCCTGCCAGAGATCCCTCCAGCACCTGCGTCACCTGGCTTTCGATTATTTCTGCGGAAGCGCCCGAGTAGCCCGTACTCACCGATACTTGTGGCTCGTCGATGCTGGGGTATTCGCGAATGGTGAGCCTGCTGTAGGCCATGAAGCCCACAAGCAGCAGCACGAGGCTCAAGACTGTTGCGAAGACCGGTCGACGGATGCAGAGTTCAGGGAGCGACATGGTGGTGGTCCCTCATTGCGACTTAAGCATTTCAGGTGAATTGGACTTGACTGAAAGTTTGACCGGGGCACCAGGCGAAAGCCGCGTGGCGCCAGCGATAACCACAACATCACCGTCGTTCAGACCCTCGGCTACTTCAACCATTCCGTCGCGGCGCTGGCCCAGCAGCACCGTTCGGCGTTCGGCCTTGTTCTCCTTCACGACAAACAACACCTGGTCCTTTCCCTGTGGCACCAACGCCGATTCGCTGACCATGATCGCCTGCCGCGACGATCCAACAACTTTGGCCTTGACCAGCATTCCGGGACGAAGCGCCAAGTCCGCATTGTCGAGGCTCGCCAGAATTTGCAGGGCGCGCCCGTTAACATCGACCACAGGGTTTATGGCGGCAATGCGTGCGCGAAAGGTTCTGCCGGGAACAGCATCCGCTGTGATCTCCACCTCTTGCCCGGTTGAAACGGCGTTGAAAAATCGTTCAGGGATCGAGAGCGTGACCTGCAGCGTACTGATCTGGTCAATGCGAACAAGACCTGTGCCAGGCGTGACATAGGCCCCTTCTGACACCTGGCGGAATCCCAATTGGCCGTCGAATGGTGCACGGATGACAAGACGGCGCTGCCGCTCCTGCGCCAATCCCAAGGCACTGCGGGCCAGTTCCAGTTCTGCATGGGCTTGGTCCACCGTTGATTGCGCCACCGACTTTGAACGCACCAGCACCTGGTTGCGGCTGAAGTTGGCTTCGGCCAGCGCCAGGCGCGCCTCGGCATCCGTCAGTTCTGCAGCCAACAATGCACCATCGAGGCGGAACAGTTCGTCACCCTTCTTCACCGCAGCACTATTCTGTGCCAGCACCGCAACGATACGCCCGCTGGAATCCGTAGAGACGTTGGCGGTTTCCGCTGCAACCAGACTACCAATTGCGGATATCCCGTCCGTCAGTATTTGCGTTTTGGCTTCGGCAACCTCGACAGGCGCGGGAGGGCGCCCGCCACTACCGATTGCTGGTGCAGCAGGTTGCCCGGAACCAGCCGCAGGGGTCGGCGCAGTGGGCTGCTGGGATTGGCGGTAGCCATAGGCCAAGGCAGCCAACGCGAGAAGAGCGGCAAAGGTAGCAAAAACTGAACGGTGTTTCATGGAATGGTCCTTTAGAACCAATACGGCAGGCGGTGCAAATTTCGTCGCAGGCCAAAGGCAAGTTTTGGGGCAGCCAGAAGCGAAAGCAAATGACAAGTCGGTAACACTGCCATGTACGCGGGCCAGTCATACCTTTTGCCGGTGGGGTTAGCCGGTTCCAGTTTGGCAACCATGCCGGCGCAGGGAGCAATTGCGTTTGCTCCAGTCCCTTGTTACCGTCTTGGAGGCAGAGATGCCAGTGAGTGACGCGAACGCAAGAGCCGCAGGTCTGGCATTCAGAATTGGCCTGCCCCGCGCGTATGGATTGAAGGAGTTGCTTCATGTTGTCGGTTCTCGAGAGTTGCGATCAAAACAAGAAGCGCGAGGTTGCGCCCGGAACCGTGCTGCTGACTGAAGGAACGAAAACCGGATATATTTATGTGCTCGCCCACGGGGTGATTGAAGTTGTGCGCGACGAAACCACGGTGGCGGTCATCCGTGAACCAGGTTCAGTGTTTGGTGAAATGTCCGTCTTGCTCGACGCGCCCCACACGGCAACCGTGAGAACAACGACACCCTGTACAATCTACGCTTACGAAGATGCCGCAGGCTTCATGCGCTCTGATCCGGCAATCACTTTTGTCATTGCCAAATTGCTGGCGCAACGCCTGAACGCCGCAACCACCTATCTCGTCGATCTCAAACGCCAATACGCGGGGCAGGGCAACCATCTCGGCATGGTCAGCGATGTTCTCGCCAGTCTCGTCAATCAACAGCAGCCGGAATTCGTGGGCGGGTCTGACCGTCAGCCCGATCCTGCAACATGAACCAGGCGGGCGGTGCCTCAAGCCGCGGCAGGGGCCGAACCAGCGGCTGATCCAGACGCACCGATTGGATCCCGGCAGCAGACAACCACACCGCTTCCATTTCATCCGTGTCAAAAACAATGTGTGGCGGTGGCGCCCCGAGATGCTGGCCGACATTGAACACCCAGGTTTCGCCCATGCGGTCCACCCACGAGCCACCCTTGACAAAGGGCGACTGGTGGACATGGCCCGAAAACACCATGTCTGGCTTGTGCAATTGAATCCATTCGAACAGGGCGTCGTCGCCAAAGGAGCGGCTGCCCGTCCAGCTGGTGGGAGAGTTCGAGGCTGGCGCATGATGCACCCAGAACCAGCGCCCCACCCGTTTGGCGGCATCCTGTATCAGTTGGGCGTCAATGCGCTCCCGCGCCAACGGCCCGTCCCACCACGGGCAGATGGTGATGAGATCATCGCCAAGGCGGTAGCTTTCGCCGTCGGTCGGCACCCCTTCATGGGTCACGTCGCTGACCCAGCGCGCGGTCTTCTCGCCATGCTCGTCGCGTGAATCGAGGTCATGGTTTCCCGAACAGGTAATAACCCTGGTTTTGGCCCTCAGCAGCTCGAGGTATTTGCGGATGACAACTGTTTGCGCCCGCCCTTCAACCTGGGAACTGAGGTCAACATGATCGCCCGCAATGATCACCAGATCGTAACGCCCGGCCACATTCACCACCCAGTCATACTGGGGGAGCGAGTAGTGCAGATCGGCAACAACAAGACAGCGCATGTATCCCCAAACCCCTGGCCAAACCTTGGATGGGACGCACGTTAGCCGCAGACGCCCGAATTGCAATCATCGCGTGTTGCAATGAAAAAAACCTCTGATAGGAAAATACAACTTGACAAAAGGAAATAAATCTGCTATGTGTGGTGAATGAAAACACTCCCGGTTCTTTTCCTCATCACAGTCTGGCAAGCTCTGCTGGCGCTCTTTCGGGCGGCGAGCCCGCAAGTCTGGCGGCTCCCGGATTCCAGTCAGTCCGGCAAGGGCTTGTTCTGCTCACCAACACTGGTGGGCCAATTAACCCTCCGTTTTGGCATCTCCCGTTCAGGCCGCAGCCAGCGCGAGACCCCCTTGACTCTCAGCTTTCCCGCTCCTATCTCCCCCTCAGCTGTTGGCACTCCCTATGGGTGAGTGCTAACAGGTGGCGGACCGAACTGGTTTGAGGTCCGCTTTGTTCAATGAAAACAATCGGATAAATAGGAGTTACTCCATGAAATTCCGTCCTTTGCACGACCGCGTAGTCGTCAAGCGGGTTGAAGAAGACACCAAAACCAAGGGTGGCATCATCATCCCGGACACGGCCCAGGAAAAGCCCATGCAGGGCAAGGTCATCGCCGTCGGCCCCGGCGGCCGCGACGAAGCAGGCAAGCTCACCCCCATCGACGTCAAGAAGGGCGATGTCGTCCTCTTCGGCAAATGGTCCGGCACTGAAATCAAGATCGACGGCGAAGAGCTGCTGATCATGAAAGAGTCCGACATCATGGGCGTTCTGGACAAGTAACTTTTGGCGCGAACCCTTTTCGCAAAAGTCGAACAACTTTTGCGGGGCGCGCGCAGAACACCGAGACCTGTTCAACCAATTTAAGGAATTAAGCACATGGCTGCTAAAGAAGTCCGCTTCGGCGGTGAAGCCCGCGAGAAAATGCTCCGCGGCGTCGACATTCTCGCAAACGCGGTGAAGGTCACCCTCGGCCCCAAGGGCCGCAACGTCATCATTGACAAGTCCTTCGGTGCACCGCGCACCACCAAGGACGGCGTCACCGTGGCGAAGGAAATCGAACTCGAAGACAAGTTCGAAAACATGGGCGCCCAGATGGTGCGCGAAGTCGCCTCCAAGACCAATGACATGGCAGGTGACGGCACCACGACCGCAACAGTTCTGGCCCAGGCCATCGTGCGCGAAGGCGCCAAGAACGTCGCTGCCGGCATGAACCCGATGGACCTGAAGCGTGGCATCGATCTTGCCGTTGCCACCGCCATCGACGACATCAAGAAGCGCTCGAAGAAGGTCAAGTCCTCGGAAGAGATCGGCCAGGTCGGCACGATTTCGGCCAATGGCGACAAAGACATCGGCGACATGATTGCCAAGGCCATGCAGAAGGTCGGCAATGAAGGCGTGATCACCGTTGAAGAAGCCAAAACTGCTGAAACCGAACTCGATGTCGTGGAAGGCATGCAGTTCGACCGTGGCTATCTCAGCCCCTATTTCATCACCAATGCCGACAAGATGATTGCCGAGCTGGAAGACGTCTACATTCTTCTCCACGAGAAGAAGCTGTCGTCCCTTCAGGCCATGCTGCCAATCTTGGAAGCCGTGGTGCAGACCTCGAAGCCCTTGCTCATCATTGCCGAGGACATCGAAGGCGAAGCGTTGGCAACCCTCGTCGTCAACAAGCTCCGTGGCGGCCTCAAGATCGCCGCTGTCAAGGCGCCGGGCTTCGGCGACCGCCGCAAGGCCATGCTGGAAGACATCGCTGTTCTCTCCGGTGGCCAGGTGATCTCGGAAGATCTCGGCATCAAGCTTGAGAACGTGACGCTGGACATGCTGGGCCGCGCCAAGCGCGTGAAGGTCGAGAAGGAAAACACCACGATCATCGATGGCGTTGGCAAGAAGGCCGACATCAGCGGCCGTTGCGCCCAGATCAAGGCCCAGATCGAAGAGACGACCTCTGACTACGACAAGGAAAAGCTCCAGGAACGCCTGGCCAAGCTTGCGGGCGGCGTTGCCGTCATCAAGGTCGGTGGCTCGACCGAAGTCGAAGTGAAGGAAAAGAAGGACCGCGTTGACGACGCCCTCAATGCGACGAGAGCTGCCGTTGAAGAAGGCGTGGTTCCCGGCGGCGGCGTGGCGCTGCTGCGCGCCAAGAAGGCCGTGGACGCGCTGACCTCGTCCAATCCTGACATCCTCGCCGGCATCAAGATCGTGTCGAAGGCGCTGGAAGCGCCGGTCCGCCAGATCGTCGAGAACTCAGGTGTCGAAGGCTCGATCGTTGTCGGCAAGCTGCTGGAGAAAACCGGCAACTATGGCTTCAACGCCCAGACGGAAGAGTATGTTGACATGGTGACGGCCGGCATCATCGACCCGACCAAGGTGGTGCGTGTGGCCCTGCAGGACGCGGCCTCGGTCGCATC
>Ga0105164_10002006_pt1 | contig 12762 bp, 9 predicted proteins | sample VDWuncwatermetaG_FD_89674 | JGI IMG/M metagenome (GOLD analysis project Ga0105164, IMG submission 89674) | Wastewater microbial communities from Netherlands to study Microbial Dark Matter (Phase II) - VDW unchlorinated drinking water | ecosystem: Environmental > Aquatic > Freshwater > Drinking...
GAATCGCCTTTTGAACGGGGATGTAGGCACCGGCAAAACAGCCGTAGCCGCGCTCTTGATGGCGCTTGTTTCTCACAGTGGATTGCAATCAGTGCTCATCGCTCCCACAGAATTGTTAGCGCGACAACATTTCCTAAAGATTAGTCAGCTCCTCAGGGGTTCCGGAGCATCTACGGCACTGGTTACGCGTGCGCAGCGAATGATGGTACACAAAAATATCGCGGAAGAAGTTTCGCAACAACGACTTTCCAAAGCGCTTCTGGATGGTTCGGTGTCGATTGTGGTCGGAACACATGCGTTGCTTTCGAGCCGTTTCCATATTTCCAAGTGCGCTTTGGTGATTGTGGATGAACAGCATCGATTTGGAGTGGATCAGCGACGCGCCATTCTCACGAAAGAGATGAATGCCAAACAAGCGATCGCACCCCACCACTGTTCCATGACAGCGACGCCGATTCCGCGCACGCTCGCCCTTGCGTATTTCGGAGATTTTGATTTATCTATTCTTCACGAATTCCCACAAGGTCGTCGGAAAGTGGAAACAAAGATTATCAGCGGGTCTCAACGAAAAATCGTTGATGATGCCATCCGCACGACCGTTGCCAAAGGAGAACAAGTGTTTGTGGTGTGCCCCCGGATCGGAGAGTCAGGGAGCACGGCGAGAGCTTCGGTTGTGAAAGAGGCGCAACGACTCGTCACGAGTTTTCCGGAGATCCGCTGGGGGGTGCTGCATGGAAAACTCGAAAGCGTTGAGCAGCAAGAGGTGATGCAGGATTTTTTGGCGCATCGGATTGATGGCGTGATTGCGACCACCGTTGTGGAAGTGGGGGTGGATATTCCCAACGCCACATTGTTGGTGGTGGAAGGGGCGGAAGTCTTTGGTCTTTCGCAACTGCACCAATTGCGCGGGCGCATTGGCCGCGCCGGGCAACAAGCGCAGTGTTTTCTCGTGACCGCCAGCGAGACCCAAGAACCTCACGATCGCCTTAAAGCGCTGGTGGAGTGGGACGATGGTTGGAGGTTGGCGGAAATTGACTTATCGCTCCGAGGCCCAGGCGCACTCATGGGAGAGGTGCAATCCGGAGAATCAACGATTACGCGGATACAGCTTAATAATCGCGAACTCCTTGAAGAAGCGCATGAAGCTGCAAAAAAATTGATGGATGAGAACCCGCAACTCGATCTGTTCCCCCTTGTGAAAGAAAAGATTATTGAGAGTATCAGACAGAAAAAATAATTTACCGGCTGGGTCCGGGGGTCACCAGCGGGTCGAGAGAGTGAGGAATTTGGCGGGAAGGAGAGTTGTCGGGAGAAGTTGCCGTGATTTCAAATTGTGGTTCTCCCCAGGGCAAAGAGCTCGCGAGGAGAATCACAAGAAGTACAACGATCGAGAAGACAACGAAGAAGGGTGTGATGTTGCGATGATACATATATTGCTGAGTTTTGAAGGACTAAAGATTGTTGACGAATCCCGGGGAATACTAATTTTTGGCCTGCGGAACTCGTTGCCACTCAGACAGTCCTCGGCTCAAAAACTAGCATTCCCCGTGCTTCGTCAATCGCCAATCATTGGACTGGCACTACCTGTAGCTTCCCGGTTGTATTATTCGTAAAGTATACCTTTTTTGCGTCCTTCGATACAACGGGGTTGGAAAGCGTGGCATCATCTGGGGGTGTATAAAATGTTTTCGTAATGCCGGTGGCCAGATCAATCCCCACAATGCGATGGGACGTTTGTGTAATTTCTCCATCAATGCCGTAGCCATCGAGTGCAGCGCGATTGGGCACAGCGCACACCATCATTCGCCCTCCCGCACCGAAACTACATTGGTTCGCCGTGGTTTGCAGGGGGATCTCTTGATACGCCCCGCGATGTTCTCCATCTCCGAGAGCAACCCAGAGTTTCGGGCGGAAATTTTGTTGAGGGTCAGCAGTAGAAAAGGCAAAGATCTTTCCAGAATCTGCCCATTTGGATTGGAAGAATGCTCCTTCGATGGTTGCGGAGGAGGCTAGTGTCCCATCCGGGTTGATAAAGGAGAGCTGTTGGGTTGTGCCATCCACGGGAATGGTGGCAAAGCCAACAGCGGAGTTGCTCGGCGACCAATCAACATGCACACGGTTTGCGCGGTCTCCCAGTGGTGTTAAGAGGGTAATGCTTCCATTGCTCAAATTTGTCGTGGCGAGATATTGGTTATTTGTGTTTGAACCCATGTTTTTGAAGGCGATTTGGTGGTTGTCGGGCGCAAAGGAGAACTCTGTCCAGTTGGTCGGGAGCGCCACGCGTTCTTTAGTATTAAAGTTATAGGCGGTTTTTCCGCTCGCGTCTTCAATGACCGCCATGGTTCGGTCGAGCGACCAGGTGACACCTTTCACATCACGGAATCGGTCATCCGAAATATTTGTAACGATACCGGTTGGGTCCACGCGGACAAATGCAGAGCGGTTCGGGTCGAATCCGATCACCCCTCCGCGCGAGTCGCTTGCTAAAAAGAGCGTGAGTGAAGAAAGGTCGATCTCATTCTCCGGATTGGCAGAGGGAGTTTCGCTTTGAGCGTTCGGCGCTGTTGCGAGAGGTTTTGTTGCGGTGGACGTATCTGCGGGAAGTTGCGTATCTCCACCGAACCCGCCACCTCCTTGAGTACTCACTCGTCGTGGTTGTGCTCCGCCATCTTCAGAAGGAGTCGCGCTGGGCGCGGGAAATTTAAGTCCCCACAACGCAAAAGACACCGCGCCAATAAAAATCACCAGCGAGCTCAAAATAGCGATGCGTTTTAACGGGAGTTCATCCCAGTTCATATTGTGAAATTGATAATCAGGGGACAAAATTTGTCCTTATCATTTCAGCGTCTATCCGCGTTTGGATCCGCGTGGATCCGCTTCTACTGTTTTGTTTTTGGGACTCGATGTTCAGGAGTGTGGGTGCCCCGTCCTTAGAAGTTAAAAAGAGGGCCGTTCCGCTGGTCTGGGGGTGCTCCAGGAGCAATTCCGCCAGCGGCGTTTCGATCCATTGTCCAATATTGCGTCGGATGTTGCGCGCTCCGTATTCCGTTTGCGCGTTATTGCGCGCGAGGAATGCGCGTGTTGATTCGTCAATCTCCACGAAGAGTTTTTTTTCAGCGAGCTGATCGTTCACGAGTTGAATTTCTTTTGTGACAATTTGTTCTAGTTCGCCCACAGACAATGGATTAAAAAAGACCACAGAATCCATGCGATTGAGAAATTCTACGCGGAAATAATTTTTGAGTGCCGCTTCAAACTGACTCTTACCATTCGTCGTGTTAAGTTCAACAGATTGGGGATCGTTGAACCCTTTAATGCCCCGCTGAAGAATCGATTCTGATCCAACATTCGTGGTCATGATAATGATCGTCTCGTGGAAATAGACGGTGCGTCCGGCCCCATCGGTGAGGCGACCATCTTCCAGCACTTGCAGAAGCAGGTGATACACATCTTGGTGTGCTTTTTCGAGTTCGTCCAGAAGGATCACGGAGTGCGGGTGTTGGCGCACTTGGTCGGTGAGTTTGCCGCTCTCGCGATACCCCACATACCCGGCCGGAGCACCGATGAGTTTAGAAACTGTAAACGGCTCGCTGAATTCAGACATGTCAATGCGGATGAGCCCGTCGTTGGAAGCGTGCCCGAACAACTCCTTCGCGAGTGTTTTGGCTAGTTCTGTTTTGCCGACCCCGGAGGGACCGACAAACAGGAATGAGCCCAGTGGGCGCGTACGGCTGCCAAACCCCGTATACGCGCGGCGAATGCTGCGAGAGAGTGCTTGCACGGCTTGCGTCTGCCCCACAATGCGTTGGTGAAGGCGTTCTTCCAAGTTGCGCAGTTTTTCTGTTTCGCCCTGTGTGAGTTGCGCCATCGGGATACCGGTTAACTCATGCATCACCCGGTTCACATCCTCGACTGTCATCATTCCACTCAATTGCTTATGCTTTTTTGCCAGTTTATTTTTTGCGTATTGGATAGTTTCTAACAGTTTTTTTTCTGTTTCGCGCGAGGCGAGCGCTTGAGTGAATTCTTCGTGTGCTACGGCATGGTGTTTTTGATCGCGAACCTCCTCAAGTTTTTCTTGAGCAACGCGGAGTTTTTTCATGAGCGGATCTGGTGGGGTGTTGAGCCGAACGCTCGAAAGCGCTTCGTCCAACACATCGATTGCTTTATCGGGAAAAGTGCGCTCCGGCAGATACCGATGGCTCAACTCAACAGCGCGATGGATGGCTTCATCTGCAACACCAATACCATGGAATTGTTCGTAGCCGCTTTTAAGACCTTGGAGGATAAGGACTGTTTGCTCTGCTGTGGGTTCTGATACGGGTACGATTTGAAAGCGGCGGCCGAGTGCCGCGTCTTTTTCAAGATATTTTTTATACTCGTCGTAGGTCGTGGCCCCGATGCAACGGATTTCTCCACGGGCGAGCGCCGGCTTTAAAATGTTTGCGGCGTCCAGTGAGCCTGATGCAGCTCCGGCCCCCATGATCGTGTGGAGTTCATCAATAAAGACGATAATGTCGGGATTGCGATGGATTTCTTCAATCACCTGGCGCAATCGGGCTTCAAATTCTCCGCGGAAGATACTGCCTGCGACCAGCACGCTCATATCAAGCGCGTAAATCTTTTTTTGTGCAAGGAGCTCTGGTACGTCGCCCTCGATGATCCGTTTTGCCAACCCCTCGACAATGGCGGTTTTTCCCACTCCGGCCTCGCCCAGCAGCAGAGGGTTGTTTTTGGTGCGTCGCAGAAGTATTTGGATCACGCGTTCAATTTCTTGAGAGCGCCCCACCACCGGGTCTAAATGTTGATAGAACGATTTATGGGTGAGGTTTGTCGCAAAAAAATCGAGCGCTGGTGTTTCGGTTTCACTCGCTTCTTCGGCTTCCATGGTGGCGTGCGAAGGGTGTTCTTTGGCATGTTCTCGAACAATGGACATGGTTTCGGCGATATCCGGAAATTTAGAAGTGGTTTTCATGATCGTCGCCACATCAAGCGCGAGTTGTTCGAGATCCACTCGGTTCTCTTTAAAGAATGCGAGAAGTGGACTCGTGGGGGAAAGTCGGAGAATTTCAACGAGGCTCGAAAGAAGGTGTTCAGTGCCAATATATTTGTGATGGAGCTGATTGGCACGGTACACGCTTTTTTCGAGCATACGCTTAGCTTCTTCGTTCAACGCTAACGGGAGGGATGGTTGAGGGGGCTGAATGTTGGTGCGAATAATCCATTCTTTTATTTTTTCATCGTTGACAGCATGTTTTTGAAGTACTTCTTGAGCCATGCAACCGTGCTCAAAGAGCATTGCCCAAAGGAAAAACTCCGTCTTCACCAGAGGGCTATTGAGTTCGCGGGCTATGCCAAAAGAATGCTCCAATACAGAACGCAGGTGCGAGCTAAATTTTCCGATAATAGTAGGAGTGGTTGCCATAAATCGTTTTAGGGTGGATTGTTTTTTTGTTCAATTTGTGGTACAGTTTACGTGTGGATAATGTCAGGATTGAACAAATTTTTCAGAGATATTGTACGATTTTTATTATACTGGTTTTTTCATTTTATATCAAATTCATCTATAAAAAGAGTATAGCGATCCTAAACTACTAATTCCATCCGAATGATGCGAAACTTGTATTTGTGGTATTCGGATACCCGTGCTGTTGATGCGGCCGAGTCCGTATTCGGATTATTATTATGAATTTATTTTCCAGCGGGCCATTAAGCTATCTTGGCGTTGACATTGGTGCTTCAGGAGTGAAGATTGTTGAACTTGCCAATGATAACGGCCGCCCTCGGCTCGTGACCTATGGCATTGTGGAGAATATTCTTGAGCAAGTGGGTTCGATTGATCCTCGCGATCACACCGAAGAAGTGGGGAGAATTCTTAAGGATTTGATGCAAAAATCGCACACCACCACCACAAAGGCAATCGCGGCGCTCCCGACGTTTTCGGTGTTTAGTTCAACGCTTTCCATGCTTCCCATGACCACAAAAGAGCTTGCGAACGCTATTCGATGGGAAGCTAAAAAAATTGTGCCCCTCCCGATTGAAGACATGATTTTGGATTACAAAGTGTTGGGAGATCCTCAATCTGCAACACCCGAAACCCCTGCTCCGGCTCCTTCTGTCGCTACAGCAAATTCCCCTCAAAGCCCTAATACGACAGTCACAACCACTACGACAGCCACAACCACGAGAGAAGATGCCGAGCTCGTACACGACACGACAAAAGATCGAGAAAAAACCATTCGCGTATTGTTGACCGCGGCGGCCAGAGATTTAGTGAATCGATATGTCGCAGTGTTTAAAACAGCGGGGTTAACGCTCTTAAGTCTTGAAACCGAAGCTTTTGCACTGGTGCGCTCCCTTGTCGGAGTGGATCGAACGCTCGTGATGGTGATCGATATCGGAGCAGTCAATAGCGACTTTTCAATGATTGATACTGGGGTGCCGGTCATGAATCGCTCCATCGACTTGGGAGGAATGGCGATTACGCGAGCCATGAGTAAAGCCCTGAAACTCACTGTGCGTGAAGCAGAGCAGTATAAACGGGACGTGGGGCTGCCTGTTTCTCCAACGGCTCAGTTGCCGGAATTTTTTCGCGATGTGTTAAACCCACTCATCAATGAGGTGCGATATCTGCTGAACTTGTATCAGCGGCAGGTGGAAACTGTGGGTTCTGTGATGGGCTCGCGCACCATGCCACGGCTCGAAAAAATCATTCTGACCGGTGGCACATCGTTTTTGCCGGGGCTCACCCAGTACTTGAGTAGTCAACTCAATGTCAAGGTGTATGTGGGCGACCCGTGGGCACGCGTAATTGTTCCGCAAGAATTAAAACCAGTGCTCACCGAACTAGGGCCAAAACTTTCTATCGCAGTGGGTCTGGCGATGCGAGAAATTCAATAGTATGCCCGATGTCAATCTTCTTCCCCGAGAAGATCGAGAAAAAGAACGCAAGGAACTCGAACATGCGCGGAAAAATCCGAAGCATGTTGATATTGCATTGACCAATCCACCAAAACTCGAATCGATTGATCTTAAGAAACCTAAGCTGCCAACACTTTCGCTTTGGGACCGGTTGTTTAGAAAACCGAAGAGTCTGCCCAAAGCGCTACCACTGCCACCAAAAGGCCCGCCAGAGCCGATGCATTCGGCACCGAGTTTGTTACCTACACCCGAGAAAAAAGAACCGGAGAAGAATGCACTGAAGGTTTCTCAATCTTCAAAACCATCGTTTTGGACTAGAATGTTTGGGAAGAAAGTAACGCCCGCCGTCAACGCCCCTCCTCTCAAAGTTCCACCAGCGCCCCACAAAGCAACGGTTGATGGGCCGAACCCTTTTGTGAAGGGGCCAAATCTTTTAGACACCACGCCTCACAAACTCCCACCAAGTCCAGCAGTGCCCCCTTCGTCCGCGCATGTCGCTCCTAAGCCCCCGAAGCCGATTCCTCCCGCTGTACCCCATGGGGCATCCCCGAAGATTAATCTTAAGGACAGTGAACACGCCCAGCTTTCGACCATCCCGAAGGGCAATCGCGTAAAATTTACTCAGGTTCACGAAGAGGAAAAAAAGCGCCAAGACTCTGGCGCTGTGTCGCTGCTTCCCCAAGAACTGCGCCCCAAAGATGGTGAAGTGGAGACAAAACTTATTATCACGATTATTGCCTCCGTGGTGTTTGCCAGCGCGTTGGTCGGGGCAGGGCTGTACATCGTGAACATTTTAAAAATTGGCGCAGAAACAGAACTCGCTAAAGTAATGGAACAAACAAACACCTACAATAATCAAGTTGCGCAAAAAATGAAAATAAAGGATGAAGGAACAGCCTTACAGGATTCCATTGCTCGGCTGCAGTCATTGCTCGACCGCCATGTGTACTGGACCAAATGGTTCGCTGTATTGGAAAAAACAACGCACGCGAGCGTGCAGTGGACAAAGTTTACATACAACACCAAGGATCGGATGGTTGATCTTGAAGGCATCGGCGATTCATTTTTAGCAGTGGCCGAACAGATTGTGGCTTGGAGGACTACCCCGCAAATAGAAGCAGTGGTCATCACGGGTGCGGCCCGATCCGACACACAGGACGAACAATCTCCCTTGTTGTTTAAGGCGCACATTACACTCAAAGAAAAATATTCCGTTGAAGAAGATGATCCCCAAAAGCCCGGGACAAAACAGACAATCACGCGTGGGGTGTTGACAACCAGCGCGGAAGAAGCCGCAATGAGTGCTCGTTCAACTTCGGATGATACCATTCTAACACCGCAGAGTAATGCTTCAACCGATTCCACGCTCCCGTTTGTCCCGCGGTTTGGCTCAACACAATAACACGTATGGCGATTTTTTCCATGATAAAAGTGGAGAATGAAAAGGACGGTCCGCAAAAGACCGTCTGGGACCACCTGTACCACTGGCGGTATGTGTTGAGCGCTGTTCTGTTTTTTCTGATTGTGGCTGCAGGGGGATGGTTTTTGGTCTATCCTCGTTGGCTTCTGTTGCGTTCGATTGAACAATCCATTGTCACGCAGACCGAAACGAACAAACAGCTGGAAAACCTTGTTGCCCGGCTTGCTACTCTGGAGAAAAATTATCTCGAAGCGCAGCAGAATCCCAAGGTGAGTCTGTTGAGCGCATTCTTGCCATCGACCATTGATGTTGCCAGAATTTTGGTCGATATGAATGCCGTGGCGCAGACAGCACATGTTCCATTATTGGCGGTGGATGTGACCTTACCAGAAGCAACCGGCGGGCGGGTGACACCATTGAAAAAAGGCGAGCAGGCATTGCCAAAGGGGGTCCTTTCGTATGGTTTCTCTGTAAAGTTCAATGGCCCCTTTGATTACGATATTTATAAAAAGTATTTGAGCGCACTGGAGAAGGCAATGCCGCTGTATGAAGTACAGTCTGGCAGCATCCAGGCACCCAAAGCCGGTGATACAGCGGGTGCCGGTTCTTCCTTGGAATTGAAACTGCAATCCTATTATCTCCCGGCTCAGTAGCAAAGAAATAATCTAGGACTTATTGGTTTGCTGTCATCCCGGGCTTGACCCGGGATCCAGAAAGAAAAATAAGAAAAATGGCCTTATTTTTTATGGTTTTGTCTGGATTCCCGCTCAAGGCGGGAATGACAACGAGGCAAATTCGTAAATCCTAAATACCTATGGTTCTCCCTCAGAGGCTTACCAAAACACAAAGCTTTCTCGCCGTTGCCGCGGTAGTGTTGCTATTGGGAATTACCAGTATTTGGTTTATTCCCGCATTGTTTCCGACGGAAACACCATCCACGGGTTTATCTCAAGACCTTCCGGTGAATCCATCGAATATTAACATCAACTTTAAGCTGGATGTACTCAGTGATCCGCGATTCCAAGCGTTGGCACCAGTTTCGCAAGAAATCGTTCCAAAAAATTTAGGAAGAACTAATCCCTTCGCGCCAGTTGAGCCAACAGTAGGAACACTTCAAACTAATGTTGGTTTTTGATGCATCGAGGCCTACGCGTTTCATATCGATTGTCATTCCCGCCTTGAGCGGGAATCCAGAAAACAAAAAGAAACATCGTTGATTTGTTTGTTTTTTGTCTGGATCCCCGATCCCGGTCGGGGATGACACAACCAGGATGAGGTTAGCAATGGAGTATAATTACAAGGTACAGCTCTATGAATTCCTACATCTCCTTTTTCGATCTCCTGCTTCAGAAAAAATTATTTCCTGAGGAAGTGTTGCGCGCGGCGGAGGCAGAGGCGAAAAAGTTTAAAATGTCCGTTGAACAGCAACTGGTTGTTCAAAAGTTGATGAAGGAAGACGAGATCGCCAAACTCAAGGCCGAATATGCGGGGATGGAGGTTAAGGATCTTTCCGACACCCCCATTGACCAAACAATAGTGGAGATCATTCCCGAAGATGTGGCCGAACATTACAAGGTGGTCGCGTTTGGCGGCAACGACACCGAAATTTTTGTGGGCATTGTGGACCCCTTGGATTTTCAAGCAATTGAAGCGGTGCAGTTTCTCGCAAAAGAACGACGGAAAATACCACAATTTTTCGTGGTCACCCCGACCAATTTTCAAAATGCATTGAAGAAATATCGCATGTTGGGGAAAGAAGTCACTGAGGTGGTGGAAGAAGCGCAGGAGCAAATGAAAGCGCCGGAGAAAAGCCTTTCGGAAGAGGAAAAGAAAATGGAAGAAGTGATTCGCTCCGCTCCGGTTTCGAAGATCGTCACCATGATTCTCCGCTTTGCGGTAGAGAATAAAGCAAGCGACATCCACATCGAGCCCATGGGAGAAGAGAAAACGCGCGTGCGCTACCGCATCGATGGCGATATGCGCACGTCGTTGGTGTTGCCCGGGGAACTCCATGCTTCTCTCGTATCTCGGTTAAAAGTATTATCAAACCTTAAGCTCGACGAAACCCGCACTCCCCAAGATGGGCGCATTAAATTTCAGGTGGAGAATTTGGCCGTGGACTTGCGTCTTTCTACACTGCCATTGACAGGGCGCGAAAAAGTCGTGATGCGCGTGCTGGATTCTTCCAAGGGTGTGCCTACCCTCAAAGCCTTGGGGTTTCGGCCTGGCTACATTGGACTGATGGAACGCAACATTAGCAAGCCCCATGGCCTGTTCTTGATCACCGGGCCCACGGGAAGCGGAAAGAGTACCACGCTCTATGCGGCCTTGAATTCTGTGAACGACGAGACTGTGAATGTGGTGACCATGGAAGACCCGGTTGAGTACACGATCCCCGGGATTAATCAATCTCAAGTGAACCCCGAAGTAGGGCTCACCTTTGCGGCAGGGTTGCGCTCTATTTTGCGGCAAGACCCCGATGTGATTATGGTGGGAGAAATTCGCGACGGCGAAACCGCATCGCTGGCAGTGCAAGCGGGACTCACCGGCCACTTGGTGTTTTCAACGCTTCACACCAACGATGCCTTTGGCGCGATTCCTCGGTTAGTGGACATGGGCCTTCAACCATTTTTGTTAGTCTCAACCCTGAACCTCATCATGGCGCAACGGTTGGTGCGTACCATCTGCGATAAATGCAAAGAAGAGTCTGAACTTCCCAGCACTATTGTGGAAGAAATCAAAAAAGAACTCTTGAGCGTTCCCAAAGAGATGATCACGGCCCAGTTTCTCGACGGTAACATCGTGGTAAAATCATTTAAGGGCAAGGGATGCAACCGTTGCGGCAACACTGGCTATAAAGGCCGCACCACCTGTGCTGAATATATTGAAATGACTCGTGAACTTCAAAAAATCGTTGTGGAAGGCAACAATCCTGAGCTTGTGCGTGCCGAAGTCCAGCGGCAGGGCATGATTACCATGAAACAAGATGGGATGTTGAAGGTGTTGGCCGGGATTACAACAATGGAGGAGGTTATTGCGGTCACCGTTGGGTAAGCTTATGTTGTTCAACTACAAGGCGAAGAATTTAAAGGGAGAAACGCTCGAAGGCATTGTGGAGGCTTCTTCGGAAAAGTCTGCCGCCGATATTTTGAGTGAGAAAGAATTTGTGGTGATTAGCTTAGTTTTGCGCAAAGAAGGCTTTGTGGACACCAAGAAATTAAACCCTCTTAAATTTTTTGGCGGGGTGAAAGAGCGGGACTTAGTGGTATTTTCTCGCCAGCTCTCCGTGATGATCGCTTCCACGGTCCCAATCGTTCAAGCGTTGCGGATTTTGTTTCAGCAAACCCAGAGCAAGGCGCTCAAAAGCATTATTTCCGCAATGGCTGATGACGTGGACGGCGGTATGAAATTTTCCGAAGCCCTTTCGCACCACCCCGATGTGTTCACCGACTTTTTCATCTCCATGGTGCGCGCCGGAGAATCTTCGGGAAAAATGGACGAAACACTCAACTACCTAGCAGACCAGCAAGAACGGGACCACGAAGTGGTGAGCAAAGTGCGCGGGGCAATGATGTACCCCGCGTTTATCATCTGTGCGATGGTGGTGGTCAGCATCATCATGATGGTGTACGTGATTCCGCAGTTAACCGGGATGTTAGTAGAATCCGGCGTAGCGTTGCCTCTGCCAACGCGCATCCTCCTGGGCACGAGTTCGTTCCTCCAGAGCTATTGGTGGACATTGCCGATCATGCTGATCGCGGTACTGTATGCCTTCCGCGCTTACGTGGGTACGCCCAGTGGTCGGTTGGCGATCGATAAGCTCAAGATCAACCTCCCGATTTTTGGGAAGTTTTTTAGTAATCTTGCTTTGGTGCGTTTCACGCGCTCTCTTTCAACGCTCATGACCGGAGGGGTACCCCTAGCGCAAGCGTTGGAGATTGTTGCCAATGTGGTGGGCAACGCCGTATGGAAAAAGATGCTCTTAGATACCACCACCGCGGTGCGCGAAGGGTATACCATTTCTAGCCAGGTGCTCTATAACAAGAATTTTCCCACCACTGTTGCGAATATGATCAACGTGGGGGAGCAGACGGGGAGACTCGAAGAAATCCTTCAAACGCTCACGAATTTCTACACCAAAGAAACCGATACGCTGATTGACGGCTTGTTAAAGCTTATTGAACCCATGCTCATGGTGGTGATGGGGCTTGCGGTCGGAGGCATGGTGGCGGCTATCATGTTGCCCATGTTCTCGCTCATCAATGCCGGTGGCTAACCCCTCCCAACCTCCCCTTCAAACGAATGGGAGGAGCCGACGATCGTTCACCTCCCCTTTATGTAAAGGGGAGGTGAGGAGGGGTTCGGAGCAGGAATTTTACAGTTGTGGTATAATAAGCATGAATACTATAATGATCTATGGA
>Ga0105164_10002007_pt1 | contig 12761 bp, 8 predicted proteins | sample VDWuncwatermetaG_FD_89674 | JGI IMG/M metagenome (GOLD analysis project Ga0105164, IMG submission 89674) | Wastewater microbial communities from Netherlands to study Microbial Dark Matter (Phase II) - VDW unchlorinated drinking water | ecosystem: Environmental > Aquatic > Freshwater > Drinking...
GAGGCCAGATTGGGCATACAGTACCCCCAGGATACGGAATGGCAGAAGGAGTTTGAGGCGGAATTCCTGTACGAAGAGACCGAAGACCAGCTCAAGGTAACCAGGGAGATAAAGGCAGATATGGAGTCAAGTCGCCCCATGGACCGCCTGATATGCGGGGACGTGGGTTATGGCAAGACGGAGCTGGCCATCCGGGCGGCCTTTAAGGTGGTGATGGGCGGTAAACAGGTGGCAGTGCTTGTGCCTACCACCATCCTGGCCCAGCAGCACTTCCGCACCTTCTCCGAACGTATGGCCGATTATCCCGTAAGGATAGAGGTGCTGAGCCGCTTCAGGTCCCCTCATGAACAAAAGCTCGTACTGGAGGCCCTTAAAGAGGGGGCAGTGGACATTGTCATAGGTACCCACAGACTCATACAGAGGGACGTTGCCTTCAAAGAACTGGGGTTAGTGGTAATAGACGAGGAACAACGCTTCGGTGTGGAACATAAGGAGAGGCTGAAGGGTCTCCGCCAGATGGTAGACGTCCTCACCCTTACGGCTACGCCCATTCCCAGGACCCTTCACATGTCATTACTGGGTCTAAAGGACATATCTTGTCTGACCACCCCTCCACAGGACCGCCTGGCCATCAAGACCTTCCTTATGCGTTATGACCCGGAAAGGGTACGCCAGGCAATACTCTTTGAGCTGGCACGCGAGGGACAGGTTTACTTTGTCCATAATAGGGTGTATAACATTAAGGCCGTGGCCGGGGGACTCTCCAGGATAGTGCCCGAGGCAAGGATAGCCGTGGCACATGGCCAGATGCCGGAGAGGCTACTGGAAAAGATAATGCTGGACTTTGTAGAGGGAAAGTATGATATCCTTGTCTCCACCACTATAATTGAATCCGGGGTGGACATCCCCAACGTGAATACTATATTTATTAACGAGGCTGATTATTTTGGACTGGCAGAACTGCACCAGCTTCGGGGCAGGGTGGGTCGCTACAAGCATACGGCTTATGCCTATCTTGTCTTGCCAGATAATAGGCCCATAAGCCCAGAGGCCGAGAAGAAGTTGAAGGCCATTGAGGAATTCTCGGAGTTAGGGGCTGGTTTTAAGATTGCCCTCAGGGACCTGGAGATTAGGGGGGCGGGGAACATACTTGGCCCTCAACAACATGGTCATATCCAGGCAGTGGGTTACGAGATGTACTGTCAGCTCCTGGAGTCGGCGGTAAGGAAGGCGAAGAAAGAACCTCTACGTATCCCCCTGGAGGTCTCTATAAATCTGCGACTGGATGCCTACCTGCCCCCGGCCTACATCCCGGATGAGGCCGTCAGGATGGAGATGTATCGCAAGATAAACCGCTGTTACTCCAGGGAGGAGATACAGACGGTGGAAGAGACACTCCAGGACAGATTCGGCCCCCTTCCACCCCCTGCCGAAAACCTCCTGACGGAGAGGGCACTCAGGTTAGCAGCCCAGGAGTATGGCATCCGTTCCCTCTTCCGCACGAATGGGAAGCTGGTTATTGAGGTAGAAGACCTGAAGAGGGTAGAGGCCTGCCTATCTCCTCTATGGAGGAGAATCAGGGTGATTAACGAAAACACCTTGCACCTCCTGCTTCCGGGTAAGTCTGGTTCGTCCACAGCAGGTGTACCTGACGTGGGGCAAGAAACGGTTCAGTTTTTAAGAAAGGTCTTTAACATCTAGGCTCTTGTGGAGTCCACTGTCCACCCGAGGCAGGTCAATACTGAAGGCCCGCCATGGCTTGGATGGGGACTCAAGGATTGGGAAAATGAGGAATAATGCTGGAGAGATGAGAAGCACTTACAAAAATCTTTCGTCGGGGGTGGCCCTGCCACTCATGGTCTTTCTGGTCTGCCTGGTTGGTTCGTTACCAGTTTGCCCATTGACACGGTCAATGGACTCCACGACTGCCCTGGCAGAGAGTATAAGGCTGGGGGCTATAAAGGCAGAGGTAAATGGTGCCATAATAACCGATGATGAGGTAAAGAGGCAGGCAGCCGTACCTCTGAGGGAGGCCATAGATAAATACAAGGGGAGGGAACTTAATGAAAGGGCTACACAAATCCTGAGTGACATACTGGATGAACGCATAGACCGACAGCTACTGGTCCAGGAGGCTAGCAAGATTATTAAGGATAATCCCATCGTAAAGGAGGCGTTGGAAAGAGAGGCAGAATCCTTCTTGAAAGATGCTATGGATAAGGTGGGTGGTCCTGCCAGATTTTATGAGTTAGCTGCCAAGGAGGGTGTAAATCCTGCAGAGAAGAAGAAGGAGTTGAAAGAAGACCTCATGGCAGAGGCCCTGGTTAAAGAGTTTGCATATAAAAAGATTTCCATTTCTCCCAAGGAGGTCAGGGACTATTACCTGAAGCATAAAGATGAGTTCAATGAGGAGAAAGAGGTAAAGGCAAGACAGATATATATAAAGGCCATTCCCAACGCCAAGGAGGCCGAGAAGAAGGCCCAGGAGATCTATCAACGTGCCAGGGCAGGAGAAGACTTCGCAGAACTTGCCAAACAGTTCTCCCAGGATTCAAAGGCTTCTACGGGGGAGTTGTACGAGCACAAAGAGATAAAGCAATGGAAAAAAGAGCTAAGGGAGGCGGCATTGGCGCTAGAACAGGGGGAGATAAGCCAGCCCGTAAGGAGTCCAATAGGCTTCCATATATTTAAGGCCGAGGCAGTCAAGCCCGCCAGGACGCCCAGTTTTGAGGAACTCCAGGAGGAGATTAATACTAAACTCTACGATGATGAGGCCAGACGCAGAAAGGCGGACTACATAAAAAACCTCAAGAGGAAGGCAGTGATTAAGGTAATGAGGTAACGTAGGGGCTTGGTTTATCAAGCCCTGATTTTTTGGCACAACAAATTGTGTCCCTGCAGGAGGGAGGAAAAGATTGTGGCAGAAGTTAGCATTACCCCAGGCTTCCGCAACGAACAAACAATTCTCAAGCAGGTAGAAAAATTTCTTAAAGAAACGTACTTGGACGGGAAGCTTTGCAAGGTCCACGTTAAACGTCCCCCCGTAGAGGCTAACGTAGATATGAACTACCTCCTACCTGGGGGGCTTCTGGAGCTAGAGGTAGTGGATTCCCTGGAAAACCTGGAAGGGAGACTGAGACACGAACTGATGCACGTGGTTGACCAGGTGGATGAGGCCTTTGGTTACGATGAGAAAAAGGTGCCCAAACCCGGTACGGCCCAACTCCGCCGATATAAATACCTATGGAACGTCTACATTGACAGCCGCCTCATCAAGGCAGGCAAACCTGCCTATGCTACTTGCGATTCCAGGGAGGACGAGATGGGGGAGTGCTGGCCTGAATTCTCTGAGGATACGAGAAAAGGACTGTTTGACTACCTATGGGACTTATCCGACACGGGTGGACTGACCCAGGAACAGATTATCCAACTAAGCAAGGATGTGTTTAAGTTCCGTAAAGACCTGAAGGCCCAGGCCCAGGCCAAAGGGGAGAGGTTGAAGGATTTTGAGACCCTGGAAGAGCTCAGGCACTTCGCCCAGTGTGGGGATGTACATGAGTAGAGAGAGGGCCAATTTGTCATGCTGAGCAAAGCGAAGCATCTAAAGTTTTTTGAGATTCTTCGCTATCGCTCAGAATGACAGAACCTATAACAAGGAAAAACGGACTTCGCCTATCCTTCTCTTATTGAGGTATGCTGGGTTATTAGGAATTTAGGCAGTTCTTCCATAGTGGGTCCTTCTGGGCCAATGCAGCAAATGTTTTTGGCAACTGACTCAGCATCTCCCTGGCCTCCTCACATCTCCTAAGCCCTGCCATCGCTCTTGAAATGCCATAATAACACAGTGGGTCTTTTGCAATCTCTAAGGCCCTCTCAAATTTTTGAAGGGCTTCTTTTAACTTTTCCTGACCTTCAGGCGTATCCTTCCCAATTTTCATGGCCATGTTTGAGAGGATAATGGCCCAGTTCTTGTAGGTATCATGAAAATCAGGATTAATCTTTACCGCCTCCTGGTACTTCTTGAGGGACTCCTCAAATAAGGGTCTAGCCTTGTTGAGGTCTTCCTCCATTCTGGCCATGTCTGCGAGGGCAAGGCCCCAGTTGTTGTAGGCCTCATGGTAATCTGCCTTTATCCTGGTGGCCTCCTGGTACTTTTGGAAGGACTCCTCAAAGCGGGGCTTGGCCTTTTTAAGGTCTGGTTCTCTTCTGGCAAGGTCTAATAGGGCAAGGCCCCAGTTGTTGTAGGCCTCATGGGAATCTGTCTTTATCCTGGTGGCCTCCTGGTACTTTTGGAAGGACTCCTCAAAGAGGGGCTTGGCCTTTTTAAGGTCTGATTCTCTTTGGGCAAGGTCTAATAGGGCAGTGCCCCAGTTGAAGTAGACCTCATGATTATCCGCCTTTATCCTGGTGGCCTCTTGGTACTTCTTGAAGGACTCCTCAAATAAGGGCCTGGCCTCATTGAGGCCTCCCTCCCTCCTGGCCAGGGCTGATAGGGCAAGTCCCCAGTTGTAGTAGGCCCCATGCTTATCGGCCTTTATCCTGGTGGCCTCTTGGTATTTCTTGAAGGACTCCTCAAATAAGGGCCTGGCCTCATTGAGGTCTCCCTCCCTCCTGGCCAGGGCTGATAGGGCAAGGCCCCAGTTGTTATAGGCCTCATGGAAATCTGCCTTTATCCTGGTGGCCTCCTGGTACTTTTGGAAGGACGCCCCAAAGAGGTGCCTGGCCTTTTCAAGGTCTGGTTCTCTTTGGGCAAGGTCTGATAGGGCACTGCCCCAGTTGTAGTAGGCCCCATGCATATCTGTCTTTATACTGGTGGCCTTCCGGTACTTTTGGAAGGACGCCTCAAAGAGGTGCCTGGCCTTTTCAAGGTCTGGTTCTCTTTGGGCAAGGTCTGATAAGGCACTGCCCCAGTTGCAGTAGGCCTCGTGTTCATCAGGTTTAATCCTTACTGCCTCCTCGTAGCTTACACAAGCCTCCTTAAGCTCGTTCATCTTCTGGTGTATAAGCCCTTGCAAAAACCAGTAGTCTGATTCACCGGGGTTCAACTTAATTGCTTCTTTTACTTCTTTAAGGGCATCATTGTAACCAACTTTCTCAAATAGGCTTACAGCCTTTAAGAAGTGGTGGTGTGCCTTTACTTTGTCCTCAACGGGGTTAGTCTCGTAATTACGGATGGCTTCCTCCAGCATCCTTTTTGTTTCCGCCATGACCCCAGGAAGTTCTAGATGTTCTGGGAGAGATTCTATTAACCTTTTTTGAGTGGAGAAAGGTTTGGAGATAAAGGGCGGTAAGCCCAGTTGGAGGCCTTTTACTAATTGATGGAAGAAGTTATCTGCATCTTGCCCCAGGAGTAATTGGGCCGTCCCTTTTGACTTGGCCAATGTATCTTTCACAAAGTTAGTCAAGTCCCCTTCTTCTTTTTCATGGGCAACCCAGTAAAGAAAATTAGGGAATCCTCCTTCTGCCTTTTGTAACAAGATATTCATTAAGGAAGCCTCACCGCCCCTGTACCCTATTACTATAACGCATGCATTTCGGCAAACGTCTTTTATTACGTCTCTGAAGTTTTCTGGGAGTCCTTCTACTTCTTCAGGGGTTGCACGCATCCTGTAGGTGGCAGCGTTTCCATGGATATGGACAATCTTTTTAAAAGGCGTTGGGGCTAAAATGTCATCAGCCGTGGCCTCATGATAGCATATAAGCGGGTTTATATCGTAAAGACGCAGGGCATCCTGGAGAAGAAAATCAAAATTTGTGGTCAGGACTGTATCAACGTACCCACTGCTTATTAGTTGGCCTAAGTATATATGTGCCCAGTTCAGGTGTGGTTCTCTATCCGGTTTGTCCTCATTCCTCTCAAGGCATTGCTGGATAAAAATTTGCCGATTCGCAGGCCGGAGGTGTTTCATAAGGGCACCGAAAAGTAAGGTTTGTCTTTCGCCTTCTTTGGCAGAGATTTCTCTTATCTCCCTTAGGTTATTTATGTAAGACTCAATATTAACGGAAGTCCCGCTTTTCTCTTTTTCTCTATCATAGATAAACTCTTTTAATCTGGGTATCATCTCGCTGGTCATGGCAATACCTGCACTCCGGGAGACCCCCGCACCAATTAGAAAGACAACCTTATATCCTTCACGTACTGCACTCTTTAAGGTTATAACTAAATCCTCAATCTCAAAACGCTCTATTTTATTCATTTTGTCTGGTCTTGGTTATTAGTAGCAAGTGACTAGCTCAATCCTTCACCACCACCTTAGCAAACCTCCTCCGTCCTACCTTTAGGATCATCCCCGTGGCAATCTCAATGTCGGCCTTAGGGTCTGTAATCTCTTTACCATCCAGATGGACGCCCCCCTGGGTGATGAGCCGGCGGGCATCGCTATTAGTGGTGGCGAAGCCTGCCAGTATCAGCAGTCTTACCATCCAGAGCTTGCCGTCTTTTAATTCGCTCCTGGGTATAGCAACCTCTTGAATCTGTTCGGGGAGTTCGTGGGCCTTGAATACCCTGTCAAACTCCTGGGCGGCTAGAGAGGCGGCCTCCTCGCCCCAGTAGCGGCGGACAATGGCCCTGGCCAGTTCTGCCTTGGCCTCCCTGGGGTGGACACCGTGGGCCAGGAGTTCGTCTATACGCCCATCATCTACGTCCGAGGCAAGGACAAAGTACTTCTTCATGAGGTCGTCCTTGATGGACATGGCCTTGCCAAAGATTTGGGCCGGCTCCTCCGTGATGCCGATATAGTTACCCAGGCTCTTGCTCATCTTTTTGTTGCCGTCAATACCTTCCAGTAGCGGTGTGGTGAGGGCCACCTGGGGTTCCTGTCCAAAGTCCCTCTGGAGGTCGCGGCCCACCAGGAGGCTGAAGAGTTGGTCAGTGCCTCCAAGCTCTACGTCGCTCCTGACCATGACGGAGTCGTAGCCCTGCATGAGGGGATAGAGGAACTCGTGGAGGCTAATAGGGGTCCTGGCGGCGTAACGCTGGGAGAAGTCGTCCCTCTCCAGCATCCTGGCCACCGTCATTTTAGAGGTGAGGCGAAGTATCTCCGAGAAGCCCATCTCCTCAAACCACTGACTGTTGTAGACAATCTCCGTGCGGGGGAGGTCCAGTATCTTGCCCACCTGTTGGAGATAGGTCTTGGCATTGGCCATAACCTCTTCCCTGGAGAGCATGGGGCGAGTCTTGTTCACCCCTGCCGGGTCGCCTACCAGGGCAGTGTAATCCCCGATAATGAGGACGGCCTGGTGGCCCAGCTCCTGGAACTTCCTGAGTTTTTGGAGTGGGATGGCGTTGCCTATGTGTATGTCAGGTGCAGTGGGGTCAAGGCCCAGTTTTACCCTGAGGGGTCTATCTTCACGGTAGGAACGCTGGAGTTTTTCAAGGAGTTCTTCCTCCCTGACTATGTCAATGGTGCCCCTCTTGAGGGTTTCCAGCTGAGATTTGGGGTCTTGAGGCGTCATCATAGAGGCCAGGGTGGCAGGGCCACTCCCAAAAGGGCGGCACTCCCATCCAGGGAGTTTCCTTCCCGTTTATTCAGGAAGAGGTAGGTCAGGGTAGTGATGTTGTGGAGCATGTGTACGAAAATGGGGGACAGTAACGTCCCTGTCTTTTCATAAAGGTAAGCCAGTACCAGGCCCAGGAGGAATATCTGGAGGAAGACATAGACGTTCAGGTGGACGAAGGCAAAGAGGAAGGCACTGAGGAAGATGGCCTTCCATACCCCCACGGCCTCTCGCAGGGCGGGCTGGAGGAACCCCCTAAAGAGGACCTCCTCCGTGAATGGTCCGAAGAGTGCCGCAAAGAAGAGCATGAAGGTGACGATTCCAGGAGAGGTTTCTTTCAAGAAACGGGTTATTACTTCCTGGTGTTGTGGGGTGCCGTTCAGTACCCTGGTGGTGTATTCCACCAACTGTCCTGCGCTCAGTATGAATGGGAAGGCCAGTAGGTAGAGCAAGATACCCCCGGGGAGGTGACGTCTCCAGCCTTTTAGACTCAACCCCAGGGCGGCAGCACCGCAGGTGAGGGTGGTGAGCACATTAGGACGGGTGGTGTCCATCTCAGGTAGACCTGGCCCATGGGCAGAAAGGGGCTTAGTACACCTGCGGGACACTATTTTGAATATGTACAGGCAGACCGTCGTATTGATGAGCAAGGTCAAGAGGAGGAGGATATTACTAGAGGGTGTAGTTGTCTTCTCTGGTAAGATTTTCCCCAGGAGGTGGAGTAGAAGGGGGCAGCCTACCCCAAGCATTATGATATAGAATAAGAAGACCTTGACTACGTCTGCAAGGTCCCACGGGCACGACTTTCCATTCATCAGATATTATCTCCTCGGGAGTTTATTTTATAGGATAGGTGTGAAAAATCAATTACATTACATTGATGCAAGGGGCAGATTACCCATTTTTATAGCAAAATACAATCTCGTAGCAAGCTAGTGTCGTGAACTAAAGGGCAGGTGGTACGTGGGGTTGTTGAGTTGGAGGGGTGGCACTGGTTTCTAGAAACTGGTACCCCCATGGGGATTTGAACCCCAGTCTCCAGGCTGAGAACCTGGCATCCTGGGCCACTAGACGATGGGGGCTAAGGCGGACTCCCGACGGTCTACTGGGGGGCCACAGCGGCCAGCCGCCTCTGCAGTTCTTCCACTTCTCTTTCGGCCTGCTGTTTGGCCTTGGTGAGGGTTACAAGCTCATTTGTGAGCTCTGATACCTTGGCCCTTAGGCCCTGGGTTTCACCAGCACCTCCAGCAGTAGCGATTGCCGGCACCACCTCGTGTCCTTCTGCATGAGGGGCGAAGGATGCACTACCCCCTCCTTTTTCCATGTTCTTTATCTTGGTGAGGGCGGCCCTGTAGTCCAGGTCTAGCTCTGCAATCTTTTTCTCCAATTGGACTTTTGCCCCTTCTAGTTCTTTAACCTTTTCATCCAGGACAGCTACCGTATGTAAGGCAATCGCCCTTGCCTCATCGGTCTGCTGTAATCCTCTATCAGAGACCGCTTTGGCAGCACCCAGGAGTTCGTGTTCGTGTTTGAGGTTTTCGTACTCGGACCGCAGGGACTCCGTCTCCCCCTTCACGTTGTTAATCTCTTCCTCTTTGCCCTTTAACTTTTTTTGTTCTTCCTGGAGCTTGAGCTGGACCTGGGGTACTTTCATAAGCTCTGCCTTGCCAGCCATAAGCCTCTCCTCTAACTCTGTTACCCTATGCCGCTGGGTACGATACTTACTTGTGGCAGTCAAGGCAAGCCCCACACAGAGCAGGGTAATTAACCCCGCCAATATCGTTATTATGGTAAGTCCCTTTGGGCCCACTAGCATAATTATTTTCTCCTTTCAGCTTCACAAATAGGCCCATGGACAAGATTCAATAGTAATGCCATAGGCGTAGGCGTTTCTCCAGTACCGCTCCTCTTTGTTGGGGGTGGCCTTGCCACCTCCCCTAAAAGCCTCACCCATGGGCCGTTATCTCTATTTATTCAACACTTCTAGCCTTATGGGGTTACCTCCTCCCCCAGAGGTTACAAGCAAAAATGCTATCATCTCTACAGGAAAATTGCAAGTGTAAATACTGACCTTCAGACCCCTCCCACCAGGGGAGAGGGTTTTAGTCGCCCCTTTAGCATAGTGAAAAGGTGGTGTCCGAACTCATGGCCGAAGCCCAGAACCGTGTGTTGATTTTTGAGGGGGTTTTTGCTAACATCCGCTAGTTTATGTCCCATCCGTCTTGACGCATCTATCTAAATATAGAGGAAACAATAGGACAACTCTAGAATGAGTAAGAAATTTACTGGACCAAAAGGTACAAGGGATTTCCTGCCTTACTACATGGAGACACGGGATAGGATTGTTGAGATGATTAAGGAGGTCTTCAAGATATATGGCTGTTATCCGTGGGACGGCCCAGCATTTGAGTACCTGGAGACCCTTACCAGGAAGAGTGGTGAAGAGGTGGCAAACGAGATATATGTATTTAAAGATAAGAGTGGGCGGGAGTTAGGACTAAGATTTGAACTCACTGCCTCCATAGCGAGGATGATAGCCAGTAACCCAAGTCTGAAGAAACCCATAAAGGGGTTTTCCATCGGGAAGGTATGGAGGTACGAGAACCCGCAACAAGGTAGATATAGGGAGTTCCTCCAGATGGACGCAGATATATTTGGGGCAAGTAACATGCTTTGTGAAGTTGAGCTCCTGGATATGGCTAAGAATATTTTGGGCAGAATCGGGTTTGATGATTACTATATCCAACTAAATAACAGGAAGATACTGGAGGCCCAGGTGAGATGTGCCGGGATACCTAAAGAGAAGGAATTAGACGTATTCAGGGCCCTGGATAAACTAAATAAGATAGGCCCGGAAGGCGTAAGACAGGAGTTTCTTAATAGGGGTATGTCAGAAAAGGCCTATGAAGATTGCATGAGGTACATAATAACAAGAGGGACGAATCAGCAAAAAATAGATGAGATGAAGGGTCTATTGGCAGGAGATGAGAAAGGGACAGAAGGACTCAATGAGCTATCTCAGATATTGGGATATGCCGAAGAGATATCGTTGGATAAAAAAATCAGAGTTGATTATACGCTAGTGAGGGGACTGGACTATTACACAGGCCCAATTTTTGAGATAAAGATTGGGAAGGGAGAGCAGGTTGGAAGTATCGCAGGGGGTGGTAGATACGACCAATTAATAGAACTGTTCGGGGGGACACCTACCCCTGCCGTTGGTATCTCGTTCGGGATGGAAAGGATTATTGATTTAGTAGAGAGTAATCCAGTCCTATCCGAGAGGTACAAGGGCACCCCGCCTCTACTCTTAGTTATATATCTACGCCCCGAATTATCAGGCCATGCATTCAGGATCACGGAGGCGGTCCGACAGGCGGGACTGTCTGCAGATATAGACCTGACAATGAGGTCATTTAAGAAACAGATACAGTACGCAAATGAAAAAGGTTACCCCTATGTCTTGTTTGTAGGTGAAGACGAGATACGCAACGACAGCTACGGGCTAAAAGACATGAAGACCGGGGAGCAAGAGGTCTTAAGGATAGAAAGATTGATTGAAAGACTTAAAGAGGTGGGGCATCCCGCCTGAGGCGGGTCTGTGGGCAGCCCCAGGGTTAATCCTGTGGGACGCAAGCCCTTTTATCACTACAATCAGGATTCCTTCACCTCTTTTTCGCCTGTATCAGTAGTGCCCTTCCCTAAAGACCTTTCAATACTTTTCCCTACCTTTCCCCCCTCCTTATGGCCTGCCTACCTCCTGTGCAACATAATATATATTATCAGACGTTGTGCCTGTGTTTTAAAATGCCTCTTTCCCGTTCCAAAATGTTCCCTCTTTTGTGCCCCTTTCCCCTGCATTGTCATTACTGAATACTTGTAATGTGCCCAACATCCCCTAAGTACTGATGTATTACGGATAAGTGTTGTCACTACATTTTGACCTTTATCTCGAAGGGCTCCCTTTTTTCATTATGATTATTAATGATTATTGTTATAATTACGAAGTTTTATCACAATTTATTTTTTTGCCGGGAGAGAAGATAAAAGATGATCCTAGTTCTCAAAAAAGGAGTAGCGGAAGACCAGATTGGCGAGGTACTGGAAATTGCCAAAAAGTTCAACCTCTCCGGACACGTCTCCAGGGGGGAAGAGTGCATCGTCATAGGCATTGTTGGGGCAAATATCCCCGCAGAACTTCAGGGTAGGTTTGAGGGCCTTCCTTTCGTTGAAAACGTTGTACGGATTTCCAAACCTTATAAATTGGCCAGCAGGGAGTTTAAGGGCGCAGATACCAGGATTGACCTTAAAGGCCTGTCAATTGGTGGAAAAGAACTGGTGGTTATGGCTGGACCGTGTTCTGTTGAGGATGAGAAACAACTCTACGAGACTGCTGTTGGGGTAAAGAAGGCTGGCGCCCAAGTGCTCAGGGGTGGGGCATTTAAGCCCAGGACATCCCCCTATTCCTTCCGGGGTCTAGGTAAGGAAGGGTTGGAACTGTTGAAGGATATTGGTCAAAAGACTGGCCTGAAGGTAATTACGGAGGTAATGAGCCTGGATGCCGTAGAACTCATTTACCGATATACAGATATTATACAGATTGGTGCTAGAAATATGCAGAATTATCCGCTTCTTGAAGAAATAGGTCGGCTTGACAAACCGTGCCTCCTCAAGCGAGGTATGGCAGCAACCGTTGAAGAATGGTTACTCTCCGCCGAGTACATCATGGGTAAGGGCAATCACCAGGTCATCCTCTGCGAGAGGGGTATTCGTACCTTTGAGACCTCTACGCGAAATACGCTGGATTTGAGTGCCGTACCGATGGTAAAACGCCTCAGTCATCTGCCTGTGGTTTGTGACCCAAGCCATGCCACGGGCAAGTGGTATCTGGTGGCTCCAATGGCCATGGCCTCAGTGGCCGCTGGTGCCGACGGACTCCTGATAGAAGTACATCCAGACCCGGACCACGCCATGTCCGACGGGCCCCAGTCTCTTACCCTTGAGAATTTTTCCATGCTGATGAAACAGCTAGTGCCACTGGCCGAACTAATGGGAAGGCAAATCAAGAGAGGGAAATAGACATCCCTCCCAGGGGTTCCCCCTCCCACCGGGTAGGGGCGATCCGCCGGGTCGCCCCTACAACCCATCTCCGAAGTTCAGTCTCAAAGTCTTGTTTAAATCTCTATATTTGTTAAAATACCCCGTCTCATACAATTTAGACCTCTGAAAAAGTTTGTGTGGGCTTTAGTTTCCCCCTCCCTTGA
>Ga0105164_10002008_pt1 | contig 12757 bp, 14 predicted proteins | sample VDWuncwatermetaG_FD_89674 | JGI IMG/M metagenome (GOLD analysis project Ga0105164, IMG submission 89674) | Wastewater microbial communities from Netherlands to study Microbial Dark Matter (Phase II) - VDW unchlorinated drinking water | ecosystem: Environmental > Aquatic > Freshwater > Drinking...
AAAAAACCAGAAAAGCAATCTTCAAATTAAATCAAAAATACAACTAACATGTGTGAGCTGGAGCACGATACACTGCTACGGCAGAGGAAACTCCTCCCTCCATACAGGAAATGTGATCCGGAGATGGATAACCAGAGATGGTTGGCAACGGAGCAGAAAATAATCCGACCTGGCGCACAATGATGGCAAAACCTGAGATTTCCAGAGAAGGAATGAAAAAGACGTCCCACATGGAGCAAAGCCAAACAGAACTCTAGGATCCTGTACCAAGTTCAGGTAGGCTGCAAAGCGTAATATCGTGAAAACAGAAGGAGGGTTACTCCCAGCACACACGTATATTTTTTTAAAACATGGTAAAATGTGTGATCAATTTATCATAAAATTATTTACAACAATCAAAAGCACACAATATAATTAATTTTTGTCAGCCTTTTTTGATAGTAACGCAAAGTGTATAGAAAAGAGATCAATCATATTTTTTGAGGTCATCTACAATCATATTTTGTTTATTGCCATTAGTATGCCATAAAGCAAGGCTTGTGGTCTTGGAGGGCATCCTGGAATGTAGACATTCACAGGAACAATATTGTCTATTCCCCCTGTAGTCGCATAATTGTTACCAAATATTCCACCACTGCATGCACATGCACCCACGGCAATAACGATTTTAGGGTTCGGAGTAGAGTCATATGCAATCTTTAATGCTCTTTCCATGTTTTTGGATGCAGGACCTGTTACCAATAATACGTCAGCATGGCGTGGTGATGCTACAAAAGTAATTCCATATCGCTCAATATCATAAACAGGATTATTCAACGCATTGATCTCGATTTCACACCCATTACAAGAACCTGCATCAATTTCTCTAATAGCCAAGGATCTTCCAAAAATTTTATCAATTTTATTTTTTAATTCTTTTCCTAATTCATCGTATGTCTTTCCAAATGGAGCAGATATGGAAAATGTTTCAATAAGATCATCTCTTCTTTTTTTTGCTAAATCAAATTTATTGGTAATTTTAATTAGTTCGGGAGATTTTACTTGACAGTTTCCACATAGAATACACTTTCCATTATCTAGATGAATTTTTAAATCATCATCATTTTGATACGTAATAGCATGTGTAGGACATGATTTTTCTAATATTTTTCCAGTTTCGTCATTTAAGATAAAATCTTTGTCAGGATCTAATATTGCATATCCTCTGTAATTTGCGGCAATAGTATCGTCCATTTTCAGTGGATCCTTTATTGCAACTGATTTGAATGACATGTCAATCAAATGATTTGTTTTGTCAGTATTTTTTTTCATAAATCGTTTCCCGAATAAGAAAAATCAAAACTTTTGTTAATTACTGGAAAGTCAGCAACAATGTTATTCAATACAGCGTGTTCAATAATAGGCCAATTTGAAAAAGAAGATGTTCTGATTTTATATCTAAAAATAGAATTATGTTCTCCAATCATGATCCAATGTAATGTCTCTCCTCTATGAGATTCAGCATAACCCAAACCAGATGAGTATGGAGTTAATTCATCATCCATGGAGACTGATAATCCATCATCTTTTAGAGTAGTAATAGAGTCTATGATGTCTTTTGATTGTCTCAAATCATCCACACGGCTCATAAATCGAGATAAAACATCACCAATTCGTTTTTGTAATTCCACCTGATGCTCCATTGTTTCTCTAGGTGTTTTTTGTTTCAAGTTTATTGATGGATAATAGCCATATGGATGAGTTTGTCTAGTATCTGTTTCAATACCAATACATCTAGAAGATATTCCTACCAGTCCAAAATCTCTTGCCATTTGTTTCTCAATTATGCCTGTATTTCGTAATCTATCCATTACAGATGAATTTGATTTTAAATGATCAAATATTTTTTCAAAAATTTGAAAAGCATCATCCAAAACAGAATGAATATCAATTAGCATTTTATCTGTCATGTTAGTTTTAACGCCACCGATTTGATTGATTCCAAACAATATTCTACTTCCAGATAATCTTTCGTTTAATTGCATGATTTGCTCTTTTAAAATATTCAATCTAGATGCACCATATGGAAATCCAACATCTGTGAGAATTCCACCGAGTGTTCCAAAGTGATTATAAATTCTTTCCAATTCTGCAAACAATAATCTAAGTTGTTCTGCTTTTTGTGGGATTGTCAATTGAGCAATTTTTTCAATTGCTTGACATAATGCAACAGAGTTTGCCACAGATTCATCACCTGAAATTCTTTCCGATAAAAACACAACATCGTTTATTGGCATGCTTTCTGCAAGTTTTTCTATTCCTTTGTGTGTATATCCCAAGCGAGTTTCCAAGTTGATTATAGTTTCCCCTAGAACACTGAATCTAAAATGACCTGGCTCAATTATTCCTGCATGTATTGGACCTACAGGAATTTCACATACTCCCTCTCCAGTGATTGGAGTAAATTCAAACTGTTTTAAGTTTCTCTTTACGTCATCGCTTAATTTAAAATCTTTTCGTAGTGGAAAAACATCGTTTGGAAAATCGTGTAAGATTAATGGGTTGATATTTGGATTTTCTTTAGCCATTAATCCAAACATATCATTAATCTCTCTTTCATATAGAATTGAAGAAGGAAACACATCATGGATGCTAGGAAAATAGTGATGACTTTCATCTATGGATGAGGTTACAAACAAGAAAAAATCATCAACATCAGAGCCAAAAACATGCCTAATTTTGAACTCGTGGTTTAATTTTCGTTCATCACAACAGATTATTGTCAACAGTCTAAGATCAAGATCCTTTTTCAAAAATTTACAAAGTTCATGTAATTTACTGATATTATTTAGAACTAAATGCAATTCATTATTGTTTTCAAGTTTTTTTATATTTGAATCAAATTTTTCCAATTTGGAATAATATTTTTTGATTATTTCTTTATGACTCATAAATTTTCACCTCTAAAATAGAATACATGTATAATGTTATCAAGAGTGAACTCCACCTACTAGTACAATTTTTGTAGCGTCTTCAATCAATGTTTGTAAAGGTTCTGGAACATAAATGCCCATTACGAAAATTATTGAAACCAGAATAACCATAGGCAGAATTGAAAATTTTCCAAGATCACCTTTTTTCATTTCTGATTTTGGATTTCCAAATACCATGTGTAGTAAATGCTTTCCAAAACTTGCAAATATTATTACTAGAAACAAAATCACAAGTGCACTTGCAAGAAAGTTTCCAGAACTGAATCCAGAACTCAACATTAAAAACTCACTCATGAAAATATTGAATGGTGGCATTCCAATTATTGCCAGTCCTCCTATCAAAAACATAAAACCAGTTACAGGCATTGTCTTAATTATTCCACTAGTATCAGCAATAGACTTTGTTTGATATTTCTGGGAAATTGATCCGCTTGAAAAAAACAAGAGTGTTTTTACGACAGCATGATTAATCACATGAAGTAATGCTCCATAAATTCCTAGAAAAACTCCAAAGCCTACAGATGCAGAAATTATTCCCATGTGTTCAACACTTGAAAAAGCCAGCATGCGTTTCACATCTTTCTGAAAATATATTGATGCTGCAGCAATGCCAAGTGATATTATTCCAAGAATGATCAACAAGGTATTTGAGAATTCAGGACCAATGGAATGACTAGAAATTATATGAAATCGTAAAAGTCCATAAAAAGCACAATTTAGCAAAACACCTGACAAAAGAGCACTGATTGGAGATGGAGCCTCACTATGGGCATCTGGAAGCCATGTGTGCATGGGCGCAAGGCCAGCTTTTGTCCCAAATCCTACAAGTATGAAAATAAAGGCAAATTTGACAAGGTTAGGATCAAAATATGGGGCATTTTCCACCATGTTTGTCCAGTCCATCCCGTGAATAGAATCAAAGGAATTATCATAGACAGAATTTGCATAGTAAAAGAAAATTATTCCAAAAAGTGCAAGAGACAAACCAACAGTAGCTATCAACAAATATTTCCATGATGCTTCAATTGAGCCTTGTTTTGTATAAAGCATAATCAACAAAACAGAAACAAGGGTAGTAGCTTCAATTGCAATCCACATTATACCAAGATTATTGGAAACAGGAACAAGCAACATGGTAAATAAGAACATGTTAAATCCCTGATAATATCTGACAAGTTTTTTTCCATCTACAATTAATTTATCATATTGTCTACCCATGTAATTTACAGAGTAAAGTGAGGTAAGAAACCCAACCAAAGAAATTGTGATTATCATAATTGCACTCAGAGAATCAAGATAAAATGTGCCATCAAAAATGGAGATTGTCTTTTTTTCTAAAATAAATGATAGCAAAAACAATCCTTGAATCAATATTAAGAGTGAAGAAATTATCGTAGTGGTTTCAATGATTCGTTTTCTTTTGAATAATGTAATTAGTAAACCACTGATTACTGGAGTTAAAAGAAGAGAGATCACCAATATAGATTCCATAGATGGAAATATGGTGGCAAACATTAGTCATCTCTCAAACTTTCTAGATTTTTAATATCAATACTATCAAAGGTCTGACTCATTCTGAATAGTAAAATGCTAGATATTATCACACCTATTAAAATATCTGCCATGAGTCCTATCTCAATAATTAATGAGAATCCATGGGTAACTACCACAGCAAATAAAAATAAACCATTTTCAATAGTTAGCAATCCTACTATTTGGCTAAGTGCTTTTCTTCTACTAATTATAATAAACAGACCAATAAAAAATAATGAAAACGATACGGGTAGAAACACGCTGATTGTCTCATCGGATGATATAGGTAATTGTAAAGCCATAAAATAAGACATTGCAACTAACAATGCTGAGACGATTACAGAAATTCTGAGGCTAACATATGGATTTATTTCTAATTTAATCGGGGAATCTAATTTTTTTGTTACGTAAAACAAAACTTTGGGAATGATTATTGCCTTGATTCCCAAGGTAAGGGCAGATACTATGTAGAGCTCCCAAATACCAGTTATTAATGCAATCAGGGCAACAATTCCTGAAAGGATTATTGTTTGGTATCTATATGCATGCAGCCAATCTGAAAATCCCCTTCTTACAACAATTCCAAAAGTAGCAATTAGTAAAATTACTGCAGATATGTGTAACAAATCAATTTGTGTTGGCAAGATCAAATCCATACCTACAAGAAAAAGAAAATCACTCCTATCATAGAACTAGATATTGCCATTGCAATTAGATCTGAAACTCGGAATAACCTCCACTTTGCTACACGTGTTTCAATAAAGGCAGTAAAACTTGCTAATGCTGATACTTTAACAATGAAAACAATTATGCCAAAACTAATTCCGACTAATGAAATTTGTTCTACAAAATTCCATGGAAAAAATATGTCTACAAATAATGTAAACAAAATCATTTGTTTTATTGCATGAGACCATTCCATTAATGCTAAACTTTTTCCAGAATATTCAAGCACCATAGCTTCATGAATCATTGTCAACTCTAGATGTGTGGAGGGATTATCAAATGGAAGTTTTCCAGTTTCTGCCATCATAATAATAAAAAATGCAATTAATGCAAATAGGATTCCAGGTACAACTAAGATAGATGTATCATTTGCAGATGAAACGATTGTGCTGATGTTTGTTCCACCATAGAATAACGCAATTACAAAAATTGTCATAAATAATGCAGGCTCTACAAGTACAGAAATCATCATTTCTCTGCTACTTCCCAATCCACCAAAAGAACTTGCTACATCTAGTCCTGCAAGCATCGTAAAGAATCGTCCAAGTGCAAATAAACCAACAACAAGCAAAATATCACCTACAACACCAAAAGGAGAATAGACAAGAAATACAGGAATAAAAAATGCAGCTGATGCAGTCGTAACAAAATTTATCCATGGCGTAGCTCGAAATATCCAAGAACTCTGATCAGAGACTACCTCATCTTTTCTTAGCAATTTCACAATATCGTAATATGGCTGAAAAATTCCAGAACCTATTCGTTTTTGTGATTTTGCCTTGATTTTTCTCATTATTCCCACGATTAAAGAAGACAAAACTATGATCAAAAGAGCCTGAAGTATGCCAAGACCATATTCTAACATGGAAAAATTACTCATGCGTACCAAATCCTACGAATAATAGAAGTGCAATTAGAGTAATCATAATGTATAAAATATACGCGTTAACTTTACCTGACTGTATTTTTCGTATTTTATCCAACACAAACAAACTACCAGAGATTACTTTTCCATACAATTTTTCATCAAAAATATTTCGAGTGGTAGAAATCACATGGATGGATTTTTTAAGATATAAATTTTCTTTTACGTAAAAATCAGCATCAATATCATTATGAGATTTATAAAAAATACCAAAAATTCTGCGTATTGGTTCTGCCAATGATGTCGCAGTGTATTGTGTTTTTTCAGATAAATTTCCAAATCCGCAATCCCATGTGCCATATTTTATTGTCTTTGTTTTACCACCTATAATTCGAACAAATGCAAAAATTCCAACAAGGACAGATATGAAAACAATTAGCACTCCAGGCATTAGAAGACTTGCAAAATTACCATCAACTGTATTTGTTATTGAAATTGTCTCAAACGGACTTGATGGAGTATATGGTAAATCAAAAGCAGAAACTATCAAATTTATTCCAATAAAAGGTAAAATGCCCAATAAAATACATGATGATGCTAGAATTGCTTTTCCTATTAGCATTAATCGTGGAACTTCTACTGCGTTTATTGCTTTTGAACTTCTGCTTTTTGACAAAAAAGTTATCCCAAATAATCTTACAAATGTTGCACCTGCAAGACCAATAGTGAGTGCAAATGCCAATATGGCAAATGCAAGAGTCACCTGTAAAATATTTGAGGGTATCTGAAAGACTGCAAGAAGGGATTGTAATGTTAACCATTCACCTATGAAACCGTTAAGTGGAGGCAATCCAATTATGGCAATAGAACCAATAAGAAACATCATAGCAGTCCAAGGCATTTTTTTAATCAAGCCTCCTAAATCTTCTATATTCTTTGTATGCGTGCTATAATGAATAGAACCTGCAGTCATAAACAATAATCCTTTGAAAATTGAATGATTCAAAGTATGAAACATGCTGGCAATAAAAGCTAAAACAGACAAAGAAAGTAGATGAAATGCAGCAAATACTACTGAGAGCCCCAATCCGATGAAAATTATTCCAACATTTTCAATACTAGAAAAAGCTAATGCACGTTTAATGTCATTTTCAACTAAGGCGTAAAGAATTCCAACCAGTGCCGAAATTGATCCAATAACGACTATTCCCACGCCTAACCATACATAATCAGGAGAACTGTCAATGGCGTTAAAATCAAAAAGATACCTAACTATGCCATAAATTGCGATTTTGAGCATTACTGCAGACATTAAGGCAGACACATTGCTTGGTGCTGATGGATGTGCTTTTGGCAACCAGGTGTGTAAAGGCACCATTCCTGCCTTTGTTCCAAATCCTACAAAAGCCAAAACAAATGCAATATCTTTTACATATTGTGGGATTATTGCAACATCTCTGAAAGAATCAAAGCTAAAACTTCCAGTTTGAGTATACATAAGGATAAAAGATGCAAAAATAAATCCTGTTCCTAAATGAGTCATTACAAGATAGGTTAGACCTGACTTGAGATTGTTCTTATTTTCATGCTCATAAATAACCAAAAAGAACGATGTAAGGGACATTAATTCCCAAAATACTAGGAAAAAAAATACGTTGTTACTAATTACTACCAAGATCATAGAAATGATAAAAACATTGAACAGCATTCCAAGTGCAGAATTATTTTTCTTGTCATCAAATTTTTTAGAATAAGAAAGCGAGTAAATCGAAACAGCAAATGAGATCAATCCAATTATTAAGAGAAAAAATGCGGCAACACCATCAATAAAAATTTCAAAATCAAATAGATGTTGTATATTAAAAAAAGTTAGATGTATGCCTTCAGAAGAAAAAACAGTAACGGATAAAATAATTGTCAAGAAAGATGCAAAAATAGATGGGATATAAGTAAAATATGCATGATATTTTTGTCCTCTAGTAAATAATCCCAGAGTTACACCTAAAGAAAAAAATGCAAAAATAATATACAATATGAATAGATTTTCTGACAACTCAATTTCCTTCTAGTAATTTAGAATTATCAGCGATACTTGTTTTATAATTTAAAAGATTCTTTAGACTTAATTTTTGAATTATTTGTATAATATATGATTGCATATTATTGAACAATTTTATAATTGCAATGAATTTAACATCTACACATATTTTTTCAATAGGCCAAATTGCCTTTAGATACATTTCAACATGTCCTACATCAGTGGTCCTTACAATGAGAATTTTATCTTTCATAATTGTTCATTTGTCATTAATTTTGATCTATGTTTATCTTCTTTCTTATTTCTTGAAATCTATTTCTAACTGTAACAACAGTAACGCTTGATGCTTCAGCAACCTGTGCTTGTGTGAATGATTCTTTTTTTATTAGACATGCATAATACAATACAGCTGCAGATATTCCCACAGGATCTCTACCTGCTAGAATTTGCATATCTTTTGCTTTTTGTAAGATTTCTAAAGCAAAGTATTTTGTTTTTTCAGATACGCCGAGGTTATTTGAAATCTTTGAAAGACAATGTACCTGATTTACTACTGGAATTTTCAAATCAAGTTGTTTTACAATTGCTCTATAACTCTGGGAAATTTTTTTTGGTTTGATGTCAGTAGCTTTAGATATATCTCGTAGTGTTCGAAGTATCTGTGTATTTCTACATGCAGCATACATTGAAGCGGCAACTACTGCATTAATTGATCGCCCCTGTGTAATTTTTTGTTCTACTGCCTTTCGATATATGTATGCAGCAAGTTCTTTTACATGATCAGAGACACAAATCTTATCTTGAATTCTTTGTAGTATATCAAACGCAGTTTTGTAATTAATGTCCATATTTCTGTGTAATTGACTTCTCTGATCTTGTATTCGTATTCGTCTTATTGTGGCACTTGTTAATGCAGATATTGGCTTACCTTTTGCATCTTTGTTAATCATCCCAATCATAGTTGACAAGCCAAAATCATGAACAGACATCAACATTGGAGTTCCTGTTCTTCTGTTATCTTTTCCATCATCAAAACTAATTAAATCAGGACTCAAGTCATTAATTTTTTCATCAATAACAAAACCACATAACTTGCAAAATATTTCCCCCAATCTCATGTCATGGATTATAGATTCTTTACCACATCTACCGCATCGTGATACGGCATTTGAGAAAGACAAGTTAGGAATATTTCTATACAATTAAAATCCCTCAAAGATATTTGTATCTGGATGATTATGATTGATCAATTTTTATATTTTCTCCTTTACTAGTTATGGAAAATTTCTATGACCAAGATTCCATTTTTCCAATCTAAATGATTCACAATCATCAACACATGTTAATTTTTTCTTTCTCATCTGTTCTAGATCATTTTGTTTCTTGTTTTGAATATCAATAAAACTAAAAATCTCGTTTTTTGGATAATACTGCTTGTGACCAACTTGTAAATGATCTCTAAAATTAATTGCAAGAATCTCCTTATCATTATTATTCATAATAAAATCACAGTCAAAGCCAAGATCTTTACAAATTACTCTGTACATGTGAATTGATGACAATATGTAGATATAATTTCTCAGTATACGTTGTGGTACAGTGTACCACAAAATTATGGATAGTACGCAGGATAATATCTAAAACAAGTATTCCATGCTGAGTACAAATTACAATTACTCAGATTGTTGTTTTTCAAGTAAATTAAAATGGCATATATCACCAAGACAAATTAACAATGATTCAGAAAAAAAGGGCCCCTACAGAACATGCAAGTTTTAGAATAAATACATCTACTCTGGATAATTTAAAAAAAATTTCCAAAGATCAGAAATTAAGCCTCAATACATACGTAAACCAAATTTTTGATTCTCATGTAAACTGGGATGTACATGCTTCAGAGATAGGCTGGATTGTTATGCTAAAATCTGCATTGATGGAATTGGTAAAGTACACAGATAAAGAAACAATAATCAAAATAGCAAAAGAGTCAGCTAAAAGTGGTGCAAAAGAAATTGCATTGTCCATGAGGGGAAAATATGGTGTTGATGAATGGATTTCTATTTTAAAAGATCGTGCTAAATCATCAGGATTTTCAATTAAAGAGTATAATGAAAATAATAATACAAAATTAGTATTGCACCATGAAATGGGTGAGCAATGGTCACTATTTTTTAGAACATATTATGAGACAGTGTTTTTTGAGTTGGGTTCTAAGATAAAAACTGAACATACTGAGAATACGATTCTAATAGAACTTGATGACATAGATAGATTAAAAAACAAATAACATTAGAGTGTAGAATCCTCCACTAACAGTTAGATTTAATCATGAAATATATTTTCAAACACTGTTTATCATGTTTCTCTAGTGTTTTTACAGCAATCACCCATAGGTATGTCATGATCATGAGGACATTTTCTTGGATGCTTTAACATTGTACAAAGAGCATCGGTAAATTGTTTTTTCATATGATGTTCAATTCCACATACCATCTCTTCATCAATTGCAACTTTTAATGCACTATCCATCAAAACTTCTAACAGTCTACTATTTCTCATCATGTTGGAACCAATTCTTTCTCCATCTTGAGTGAGAGTTACCCCGGCTTTGCTATAGTTTACAAGATTTTGCTCATTTAATTTTTTGAGCATTTGTACAACACTTGGCTGTCTAATATTGAGTATTTTTGCAATTGTGTTGATTTTTATATTTTCTCCTCTTTCTTTAATGTGCCAAATTGCCTTTAGATACATTTCAACATGCTCAGCTTCAGCAGTCCCAACAAAGAGTGATTCATCATTCATTATTAGTTATCATGTCCTGCGAATTATCAAGAATAGTCTTCAAATCAAAGACATTGGTCTTCTTTATTCTATTAACTATATTTTGAACCTTAATTCGTTTACTCTTTATAATTTCCGCTAGATCCTCTCTTTCGTCCTCAGTCATCTCTCTTCCTAAAACAACACGTATAGTACCAAAAGATAGACCTTGAAGATCCCCCATAAAATATCCATGCATAAAATCATATGGATTTTCCACATTACCAAATTGTGTAACAAATTTTTCCAATCCTTTTTTTGTTGATTTTATTTCACCATAGAGTTCAACTGATGTATCTAGACTTTCATCTATAATCCGTTTAAGTTCTATCTTCAAAGTCATACAGTCACCACTTACATTCGATAATTTAACAATTCTATAATGTAAAAAATCTTTAGTTCATGTACTCTACCCGCGTTAAAGTAGATTTGATGTTTGACATTTTTCTGATTTTCCATCGAATTATGTCTCTTATGTGCTCTAGATCTCCCTCTAGTTTGATTATTATTTTCTATGTACTGTCCAGTTTTACATATTCTATAACTGAATCCATTTTTTTAATTCATCTGCAACATCATTTGTTGCTTTATCATCACATTCAATCAAGACAAACGCAACACATGATTTATTATTCATCATTTACTTTGCAAGCAATATGTACATATAAAAATTTGATTTTCAAAATAAAAATTTGTAATGCCATTCATATTTTTATCTATTTGTGCTACAATGTCACACAAAATATGATTAGAATGTTACAATTAATATTTCTCAAAACTAAATTCACTATGATCAGTTTATTGATATAGTCTATTCATTTAATGAATACATGGCAACAGCTTTTGTTTTAATAAATTGTGAATTTAATTCAGAAAAGAATATCACGCAACAACTAAAAAGTATAGATAATGTTAAGGAAGTTTACGGTACTTTTGGAGCATATGATATTTTGGTCAAAATTGAGTCTGATCATGTTGAAAAAATCAGAGAAACCATCACCCAGAAGATCAGAAAAGTTGAAAAAATTAGCTCGACACTAACTCTTATGGTTATAGAAGACCAATAACCATTATGTTCTACATAATATTACTAACTGAAATTTTATCAGATACAAATCAGGTATAAAATCTGAAAACAAAAGTGCAAAATCAGAATAAGAAAAAAGATGACCTATAATGAAAGCATTCAACAAGTTTTAGAATATAGAATTACTGATTCGTTTATGGATCATCTTTAATCATATTCAAGAAATGGATTTCACTGTGTAACAGTAAATATGCATTCACTAGTTTTTTGAATCTTTGAATCATTCAGAATCTTTGAATCATTCAAAGACATCTTTTATTTTTCAGACATAATTTAGTTCTGAATGTGTCCTAAATTCAGGCATGAGTATTGAATAATTTTACATTCACTAGTTGTCAAGCCTGAATGTCTCATGATGAATAATTCCTCATTCAAAAAAATATTCACTTGCATTCAAGAGTACCGACATGATTCACGCATGCCATTCAAGAGTACCGTTATCCGGACTGGAAAAAAGCCTTAACATACATACTATCATACACATTTTGTATGCTTACACGCCTAAATTATTCAATAACAATCATTTTAAAATATTCTAATTTTTAATAATGTTAACTCATTGAGCTAACTTGTTCTTTACAAAGACTAGCATTGCATCTGCATGTTGCATCACATAAACAAGAACCATGCATTTCACAGTCACATTCAGAACCAATTTCTGCAGATGCTGCACAACCACATGCTGCTTCCTCCTTACTACTAGGAAGAGATGG
>Ga0105164_10002009_pt1 | contig 12754 bp, 10 predicted proteins | sample VDWuncwatermetaG_FD_89674 | JGI IMG/M metagenome (GOLD analysis project Ga0105164, IMG submission 89674) | Wastewater microbial communities from Netherlands to study Microbial Dark Matter (Phase II) - VDW unchlorinated drinking water | ecosystem: Environmental > Aquatic > Freshwater > Drinking...
ATGTAGGGGCGAATAATTATTCGCCCCTACATGAATTGGCGAATAGCATTAGATTGGAATACGTGCTCGCGGTAAAAGGCAAAGTTGAGGCAAGGCCTGTTGGCACGGAAAATAAAAAGATTACAACAGGCGAAATAGAAGTTGCCGTAAGCGAGCTGGAAATTACCAACACTTCAAAGCCTTTGCCGTTTGAGATAAGCGAGCATGTCACTGTCTCTGAAGATGTCAGGCTTGAAAACAGATTCATCGACTTGCGCAGGCCGGAAATTCAGAAAAAACTGATTTTGCGCCACAGGATTTGCAAGGTTGTACGCGATTACCTTGATAAGCACGGATTTATCGAGGTAGAGACGCCGATATTGACAAAGTCAACACCTGAAGGCGCGCGCGACTTTTTAGTGCCGAGCAGGTTAAGCCCGGGTGAATTTTACGCGCTTCCGCAGTCCCCGCAATTATTCAAGCAGATATTGATGATATCGGGATTCGATAAGTATTTTCAGATAGCGAAATGTTTCCGCGACGAAGACCTGCGCCGAGACAGGCAGCCGGAATTTACGCAAATAGATATAGAGCTGTCGTTTACCAGCGAGGATGAGATATTTTCGCTGATAGAAGGCATGTTTAAGCAGATTTTTAAAGAAGGCATCGGCCTTGAGCTTAAAGTCCCGTTTCCGCGGCTTACCTACAAAGACGCTATTGACAGGTTCGGCACAGATAAGCCGGACATGAGATTCGGCATGGAGTTGGTTGATTTTACAAAAGAATTTTCTAACACGGAATTTAAGATTTTTAAGCAGGCGCTTCTAGGCGGCGGCATAATAAAAGGCCTGAACGCAACAGGCTGCGCAGGCTATTCGAGGAAAGATATCGACGACCTGACAGCCATGGCAGCGGTTTACGGGGCAGGCGGCCTGGCTTATTTTAAGGTTACGAAAGACGGGCTTGAATCGCCTATAGCCAAATTTTTTAAAGATGACCTTCAGGCAATGATGAAGAAAAAGCTTAATGCCAAGGAAGGCGACCTTTTGCTTTTTGTAAGCGGCAAGAAAAAAATCGTAAACGAGTCCCTGGCGCAGGGCAGGAATCATTTAGGCAATGCCCTGGGCCTGATAAAAAAAGGCGAGTTCGTGTTTGAGTGGGTAACTGATTTTCCGTTATTCAAATGGAATGAGGAAGAAAAGCGGTGGGACAATGAACATCACCCTTTTACCGCGCCGAAAGAGCTAGACCTGGCGAAACTGGATACTGATCCGGGAAGCGTCGGGTCAAGGGCATACGACTTGGTGGTAAACGGCATCGAGATTTCAAGCGGCTCAATAAGGATACATGACCCGAAACTGCAGAAGAAGATTTTTGAGATTATTAAATTAAGCGACGCTGAAATCCAGGCGAGATTCGGGTTTTTTATAAGGGCGTTGTCTTACGGGGCGCCGCCTCACGGAGGCATAGCGCCAGGGCTTGACCGCCTGGTTGCGTTAATGACTGATTCTGACAGTATACGGGACGTGATAGCGTTTCCAAAAACACAGAAAGGCACCTGCCCCCTGACAGAAGCGCCGTCATCTGTGCCGGATAAACAATTAGAAGAGTTAGGGATAAAATTAAATGACAAAATCCCAAATCCAAAATCCAAATGAATCAATAAATTACAAATAATTAAATATTAAATGATTTGAATATGAATGATTGATTTGGATTTTGAAATTTGTAATTTGTCATTAACAAAGGAGGAGGTATGAAAAGATTTGTTTTAGTGGTAGCAGCGTTTTTGGTATTGGGTGTGGCTTTAAACGGATGCGTGTCTATTTCCAAGTATACACCGCCGAGAAGCGATGAAGATAAACCAATAATGAAAATGGGCGGCATGGGTAAAGAGACGCCGAAGGTGAAGGTTGAGGTCGAACTTCTGGAGAAACCCGACTTTTCAAAATTCAGCGCTCCAAAAACCAATAATTACAATCCAAACGGCAATAAAGGCGTGTTTGAAGGCGGGATGTTGATGTTGCGTAAGGATTTTAAGGCGCCGGCAACAAGTGAGCCGGTAAAAGAAGAGCCGAAGGTGTGGTGGTCAACGATGTCAGAAGATAAGGAAAAGAGTGAACCGGCGGTACAGGAAATGCAGGCGCCGAAAGAGACTAAACCTGCTGTCACCACATACAAAGTAAAGAAAGGCCAGACACTGGCTGATATAGCGAAAGAAGTTTACGGCGACGCGAAAAAGTGGCGGATAATTTACAAGGCCAATAAGGATAAATTAAAGAGCTACGATAAGATATACGCAGGGCAGGTCCTGGACATACCTCCTGACACAGCTGCTCCGAGCCATCACCACAAGCATCATAAGAAAGCGGCTCCGAAGCTAAAATAAATCATGAACAAAATAGACCTTAATATCGAGAAGCTTACCCTTAAAACCTTTCTAAGGGGTTTTTTGGTGGTGACGGTCTTTATCCTCATTCTGATAGGGATATTGATAAATGAAAAGCCGTTTAAGCTGCGCCTGCGCGAAGGCGATATAGCGTTAAAGCCGGTATACGCGCCGTATGATTTTGTCTATGCCGGCCCTCCCGACGATGCCAAGACCGAGAAAGAGCGGCAGAAGGTAAAAAAATCAATCAAGGAAATTTATTCCATCAATCCGCAGCCTTTGGCGGACGGGCTGTCTAAATTGGATAAATTTTTTCAGCCTCCTGTGATAGGCAAAGGCATATCGGTTTCAGGCGCTTCGCTGAAAACGTTTTATAGCGCCAAAGATCCGGCCCGCCTTGCGTCAGAGACAAAGGATTTGTTAAAAACTATTTATTCTCACGGGATTTTTGCCAATAAAGATAAGGCAAGGCTCCAGGAGGCAGGCGAAAAAGAAATAGTTATGCTGGATACGAAAGACAAGACAGAACGCACGTCGGACATTGAAAGCATGCCAAGTTATAATGAGGCGGTGCGTGATGTCTACAGCAACGCTAAAAAGAATTTGACGGACAAAAAGACGGCTGCGGCTGTTTCCGAATTACTGCAGAATTTAATCGCGCCTAATGTTGTGTTCGAAAACAGCCTTACCGAATCGCGGCGCCAGGATGTTGCCGCGGTTGTGCCTGTGCAATATCAGCAGGTGGAGGTAAAAAAGGGCGAACTCATAATCGTAAAAGGCCAAAGGGTCAGCAAGGAACATATTGCCCAGCTGTCGAGCCTGGAAGCGAATGAATCGCAAAAAGGCGGCGTCAAATTTTTAACCGGCGTAATGCTTTTGGTTTTTTTACTGCTGGTGATAGTCACTATTTACCTTATTTTATATGAACCGAAGATTTTCAATAATACGCCGCAGCTTGCGCTTATAGGTGTTTTATCGGTAGCGATAATTTATATAGCGCGCGCCATAATTATTTCTCCGCTGCCAAGTTTCCTGATCCCTCTGGCAAGCGTGTCGATGCTTCTGGCGATTTTACTGAACCCGCGGCTCGCTGTCTTTATAACTATTATATTGAGCGTCGCTATTTGCATAAACGTCGAGAATAGCCTTAACATGTTTGTCATGTTTTTACTGGGAGGCATGGTAGGGATTTTCTCGACAAGAAATATAAGCCGCAGGTGGCAGATTATCATGGCCGGTATTTTAGTCGGCATAGCGAATTTTGCCGGCATCATAACAATCAGCCTTTTTAACGGTTTAGGTTTTGACACATTTATCACAGACGCGACGTGGGGCTTTATAAACGGCATAGTGTGTATATTTATCGTAATGGGCATCCTGCCTTTATTGGAAGATATCTTTAAGATGACTACCAATATCACCCTGCTTGAGTTGTCTGACATGAATCACCCGCTGTTAAAGCAAATGATGCTCAAGGCGCCGGGCACGTATCATCACAGCCTTATGGTCGGTAACCTCGCAGAGGCAGCTGCCGCGGCGGTAGGCGCGAATCCGCTTCTGGCAAGGGTAGGCGCGTATTATCATGACGTGGGCAAGCTGGAAAAGGCGGAATATTTCACGGAGAATCAGGTAAACGCGAAGTCGCTGCACGATAAGCTTACGCCCAGTATGAGCCGTTTGATAATAACAAATCACGTCAAAGACGGCGCTGAATTAGGCAAGAAATACAAATTAAGAAGAGAGATAATCGATTTTATAGAGCAGCATCACGGCACAGCGCTTGTTTATTATTTTTTTCAGAAGGCGCTTGAACGCGTCGAGGATGAAAGTATATTAAAGGAAGAGGGCTTCAGGTATTCAGGGCCTAAGCCAAAGACAAAGGAAACGGCCATAGTGCTTCTTGCCGATTCCGCGGAAGCGGCCTCAAGGACCCTGGCAAACCCCACTGCCTCAAGGATAGAAGAAATGGTGCACAGGGTCATAAATAATAAATTCATAGACGGCCAGCTTGACGACTGTGAGCTGACACTTACAGACCTTAACAGGATAGCGCAGGCTTTCGTAATGGTTTTAATAGGGGTTTTGCATACACGCGTAGAGTATCCTAATGGCAACGAAAATCAGCATAATTAATTCGCAGAAAAAAATAAAATTAAACATAGAGATGTTAAGAAAGATAGCGGCTGCAGCGCTTTCATATCTTAAGGAAGACGCTGGTTTTCTTTCCGTTTACATTATAGATGACTCCGAGATGCGCCGCCTCAACCATCAATACAGGCGCACGGATTCGCCTACGGATGTTCTTGCCTTCAGTATGAGAGAGGGCCGGCAGTTGAGAGGCGAAGAGGGTATCTTGGGCGATGTGGTTATTTCCGCCCAGGCCGCAGCCTGCCAGGCGCGCCGGCTCAAGAGAAAAGTAAGCGACGAAATGAACCTGTATCTTGTGCACGGCATACTGCATCTGGTGGGTTTCGATGACAGCCGGCCTAAAGACAGGAAAAAAATGGAAAAACTGCAGGATTGTATCCTGGCGCTATTGAGGGGCTGATGAAGCAAAGGAGCGTAGCAGAGAGTTTTAATTCCGCGATAGAAGGGTTTTTGTACGTCATAAAAACCCAGAAGAATATGCGGGTGCATTTTCTATTCGCGGTTTTAATACTCCTCGTAGCCATATACCTGCATATAGCAGCCGAGCAGATCATGATTCTCTGCTGCGTTATAAGTTTTGTGCTTGTGCTGGAGATGATAAATACCGCGATGGAATATACCATCGATATGCTTACCGAAACGTTTCATCCTCTGGCGCGCATAATAAAGGATGTGTGCGCAGGCGCCGTGTTGTTAGCGGCAGTCAATGCGTTTGTCGTAGGCTACCTGATTTTTCAGAGCAGGCTTAGCCTTGATACAGAGACGGGTTTGTTAAAGATTTTGCAGTCGCCGTGGCATTTGACTTTTATAGCCATAATACTGGTTATGGCTATCGTTGTTCTTGTAAAACTTAAGTTTCATAAGGGCACTCCGCTTCGAGGCGGCATGCCGAGCGGACACGCGGCGTTTGTTTTTTCCGCGTGGACCATAATCACGTACATTTCCCAGAACAGCCTTGTTGTATTGTTAAGCCTGATAATGGCTGTTTTGGTCGCGCGCTCCCGTATTAAGGCGAATATCCACAGCTTGTGGGAAATAGCGGCAGGTTCTGTCCTGGGTTTTCTTGTGACAACATTGATTTTTCAATTAATTCGGTAATCATATGGCCATACGCACTACAGAGGCAGTAGTTTTAAAGACCCAGGCATTCCGCGACACAAGCCTAATAGCGACTCTATACACAAAGGATTTCGGCAAGGTGCAGGGCCTGGCAAAAGGGATAAAAGACCGCTGCGCCAGGAAAGACACTAAATTTTTTTGTTTCCTTGAACCGTTAACGCTCAACAAGATAGTGTATTACGAAAAAAGCCATTCAGGCCTGCATTTACTGACGCAGTCAGATCTTTTAAATCAGTTTCAGCCGGTCAGGGAGGATTTACAAAAAATGGCCGCGGCCAGTTTTATGCTGGAACTCGTAAATAAAGGCACGCAGATCGAGGATGTTAACAGGGCAATCTTTGAATTATTAAACAGTTCTTTAAACGTTCTTTGCGAGGAAAAAAATAATTTAAGCAGGGCTGTATTGTTTTTCGAAACCGAATTCTTAAGGCTGTCCGGCTTTATGCCGAAGCCCGAAGAGTTGAAGAGCTCAATGACGGATTTTATAAGGTACCACATAGACGCTGAATTTAAAACGCTGGAATTTATGGAGAAGATAAAAAATGGTTGATTTATCGAAGATAGTGGCATTATGCAAGCGCCGCGGGTTCATTTTTCCCAGTTCTGATGTTTACGGCGGGCTCTCAAGCGTTTTTGATTACGGGCCGATGGGCGCGGAATTGAAACGCAACATCAAAAATGCTTGGTGGAAAACTAATATACACGGACGTAACGATATATTCGGATTCGATTCCGCGATACTGATGCATCCGACTGTCTGGAAATCGTCAGGCCATGTGGACGGGTTTACCGATCCCATGATAGACTGCAAGGCATGCAAGAAGCGTATAAGACAGGACCATCTTAAAAACCTTAAAGGCACAACAGGCGAATGCCCTGAATGCGGTGCAAAGATCGACTTTAAAGATACGCCGCCCAGGATGTTTAATTTGATGCTTAAGACTTTTCTCGGGCCGGTAGAGGATCAGGCCGCCATATGTTATCTTAGGCCTGAAACAGCGCAGGGCATGTTTGTTAATTTTATAAATGTGCTTGATTCTATGCACCCGAAACTTCCGTTCGGCATAGCGCAGATAGGAAAATCATTCAGGAACGAAGTTACCGTCGGTAATTTTACTTTCAGGATGCGCGAATTTGAGCAGATGGAAATAGAATATTTCGTCAATCCCGCGGAAGACGAGAAGATTTATGAAAAGTGGATAGAGGAAAGATTTAACTGGTATCTGGGCTTGGGGATAAATAAGGTAAACCTGCGGAAACGTAAACACGAAAAAGACGAACTCGCGCATTACGCGAAGGCATGCACTGATATAGAGTATAAATTCGGTTTTTCAACAGGTTCAGGTACAGGGGAGGGTTGGGCTGAACTTGAGGGCGTTGCCAACAGGCAGGATTTTGATTTAAGGGAACATACGAAATTCAGCGGTAAGGACTTTACCTATTTTGATGAGCAAACAAAGACGAAGATTGTCCCTTATATAATAGAGCCGTCAGGCGGGGTTGACAGAAGCGTTTTGGCATTCCTGTGCGATGCGTACAAAGAAGAGCAGGTCAAGGAAAAACAGCGCGTAGTTTTAGGCCTGCATAAATCTTTGGCCCCCATAAAAGCTGCGATACTGCCTTTATTGAAAAACAGGCCGGAGATCGTCGAGACAGCAACGCGTTTAGCAGCAGATTTAAAAAAGCATTTTTACGTTGTGTATGACGATACTGCAGCCATAGGCAAACTTTACAGGCGGCAAGATGAAGTAGGCACGCCTTACTGTATTACAATTGACGTACAGTCGTTAGAGGATAAGCAGGTGACAATCAGAGAAAGAGATAGCATGCAGCAGGAGAGGATTGGGATAGAAAAGGTAAGAGAATACCTGCAAGAGAAATTAAATGACAAATGACAAAATCCCAAATCCAAATGAATCAATAAATAACAAATAATTAAATATTAAATGATTTGAATTTAGATGATTGATTTGGATTTTGTAATTTGGATTTTGGATTTAACCAGAAAGGGAGGGTTTTAAGGCAATGGGCAACAAAAAGTATGTTTATTCATTCGGTGGCGGCAAGGCAGACGGCAATGAGTCGATGAAAAATCTCTTAGGCGGCAAAGGCGCCAACCTCGCAGAAATGGCAGGCAATAAGAACTTAAAACTGCCTGTTCCCCCGGGTTTTACCATTACAACAGAGGTCTGTACGTATTATTATGAAAATAAGCGCACTTATCCTAAATCTTTATCCAGAGAGGTCAGCATCGCCCTTGCAAAAGTCGAGAAACTGATGGATAAAAAATTCGGTGACCCGTCAAACCCGCTTTTGGTTTCCGTGCGTTCAGGCGCGAGAAAATCAATGCCCGGAATGATGGAGACTGTTTTAAATGTAGGCCTTACAGAGAAAACTATCCCAGGCCTTATAAAGGCTACCGGTAATGAACGCTTCGTTTATGACGCGTACCGCCGCCTTATCATGATGTATTCAGACGTTGTCATGGAAAAGGCAGCAGGCATCGAACCAAAAGAAGATATGGGTATCAGGCGCCAGCTTGATAACATCATGCATGAGCTTAAGGTAAAAAAAGGCGCCAAAAGCGATACTGACTTAAACGCCGAAGACCTTAAAAAATTATGCAAGGTATTTAAGGAGAAAGTAAAAGAGGTCCTGAAAAAAGAATTTCCTGACGACCCGATGGAGCAGATCTGGGGCGGCATAGGCGCTGTATTTGCTTCATGGAACGGCAAGCGCGCGATAAGCTACCGCAGGATAGAGAACATCCCGGACGAGTGGGGAACCGCTGTGACAGTGCAGACAATGGTGTTCGGCAATCTTGGCAACGACTGTGCGACCGGCGTCGCATTTACGCGTAACCCGGGTAACGGCGAGCCGAATTTCTACGGTGAGTATTTAGTGAACGCGCAGGGTGAGGACGTTGTGGCAGGCATAAGGACGCCGGCTCCTATAAATAAAAATTCCAAAAGCGAACACAATAAAGAATTAAAGACCTTAGAAGAGGTAATGCCTAAAGTTTACAAAGAACTTTTCCTGATACAGGAGCGCCTTGAAAAGCATTACCGCGATATGCAGGACATAGAGTTTACCATTGAAAGAGGCAGGCTTTTTATGCTGCAATGCCGCGTCGGAAAACGTAACGGCCCTGCAGCAGTGCGCATGGCAATGGATATGTACAAAGATAAGTTTATAACTAAAGAAGAGGCTGTGATGCGCGTAACGCCTAGCCAGCTCGACGAGCTTTTGCATCCTATAATAGACCCAAAGCTTGAATTAGCAAAAAGGCCTTTGGCAAAGGGTTTGCCGGCAGGCCCTGGAGGCGCGTCAGGTACGATAGTTTTTACAGCTAATGACGCTGTAGCCGCGAAAAAGGCCGGAAATAAAGTAATACTTGTACGCGAAGAAACAAATCCTGAAGACGTTGAAGGCATGCGCGCCGCGGAAGCGATTCTTACTGCGCGCGGAGGTATGACAAGCCACGCGGCATTGGTTGCGCGCGGCTGGGGTAAATGCTGTATAGTCGGCTGCAGCGCCATGGATATTGATCTGGAAAAGAAAGAGTTGTCTGTCGGAGGCAAGACGCTTAAAGAAGGCGACTGGATTACGTTAAACGGCACAAAAGGCAATATCTATGAAGGCCAGCTGGCAATGATGGATGCGACAAAAGAAAACACCTTGCTTTGCGAATTTTTAAAGGTCTGCGATTTGATCCGCAGGCTGAAGATACGCACCAATGCAGAGACACCTACCGATGCCCGGAAGGCGCGCGAATTCGGCGCAGAGGGTATTGGTTTATTCAGGACAGAGCACATGTTTTACGGCAAAGGTTCAGAGCAGCCGTTATTTTATCTGCGTAAGATGATTATCTCAAAGACAGAGGCTGAAAGGCGCGCTGCCCTGGACGAGCTTTTTGTTTATGTGAAGAAAGATATAAAGAGTACGCTTGAAGTCATGGAAGGCCTGCCTGTAACAATAAGGCTGCTTGACCCGCCTCTTCATGAATTTGTCCCGAAACAGAAAGAGCAGCTTGAGCATCTGGCAAAGAGTTTAAATATAGATATGAATGAATTACAGTCGCGAGCAGATGCCTTGCATGAAAGTAACCCGATGATGGGCCACCGGGGCGTCAGGCTTGGCGTAACTTATCCGGAGGTTACGGAGATGCAGGTGCGCGCGATATTGGAGGCAGCAGCCGAATTATTAAAGGAAGGCAAGAAGGTCGAACCCGAGATAATGATCCCTGTTGTGTGCGCTGTTAAAGAATTAACAAACCAATATGAGATTGTCGCGAGGGTTTATAAGGAAGTCCTCGCGAAATATAAAATGAGAGAAATAAAGCACCTGATAGGCACAATGATTGAAATTCCGCGCGCAAGCCTTATTGCAGGCAAGCTAGCGGAGACCGCGCAGTTTTTCTCGTACGGAACGAATGACTTAACCCAGATGGGCTTTGGATTTTCAAGGGATGACATGGGCGGTTTTTTGCCGGATTACCTGAATAAAGGCATATTAACAGACGATCCGTTCCAGACTATAGACCAGGAAGGCATCGGCGAATTGATAAAAATAGGCATCGAGCGCGGAAGAAAAACACGCAAAGACCTTAAGGTGGGCATATGCGGCGAGCATGGCGGCGAACCGAAATCGGTTGAATTCTGCCATAAGGCAGGGATGAATTATGTCAGCTGTTCGCCGTTTCGCGTGCCTATAGCGCGCCTTGCGGCCGCGCAGGCAGTGGTGAAAGAAAAAGTAAAAAGTAAAAAGTAAAAAGTAAAAAGGCAAAAGTAAGGATGAGCGATTCAATTAAAAGTTATTTTAAGGATATAAAAAAGATCCCGCTTCTGTCAGCAGAAGAGGAAATCGATCTGGCTAACCGCATTAAAACGGGCGACAATAAGGCGAAGGAAAAGATGATAAAATCAAACCTGCGCCTTGTTATAAATTTCGCGAAGCGTTACAGGAACTTTGACATACCTCTTATGGATTTGATAGAAGAAGGCAACATGGGCCTTATGAAGGCCGTGACAAAATTCAATCCTAAAAAGGGTTACAGATTCAGCACATACGCAAGCTGGTGGATACGCCAGTACATCAACAGGGCCCTTGCGAATCAGGGTAAGATTATACGCCTGCCTGTTTATATGGTCGAGAATATTCTCAAGTATAAAAAGGTAAGCGAAGACCTGACGTATAAGCTGGGCAGAAAACCTATGCAGTCAGAGATCGCGAAAAAGATGAAGGTGCCTGTCATAAAATTAAATCAGATAGATACAATCGTGACAAAAATTACTTCTCTGGAGGCGCCTATAGGCGAGAATCAGACAGGCCAGGTAGGCGACCTGATTGAAGATGAAACAGCCCAGGCAGCGGATCATCAGCTGGCGGAATTCATGGCCAAAGAAAAGATCGAAGAACTTTTGTCGAAAATGAAGCCGAGAGAGCGCCAGATAATCGAATTAAGGTATGGGCTCATCGACGACAGAAAATACACGCTTGAAGAAGCGGCAAAAAAATACGGTTTGACCAGGGAACGCGTAAGGCAGATAGAAGAGGCAACCCTCAAAAAATTAAAAAAAATAATTATAAAAGAGGAAAAGACCAACGATGAAAAATCAAAAGTTTGATTTTTTAAAAAAATATATACGCGACATACCTGATTTTCCGAAAAAGGGCATCGTATTCAAGGATATAACAACACTTTTAAAGGAAAGCAAGCCGTTTAAAAAAGTGATCGATATACTATATAAGAGGTATAAGGATAAAAAAATCGACAAGGTTGTTGCCATTGAATCGCGCGGTTTTATCTTCGGCGGCGCTTTGGCAACCAAGCTCGGAGCGGGGTTTGTGCCTGTGCGCAAAAAGGGGAAGCTGCCTGCGGCGACGCGTTCTGTGACATATGACCTGGAGTATGGTACGGATACTTTGGAAATACACCGCGATGCGATAGAGAAAGGCGAGAAGGTTTTATTGATAGATGATCTGCTTGCGACAGGCGGGACAGCCTCCGGCGTATGCCGTTTAGTTGAAGATATGGGCGGCGAGATAGTCGAGCTAGCCTTTTTGATAGAGCTGGACTTTCTTCACGGCCGCGATAAGCTCAAAGGCCGCAAGATATTCAGCATTATAAGGTATTAAGTGCTTAAAATCCAAATGACAAATTTCAAAATCCAAATGAATCTTCCAAATCCCAATAATTTAATTATTTGAATTTAAATGATTCATTTGTTATTTGGATTTGGGATTTTGTCATTTTAAAGGGCGCCTGTAGCTCAGACGGATAGAGCGACTCCCTCCTAAGGAGTAGGTCCCGCGTTCGACTCGCGGCAGGCGCACCAACTTCACCGAAGGTGAAGTTGATCCTGTGTCACCAGCTATTGCGGGCAGTGACACAGGACCTTTCTTAAATAATTAAGGAGAGCCACATGATCGACCTTCACACGCACACTTTATTAAGCGATGGCGAACTTTTGCCGAGCGAACTGGTAAGACGCTACAAGGTCCTTGGTTATAAGGCAGTCGCAATCACAGATCATATCGATGAATCCAATGCCGAACTTATAATTCCTAAGATTGTTGCAGTTTCCAAAAAATTAAGCAAGGACAGCGGCATTAAAGTAATTCCTGGCGCAGAGCTTACGCATGTGCCGGCCAAAGATATAAAAGCTTTAGTTAAAAAAGTCCGCTCCTTGGGTGCCAGAATAGTTTTGGCTCATGGCGAGACCATTGCAGAACCCGTTGCGCCCGGCACCAACAGGCGCGCTATTCAGTGCGGCATCAATATTTTGACGCACCCGGGATTGATAACTTTAAAGGACGCCAGGCTTGCAGCCAAAAGCGGAGTTTATCTTGAGATAACAACAAGGCGGGGCCATGCGTTCACAAACGGCCATGTAGCGAAAATCGCAAAACTCGCGAAAGCAAAGCTTGTTTTAAGTTCCGATTCCCACAGCCCGGATGATATATTGAAACCGGCATTTGCCGAAAAAATCGCAATGGGCGCAGGCCTGACAAAAGCGGATGTTTCAGCGATGCACAAAAACGCGCAGGATATTGTTAATAAAATTTCTTGACACAACAAAACAAAAGTATATAATATAATTATACAGGAGAGAAGAA
>Ga0105164_10002010_pt1 | contig 12736 bp, 12 predicted proteins | sample VDWuncwatermetaG_FD_89674 | JGI IMG/M metagenome (GOLD analysis project Ga0105164, IMG submission 89674) | Wastewater microbial communities from Netherlands to study Microbial Dark Matter (Phase II) - VDW unchlorinated drinking water | ecosystem: Environmental > Aquatic > Freshwater > Drinking...
CTTCATGCCAAATCGGGCGGCGATGTTGGCGGCCGCGTAAGACACGGCGCACGCGAGGGCTACGATTTGAGGAGGTAGACTCATGGGCTTTTGCCTGCCGGCTTAGCGGTATTCTTTCCATCATGAATGGAACCCTATTTCGAATCAAGCTGCCGGATCTGATACCATCAGAGGATGTGAGCTTGACGCCTCTAGCGAGAAGAAGTAGAATTGGTCATAATTTAGACCAACAATCATGGGGGGCATGCTGTGAAAGTTCTGCCACTATCAGAGGTCAAGACTAAACTCAGCGAGCTCGTTGACGTTGTAGAGCGCAGGGACGAGGTGATTACCATCACTCGTAACGGGAAACCCATTGCCATCATCGTCAGTAAAGATGAGTACGATGGTTGGCGGGAGACGGCTGCGATCATGAGGGATTCTGAGTTTATGAAAGAGATCCGCGGTGGAATACAAGCGCTCCGGCGCACCAAGAAGCGCTACACTATCGACGAACTATTTGCTGACTAGCCTCCCAATATGCCGGTTCCCACCCTTAAGGTCCCGTCTCAGGTTCGGGATCTCGTCCGGCAATTGCACCCAAATTTGAAGCGTAAGGTGCGGGCCGCTCTGGCCGATATCCTCGAAGATCCAGCCTGCGGCAAGCCACTTGAAAGAAAGCTTAAAGGGTACTGGAGTTTACCGATAGGGCGTCACCGCATTATTTACCGTCCCGATGAGAAAGGTCCTGAAATCATTGCGATAGGTCCACGCCGCACTATCTATGAAGAGGCAGCGCGTGAACTCTTGCGCAGCAGAGGAAGGTGAGCTAGCCCAGGCTTTGATATCTAAACAATCTGTCCCGGGTATTATAGAAGGGCAGTTCTCCGAGTGCTGGAGATGCGGCGCGCGCCAATGGTTAGGAAAAAGATGAAGACAAAGCTAAAAGAGAGAGCTGAAATAAAGGGGTTCCATGCCCACATCTATTATGACCCGGAGACTCGTGACGCGGCTCAACGCGTGCGCGAAGGGTTGGCCAAGTTCGATGTCCGGCTTGGAAGCTGGCACGACGAGCCCGTGGGCCCCCATCCGAAATCGATGTATCAGGCGGTTTTCTCGCCGGAGCGGTTCGGCGAGGTCGTCCCGTGGTTGATGCTCCATCGCGATGGTTTGGATGTTCTCGTCCATCCTGAGACGGATGACGCCGTGGCCGACCACCTGGAGCGCTGCTTATGGCTGGGGACGAGGCTCGCGCTCAACGTTGAGCCGCTGCGGCGCTCTCGTGCCCGCTGACTGAACTGAATCTGAATCCGACGGAATTTTCTCTGATTTGACGGTCAGCCGGCGGTGCGATAGCTTTTTTCCGTCTTAACCTCTATTCTTGAAAGGCCATGTCTGCGGAAACAATCCATAACGCGGGTCCGGACGCGCAGCATCACCGCTCCGGCTTCATCGCCATCGTCGGCCGCCCCAACGTCGGGAAATCGACCCTTCTCAATCAATTTCTGGGGCAGAAGATCGCCATCGTCACTCCCAAACCCCAGACCACGCGCAATCGCATCACCGGAATCAGAACGACGCCGAACGGCCAGATCATCTTTCTCGATACGCCGGGGATCCATCGAGCGCATTCCCTGATGAACCGGCGGATGGTCGAAATCGCGTTGAAGACCTTGAAAGAGGTGGAGGGGGTCCTCTGGCTTGTGGATGGCCGCGAGGGGATACGCGCGGAAGACGAAGATGTCGCCCGCACCCTGAAGGAGTCCGCGGTGACGACGCTTATCCTGCTTAATAAAATGGATCTCATCTCCAAGGGCAGGCTCCTTCCTTTAATGGAGCGCTGTTCCGTGCTGTTGCCTGGGAGAGAGATTATCCCGATCAGCGCCCTCAAGGGGGAGAATGTCCCTCTGGTTCTGGAGCTGATCGAGAAGTTTCTTCCCGAAGGACCGCGTTATTATCCCGAGGGGGAGGTGACCGATCAGACGGAGCGCTTCGTCGCCTCGGAGATTATACGGGAAAAGATTTTTCTTCTGACCCGGGAGGAAATTCCGTATGGAACGGCGGTGACCATCGATGAATTCGTCGAGAAGGAGGAAAAGAGTCTGATCGTCGTCAAGGCCACCATCCACGTGGAGCGCGAATCGCACCGGCCGATCCTGATCGGCAAGAAAGGTTCCATGCTCAAAGAGATCGGCATACAGGCCAGAGAGGAACTGGAGTCGCTGCTTGGCTGCAAGCTTTTCCTGGAGCTCTTTGTGAAGGTTCAGAAGGGGTGGACCCAGGATCCCCATACGCTGACGGAGCTGGGATTGTGACATGGCCAGAATGCTCCCGTTAAAATCCCGGCATTCCCGCCGTCTGCCCGTGCTGGCCCTGGTCGGCCGGCCTAACGTGGGGAAATCGACCCTCTTCAATCGCCTGACGGGGCAAAGAAAGGCCATTGTGGATAATCTGCCTGGGGTGACCCGGGATCGAAATTACGTGGAGGCGGAATGGTACGGCAGACGGTTTCTCCTGATCGACACCGGCGGTTTTGAGACCGCCCCCGAGACGAATCTCAAAAAGCATATTCAGGAGCAGAGCCGTCTTGCCATAGAAGAGGCGGATGTTGTTCTCTATCTCTTCGATGGGAAGAGCGGCCTGAATCCGCTGGATCGGGACGCCGTCGGGCTCCTGCGGCGGGTGAAGAAGCCGGTTTTTTTCGCCGTCAACAAGATCGACACGCAGTCCAAGGAGAATCGTCTCTACGAATTCTACGCCCTGGGTGTCAACGAGATCTTTCCCGTTTCGGCGGAGCATGGACTCGGGCTCACGGAGTTGATGGATCAGATCGCGAACGCCTTTCCGGCCGGGCCGGATGAGGAGGGCGGCGAAGATGAAGAAGAAAAAGCGCGGCCCATGCGTCTCGCTGTTGTGGGCCGGCCCAATGTCGGGAAGTCCACTTTGGTGAATCGTCTTCTGGGTTACGAACGTTCCGTGGTCGATTCCCTCCCCGGCACAACGCGGGATGCCGTGGACAGTCCTTTCGTTTGGCGGGGCGGGCAGTTCACATTGGTGGATACCGCGGGTATCCGCCGCAAGGCCAGGATCGTGGATCGGATTGAGCGTTTCAGCGTCATCCGCTCCCTCGGCTCCGTGGAGCGGGGAGATCTGATCATCCATTTGCTGGACGGCCTGGAAGGAGTGACCGATCAGGATGCGCAGATCCTGGCTTATGCCTTTCAGCGCGGGAAGGGCCTGGTCCTAGCCGTGAACAAGTGGGATCTCCTGGCCCAAGAGCGCAGGAACGCCAAAAGCTATGGCGAGGAAGTTTACCACAAGCTCTCTTTTGTCGACTTTGCTCCGCTCGTTTTTGTCTCAGCGCTCGATGGTCACGGCATCCAGAGGATGATGGAGGCCGTGTGGCGCGTCGGCCAGTCCTGGCAGGCCCGCATCCAGACCTCACCGCTGAATCAGGCCCTGCACGAGCTGTTCAAAAGGCACTCTCCGCCTCAGTATCGGGGCCGTCCGGTCAAGTTCTTTTATGCGACGCAGACCGCGTCGCGCCCCCCGACGTTCACTCTTTTCGTTAACACCCCGAAGGGAATTGCCCCCGACTACCAGCGTTACCTCGTCCATCCTTTGCGTCAGGCTCTGGGGTTGGAAGGTTCGCCGATCCGGATCGTCCTGCGGGCCCGGAGAGATAAAGAGATAAAGGGCTCAAGGGTTAAAAGGAGAAAAGGATGAAGGAGAGGCAAAAACTGGAATTATTCATCGTTGCGTCGGAGAAGGGGATCAAAGAAGTAGGACTTGGAAAGAAAAGAAGAAATCATGGCGGCCCCCCTCAGCAAAAAAGCGCTGGGCCCCTGGCGCGCCGCCGGGGGCATGCTGCCGGCAGGGAACTGAGCAGCTACTTTTCCGGGAGGCTGCGCTCGTTTTCCGCCCGTTGCGATCTTGGCGGTCTGCCTCCTTTTACCCGGGCGGTCTTAAAGATTACGGCGCGAATCCCTTATGGAGAGGTAAGAAGCTATCGCTGGGTGGCGGAGCGGTTGGGAAAGCCAAAGGCCATGAGGGCGGTGGGTAATGCCCTGGCGAGAAATCCGATCCCGATTATTATTCCCTGTCATCGTGTGGTGCGAAGCGACGGCACCCTTGGCGGTTATGCCCTGGGTCTCAATTGGAAAAGAAGGTTATTGGTTCTGGAAAAATCCCATCGCAAGGCTTAATGGGACCTCCTTGCTCGGCTCCCCCTGGACTTTGCTTTCCTCCCCCGGCTCTGGAGTTTGGGTCGATTTTAGAATATTATTACAACCTACCCTCTGAAATCAGACCCCAGAGTTGAATGCCTCTGGTTGACAAGCGATAAGCAGTTATGGTTGAGCCACAGATCATCTCGGAAAAGGGATATTCTTTGTCTTCGGTGGACGAGAAGGAATACGTTTCCTGGCTTGCGCTGGCGCGGGTCAGAGGGTTAGGGTGCGTGGGCTTCAAAAAATTGGCCGACCATTTCGGCGATCCCAGGCGGGCTTTTTCCGCGTCGGAAAGCGAACTGGCGCAAGTTGAGAGCCTCGATAAGGAATCGATCGAAGGGCTCATGACCTTCTCGGAGTGGGAGGAGGCGAAGAGAGAGATGGAGCGCGTCTATGCGGCTGGCGCGAAGATCATCCCATTCAATGCCTCTAATTACCCCGCGCGTTTACGGACGATCGCCGACCCGCCTCCCTTTCTCTATGCGAAGGGGGAAATACGGGAAGAGGACGCGAGAGCCGTGGCGGTAGTGGGGTCGCGAAGCGCCAGCGACTATGGGACAAGGGTCACGCGCGGTCTCTGTCACGGTTTGGCCTCTTTGGGTTTTACGGTGGTCAGCGGCATGGCTCGAGGGATAGATGGAGAGGCCCATGAGGCGGCCTTAGCGGCCGGCGGAAGGACGCTGGCCGTCTTGGGTTCCGGGGCGGATGTTGTTTACCCGCCGGAACACGAAGAACTCTATCAAGGCATTTGCCGGCATGGGGCGATCCTTTCCGAATTGCCGATGGGCACGCCCCCTTTCTCGTATAATTTTCCCGCGCGCAATCGCCTTATCAGCGGTCTTTCGCTTGGAGTTGTGGTGGTGGAGGCGACCGAGAAAAGCGGCTCTTTGATTACCGCGGGCCTGGCCTTGGAGCAGGGCAGGGAAGTCTTTGCGGTGCCCGGCGAAGCCGGGGCGAGCCGAAGCCGGGGCACCCATCGTTTGATCCGGCAGGGGGCCAAACTGGTCGAGACGGTGGAGGACATCATCGAGGAGATCGCCCCTCAGCTTCTGGCGCGGGCCGATGTCGCGCGTCCGGCAGCGCCGAGGGCGCTCCCCCCGGATATGGGCGCGGACGCAAGAAAAATTTTTGCGATGATTATGGAACAGCCGTTGCAGATCGATGAAGTGATTCAGGCCAGCGGGCTGTCGCCGGCGAAGGTATCGGAGGTCCTTTTGGATCTGGAAATCAGAGGATTTTTGAGGCAGCTTCCGGGAAAAAGATTTAAAGCAGGAGGGTGAAATTCAAATCTCGAATTTCAGATCCCAATCTGAAATTTGAAATCTGAAATTAAAGCTATGGCAGCAAAAAATTTAGTCATCGTTGAATCTCCGGCCAAGGCAAAAACGCTCGAGAAATACCTGGGACGTGATTTTCAGGTTAAGGCCTCCGTGGGCCACATCGTCGATCTACCCAAGAGCAAATTGGGCGTGAATATCCAGAAAGGCTTCGCCCCGGACTTTCATGTGATCCCGGGTAAGAAGAAGGTTGTAGAGGAGCTCCAGCGCGCCGCCAAGGGAAAGGAAAATATTTACCTCGCCTCGGATCCGGATCGCGAGGGCGAGGCGATCGCCTGGCATATCGCGGGCCAGATCGGCAAGGATCACAAGAAATTCCACCGCGTGCTGATTAATGAGATCACCCGCAAGGCGGTGCAGGAGGCGATTGCCCACCCCCAGGAGCTGGATCGAAACAAATTCGACGCCCAGATCGCCCGGCGGGTCCTGGATCGGCTGGTGGGTTATCAAATCAGCCCGATCCTGTGGAAGAAGGTGCGCCGGGGACTGAGCGCCGGAAGGGTGCAGTCGGTGGCCGTAAGATTGGTATGCGAGCGGGAAAAAGAGATCCGCGCCTTTGTCGCGCAAGAATACTGGTCCCTCACGGCCCTATTGGAGGGCCGGGTCGCTCCTTCCTTTGAAGCGCGTCTGGTTCAGTGGCAGGGAGAAAAGATCGACAATAAGAAATTCCGGATAGAGAACGAAGGCTCGATCCGGGAGATCACGGGATCCTTAGAAGGGTTGCCTTGGGCCATCGGTCAAGTAGAGAAGAAAGAGCGGCGCCGCTTTCCCACGCCACCTTTCGTTACCAGCAAGCTGCAGCAGGAGGCGGCAAGGAAGCTGGGTTTTCAACCTAAGCGGACGATGCAGATCGCCCAGCATCTCTACGAGGGGATGGAGTTAGGTCCGGACGGCTCGGTCGGGCTGATCACCTACATGCGCACCGATTCGACGCGCATCTCGGCAGATGCCGTTCAGGAGGTCCGCCAGTACATCCAGCAGCAATATGGAAAAAATTATCTCCCGGACAAGCCGACGACCTACCGTTCAAAGAAAAGGGCGCAGGATGCCCATGAGGCGATCCGGCCGACTTCGACGGAATACCCGCCGGAGCGGGTGCGGCGCTATCTGCGACGCGACGCCTTCGCGCTCTACTCGCTCATTTGGGATCGGTTCGTCGCGAGCCAGATGACGTATGCCCTCTATGATCAGACCGCTTTCGACATTCAAGTCGGAGAGGCGCTGTTCCGGGCCACGGGCCAGCAGCTCAAGTTCGACGGCTTCATGAAACTTTACATCGAGGGCAGAGACGAAGAGGACGAGGAAAAAGAAGCCATGCTCCCGGATCTGCAGGCGGGCGAAGCCTTGAAACTCCTTTCCCTCGATCCGCGCCAGCATTTCACCCAGCCGCCGCCGCGCTTTACGCAAGCTACGCTGATCAAAGAGCTTGACGAAAATGGCATCGGCCGGCCCTCCACCTATGCGTCTATTATTTCCAACGTCCTGGACCGGGAGTATGTGGCCATGGACGAGAGAAGATGCCTGGCGCCTACGGAGCTCGGTTTTCTGGTTACGGATCTTTTGGTGGATTCTTTTCCCGACATTCTCAACGTGGAGTTTACGGCCGGCATGGAGGGCATCCTGGATAAGGTCGAGGAGGGGAAAGAAGACTGGACCAAGGCTATGAAGCGTTTTTACGCTTCGTTCTCGCGCGATTTGAAGAAGGCGGAGACGGAGATGAGGGATGTGAAGCGCGAGGAGGTGCCGACGGATATCCCGTGCGAGAAGTGCGGCGCGATGATGGTGGTGAAGTGGGGCAGGAACGGGCAATTTCTCGCCTGCCCGAGCTATCCGGAATGCAAGAACACCAAGAATTTTACCCGCGGCGCCAACGGCGAGGTGCAGATCGCCGAGGAGGCGGAGATCCATGAGATCTGCAAGGAGTGCGGCCGACCCATGCAGCTTCGGTGGGGGAAATACGGCCGCTTTATCGGCTGCAGCGGATATCCGGAATGTAAAAATATTCGCCCGTTGGAAAAACCGGTGGATCTAGGAGTCCGCTGTCCCCAGTGCAAGGAAGGCAATCTCCAAGAGAGAAAATCCCGGCGCGGCAAGCTCTTCTATGGTTGCGACCGTTATCCCGACTGCCACTTTGCCAGCTGGGACCGCCCGGTGGCGGAGGCATGCCCGGAATGCGGCGAGCCCATTCTCGTTGAGAAGGTAACGAAACGGGAAGGTCGGATCCGGCGCTGTCATAAAAAGGAATGCGGCTATAAAGTCCAGGTCGTCCAGTAAGACATCGAGCATCGTTCACCGGAAAGCCTCCGCGAAACGATTTGCCTCCATCGATATCGGCACCAACACGATCCTTCTCCTCGTAGCAGAACTGGAAGGAAAAGGGACTTTCCGCGTCCTCGATGATCGCGCGGAGATTACCCGGCTCGGTGAAGGCGTGGATCGTACCCGTCGCATCGGGCCGGAGGGAGAAGCGCGCAGCGTTCAGGTGCTGAGGTCCTATCTTGAGAGGTGCGCGCAGCTCGGCGTAGACGAAATAGTGGCCGCGGGGACCAGCGCCTTGAGGGATGCCCGCAACACGAGGGACTTTAAGGCGCGCCTCAAACAGGAACTGGACCTGGATCTCCGGGTGCTGTCAGGCGAAGAGGAGGCGGCATATTCCTATCTGGCGGTGCGCAGAGGGCTCGCCCTCGAAGGAAAAGAGCTGTTAGTGGTCGATGTCGGCGGCGGGAGCACAGAGTTGAGCTGGGGCAGAGGCGGCGCTTTACACCGCTTGATCAGCCTGGGTTTGGGCTCTGTGAGGCTCACGGAGCGTTTTCTCCATTCGGATCCGGTCCGGGAGGAGGAATGCGCTGAAGTTACGAGGACCATCGATCGCGAGCTGGAGCCGCTCAGCGCCGATTGGGGGAAGGAAGGCAAATTCGACGCCATGGTGGGTATTGCGGGAACCTTTACGACCCTGGCTGCGATCGAGAAGGGACTGAGGCAATATTCCCACAGCGAGGTGCACGGATCTCATCTCAGCCGTGCCGAGGTGCAGCGACAGATTCGGCTCTTCAGAGGAAAAACGATAGCCGAGCGGAAAGAGATTCCGGGACTGGAGCCGAAAAGGGCCGACGTGATTTTGGCAGGAGCCCTACTGATCGACCGGATTATGGCCCTTTTCCACATCGACCCAGTCACGGTAAGCGATCAAGGGATTCGCTACGGTCTTCTCCATGAAAGAATAGCGCTCGGCCGTCAGTGATCAGCAGTCAACAAAGCAAGGCGGCTGAATGCTGATGGCTCTTTGCGCAGTTTTTTCCTGTTGACATTTTCTTTCAAATTCATAAATATGACCACCTGCTTGCTGTTGGGAGATGTAAGCTGACTTTCTAAGAAACGCGGACAAAAAAGATCAATTTAAAAAAGGGAGGGAGGTGAAGGACCATGACCAAAAGTGATCTCATCGACGTGGTGGCCAAAGGAACAAAACTCAGCAAAAGAGCGGCTGGGGATGCTGTGGATGCAGCTTTCGATGCGCTTGCGCGAGCGATCAAAAAAGACAAACGGTTTCAGGTGCCGGGGTTCGGTACCTTTACGGTACGCTCACGCAAGGCGAGAAAAGGGAGAAACCCTCAAACAGGAGCTGAGATTTCGATTAAGGCGAGTAGGACTGTGGGATTCAAGCCCGCCCCCGGCTTGAAAAAGGGACTATAGGCCTGGAGGAGATCTTTTTGGGGCCACCACGTCTACGTGGTGGCCTTTTTTTATCTTCCATGGAGTCTTGTCTGAGGGGTTGGTTCTTGATAGGAAATCTAGAGAGAAATAGAATAATACCGCGGGTCGAAAAGGAGCAGGGATTTTAAGTCCGAGGATCGTTCATGTCATTGAAGAGCAAAAAAATTTGGCTTGATGGAGAGATGGTTCCTTGGGAAGAGGCCAAGGTCCATGTCCTGACCCATGCCCTCCACTATGGCACGGGATACTTTGAAGGCATCCGCTGCTACGCGCTGGAAGACGGCCGCTCTGCGGTCTTTCGTCTGGATGAGCATATCCGGAGGTTCTTCGATTCGGGTCAGATCCTGGGTTTTCCCCTTCCCTATGCGGCGGAGAAAATCAAGCAGGCGATCCTGGATACCGTCAAGGCCAACGATCTCAAGGAGTGTTATATCCGGCCGCTGGCGTTTTTAGGTTTGGGAGACATGGGTCTCTATGCGCCCGATAACCCTATTCACGTGATGATCGCCGCCTGGTCTTGGGGCGCCTACCTCGGAGAGGAGGGAATCAAGAACGGCATCCGGGCCAAGGTCTCCTCCTATACGCGCCATCACGTCAATGTGATGATGACGAAAAGCAAGGTTTCGGGAAATTACATTAACTCCGTTTTGGCTAAGAACGAGGTTAAAAAGGCGGGATACGATGAGGCGATCATGCTGGATACCGAGGGTTATGTGGCGGAGGCCAGCGGGGAGAATATTTTTATTGTGAGAGACCGGCGAGTGAAAACCACCCCCTTTACCTCCATCTTGCCGGGCATCACGCGAGAGTCGGTGCTGACGATCGCGCGGGACAAAGGTTACGCGGTTCAGGAGGAGCGTTTTACCCGGGACGAGCTCTATACGGCGGATGAGGCCTTCTTTACCGGCACGGCCGCCGAGGTAACGCCGATCCGTGAGGTGGATAACCGGAAAATCGGCGGCGGTCGCCCGGGTCCCGTCACTCAGGAGTTGCAGCAAACTTTTTTTAGCATCATCAAAGGCAAAGATAAGAAGTACGCAGGCTGGCTCACCACCCTCTAGCCCCTCTCATCGGAACCGTCGTGACGCCGGCTAAACTCGACCGACTCTCCTGGCTGCTCTACGACTTCGCCAATAATTCCTTCTCCGTGATGATCGTTACCTTCGTTTACCCTGTCTATTTCAAGAACGTTGTCTGTGCGGGATTGGGGAATCTCGGAGATCTGCTGTGGGGCATCAACGGCTCGTTATCCCTTGTCGTTGTCGCCTTCCTGTCGCCGGTCCTGGGCGCCGTGGCTGACCTTTCGGGCAGAAAAAAAAGCCTTCTGGTAACTTCAGGCCTTCTCTGTATCGTTTTAACGTCCCAGCTTGCCTGGGTGGGCTCGGGTATGGTCTTTTGGGGCATGGCGATATTTATCGCCGCGAACATCGTCTATCAGACCGGACAAGTTTTCTATAATGCCTTTTTGCCTGACCTGGCTTCGCCGCAAGAGGTGGGGCGTCTGAGCGGCTACGGGTGGGCGTCGGCCTATCTGGGGGGCATAGCCGTGATGCTGCTCTCGATTCCCCTGCTGCAGGACGGAGAGCTGGAAAGGGCCCGCTCTGTTTTTGTCCTCACCGCGCTTTTTTACCTTTTTTTCTCTTTGCCGGCTTTTTTCTTCCTGCCCTCGGTCCAGGCGAAAAAGAGCGGGCATCATCGGGGTGCCTTTCTTTCAGCCGGGCTTAAGCAGGTAAAAAGTACTTTGGCCCACCTGGATCAATACCGTCAGCCTGCCCGTTTTTTGCTTGCCTATTTTGTCTATATGGAGGGAGTTTCAACGATTGTCTATTACACCAGTATCTATGCCCAGGATACACTCGGTTTCACCATGGCCGAATTGGTTTATCTCTATCTGGTGTTGCAAACCATAGGGGTTGGCGGGGCAATTGGTTTTGGTCTGTTGAGCGACAAGATCGGTCCGCGCCGCACACTGATCCTTATCCTGGTACTTTGGAGCATGGTTGGGCCAGGCGCCGCTTTTACTCACAGCAAAACGATCTTCTGGTTTGTGGCGGGGGCGGGCGCCCTCTGCCTGGCTTCAGTGCAGGCCGTTAGCCGCTCCATGATCACGCTCATGATCGAGCGCGAACAGCAGGCGGAGATCTTCGGTTTCTACGGGATCAGCGGCAAGCTATCGTCAGCCTTCGGACCTCTTCTTTTCGGCCTGATCTCGCTTCTAACCGGGAGTCAGAGAGTGGCGATGTTTTCAGTCGGACTGCTTTTCCTTGCAGGGCTCGTTTTGTTGTTTCGGGTGGAGGAGCCGGGGCAAAAAGAGGGACTGGTTTATGGCAGTTAGAGAACCGACGCTCAGGGTGACGATGCTCCCTCGAGATACAAATGCCCGGGGAACCATTTTTGGGGGAGTGATCTTGAGCCACATAGACTTGGCCGGAGCGGTTGCCGCCCGGCAACATGCCCCAAGGGATTTTGTTACCAAAGCCATGCACGAGGTTGAGTTTATCGCGCCGGTCTATGTCGGTGACGTGGTGAGTTTTTATGCCGATGTGGTGCGCGTGGGGAAGACTTCTCTTACGGTCCGGGTCGAGGTTGAGGCCGAACGTTTCAGCGAACCGGGGCGGCGTGCCAGCGTGACCGAAGCGGAGGTTGTTTATGTGGCGATAGATGAAAACGGAAAGGCAATGCCGGTCAAGTAAGGCCCCGCTTTTGCTCATATTTTTCTTGCTGTCAGGGATCCTCTTCAGGCCATCCTAAATACTTTCCCCTTTGACTTTATAGCGATTTGTTTATATAAGAAATACTTCAATCTAAAGTATTTCAAAGGGACCGAAAAAATTCTTACTCTATTGAGATTTACAACCCGGCCGGGGGCTTCTCGACATCTCTTTTCTGTCCGGTTTTTGCCTTTCTTCGTCTTCGCTTTTATTTCCCTCCTACTTTTGTCTCAGCGGTATGGCCTGGCTGATCCGATGGCGAATTCGGCTGATACCTCTCAGCTTGACGGGGGAAGGGTCGGCTGCCCGCGTTGCAAAAACGACGGCTCGGAGATCTCGCAACTGCTGCAAAAAGCAGATGCCCTTTATGCCGGCTTCAAACAGAAAGAAGCCCTAAACGAGCTCCTCCGGGTCCTGCAGCTTGATCCTCAAAACCACGAAGCCCTTTCCAAGCTGTCCCGCGTCTATATCGATTTCGGTGACATCATTCCTGAGACGGGATCTGATTGGCAGGAGAAAAAGCTTAAGCAGTATTCCATAGCCGAGGAGTACGCGCGCAAGGCGGTCAAGGCCGATCCTAACGGAACATGGGGCCACTTTCAAGTCGCCGCCTCCCTGGGAAAGATCGCTATGCAATCCTCTATTTCCAAACAGGTTGATCTTGCCAAAGAGATTCGCACTGAGGTGGAAAAGGCCATCGCCCTCGACCCCCAAAACGGTTACGCCTACCATGTCTACGGAGTTTGGCACAGAAAGATGGCGGAGA
>Ga0105164_10002012_pt1 | contig 12723 bp, 12 predicted proteins | sample VDWuncwatermetaG_FD_89674 | JGI IMG/M metagenome (GOLD analysis project Ga0105164, IMG submission 89674) | Wastewater microbial communities from Netherlands to study Microbial Dark Matter (Phase II) - VDW unchlorinated drinking water | ecosystem: Environmental > Aquatic > Freshwater > Drinking...
ATTCAAGAGCCAGTTCACGCGGTAATGTCTTCCTTCGCTTCCCTCAGGCAAATCCGCCGACGCATCCGGAGCGTCGAGAACACTAAAAAAATCACCCGCGCCATGGAAATGGTGGCGGCCGCGAAACTCCGCCGTTTTCAGGATTTTCTGGAATCCTCCCGGCCCTACACAGAAAAGCTGGCCCAACTCGTCGGTGAACTTCTGGGAGAGGCCCCGGCCGATTATCAACACTCTTTTCTGACAGAAAGGGAAAGGAAGGAAAAGAAAACGGCCCTCGTCCTCTTCACTTCGGACACAGGCCTCTGCGGCACTTACAATAGCGAGCTCGAGGGCATGGCCCAGGGCTGGCTCAAAGGGCATCCAGAACGAAAGGTCTCGGTCGTCTTTGTCGGGAAACACGGGTCTCATTCGTTTCACCGCCGGCGCTACGAAACGCTCGGCTCCTTCTTTGATCTTCGCGTCAGCCGGGTGGATGAAATTCTCGGACGACTCGAAAAAACCCTTCAAGCTGCTTTCCTTGAGGGGCGTGTGGACGAAATCCAGGTGGCCTACACTCAAATGGAAAGCCTCGCTCGGTTTCAGCCGACCGTGGAAAAACTTCTGCCCCTCACTCCCACCCTTTCTTCCGGAAAAAAAGGGGGGGTAGAATCTTTGATTGAACCGGACGCTACGACCGTCCTCAACCGGTTGCTCCCGGTTTTTTTCGGCGCTCGCCTCCGTTTCATTTTTTATCACGCGCTCCTCACCGAACAGATCGCCCGGATGAACGCGATGCGCCAGGCCACGAAGAATGCGAAGGACATGATCGACGAACTGACGCTGCTGCGCAATAAAGCACGTCAGGCTTCGATCACCAAAGAAATCATCGAAATCGTCAGCGGTTCACGTGCATTGAAATTGAAATAATAGGAGAAAGGAAATGGGAACCGGAAAGATTGTTCAAGTGATTGGCCCGACGGTGGACGTCCAGTTTGCCCCGGAGGAATTACCCCCGATTTACAATGCCCTGGTGGTGGAGCGGTCGGGGCCAAATTCAAACCTCACGCTTGAAGTCGCCCAGCACGTCGGCGACAACATGGTCCGCACGGTGGCGCTCGCCTCGACGGACGGACTGGTGCGCGGGATGAAGGTCGTCGACACCGGAAAACCCATCAACGTGCCCGTGGGCGATCAAACCCTCGGACGCATCTTCAATCTCCTCGGCGAACCCCTCGATGAAAAGGGCTCGATGGCGCACCCCGACAAGAAATGGCCCATCCACCGCACCCCGCCGGGATTCCAAGACGTCCTTCCCGTCAACACGATCCTCGAAACCGGAATCAAGGTCATTGACCTTCTCGCTCCTTATCCCAAGGGCGGCAAGGTCGGACTCTTCGGCGGTGCAGGTGTGGGAAAGACCGTCATCGTGATGGAACTCATTCACAACATCGCGACCGAGCACGGGGGTGTTTCGGTCTTCGCGGGGGTCGGTGAAAGGACGCGTGAAGGAAATGATCTTTGGCTCGAGCTGAACGAATCGGGCGTCGTGAAAAAGACAGCTCTCGTCTTCGGCCAGATGAATGAGCCGCCCGGCGCCCGGCTCCGCGTGGGGCTTTCGGCCTTGACCATGGCGGAATACTTCCGCGATGAGATGCACCAGGATGTGCTCCTCTTCGTGGACAATATTTTTCGCTTCGTCCAAGCGGGTTCCGAAGTCTCAGCCCTCCTCGGACGAATGCCCTCGGCCGTCGGATACCAGCCGAATCTCGCAAGCGAAATGGCCGCTCTTCAGGAACGGATTGCCTCCACGAAATCGGGATCCATCACCTCCGTCCAAGCCATTTACGTTCCGGCCGACGACCTGACGGACCCGGCGCCCGCGACCACGTTCGCTCATTTGGACGGGGTCACGGTGCTCTCCCGACAAATCGCCGAGCTTGGAATTTATCCCGCCGTTGATCCCCTCGCCTCCACTTCCCGGATGCTCGACCCCCGTGTCGTGGGCGCGGAACATTATCAAACGGCCCGCGAGGTGCAACGAATCCTCCAGCGTTACAAGGACCTTCGTGACATCATCGCGATCCTCGGCATCAATGAACTTTCACAGGAAGACCGCCTCACGGTGACGCGTGCGAGAAAAATCGAAAAGTTTTTCTCGCAGCCCTTTTCCGTGGCCGAGGCCTTCACCGGCCGGAGGGGCAAGTACGTAAAGCTCAAGGACACGATCCAAAGCTTCAAGCGTGTCGTCTCGGGTGAACTCGACCACGTGCCTGAACAAGCCTTTTACATGACGGGCACGGTGGATGAGGTGTTGGAGGCCGCAGAAAAAATGGGGGTCGGGGCGCAATAAGTGGAAAAAACGTATTCACTCGAAATCTTGACGCCGCGCGGGAAACTTTTTTCGGACGAGGTCGCTCATTCCCTCGTGCCGGCTGAGGACGGGTTCGTCGGAGTCCTCGCCAACCATGCCTCTTATGTGACTTCTTCGCCCGGCGGCCGGTTTAAAGTGCGCCTTCCCTCGGGAGAAACTCGCACGTTTCAGGTGGGGCAGGGATTTTTTCGTTTTTTAAAAAACCACGCGACCTTCCTCACGCAATCGGTGGAATCGAAGACCCTCTGATGCAGGCTTTCATTTTTTATCCCTTCGCCACCCTCGCCGTTCTGGGTGCCCTCGGGGTTATTTCCTTAAGGAAACCCACCCGGGCGCTTCTTTCCTTGATTCTCACGATGTTCTCTCTGGCCGTCCTTTTTCTTCTTCTCCAAGCGCCTTTCGTGGCGATGGTCCATTTGGTGGTGTATGCCGGCGCGGTCCTCGTCCTTTTTCTTTTCGTCATCATGCTGCTTGGAATCGGGGCAAGAGAAACGAGAGTGGGGGAAAATTTCAAGAAAGGTTATCTCGCGGTTTCCTTCTTTGTTCCCGTGGCCTTCTCCGCTCTCCTGATTTCCCTCGCCCTGACATCGGGCGGTGGAACACTTCAACCGGCTGAGGGCTCACCGGATGCTTTTGGAAGGCTCCTTTTCACGCGTTACCTCCTTCCGTTTGAACTGGTTTCTTTCCTTCTCTTGATCGGCGTCTTTGCGACCGTGGCCTTGGCCTCGGCCAAACCCCCTGAGAAAAGCTGATGCCCTACACTCCCTATTTTGTCCTGAGCGCGATTCTTTTCGCGATCGGCCTGACCGGTCTTTTCATCCGGAGAAATCTCCTCCTGATGTTACTGGCGATCGAGCTCCTCTTGAATAGCGCCAACCTGTCTTTCATCGCTGCCAGTGCCCGTTGGGGAGAGCTGACCGGTCAGGTCTTCGCGTTCTTTGGAATGACGATCGCGGCGGCGGAAGTAACCGTGGGGCTCGCGCTGGCCATCCTCCTTTTCAGAAACGTGGATTCGGTGGACACGAAGCATATCGAAATGCTGAAGGGTTGACCTGTGATTCCCCTCGCTTGGCTTATCCTCTGGACCCCGTTTTTTTCTGCGGTGGGTATTTTTTTCTTTCTTCTCCATCGGCCGCAAGCGGCGGGCTGGATCGCAACGGCCGCGATGGCGTTCTCGTTTTTCTTTTCGCTCCTCCTTCTTTTCCGAGCGGGAATCCCGCGCGAGGCGGTTGAATCCTCCGTTCAATGGGTGGCGTTGCCCGCGCTCAAAATTGAATTCGGAATTCTCTTAAACGGCCTCACGCTCTTGATGCTCCTCATCGTGACCGGCGTAGGAAGTCTCATCTTCCTTTATTCTCAAGGCTACATGCATCGCGACCCCGGCTACTCACGCTACTTCGCGAGCCTTTCGCTTTTTGCCTTCTCGATGCTCGGAATCGTACTCGCCAACAACCTGGTCGAACTCTTCGCGTTCTGGGAACTCGTAGGGCTTTCTTCCTACCTCCTCATCGGACACTGGTTCGAAAAGCCCGAGGCGGCGGACGCCGGGAAAAAAGCATTTCTCACAACACGCGTGGGCGACGTGGGATTTCTCCTCGGAATCCTTCTCCTTTTCGGATGGCTTCAAGCAGGAGGGGAAGGAACGTTTAATTTCCTCGTGATCCAAGATCTCGTCAAAGGAATTCACCAGGCGGGAAATGGCGGGGCTGTTTCGCTTTTGACGGCGGCTGGGATTTTAATTTTCCTCGGCGTGGCCGGGAAATCGGCTCAGTTCCCGCTTCACGTGTGGCTTCCCGACGCGATGGAAGGCCCGACGCCGGTGAGCGCTTTGATCCACGCGGCGACGATGGTGGCGGCGGGTGTTTTTCTCCTGGCGCGCCTCTTTTTTCTTTTTTCCGCAAGCCCGTTCGTTCTCGGGTTGATTGCCACAATCGGTGTCCTGACCGCTTTCTTCGCGGCCACACTCGCCCTGGTCCAAACCGACATCAAGCGGATCCTTGCCTATTCCACGATTTCCCAACTCGGCTTCATGGTTGCGGGGCTCGGGCTCGGCAACCCCCAAGCCGGAATGTTTCATCTCGCGACGCACGCTTTTTTCAAAGCCCTTCTCTTTTTGGGGGCCGGAAGCGTGATCCACACCCTTCACACGCAGGACATCCGCCAGATGTCGGGCCTCCTTAAAAAGATGCCGGTGACGGGCGGGACGTTCTTCGTGGGGACGCTTGCCCTCGTGGGAATTTTTCCTTTGAGCGGATTCTGGAGCAAGGAAGAAATTCTCGCCACGGCTCAGCAAACGAGTCCCATTGCTTTTCTCCTTCTCCTGGCCACGGCCTTTCTGACCGCGGTCTACATGGGACGGCTTTTCGCAATCGTCTTCCTGGGCGAGGCTCCCAAAAAAGCAGTCCACGATCCAGGATGGGAGATGAATTCGCCGCTCGTCATTTTGGCCCTCTTCTCCATCCTCGCCGGATTTCTTCCGCTGAAGGAATTTGTCCCTATCGAACACGAGGGGTCCGGCCCTTTTTGGGTTACACTCCTGGGTCTCGCGGTGGGGACCGTCGGCTTCGTCCTCTCCCTTTATCTTTATCTCCTTAACCCAGCGCTCGTCGATTCACTTTCGGAGAACCTCAAGGGACCCCGCCGGATCCTCGAGCGAAAATATTATGTGGATGATTTCTATAACGCGCTCATCCGTCACGTCCAAGACGGCTTTGCCCACCTTTGTGATCTCTTTGAACGCGTGGTTGTGGTCGAGTGGGGCGTGAACGGAACGGCGAGGCTCGTCCGTTTCACGGGACACCTTTTGAGACAGCTCCAAACGGGAAGGATTCAATTCTATGCGCTGATCGTCTCACTCGGGGTGACCCTCCTCACTTACGGCTGGGTCCTATGGAATCGCTGATTGTCTTCGCCCTCCCTCTCGTTCTCCTTGGCTCGGCCTTTTTCTTGGTCTTCGTTCCAGCCGAGCGGAAAGAAATTTTTCAACAGGTGACGGTCGGAGCCACGAGCGCGTGTTTAGTAGGGACCCTTCTTCTTTTTATTCGTTTCCCTGCAGGCGCTCCTGACTATCAGTTTGTTTTTCATGCGGAATGGGTACCCGCACTCGGAATCAGTTACCAGGTGGGTGTCGACGGGATCGGGATGACCTTGGTCCTTCTTCTCGCCCTCGTTTCCACAGCCGGCGCCTTCATTTCCTTCTGGATCAAAGAGCGGGTGAAAGAGTACATGATTTTTTATCTCGTCCTTGTGGCAAGCCTCTACGGTGTTTTCACCGCACTCGATCTTTTCCTCCTCTACCTTTATTACGAGATGTCCGTCATCCCGATGTATCCCCTGATCGGAATCTGGGGCAGCCAGAACAAAGAATATGCTTCGATGAAGCTTACGATTTACATCACGACCGGCGCGGTCTTCGCACTGGCCGGGATCCTCACCCTTTACGGGACAAGCGGGCTCAACACCTTCGACCTCATTCAGTTGAAGCAAGCCCTCGCTCATGGAACGATTGATTTTCAACTGCAAAAATGGGTCGCCCCTTTTCTCCTCCTCGGGTTTGGCGTGATCGCCTCGCTCTGGCCGCTCCACAGTTGGTCGCCCATCGGTTACGCGGCGGCGCCCTCGGCGGTGAGTATGCTCCATGCGGGCGTCCTCAAAAAAATGGGGCCCTACATTTTGATCCGGCTTCTTTTCACACTTCTTCCGGAGGGAGGGCCGGTTTGGTTTCCTTTGATCGCCGGCCTGGCCATCGTCAACATCCTCTACGCCGCGTTCGCCGCCATCGACCAGAAAGATCTGAAATTCCTTATCGGGTTCTCAAGCGTGAGTCACATGGGCTACGTCCTCTTGGGAATCCTTTCCGGAAACGAGACCGCACTTTCCGGCGCAGTCTTTCTCATGTTTTCACACGGCGTGATGGCGGCCTCGGCTTTTGCGCTCGTCGGCTACGTTTACGAGCAGACGCACACGCGGATGGTGCCGGAGTTGGGGGGGCTTGCCAAAAAACTTCCTTTCATCAGCACCTGTTTCGTGATGACGGCGCTCGCTTCGGCCGGGGTGCCGGGGTTTTCGAATTTTATCTCGGAACTGCTCATCTTCGTAGGTACCTGGAACGTGTACCGGTGGCCCGTCATCTTGGCCGTGACCGGGATTCTTTTCACGGCGGTTTACCTCCTTCGCGCCGTCCGGAAAGTTTTCTTCGGACCTCTCACACGGGAATGGAGAAACCTCGAGGACCCGTCGAGTCTTCTGGCGCGATTTCCCTTCGCCCTTCTTTTGGGAAGTCTGCTGCTTTTTGGATTTTGGCCCACGGGACTCCTTCGAATCATTCAGCCGAGCGTGGCCCTTCTCTTGGCAAGAGGGTAAATGATCCCGGACCTTTCCCTCCTTCTTCCGGAAATCGCGATCGTCGCAGTCGTGGCCCTCTTGGCTCTGGTTGAAATTGGCCTTCCGGATTTTTCACGCCGTTTCGGGACCCGGCTCAATTTCGCCGCGGTGGGGGTCGTGGCCTTGACCCTCTTTCGTGCCATCGGGCGATCGGGAACCGCTTTTGACGGAATGTTCGTGGCGGATCCCTTCGCCCTTTTCTTCAAATTCATCTTTCTGGCAAGCGCGGCCTTTGTTCTTTGGATGAAAGGAAGGGAAGAGGGCGGGGCCGAGTTTCATTTGCTCCTCTGGAGCGCCCTCCTTGGGATGTTTTTCCTCGTCTCCTCCGGAAACTTTATCCTCCTTTTCATCTCGCTTGAATTGATGACGCTTTCCCTCTATGTCCTCGCCTCGTACACGCGAAGGGAGTTGGCCACGATCGAGGCGGGACTCAAGTACCTCGTGCTCGGGTCCCTCGCCTCGGCTTTCCTGCTTTACGGGATGAGCCTGGTTTATGCCTCCTCGGGAACGCTTTCCTTTGACGATTTGAAAATCGCAGTCCAGTCCCAGAGGGAATCCTGGCTTTTTGTGGCGGGCGTTCTCTTGATTCTTTCCGCACTCGGCTTCAAAGTGGCCTCCGTCCCCTTTCAAGTTTGGGTGCCGGATGTCTACCAAGGCGCGCCGACACCGGTCGTGGCCTTCCTGTCGGTGGCGTCCAAGTCAGCCGGCTTTGCGGCTCTCCTCCGGCTCTTCCTTCAAGTTTGGGGACCACTCGATTCGGAAAGACGAACCCTCTTTTCTTTGCTCGCAAGCCTGACTCTTCTTTATGGAAATCTCGGTGCCCTCGTCCAGAACGACTTGAAACGGCTTCTGGGATATTCTTCGATTGCTCACGCCGGATTTCTCCTCATCGCCCTGGCAGCGGGAGGCGAAGACGGCTCGGCCTCGCTTCTTTATTACTTGATTGCTTTCGCCGCCTCAAACCTCACCGCCTTCCTGGTTGTTTCTCTTTTGGAAGGAGAGGAAAAGTCGCACGACCTGGAAGTTTACCGCGGTCTTTCCGTGCGCTCTCCGCTTCTCGCCGCGGCGCTCTTTCTTTCGTTGCTCTCGCTCGCCGGCGTTCCACCTTTGGCTGGATTTTTCTCGAAATTTTTCATCCTGCTTCAAGCGGCCCGAAGCGGTCTAACTGGAATCGTCTTCCTCGGTGCGGTCAACGTGGCTATTTCACTCTACTACTACCTCAACGTGGTCCGAACGCTCTATCTTGAAAAACCAGGTCCGAAAGGACAGATTTCCGTGAGTTTTTCCTCTCGTGTGCTTCTTTATGGTTTGATGACAATGATCGTGCTGGTCGGGCTCTGGCAGGCCCCTTTTCTCCATTTTGCAAGGGCCGCCGCAGGAAGTCTTTTCTAGTCAGACCTTTATAAAAAGCGCTAATAATTTGACAAAATAAGCATCAGAAGTTATCTTTTCTCTGGATATGGGCACGCACAAAAAAGGTTTCTTTGAAAAAATCCTTACCTCGTCTTTTAAAAAAGACGGGAATGGCTCCTGGCGTGTCGTCTTGAAAGGCGTCCCCGACAAACAGGTGGAGGCGAACATCATCCGTCTCCTCACGGAGCGCCTCAACGCTTCAGCCGATGACGCCGCGAAGATTGTTCGTACCGTACCGATTATTCTCTTCAGCGATCTCACCAGCAATGAAGCGGAACAAATCAAACTTCGATTGAACGAAACCGGCGCACGCACATCCATCTCAAACGACCCGGACGAACTCAGAGGACTTGCCATGGTCTCCTGGCCGAAGAAGGTCTCCCCCGATGACTTTGTCGGTGCTTCGGAATCGATTCCGTCACCACCACCTTTCTTTCCGACCGCAGCCCAGCCGCCCGCATCTTCAAAACCCTTACCACCGGTTGCGCCCCGGCCGCCTCTGCCGTCGATGACCTCATTGCCTCCGAGACCGTTACCCAGCATTCCTCCGGCGTTGACCCCTCGGGAAAATCGCGAAAGACGAATGGGAGAAAGACCCGCGCTTCCTCCTTCGTCGTCGCTACCCCAACCGGTCATCCCTTTTCGTCCGATGGCTTCCATGCCTCCCGCGTCCCCTCTGCCGCCGATTCCTTCTCCCGTGCCCCTGGAGGATTGGAGGGCCAAATTCGATCAGCTTCAGAGATTACACGCGGAAGCCTTGAGCAAGCTGGAAAAGCGGGAGCTGGAACTCAAGGAGATGCAGGACCATGTCCGAGGGTTCATGCACGAAGCGGAGAGCCGGCAGCGCGAGAGCCAGGAGGCAACACGGGAACGGGACCGTTTCAGGCTCCAAGTGGATGTTTTCCAGCAGGAGATCGCCACCCTCAAGGACCGCCTTGCACTTCTTGAACGGGAAAGGGAAGAGACCCTGGAATCACTTCGGGCGGAAATTCAACAGAATGCGAGTGCCCGCGATTCCCTCGAGAAGGTCATCACGATGCTCCATTCCGAAAAGGAAGCCATGCAAACAGAAGTGGGCGCTCTTCTCAAAAGCGTCAAGATGGACCTTGAGTTTCGGATCGCTGAATTAATGAGACCGGTTGAACCCCTGAAGGGCCACCTGAAAAAAATCGAGGTCCTCCTCGACAACTTCTATCGGCAGGAAACCGATCCCGACGAGCCGGAAGGCCGCGGGAAGCACCGCTCGCCCAAAACACCGCCCTCCCTTTAACCGCCCTTCGTCCAGCGCCAATGCCAGGGCTCGAAAGTAACGCCCTTGGAAGCGCGCGGATAAGAAAGTTCAAAACCGAATTCCTTGGCGCGCCGGAGGAGCCATTCATATTCCGGGAGGCGCTCAAATTCTTCCGCGTTATCCTCGCCGTTGATTCCCTCTTCGTTGATGAAGTCAATCGCCTGCCGGCCGGGCGCCCCGTGCTCACTGTAACCGGGGAGCGCCACCCAGTGCCCGGTCTCGACGAGCGAGTAGTGGTGTTTCGGAAGATAATAAAGGAAGGTGTAAAGCTGGTAGGCTGGTGAACGGTAGCCGGATTCGACGAGGAGCTTTTTCCCCAGATCCTTTTTCATCGCCTTCATCAGTCGCTTGTAATCCTGCCAAACCTCTTTCGGAAGGTACTGAGGGTCGAGCTTTTCCGGCTTTCCCTTTTTGCGGATCTTTTGAGCCTTGATGCGCTTGAAGCGGATGCCTTCCGAAGATTCGCTCAGGTGAGTTCCTTGGAAATTGAAACTTTTTCGGGGATTGATGGAGCGAACGCGGTCCAGAAACGCCTGCTCGTCTTCCCCGAGCCCGGCGTAAAGTTCATCAAACGTGATGAGCGGGGCCTTGCCCTCTTTTTTCTTTTGGGGCATCCACGTTTCCCAATGGGTGAGGGTCCGATTGAGAAGAATCTGCTCTTTTGGGGAAAGCTCGTTCCAGCGCTTCGCACAGCCTGCAACTGAAAGCATAAGAGAAAGGGATAAAAGGATAATGGAAGTTGAAGTTTTGAAGTTCACGCTTAAATCAACGACGGCCCGGAGAGAATCCTTGACGAGTTACTTGGAGGAGAAAATTCGAGACGAACGGGGGTTCAAGAGCTCGGGCATGTCGAGGACCATTCCCTCACGGGAGTAGGCGGCGATATCGAGAATCTGGGTGTCCATCCGAATTGCATCTTCAGGACAGGCCTCCACACAGAAACCGCAATAGACGCATTTCCCAAGATCGATCACAAAGCTTCGGGGCCTTTTCTCGATATTCGGATCCGGGTGTTCCTCCGCCTGGATCGTGATACAGCGCGCCGGGCAGACCGTCTCGCACATCATGCAGGCCACGCAGCGGGGCGACCCATCCTCGCGCTTCGTCAAACGGTGACGCGTTCTTGAGCGGGGCACGAGCGGTCTTGTTTCTTCCGGATACTGGTAGGTCACGGCCGCCCGGACATATTTTAAGAGGCCAAACCGGTGAAGGATATGAAGAGTGAGGTTTCTGAAAAAATGTCCTGAAGTAACCGCAAGACCCTGGACGAGTTGGGGAAGGTAAAACTTTTCCCAGAGCGAGAGCTCGGGACGTTCAACGATTTTGGTTTGAACCGCCATCCGGACTGCTTGGGATTAACTGACCAGTTCCACCGCGGGGAGTACGGAAGGAAGCTGGGCCGTCACGGCGGGAAGATTCGGGCGGGGCATGCGGGGAAACTTGGAAACGTGGATGTTCCGGGCCAGTTTCAAGAACCCCAAGAATTGAATCGTCAAGTAAGTGATGTCGAACTCCCAAAACTTCAGTCCATGCCTGGCTGAGCGTTGGTCCGCATGGTGGTTATTGTGCCACCCTTCTCCGAAGGAAACGAGCGCCACCCACCAAAGATTCCTGGAATCATCCCCCGTCGCCTTGAATGTCTGGTATCCCCACATATGCGTCGCGGAATTGACAAACCACGTGCCGTGATAGACGAAAACGCTCCGGAAGAAAAATCCCCAAACCAGAAAGGGCAGCCCTCCCCACAAATAGAGTCCGATACCGAGAAGGATCGCATAGAGAATGTGGGTTTGATTGAGAAACCGGTGGACGGGATCGCGCGTCAAATCACGGGCATAGACGCTGTATTGCTCGTATTCATCGAGCTCGGGTTTGTGCTTAAAAAGCCAGAACATGTGGGCCCACCAAAATCCCTTTCGCGGACTGTGGGGGTCCTTTTCCATATCGGAATAGGCGTGATGGATCCGATGACGGGCCACCCAGTTAATCGGCCCGCCCTCTCCGGCCAGCATGGCCATCAGGGTGAGAAAATACTCCAGAAATTTAGGCACCTTGAAGGCGCGGTGCGTGAGGAGACGATGATAACAAAGGCATATCCCCACTCCGCCCGTAAGCCAACTCAGGACAGCGAATAAGAAGAAAGCGGGCCAGGTAAAAGTGAAGGGGGCGGCCAAAGCTCCAAGATGCATGGCCGTGATCCAAAATATGACTCCATAGTTATATTTTTTCATTCATTCTCCTCTTAAATCAAGTTTAACACTATATCCGCTTTCCTCAAGGGGCGCAATCTTTATCCGCTCAGGGCCCGAAATAGACCTGGTCGATGTAAAGCGTGCCCACCTTGGGGTCACTTACTATGTCGGCAAAGACCACCACGAACTTTTCCAGGATCGACCAGTCCTGGATGAGCATGAATTCGTCGAGGGGAATCGTGATGAGTTGCCATTCGCTTGTGATACCCTCAATAATATGCGGGGAGGGCCGCTTGTCGGGGCCGATCAATTCAATCTTCATCTTTGAAGGGAAGCCTTTTTTGGCGTCTCCTTTGACGTAGAAGTTGAGGGTCTTGAACTTCGTTGCGTCAAAGTGATTGAGGTCGGTCCGGACGCCGTTGTAGGCCGGATTGGGCGAATCGACGTCGTAGTCGAGCCGAAGCGATTGCCCGTTGGGATTTCCGAGGGCGTCGTCTTTGACGAAGGTCATCTGACAAGTCTGGGTCGGGTCGCTCCCGTCCCCCCGGAGCCAGATCTCGATTTTCTGGCCCAGGTTGTTAACTGGTTGTCCGCTATCAAAATCAGCGATCACCGCCGCCTCTCCTTCCTCAGCCAGACCGCTCACCGGCTTGAAAAAGCTTAAGGCTCCAATTAAAACACAGGCCAAAATATTTTTCATCACTCGATCCTCCCTCAGGTTAATGAATTAAAAGAAAGGCGGACGTCACGACGAGGTTCGCCAGAGACAGGGGAAAGATGATTTTCCAGCCGAGGCGCATCAACTGGTCGTAGCGGAATCTTGGAAACGTCCAACGGATCGTCATGAAAAGCCAGCAGAAAAACAAGACCTTGAAAATAAAGGACCCGATTTGCATCACGGTGACGGCGAGGGAAGGGAGCAGAATCGCCGGCGTGGCTCCCCCGTCCACCCAAGGAAAATAAAATCCGGCCCGGTCGAGGTAGGGCACCTGCCAGCCGCCGAAGAAAAGGGTCGTCGTGAGGCAGGCGATCAGAATGGTTTCTAGAAAATCGGTGAAGTAGAACATTCCGAATTTCATTCCGCTGTATTCCAC
>Ga0105164_10002014_pt1 | contig 12710 bp, 17 predicted proteins | sample VDWuncwatermetaG_FD_89674 | JGI IMG/M metagenome (GOLD analysis project Ga0105164, IMG submission 89674) | Wastewater microbial communities from Netherlands to study Microbial Dark Matter (Phase II) - VDW unchlorinated drinking water | ecosystem: Environmental > Aquatic > Freshwater > Drinking...
GTTAAATATTTAGGCCCATTTTTAATGGGGACTACTTTTGCCTTGGCCTGGACTCCTTGTGTAGGACCAATACTTGGGGCAATACTCACTCTTGCCGCAACTACAGGCAACATCTTCCAGGGAGCAACACTCCTTTTTGTTTATAGTTTGGGAATATCTTTACCTTTTTTAATAATTGCTTTAACCATTGGCTCATCTTATAAATTGCTTAAAAATCTTGGACCATATCTTAAATATGTCAATTGGGTAGCAGGAATATTGCTTATTGCAATCGGGATACTGCTAATTTCCGAAAAGTATAATGTATTTACCGGCTATCTTTTGGGTCAGCTTTATAGATTAGAATTTTACAGAAACTTACAAAGTTCTTTTTAAATGGATAAAAAATTTATAACCGGTATAGTAATAGTAACTTTAATTATATTAGTTGGCACATATTTATTAAGAAAGGGGGTGAAGTATCTCTTTTTAGAGTAGGCTATATGAGTCCCCAAAATATGAAGGATGAGATAGCCAAAATTATATGAATAAAAATATCGTTATTTCAATTATTATAGTGATTGCGGTAGTTGGAGTAATTTTAGTGTTGGCCAATCCGTTTAAAAGTAACCCTTCTAACCCATCACCGGTTGTTACTCAAGGTGGACAAAAAATACCCGAGTTTGAATTGGAAGATTTTAATGGTCAGAAGGTTAAAATAGCCAGCTCTTCAGGTAAGCCTATTTTTATTGATTTTTGGGCAGCCTGGTGTCCATTTTGTGTTAACGAGATGCCTGAGATTGAAAAGATTCACCAAGAATTTGGCGATAGGTTGATAGTCTTGGGAATTCATAGAAGTGAAACAGAGGGGACTGATGCAGGGGCGAAGTTTGCCAAAGAGCGAGGTGTCACTTATACCTTACTTAAGGATTCAACGGGACAAGTGTATAAGAGCTTGACAGGGGGACAGCAATTTATGCCCTATGCTTTATACATCAGTAAAGATGGCACCATTAAAAAAGTAAAGGCTGGTCCCAAAACGGCTGATGAGATAAGAGCAGCTGTACAAGAGTTACTTCAATGATGAATAAAGTATTATGGGTAGGTTTAGTAGTGGTGATTATTTATATAGTTGCTTGGCAGACAGGATGGCTTTCCAGATTAAACTTATCAGTAGCTCCTAAAGGAGTAAAAGAGGTAATTAAAAAGTTGCCTAGACAGGAATTTAATCTTAATCAAAGCAAAGCCAAAATTGACCTTAATAAACTTAGGCAGGGCTGTCCTGTTAAAGATTGTATTCCAGCAATTGATAATCCTAAGTTCATCTCAGCATCTGAGGCAGAAAGGCTAAAACAGATAGAAGATGGGGATGTAGTCTTTGCTATTTCCCACAAAGGAGTAAATAGAGCCTACCCCCAAAGAATTTTAAATTGGCATGAGATAGTAAATGACAGCGTGGCAGGTAACCCAATCATTATTACTTTTTGCCCTCTTTGTGGCACAGCCATTGGGTTTGAAAGACCTGCAGATACCACTTTTGGTGTATCTGGGAAGTTAGTCAATAGTAATCTGGTGATGTATGATCGGAAAACCCAAACACTGTGGCAGCAGCTGGGTGGAGAGGCCATTGTGGGAGAGTTGGTTGGTCAGAAACTTACACCATTTCCCCTTGATACTTTGCTTTGGAAAGACTGGAAAAGCTTGCATCCTGATACTCAAGTGCTTTCTCAAGAAACCGGTTCCTCAAGAGATTATAGCCGCTACCCCTATGGCAACTATGAACAGGATAGATCGGTTTATTTCCCGGCAGAGGGAACAAAAGATGATAGACTCCATCCCAAGCAAATCGTCTGGGGAATAGAGGTGAAGGGTAAGTTTAAGGCATATGATGATAAAAAACTGGCAGAAGTAGGTAATTTAGCAGAAACATTTAATGGAGTAAAACTTAACATAGTAAGAAATAAAGAAGGTCAGGTCAGGATTACTAAAGAGGATAGCTCCCAAATTATTCCGGATAGAGCCATGTGGTTTGCCTGGGTATCGTTTCACCCGGAAACAGAACTATATCCATGAATAGAAAACTTTGGTACCTAAAACAACTCAATCTTTTTAAAACATTACCTGAAGAGGTAGTTAAAGACATCAGTGAGCGTTTTACTGAGAAGGAGTATGGTAAGAGGCAAGTTATATTTGAGCCTGAAGATCGGGATAAAGTTTTCCTTCTGAAAAGTGGCAAAGTAGAAATTTATGAACTTACTACGGATGGTAAGAGGATTATTGTTGATATCTTAGGTCCTGGTGATGTTTTTGGAGATTTGGGCATAAAAGAAGAAAACGAGCACTTTGTAGAGGCCACCACCAATTCTTTTGTCTGCGTCATGAAAAAAGATGAATTTTTTGATATGGTCAGTAAACACCCTCAAGTTGCCAGCATACTTGTTAAAGAACTTTTTTCCAAAGTGATTGAGTCTGAAAAACAAGTGGCAGCCCTAGCCTCAGATAATTTATTAGTTAAAGTAAAAAATTTGTTATTAAGACTTGCCAAAAAGCATGGTGAAATAAAAAATGAGCAGATGATAATAACAACTAAATTTACCCATGAAGAGTTAGCAGATATGATCGGAGTTTCCCGTCCCACTATGACAGAGCTACTTAATAGGTTAGAACGTGAAGGTGTTATACAAAGATCAGGAAAAATAATTTCATATAATCCGCAAAAATTAGCCAATCTTTAGTTTAGAAGACCAAAGCCATGCAGCATTAAAAAATGTTTTGGCACTTGCAGTATCCAATAGAGTATGCTAGTATAATATTACTTAACTCTCCTGCAAGGCCGTAAGGCATTTGCAGGATTTTTTTACCCCTAAAACCTGTATAATAGCGGCATGAGCAAAAATCGCTGCATCATCCTGATAGACGGAAGTAATTTTTATTTTAAGCTCAAAGATTTGCAGTTACATCATGAGCTGGAATTTGACTTCTCTGGTTTTGCTAAGAAGATTGCTGATAAATATGAAATAGTAAGTTGCATGTATTATGTTGGTGCAGTAAGAACTGATGGTAGAAAACACACTCAGAAACTTTTTAATAGACAACAAAAATTACTAGCCCATCTCAAGAAGAATAAGTTTAAATACTCTCTTGGTTATCTACTAAAATCAGGCGGAAAACTTCACGAGAAAGGTGTGGATGTAAATATGGCAGTCGATATTTTAGTTTCAACCTACGAGAATTTATGCGATCATATTATCTTAGTCTCATCTGATACAGACTTACTCCCTGCAATTAAAAAGGCTAAGGAAAAAGGCAAAACTGTTGAATATATTGGTTTTTCTCACCAACCGAGTGTTGCAATGGTGGCCAACTGCTCAAAATCAAGACTGCTTACTAAAGAGGATTTACAGCCGTTTGTGGCTATAGAAGTGAAGCCTTAATTATTACTGACTAAAGCTATGTAGCATAAAAGTGGTAGCCTCAGAAAAAGAGTATCCTTTAATTACTACTGGTCCAAGAGAAATTTATATATATTCTTGATTTGCTAGTCATCTAATAACCTACTGTGAGAAAGAATCTCTTCTGCAATTGCTGCAGGAAAATGGTCTAGCAAAGGTTTTAACTGATGAAACAGGAGAGAAGATTTTAGGAGTCCATATTGTTGGACCACAAGCTTCAATCTTAATTCATGAGGCCATTGTTGCTATGAAAGGCAATGGTACTGTAGCGGCCATAACAAATTCTGTTTATATTCATCCGGCGCTGCCAGAATGGCTGCAAAGAGCTTTTTTTGCTGTTGGATAACTTCTCAAAATCCGCTTGACAAAAGTTTTATGGGCAGTTACTATTTGAATAGTTGTTCAAATACAATGAATAAATATAGACAGATTAAAAAAGAATTAAAAAATAAGAAAGAACTAATCGCTTGTGCGCAGCAACTAGGAGTAGTCGGTGATACTACCAGGCTTAAGATTTGTTACCTACTTTGTCATTATCCAGAGTTTAATGTTGGTGAAATGGCAGAAATTTTAGATACTTCTGTTTCTGTTGTATCTCACAGCCTTAAGAAATTACTCAAGCTTCAGCTTGTTAAAAGAAGAAAAGAAGCCCAAACCGTTTATTATTCCCTTATTAGGAATGATTTCACTAATACTTTGAGAGATTTCATTACTTAATAAAAATAGTTATGAATAATACAAATGTTATCAAAATTATTATTGCTGTTATTGTTTTAGGAGGAATTGGTTTAATAGCTACTAAATATATTAGTTTCGGCACACCAACAAATAACACTGCTCCTACTCCTCAAGCCATTGCAGTAAAGGTTGGAGATACTGCTCCTGATTTTAGTTTAACCACTCTTGATAAAACTACATTCAGATTAAGCGATAATAAGGGGAAAACAGTCATTCTATTCGGTATGGCTGGTTGGTGTTCAACCTGTATACCAGAAGGCAGAAACCTAACTAAAATTAAACAAGAATATGCAAACAAAGGAGTAGAAATAATTGGGGTAGCCTTTACTAAAGGAGATAATGACGATTTCTTAAAAGAGTATAAAAAGGTTGGAGGTATTGACATTCCCATAGCCTTAGATACTGATAATGTTGCTCAAAAGTACAACTTAACCAGACTAGAAACCACCTATCTCATCAATAAAGATGGCACTGTTATTTACAAAGATGAGACTATCACAAGTTATGAAGATTACAAAAGGGAGTTAGATAAAATTATATGAAAAGTAGAAAAGAACATTTAACAGGAATGCCCGCTATCTTAGCGGTTGTACTTGGAGTACTTTGTCCTTTATGTTTTATAGCTCCACTTCTTATTGCAGCAGGACTGGGATCAACCTTGGCCTTAGTGGTTCCCTGGTTTAAGCCCCTGCTTATAGTTTCCCTCATTATCGCTGTGGCAGCTTTTGTTATCTCTTGGAGGATACACAAGAATCCACTCCCCCTACTTTTGGCTCTTGGAGGTGGAGGGTTAGTGTACTATGGCGGATATATCAGATTTGAACAAAACTTAATCTACATGGGAGGATTATTACTTGTTGCTTCTGTCGGGCTAGATTGGTGGTTTAGGAAACAGATAAAAGAGTGCTCTATTTGTGAGGTTAATCCTAATCATCATAGAAGGGGGTGAGAAACTATGTGTCCAAATTGCGGTTAAACTTATGAGTGATGATGAATACAACTTAATTATTATTGGTGGAGGTGCAGGAGCATTTGCTGCTGCTATTAAAGCTAATGAGTTTAAAGCCAAAACCTTAATGGTAAATATTGGACTTCCGCTAGGAGGCACTTGTGTCAACGTTGGTTGTGTACCTTCTAAAACTTTACTTTGGGCAGGAGAAGTAATGCATCAAGCAAAGCATCACGGTATTCCGGGAATAGAAATTGAAGTTAAAAGCTTTAATTTCACTCAAGTTATTCAGCATGAGCTTGATTTAGTTGCAAAACTTAGAGCCGAGAAATACGACAAAGTTTTAAATAGCTTAGAGAATGTTACCTACGCAGAAAGAAAGGCTAGTTTCGTTTCTCCTAATGAGATTGAAGTTAACGGAACCAAATACTTTGCCAAAAAGTTTATTATTGCTGCCGGATCAACTGCAACTGTACCACCCATTGAAAATATAAAAGAAGTTGGGTACTTAACCCATATCGAGGCTTTACAGATTAAGAATCAACCTAAGGAACTTATTGTAGTTGGTGCGGGGCCTTTGGGTTTAGAGTTTGCACAAATGTACGCAAGATTTGGAACGAAAGTAACTATCTTACAAAAAAATGTATCTATTTTCCTTCCAGCTGAAAGGGAGCTAACTGATAGGTTAACTGAAATTCTTACTAAAGAAGGTATTACCATTAAAACCAATGTTCAAGTCAAATCAGCCAGAAAAGAAGGAGGCAAGAAGATTCTTACTTATACAGTTGGCGATAAACAAGAGCAAGTTCAGGCAGATGAGATATTACTTGCCACAGGCAAAACACCAAATACACAAGGTTTAGGTTTTGATAAAGCCAGCATAGAGATTGATGAGAAACAAGCCATCAAAGTTAATCCTCAATTTCAAACTTCTCAACCGCATATTTATGCAGTAGGTGATGTAATAAATTTACCTATCAGGCAAGAGACAACAGCAGGAAGAGAAGGAACTCTGGCAGCAGAAAATGCTCTGAAAGATACTCAAAATAATATAGATTACAACGCTGTTCCCTGGACTATCTTTACTGACCCACAGCTTGCAGGAGTAGGGTTTACTGAAGAAGAACAAATGAAGCAGTTTGGAACATGTATGTGCAAAACCGTGTCGTTTAAAGATGTGCCTAAAGCACAAATCATCAATAGAACCGAAGGACTTATTAAAATGGTAATTCACCCTGAAACAAAACAAATTATGGGAGTGCATATCCTTTCTCTAAACGCAGGAGAACTGATTGCAGAAGCTATGATGCTTATAAAAAACAAGAACACGATTGATGATGTAGTTAATTCTTTACCAATGTTTCCAACACTATCTGAAGCTATTAAAATTGCCGCCCTGTCCTTCACTAAGGATATTTCTAAATTGAGTTGTTGCGTATAAAGATAAAGAGCATTTTTTGATATTGGATAATAAAAATATGTACGATCAAAAGAAATTGTTAGAATTTCGTAAAAATAAAAATCGGGCTTGGAAAGAAGATACTGAGTCACCTTTAAGAGAGGATCAAAGACGAGAGTTTAAAGGTTTAAATTATTTTCCACCTAATCCAAGTTTAAGTTTTGAATTAGATCTTGATAAAAATATACCGGATGTTGGTAAAAAAGTAATCATTAAAACAACCGGTGGAGATGAACAGGTTTATCTTAGAGCGGGTAAAGTTACATTTTCTGTCGAAGGCAAAGTTGTCGAAGCAATCGTTTTTGAAGATCCAAAGCAGGAACAATTTCAATACTACCTTTTATTTAGAGATCAAACTACTGGAAAGGAAACTTATGAAAATGGCCGAATGCTGCAAATTCCTAAAAAAAGCCTGCCTGCCGGCAGGCAGGGAGATCAATTAGTAATTGATTTTAACTATGCCTACAATCCATATAGTTCCTACAATGACAATTGGGACTGTCCAATAACCCCAAAAGAAAATGTCTTGCCTGTTGCAATTAAGGCAGGAGAAAAGAAATTTGTATGAATAATAATCATCAAATAAGAGTGGTTCAAAATGGAAGCATTAAATAAATTTAGGCATAGGAGGTGAAGATATGACACTAATAAAATTCCCCTTGACAAGCTAAAATTATTCTACTACAGTTAGTAGTAGTTTATGAAAACAGAGACAAGTTTACAATCAGGTATTAGAATCAATTTGTTTATCTCAACCCCAGTAGCTATTTTAATTGGGTCTGTGATAATCTCTTTAGCTATTCTGGTTAATGGCGGAATTATAAGATTTAAAGGTGCAGTTGCGCCAACTCAACAGGCAGCTCAAGCTCCAACCCAGCCAACCCAACAAGCTCCGCAAGCACCAACGGGTCCTGTTAAAGTAGCTTCAGCAGATGCTCCTGTTTTAGGAAACAAAAATGCTCCTGTTACCTTAATTGAGTTTTCAGATTATGAATGCCCTTTTTGTAAAAGGTCATTTGACCAACTTCTTCCAGAGCTTAAGAAAAACTACATTAATAGTGGCAAGTTAAAGCTGGTTTATAGAAATCTGCCTTTACCTTTCCATCAAAATGCTCATAAAGAAGCTGAGGCTGCTCTTTGTGCCTGGGATCAAGGTGGAGATAGTATTTATTTCAAATATCATGACCAGATATTTACTAAAACCACCTCAAATGGTACAGGTTTAGCATTGGATCAGTTACCAGTCATTGCAGGAAATATTGGTTTAAATGTCTCTCAGTTTCAAAGCTGTCTTGACAGCGGTAAATACAAGACTCAAGTTGATAAGGATATAGCTTATGCTACTCAAGTTGGAGCCAATGGTACTCCAACCTGGTTTGTCGGAAAATCCACTCCTGATGGTATCATTGATGGGCAGACTATCATTGGAGCACAACCATTTAGTGCCTTCCAACCCACAATTGATAATTTGTTAAAATGAAATTATGAATCTTTGGGTAGTATTTTTAACTGGCTTAACCATTGGTAGCTTAACTTGTTTGGCAGTACAGGGAGGACTTCTTGCCTCAGTTATTGCTGCCCGCCGCCCCTCTCATGCTATTTTTGCAACCGCTGTTTTCTTAATTGCTAAACTTTTCTCCTATACAGTTTTAGGTTTTATCTTAGGAGTCTTTGGTGGAGCCTTAAATATAACTCCCAATGTTCAGATTGCCGTGCAGTTTATAGCAGGTTTGTATATGGTGGCAGTGGCTTTAAATCTTTTAAACATTCACCCCATCTTTAGATATGTAATTATTCAACCTCCAAGGTTTTTAACTAGAATGGTTAGAAACCAATCAAAGAGTAAGGATTTGTTTGCTCCAGCATTCTTAGGTGCCATGACTATATTTATTCCTTGTGGAACTACTTTAGCAATGGAGGCATTGGCTATCTCCTCTAGCAATGCTTTTTTGGGAGCTTTAATTATGTTTGCCTTTATACTGGGTACAACACCGCTATTTTTTGGAGTTGGATTTTTAACATCAATTTTGGGAGATAACTTTCAAGGTAAATTTTTAAAACTGGCTGCCATTGCTGTTTTATATTTAGGTATTACCTCAATCAATGGTGCGTTAGTTGCATACGGCTCACCTATAACTTTGCAATCTATTGCAGAAAATTCTCCTATTCAAATTGATCTAGCAGGTGGGGGTTCTTCAAACACAGCTTACGGCGCGGATTCAAATGTTAAATTAATTAACGGTGTTCAGACTGCTGATATTAGTGTATTCCCTAATGGATATAACCCAAATAACATTCAAGTTAAAAAAGGGGTACCTGTTAGACTAAACTTAACTCAAACAGGAGGTATTGGGTGCACTACTAGCTTTAGAATACCCAGCTTAGGTATTACGAAAAATTTGCAGGATGGACCACAAACAGTTGAATTTACCCCAACCTCCCTTGGAAAAATCATCTGGACTTGTTCTATGGGAATGTTTAGAGGGGTGATTGAGGTTATTTAACACTGATGTCATTCCGAGGAGCGTAGCGACGTGGGAATCTTTTTTAATATAGATTGCCACGGGACGTACCAAATGGTACATCCCTCGCAATGACAATGGGCTTAATTAAAAAGAAATTAAAAATTGAGGGCATGCATTGCAGCTCTTGTGCTATGAATATAGATTTTGACTTAGAAGATTTAGAAGGAGTAAAGAGTGCTGAAACCAGCTACGCAAGAGAGGAATGTGAAGTTGAGTTTGATGAAGAAAAAGTTAGGATAGAAAAGATGCTTGTCACTATTGAAAAATCAGGTTACAAGGCTATGCCAGTTGATTTTTAAAACTATACCCTGTACCCTAAACCCTAGACCCTAAAATGTTTGATTTAATTTCCATTGGTGATGTCACAATTGATAACTTTGTCCAAATTCATGATGCAGAGGTTAAGTGCAACCTAGATAAAACTCAATGCCAGCTGTGTATAACATATGGGGATAAGATTGTTGTTGATAAGCTGACCCATCTGGTTGCTGGCAACGCTGCTAATTCTGCTGTTAGTGCATCAAGATTAAAATTATCATCCTCAATTTATACAAATATTGGTTCAGATTCTCCTGGCAAACAAATAATTGATAAGTTAAAAGAAGAAAGGGTCAGTACTAGATATGTGGTGGAAAATCAAAGTATGGAGTCTAATTTATCAACAGTATTATCTTTTAAAGGTGAGCGAACAATTTTTGTCTATCACCAAAATTGGGAATATAAGATGCCAGATTTGGATTCTACCAGATGGGTATATTTTACCTCCATAGCACCATCTTTTACTCAGTCTAATTTATTAAATGAGCTAATTGTCTATTTAGAAAGATTGGGAAGCAAGCTGTTATATAGTCCAGGCACTTATCAAATAAAATATGGAGTTAAGAAAAATCCCAAGCTGTTAACTTTAACTGAGGTTTTTATTGTTAATTTAGAGGAAGCAAAAAGAATTTTAGGGCATAAAGAAGAGGAAAATATCCCTGTTAAAAAACTTTTAAAAGAACTATTAGATTTAGGGCCTAGAATGGTTGTGATAACAGATGCTAAGATGGGCTCATATGGTTTTGATGGGGACAAGTTTTATCATATCAAAACATTTCCCGCAAAACTCAAGGAGATGACAGGTGCAGGGGATGCTTATGCCACAGGATTTGTGGCTGGACTGTTTTATGGCAAAGATCTGCCTGAAGCAATGAGATGGGGAGCAGCAAATGGAGCAGCAGTGGTGGAGGAAATTGGCCCTCAAGCAGGGCTTTTAACTTACAATGCAATGATGGAAAAATTAAAAGAGAATTCCAAAATTGTGGCAAAAGAGATATGAGGAATGGTATAATGTCAATTCTATGAAATCAGTGACTAAGCAAAAAAATAAGTTAGGCGATGCTCTTTATGATAAATTTGGGAAACCTCTGGAAACTGAGCACTGGGGGGAATATATTGCGATTTCAGAAGACGGGAAGATCGCACTGTCTCCTAAACTGATAGATGTATTTAAAAAATCCGAGTCTTTCTCAACCCCAAGTTATATTTTTAAAGTGGGAGAAAAAGCGGTCTATAAATGGCTAAAAACAAAAATATAAGTTCTACCCGCTTTCCATATCTCCCTGTTAAAATTACTGTAACAGAAAATAATTATAATTTAGAGGCCCTTATCGATACTGGATTTAACGGCCAAGTTATACTACCACCCAACATATTCACAAATGGTCAACTTCCACCAAAATTTGTAACTTGTAAATTGGCTGATAACTCTATTGTCGAGATGCCGATACACAGAGGTACCCTAAAATTAGGTGATAAAAAACTTAATGAGATTATTATACTTATTATAGGGGATGAACCAATTATTGGCCGGGAGGTGATTAAACATTTTAAAATCATTTTAGAATATGGACGAAAAATTGTTTTGGAGGAGTAAAAATGCAGGAAAAATTAAAGATAAATTCTAAAATAGTTGCAAGAATAATTTAGTCTATAATATGATAAAGGTATGGCTGCCCTGCACGAGTTAGCACCTGAGATTCAACCAAGAAATCCAACATGGGATATTGATGATTATGCCAGTCATGTAGTATTGAACTTAGGAAAAGCATTAGAAGCGGCAGAATCCAATGAAATTGACCTCTCTTCACAAAAGCAGTCACCTTTTTGGCATGAGGATCCTGTTCGCACGAAAGCTGTTCAGGAAGCCTTAACAGAGGCAACTATACTCTGTTTAGAATTAGCAAAAACTCGTCAACTTCCCATCAGATACTCTGATTTAAGACTAAATTGGGCCCATGGGTTGAAATTCCTTGTCATTAGGGCTACAACCAGTATAGGTGAAACTCATTGGGATGTTTCTCACAATAATCCCGTGAATGCGATAGGAGGTATAAATATGACCCTAGCTTATATAGAGGATTTTTCTAAGACACAGGGTTGGCAGTTAGGAGAATTAGTAGATAAAGCATTAAGTAACGGTAGCAAGGTGTTTTAAAGAATAGTTGAAAGTAGCATCTACTTTTTTATGAGGATTAAAAATATCTTTTGGATCAAAGATTTGTTTGACTTCTTTAAATAATTGATAAACTTGATCGCCATACATTTTAGGTAAATATGGGCCTCTAATAAGCCCATCATTGTGTTCTGCAGACATAGAGCCCTGATATTCAAATACTAATTTAAAAACTTTATCCATCACTTCAGGAATAATGCTTCTTACTTCCTCATTTGATAAATCCATCAAAGGAATAATATGAAAATTGCCATCACCAATATGTCCAGCCAAGGTATAAACCATCTCATCCTTGTAAGGTTCAATGATTGCATTAAGTTTTGGTAAAAATTGCGCTAAATTTGCGGGTTTTACAATAATGTCATCAATAAAAGATGAAGCTTTTTTATTTTTTGCATACTTCATTAACAATCCAAAACTTTTATGTCTGATCAACCAATATTTTTCCTGTTCTTTTAAAGAATATTTTATTTCTGCTTTTAAATTAAATTGCTTCAAAGCATCTTTTGCGGTATTTGCGCGTTGAATAGCGTCTTGCTTTTCATCTGAGGTGAAATTTGCCAGCAGAACTAAATTAGGCATCTGGCCTTGAAATTTATCCTTAGTTAAGTCAATAAAAGCAGACAACCTAGTTGAATGTTTAAAGTTGACAGAAATATCCCAGGCATGGCCTAAGGCAAGGCGTAAAGTTTGATCATCATAGCATTCAAAAGCTTCAGGTTTATATTCTAAAACAGTTTTTACCACCTGATCTAACTGGGCTAAATCTGGCAAAGAGATGACCAGCAAAACTTGGTGGGCTTTTGGTTTAATTAATCTAAATTCTGCTTCAGTAATAATGCCTAAAGTGCCTTGAGAGCCTATGATTAGATTAGAAAGGTCAAAAGTTTCTCCATCCCAAACGTTCCATATCTCGTAACCTGTGGAGTTTTTGGAGACTTGAGGTTTAGCCTTTTTAACAAGTTTTTCATTTTCCGAAATTAGGTTGTAGATATGTGAATAAATTTTTCCCTCAAAATCATTTTGATTCATTTTTTTATCAAGCTGAACCTTATTTATTGGATCAAAAGTGTATTCATTTCCATCAGCTAAAATAACTTTTACATATTTTAAA
>Ga0105164_10002017_pt1 | contig 12702 bp, 7 predicted proteins | sample VDWuncwatermetaG_FD_89674 | JGI IMG/M metagenome (GOLD analysis project Ga0105164, IMG submission 89674) | Wastewater microbial communities from Netherlands to study Microbial Dark Matter (Phase II) - VDW unchlorinated drinking water | ecosystem: Environmental > Aquatic > Freshwater > Drinking...
ATGTTGTATTAATTTCTATATTGTAAATAAATAGAATATACATACAGAACCGAAAGGTTTATATATAACTTTAGTAATTAAATAGTAGTAACAAATTAGCTATTCTGGAAGGCAGATTACCTGCAGACTGGCTGATTTACAACATAGATACTACAGAAGCGAAAAGCTTAAATATAAGTAATGTTATTATTATCACGTAGTAACAATACGCCTCCAAGCGTTTTAATTTCAGTAAAAGATTTAAAAAACAAAATAAAACTTAAAAAAAGAAGGGGTGGAAAGAAAAATGACAGACACAGAGCCAAAGTTGGTGGATAAATTTAATCATGGACTGGATCAAGAAGTAGATGCATTAGTACATGAATATAAAAATCTTCATGAAGTGAGTCTTGACCCTAATCATAGAGTAAATGTGCCAGGTCAAAGAGATGAAGAAACCACAGTTGTAAGAAAAGGCCTAGAAGGAATTCTTGGAACAGGAACACGTGACAGGCACAAAGCTATTAACTTAATGGAAGATCTAATAACAAGAGCTTACGAACTCGACAAGAATCGGCATGAAAAAAGCTTACAAAAAGATCCTTTCAAGAAAAGGAAAGAAATTACTGATTACTTGACACCTACTGGAGTAACTTATGAAACACTAGTCAAGGCAATAGCCAATTTAAATGGGCCTGTTGACTTAGAGAAGCTGCCAGATGACAATCCGTTGAAACGAGTCATAAATTATATAGTGACTAAATCGCACGATGGCCAAGCAAGAGTGCAATTTTTACAGCAAACATTAGTGGATATCGGAGATGCCAAAGCTCCTGCTGTTGCAGAAGCCTTTAATAAGTATGCACCCTTGAACTTAGATCCAAGGTACGCAAAGCCTCAGGATTCATTTCAGGCATACGGACAATATGTGCAGGGCCAGATAGCACAATACAATGCAACTGACCCATCAAAAGTGCATAACAAGGAAGTCCAGAAAAAGGCAGCCTAAAACTGCTCAATTTATCTTTTTTTTTCCTTATTTTTTCTAAAATGCGAATTTAACCACTAGGATGATATAGGTTTTTTGAAATGAAGCTAAAATGGAAATAAACGGCACATACTTTAGAGGAGACCCTGCACCAGATAGAAGCAAGTCCGGCCACAGCGCTAATTCAATTTCTCCTGGGTCGCATAAATCGTGGATGCACATTGCCCCGACTGTGACATCATGGCCATATAATTTGTCAATGCCTTCAGCGCCTTATATTTTAAGCACGCCGCAAAACGGGGAATTTGCCGTGATGAAGACTGCAAACAAAATATTTGCGACTCCAATAAGCGACTACAGAAAATATAGATATTTCTCGCAGGAGTATGACTTCCACATGGATTCATGGATTGATGCCGGTAATAAAATCAAGCCAGCTATGTTTGATGAAGTCCCTATTGCAGAAAAATCTGGAAATTCTTATGTTGCAGTAAGTTTTGGCGAGAAGCAGGCCAGATTCATGCACGGAGACACTTACCTTAGAAAATTTGTTAGCGACATTGAAATTCAAAACTGGCCGCTGAATAACATTGGAGTGGCATTTCATAAAGCCCACAATGCCAAATACGATTTAATGAAATATTACAGTTCAGAAAACGGAAGAGAACTGATAGACTATCTAAAATCAATTGGCTGTTCTCCCGCAATTATTGATGAGATTGGGATAGTAAATTCAGACGATGCCGGCATTTATGGGGTAGCCAAGTTAGCTAACGGCAGAGTTGTTTTTATAGCACATGAAAACGCCAAAGATATGCTTGCAAGGTGGGGCAATAGATTTGGCGCCAGCCTTGATGAAATGGTGGAGTTTGCCATTGATGAAGAGGAGATTCATCTGGCCAGGGGATTTGGCAGAAATACTGACGTTATAACAGATGAAACACAAGCAAAAGAAACTGCACTTGACTTTTATGGAGAAAGGATACCCAAATCACAAGGTGACAAGAAAAGGTCATATCAAAGAAAAGCAAGGATAAGGATAGATGATATAGAAACAGTTCCTCAAAGATATAAAAACAATTCTCGCCATTCTGAAGATATTAGTTCACTTGTAAATTCCTGGAAAGCAGAAGCAAGGGAAAAAGGAATTGACCCAACGGAATATATAAGTGCCCATTTAGCTAAAAATAATGCTTATTCTAGAAGGGGAAGGAATTACGAAACAGAAGCAAAAGACGGAAAATACGGCGGAAAAGCTGTAAAATCAGGAAATAAAGGAGAGGAAAAATCCGGCGAAAGAGAATTGCATAGGATAGCGGCAGAATCAGAAAAAGATTCAGATGGGAAACCGGAAGGCAATGGAAACCCTGAGGCAGGGGAAAGCCAAGAAGCGAGCAATTAAATTTACATATTCTTATCCAATTCATTAACTACATTAAATAACAATATTCTTCCAAATACAAAGCTGAAAATGAAAAACAGAAGCGCAATTGTTGAAAAGAAAAAGTTTATGTCGACAAGATAAAACGCAAGGTACAAAAATAAAATAACCAAAATAAAAATAATAAAATAGGCTGCAGCCATGTAATGGATTTTTTTAACGCCAATTTTAAGTGATTTCAAGATAATTTCATTCGATGAGTGCTTTCCGTTCAAAGACAGCGAGATAAAAGCAAAATACATGATAATCACCGAAAACAGGAAAAATGGGATGTATTTTGCAAGCGCATTTGCCCCTTCCAATGCAGCTTCTGAAAACGATATGCCTAATATCAGGTAAAAAAACACAAAAATAAGCCCAAGGCAAAAGAATAATACAATAAAATTTTTCAGGAATATTTTCTTAAACCCAAAATACTTCTTTTCTGCCGTCAATGCCCATGCGAGGGAAAGAAAAACAAGAAGCGCGGCAAAAAAATAAAACAAAAAAATCCTGAAATTTCCTATTATGGAATTAAAATTCTGCTCCAGCATCGCAGGATTGTCGCCAAGAATATCCTGCTGCTCCATTATCTTGTTGGCTATAGTGACATCATCAAACTGCTGCCCGCTCAGGTAATCTGACATTGCCTTTGCGCTTTCTATTATTTTTGGAAGATGAAGATAACTAAGGTAAAATAATGCCAAAAAAAACATAACCTGAAGCGCGAACAGCAATAAAACTCTTGACTTATTTCTCAAAACCAAATCAAATGATTTCTTCAGGGAATTAAACAGAATATTTCCGCTTTGCATGTTATTATTTTTTTTCTATCAGGTCAAACTCGAATCTTTGGCTTGTTCTTGAACCTGCACTGCTTGCTGCATTTATTGTTCCAGTATATCTTTGAGGCTCCATCCCTACAGTATCAAAATCAAACCTATAATTATCTCCGTCTTTTGTCATCTGCCGTGGACCTATCTTGGTTCCATCTTTACCGACAAATTCAATGGAATATTCAACTATTGAGATTAAGCTTGGATGTGTTATTTTTGCTGTTATAACAACTGGAGTCCCTATAGTCTGCGTTTTCTTATCGACTCTTAGATTCTGTATTACCGGGTTCAATGCCCCGGAATCGGCACCGCGCTGGCTGACTATAATCCTGTACTGTTTTTTTATTATTCCGTCATTTAAGCTGCAGTCCTCTGCCCCGTAAAATGCGTCCCTGTCCTGCTTGAGGTGGAATATCTCCACTGTGACTGTTTTGGGTTGCTGGACAGATGTTGATTGTTGTGGCGGATATACTGTTATGACTCCGCCTCCATTTCTTTCATAAGTTGGGTCCTGGGCTTGCTGAAGATTTTCTGCCTGATAAATAACATCTGTTATTTCAATAATAACTCTTCCTTTTTCTGCATCCTCTTTTTCCACAGTAATCACATTTCCATTTATGGTTATTTTTGTTGTGCTGCCTGCAGGGATATTTGCAACTCCATTTGCCATGTCCACATCATAGCCTTCAATCCTTACAGTATCGTCTTTGCTAAATTTCCCTTCATTTCCTGAGATGTAGCCTGCTTTGAGTTTGTCTTTAACATTATCTATGAACTGTGCGCTGATTGTCACAATATGCTGGTTCTCCTGGGACTTGACATTAATTGACATACCGGGAGGTGCGACAAAATTTCCTCTTGTGCCTGCAATGCTCAGGCTTCCGGTAAGCTGGATTGGAGCTATGTCGCTTATGCCATTAATTTCTATCTTCTCGTATTTAGGCTCTATTGGATCCGGGGCAATTGAAACCCTTATGCACTTGTCCTTGCCTGTTTTTGTGACTCGCGCTCCTACATTCAATGAATCTCCGACCCTGAACTCCAGAGGCTGGGTTGTCTTTTCAGGATTCTCATTGTTTATACTTACTTCAAGAAGCTGCGCAGTTCCCTTGCCGCTGAAGAATGATGACCCTGCTCCGCATGCAAATACTCCTGACGAAGGATCAACGCTGCAGTCCAATATGTCCCTTGGAGACCTGTCAATTATCGGGAAGTAGAAAATCCCTTCCTCATATCCTGGAGGGAAGCAGTTCTGCCGCAATTCCGGTTTTATGCGCCTGTCTGTTCTTAATGTAAATTTGAGATGGTCGTATCTATGCTCTGACTCAATGACCTTGTGAATGTCCTTGTCATCATACAATACGTTCTGCTTCAGCCTTGCCTGGTTGTAGAACGGGAAAATTCTTTCTCCGGTAAGCTCAAGGCAGTCGCATTGGTTGTACGCTGCTGATGTTCCCAAAGCGCCTGTATAAGCGATTGAAGAAGCGCCGACAGAACCGCAGTTTATCTGGTTAGGATAACGGTCCATTTCTTTCCTGCTCACGCATGCGAGCTCAATCTTGTAGTTGTCAAGGTCGCATCCCGGATTGACTATCCATGAGCTTCTGTATTCATATTTTGGCCTTAGGGTAACAGGGTCTATTGTCAAAAACTCGCGGGATTTTGTGACAGGCTGCACTAAAGTGGCGAAGGGAGATGTGTAAGCAGCATCCACAAGATTCTTTGCTGTAAAGTCCCAGTCGTAGCCGAAAGCAGCGAGGCACATTTTTCTTGCTATCCCGCCCTGGCCCGTGCCGAATAAATTGTCCAGGTAAACATTCCCATATTCCTCTGACATCTCCTGCTGCGCTTCTGAGATGCCCTGTGAAATTCCCTTGAATCCAATCTTCAGCTTCTCTGTTATGGAATCATCCTGCAATTCGGCATCTCCTGCCAATTCTTCGGGATTGCATCCATTGGTCAATGCCTGTATGACCTGCCATATCGCGCCGCAGACATGCTGGGTGAACAGTTCCTTGCAAACTCCGGCATCTGCCCTTCCTGATGTCCTTATCTCTGTAAGGCAGTTTGACATTGAGGCCATTATGTTCTTGTACATCTGCAGCCTTTGGTTGACACCTGTCAGATATGCGCACTGGACAGCGGCTGTCGCCTGCTTTTGAGGATTCAATGCAAGAACTTTTTCAGGCCCAATCAATTTTGAGAATAGATGATTCTGGCCGAAGCAGGCTGGCTTGTCTCTTCCTTCTATGTACCTGTCAGGATTGTATTTGTTATTCACGCTTATGCCATTATCGTTTGAGTCTGAGTCCATTGCCTCAAACCTTATTCTTGAGTACCTGTAGCTCCATTTCATGTTTTCAAGAGTTGCTGCTCCGCCTGCATCACCCTTTGCCTCATGCACAGGCTTTCCTGTTATTCTGTTTTTGTCTGTAGGCTCGTAAAAAGACAATTCTTCAGCTCCTTTCGTGTTCAGGCAGCAGCATTCCATTCTTGCAGCAGCTGAATCGCTCACAACACTTGGATCGTTGTCCCCATCATAGAAGCAGTCTTTAGTGAATCCTCTCCTGTCAACAGAGAGAACATCTTTTTTTATCCCATCAGCTGTATATGCAACCCTGTTTGCGGCTATTTTCCTGCAGTCATTTACTGTTATGCATGCCCAGTCCTTTGCAGGAGCTTGACTTGGATTTGTTTTCGGATTTGTCACTGTCGGAATGGCTGTGAATCTCTGCAGCTTTTGGCTGTCTTTTTTTGTCACTCCACAAATCTCAGAGCATGTCTGCGGCTGGCTTGTAAGGAAGTAGTCATCTGAAGCGCCTGATTTAACAGCATAGGCTATTGCCCCTTCCCTTCCGCTCCCTGTAATGAGCCGCATCTCGTAAACATTTGATGATCCGGGAACAATGCCTCCAAGAATGTAAATGGCTTCTGTATTCCTGCCAAGAGCATCTTTCCCTGTCCTTACTACAACGCACCTTTCATCCAATCCATGCTTTTGCAATTCAGGATATTTAGTTCCGTAGCTCCTGCATTTTTCAGCCCTTAATCTTTGGCCTATCGCGCTTTCATCTCCCTCGCAGCTCTGCTGCTGCTCAATTGCCCTCTGAAGAGTTTCATCAGCCTGTCCTTCAGTCCATTTTGCCGGGCTTGAATGGCCAAAAATCCTGTCGCAGGACCATCTTTGGAGCTCGTACATTTTTGCCTCTCGCTGCCATGCGCCATAGCTTGACGGGAAGCACTTTTTCAAGTCTATGTCGCTGTAAAATTTCAGTTTATCTCTTCCAGCTTCCTTCATTTTATCCCTTAACTCAGTGCAATATTGGTTGTCTGCATCATTGCCAAGGTTAAAGCTTAATCCAAAAGCCCCTTTTAAGCCTGCGAAGAATCTTTCGTTTGACAAATCAATCCAGTTCCTGTAGATTTTTACCGCAAGATGCGCAAGGAAGGAGTACAGGCATCCAATTGCAACATAATCTATGACCCTGTCAATCTGCTCCTGTACTTTTGTAAGCGCTTTTATTGACTTGTCAAGGAATCCGACAAAATCATTAATCAGCCAGTCGGGCATCAGCCTTACGGGATTTATTATTGTGCTGTCAACAGCATATGAGACTTCCTGGCATGTGGTTTGGTATTCTGTAACCCTCTGCACCACGCCTGTGTCATCAACAACATCATGCTCATAGGCTATCCTAAGCCTGAAAGGGAAAGACATCTCGTCATTGATGGATTCAAGGAAATTTTTCCAGTCCTGTTCCACGAATTTATCCATCTCCTCATACCTGCCAAGGGTTATTGCAGAGTAGCTTAATGTTCCGTCAGCATTTAGCTTTGTAGGAGCATCGCCTGCAGTCATTACCCTGCAGCTTGCGTTATACCTTGGGTCAACTGTCTCCCGCGAGGAGCATGCCTTCGCAAATGAAATTCCTTTTATCCTGGCATTTGAGCCCCTGCCTATATACGAATAATTAAAGTAAAAGTAAAGGGTTTCTGTCCCTTCTGCAAGCCTTTCCGTGCTTAAAAAAGTCGGGCCTTGGTATTGCGTAAGGGGAATCACGTCCCAAGACTGGTTGCCGGACCAGCAGCTGCCTATGCTTATTGTCTGCTTTGCAGCGCCTCTTTGCCCCAGCTTATCCTGCGCAACTACAAGTATGGTTGATTTTTTTGAGGATTGCTTTGCCTCCTGGTTAAGCTGCTGATCCCTAAACTCGGTGACTGGAACTTCCCTCACACTTATTCCAAAACCAGGGCTTGCTGTGAGGTCTATCTTCTTGAACTCAAAATTTCCATTGGCATCTGCCATCACGCTTTCGTCAGCGCCCTTGCAGCTTGAGCCTAGATTTCCGTTCACTCCGCATTTTTCATTGAGCTGCGATTCCGACAGGTTTTGCAGCCTGCTCTCTATAGTATTTATATCAAGGTCAAGGTTTGTGATGGAAGATGGAACCCTTTGGACTTCATTTGGAAGTCCTGAGATTTCAACCGACTGGTCATAAAGGCTGAAAGGAAACCTGTTGACATACAAGTAGACTTTTGCATTCGGCTTTGTCTTTCCTGCTATCTCAATCTCATTTGCAAGATTCTCATAGACAAATGCCCCTGGAGACGGCTTTGTTATCCTGACCTGCGGTTTTTTTGTGTCAAGGGAAACTGCTGCCTGCTTGGTCACTTTGTTGCCTGCCTTGTCCTCAAAAACAAGCTTTACATTGTAGTTTCCATCCCCTTTGCCAAGATTTACCACAAAATTAAAATTGCCGCTGACATTGAATGTGTATAATGGTTTGCGGAAATCCTCATATATGTCAACCTGCTGAGGCTTGATTCCCAAATTTAAGCCTCCGGCAAGTGTCTTGACCGACAGCGGCTCTGAGCGGAATCCTTCCTCCCCATAAATATTCACAGCAGAAACCTCGTATTTGTATTCTGTATTTGTATCGACAAGCGCATCCACATAAAGATTGAAGCTTGCTGGCTTTGTCAATGCTATTGCACCTATATCAGACCTGTATACAACATAATGGCTGAAATCTTTATCTGTTGATTCGTCCCACTTCAATTCCACTGAATTTGGAGTGACTTTTGTGGCATTAAGCCCTTTTACTTTCTCTGGGGCCTTTGAGCTTCCGAGGTCTGTGTCTATGAAAACACTGGCAACAAGGGGCTCGCTGACGCTTCCTGTTATTGAAATGTTCGGCCTTGCGCTCAATGCGCTTATATTGTCCAGCTTTACTATCGGAGTTTCTGAATCGACCCCTATCTCAAAATTTTTCTCTGTGGATTCCCCTGATTTTTCCGCGGCTGTTATTTTTATTGTATTTTCTTCGCTAAGCAATATCTGGCTGAAAAAAAACCTTCCGGTGCTTACTTCATTTCCGCTTAGAGTCTTTACTGGAGAATTCATGTTGTTGACAAAAAGCGAGACTGAAGCCATCGGCTTTGTTGTTCCTGCAATATCAATTGCATTTCTGGAGACATATCTTGGGATCGAGACATCAAGTATCAGCCTTCCGGGAGCGTCGCCTTGCTCTTTATTCAGGGTTTTGAAGCTGTACAATGAATTTGAATTATTGTCTATTGCAGTTTCCTTTGCCTTGTTTTCAGATTCAATGCTGAAGAAATAATTCGTGTTTTCGTTCAATCCGTTTAGAGTGACTGAATGGTTTGAAACAAATGCCGCGCTTTTCTCAATCAAATCAAGAATTTTTGTCTTTCCGAACTTGACTGTGGATGCAGACTCATTGTCAGTTGACCATTCTATAGCGGCAGTTGTCGGAGTTATCCTTGCTGCCCTTATATCAGTTATCTTAAATGCGTAAGCGTCTGCTGCAATGAAGGGCAGGCTTATGACTAGCTGTATCAGGAAAATTGCAATGAATTCTATTGAGTTTTTTCTCATTTTTATTGATTTAATTTTTATTTTTAATGTTGAAATCTTTTTATTGTATTTTGTTTAAGTTTGATATTAATTTTTAATTTAGTGATGAATGTTTTCGTTATTGTGGTTTTCCATTATGTTGAATTATTTTAATTGTTTTTTATTTATTATTTTATTTTTAGTTATATTCTGATTTTTATTGGATTTATTGAAATTTTAGTCATTGAATTTTTTTATTGTTGCGGTAATTGTGCATCACCTCTTTTTAATTCCGGCTTCGGGACTGACTTTGATTTTTCCTCAAGCTTTGAAATGAACTCGACCCTTTCATTCTCTGCCGCTGCGTCCTGCGATATGGCATGGAATACAATTTCATCAGCGCCGCTGAGCTCTTCCTTGCTTACCTTCCATTCCCCAATATAGCCTCCGATGACATTTTCCTCGTCAATTACAAGGATATTGACCTGGTAGGTTGTGTCTTTGCCTTCAGGCAATCTAAGAGGGAAATATTTTTCCTGAGGATACAGCACAAAGCTTTCATAACCGGTTGTGTTGCTGGTTATGACTATAGAAGCCTTTTCATTTTGCGCAAGCTCTATCTCTTCTGATGGCGATGAAGCCAAATGCTTTACAACTTTGAAAGTGCTTATCTCCTTTACAGGGTTGGCTAGAAGCACGTAAGACCTTTGGTCAACATCTGTCTGGACCAGCATCTGCGCATCATCAAACCCTTCCTTTGTTCCTTTGACAACTCCAAGCACGCAGTAAGGCAGCCTTTTTGAAGCTCCTGTCGCGGCGCCAAGCCCAATCCAGTCACTTTGGCCCATATCGCAATAAAATCTTCCGCAGGCAAAAGCCAAGTTCATCCCCTTAATATCCTCCCCTGTTGCATTGTTGACTGTAAAAACAGTTATTTCGTTTTGGACATCGTTGCAATATTCTTCTGAGGATACCTCATCTGACTGCTCGAAAAATGTGGTTCCCTTGTTTTCCCTGTCAGGCTGGTTGTGGCCTACCTGGACCTTGAAAGCAAAGTTGAACTGGAATTGGCCTGATTTTTCGTCAAATATGCTGACCATTACAGGATATTCAACATCATAAGTAAAGTGCCAGATCTGCAGGCAGAAAAATTTGAGCATCTGGCTTCCCTTTTCGGCATTTGATTTCAGCAATCCGTTCTGGCTCGGCCTTGAATACATTTCCAAGGGCCAGTTGTCATAGATGAAAGCGACCCTCATATCCCTATATTTTTCCGGCTCTGTGTCCACTTCCCAAACATAATGCGCATTATAATATGTATCAGAGAAAATGTCCTTTCCGTTCGGATTGGAAACGTACAGGCTTGGGTTGTAATCAGTTCCCTTGATCCTTATGTAAGGAATGTTGAAACGCAATAATTCCCCCATCTTTTTCTTTATCTTGCTCAGCTCCCATACCCTGGATGCGCATCTTGCCTCAATATCTGTTGTCGGTATCTCAGTGTCAATTGAATACAGGTCTATGGTTTTTCTTTCGAGAAAATCATCCTTGTTTTCCCTTTCCATTATGGTTTTAGCAAGCTCGTACATTTTCTTGAACCTTACATCTGATTTGTACCTGAAATTTCCAATGGATGCCTTAAAATCATTTCCTTTTCCTGCAATCTCAAGGCTGTAATCCAAATTTATTGTTGTGTCTTCCTCGTTGAATTGGACATTGACAAGAGGATTGCTTAAGGGGCTTATGGCAAATGTGCTGTTGAAAGGCTCAAAATTGTCCAGGCACGAATTTAATTGATTTTTTACATAATCTCCGAGCTGGTTTTTGATGAATCCTTCAGGAGGAACTGATTCTATGCCTTTGTACCACCAATATGGGATCTTGAATCCTGACTGGGGGAGAGATGACAAATAGGCATTTGGGTTCCTGGCTGTTTTTTCCGGGATTGAGATGTAACCTCCGCTCAAACCAATTTTTTCCAATCCGTCATCTGCGATTGATTTGATGCAGTTCTCGACATAGCTTTTTACCGGGACTAGCTCGGGCTGCACATATTCCTCTCCAAAGCTTCCGGATTGATTCGTAAAGAAGAATATGGAGCCAACCACCAATACGAGCAGCGCAAGTATCATGAATATAGCTACCTGGCCTCGTTTTCCTATGCCTCTTTTTTTTAACATTTTAATTGAAAATTATTAATATAATTATTGATTATTATTTCTCACCTGTTCTCTTCAATAGCTTCAGGTCAATCCTTGTCAGGTCTATTTCCACATAATCTTTTTCCGAGAGATTCAGGATTTTTACAATATCAGAGGGAACCCTTACAACAAGCCCGCCGCTGGTCTTCATCAGCTTTTTCGTGTATTTCATGCTATATATGTTATATATCTATTTTATATATAAAATAATATTGAAAAAGATATATTTATATACTTTTCATATATAGAGTATTTAAAGTTTTCTGTTTGGCCTATCAAAGCTTTTCTACTTCAGAAGCCAAAGCAGACAGGTAATATCTTGAGAAATAAGTGACTAGCCTTAGCAGAGGGTTTGCAAGCACGGAAACCACAAGAAGCACGACAAATTCTATTGATGGGCCCGCATCGAAAAAGCTTGGATCAAGCCCTGTTACTGCATACAGCTTTGCAGCCAGCGCAAAAACCAGCTTGTCCAGCCTGAGCAGGCTACTTAAAAAAATTGACAGCAGCCAAAAAATGATTATTAATGCATATGGCACAATAAAATAATGGATTTTTTTGAAATTAATCCTTAATGACTTTAATGATCTCTTTATGCTTTGATTTTCCATGAAATCGCTATAGAGCGAATATGTCAGGTATGAGGACAGGAATAAAACAGCAAAAAGGAAGAAAGCCGCCAATTGCTGCTGGACCAGCTGAATCGCCATGTAAATAACCAAAAACCAAAGCCCCATCCATCCAAGATTCAAGGCAAGGAATTTTGAGAGGAGATTAAAGCTTAACTTGATTTTTTTGGTTTTTGCCCATATCATTCCCTTGATTATGGCAGCCAAAAATATAATTGCAATCAAAAGCAGCACAAAAGAAAGCCTTATGGAAAGATTAAGCCCTGCAACCTGGTCTGCAAGCCTTTGCGATGCCTGGTCTGTCACCAGTCCAATGTCTGAGGGAAGGCTGAATGACTGGATTTTCGCGCTTATCCGCTGGAACCACAGCAGTATAAGGCAGCCGGAGGCAAGATAAAATATCGTGTCCAGGATTATTATCCATATTATATTCAGGTCAATTTTTTTGAATGAAGCTATGAGAATGTGGTAGTTCCATTGTATAAAATTTTTACTTCTCTTTGCATCAGAAGGCTTTTTCATTTTAGCTCAAATCATATAACTCAAGCTGCTCTATTTTTGAGAAATGCTTATTATTGAATGTCGCTAAGCTGCAGTTATTAACAATTGCAGTAGATGCAATGAATATGTCATTTAAACTAATCATTTTTCCCTTTGACTTTAAGTTCTTAAATAATTCACTTGCCTTCACAGCTGCCAGTTCATCGAAATAAAGTACAAAAGTATCATTAAGGAAATTTCTTACCTTATCAAGATTATCTCTCCTTAGATTAAGCTCGAACAGTGTGATAG
>Ga0105164_10002018_pt1 | contig 12700 bp, 15 predicted proteins | sample VDWuncwatermetaG_FD_89674 | JGI IMG/M metagenome (GOLD analysis project Ga0105164, IMG submission 89674) | Wastewater microbial communities from Netherlands to study Microbial Dark Matter (Phase II) - VDW unchlorinated drinking water | ecosystem: Environmental > Aquatic > Freshwater > Drinking...
GAATAATATAAGCCCGTGAATCCCCAGGGAAAATATAAAGGCAAAAGTAAATACTTTATCAGAAAACATTTTATTAAGTAGTAATTTTTGTTTGTGTTTCCGACTTAAGTTACAGGGTTAGAATTTTTCTTTAACCCCTAGAGAGCTGAAATTAATATTAAAATTCAATTCCTTTCCTTGCCTTCTTGCCATTTTTGTAATAGTGTTTTATTTCTTTGATTTCGCTGACAAGGTCGGCGATCTCTAAAAGTTCTTTAGGTGCGTTTCGTCCAGTCAAAACCAAATCCATGGTCTTAGGTGCTGATTTTAATATATGCATTACATCGTTTAACTTTAATATTTTAAAGTGTAGCGCTATATTGATTTCATCAAGAATAACCAGGTCATGTTTTTTCTCCGCGACAATCTTATTTATTCTACATAACCCAGTCTCTGCTGATTTAATATCTTCAACACAGGGGCTAGGTTTTATAAATTTCTTTCTACCGTACTGCTCTATGGTAATGCCCTTTAAGTGCTTTAATGCGTTTAATTCGCTGGTATTACCACATTTTAGAAATTGTCCGATAAATACTTTTAACCCGGCTCCTTGGGCGCGCAGGGCAAGCCCCAAGCAACTCGTAGTTTTTCCCTTTCCATTACCGGTGTATATGTGAATCAATTAGCTACCGCCTTCCAGCTTAAGATTCCTAATCCGCAAAGCACTGAAACAATTAAGCCAGCGCAGAGTACCCCTGCGACTATTGCTATCAGGGCATACCTAAACCTGATCTTAAATAATGAGGCAGCGATTACTCCGCTCCATGCCCCGGTCATAGGTAGTGGTATGGCTACAAATATAAACAGCCCAAAAGCCTCATACCTTTGAATGGAATCAGAATTTTTCTTTGTCCGCTCGAAAACCCAGTCAAAAAAACGTGACCAGATCTTAAATTTTCTTAAAGAGCTAGAGACCGGTTCAAATAGAAAAAGTGCCGGCGGGATAATTGCAACATTGCCTAATACTGACAGCCAGTAGGCTTTAGTTAAAGGCATACCGTAATAAAGCGCTAGGGGGATTGCCCCTCTTAGCTCAGATATGGGAAGCGCTGCTACGATTACTACTATCAGCTCTTTGGGGATATCTTTTAGCCAACAAATTATAAAATTAAGCATAATTTAATTTTTGGTTGTAAGGTTTGATCTTAGGGCATATTTACCCACAAGCGGAACGAATACACAGCCGCAGATTTCGCTAGTTTCAATTCTTCCATTTTTCTTTTGTATCAGAGTTAAAACCTGCCCAAGATTACCTTCAAGCGGCAGGATAAGTTTTCCGTTTTCCTTTAGTTGCTCAATTAATGGCATAGGTATATTAGGGGTTGCGGCAGTGACGATGATTCTATCAAATGGCGATTCCTCTGGCCACCCAATAGTTCCATCTCCTATACGTACATTGATATTTGAATACCCAAACCCTTCAAATGTTTTTTTTGCCTGAATTGCCAGAGAATCAAATCTTTCTATAGTGTAAACATTTTTTGCCAGCTCTGCCAATATCGCTGCCTGGTATCCGGAACCAGTGCCAATCTCTAAAACTTTTTCTTCACCAGTAAGATTAATAAACTCAGTCATTAAAGCTACTATATAAGGCTGGGAAATAGTCTGACCTTCTCCAACTGGTAAAGGAAAGTCTGAGTAGGCACTCCCCTTTAAATTTTCTGGCACGAATTTATGTCGTTCTATCTTATAAAAAGCATTCAAAACCTTGGAGTCTTTTATGCCTCGGCAGATCAGTTGCTCTTCGACCATCCGCCTTCTTAATTCTTTATATTCCATAGCGTCCTGATTATAAACCTTAAGAAACGTAGAGTGTCTAGTATAGGATTAATACTGCTTTTTTCCTGCAGGTATATGCTTTTAATCGGAACGGATTCAATTTTAAAGCCTAAACGAGAAGTTTGAATAAGTATCTCTGACTCAGTCTCATATTTGGATGTAGAAAGATTGAGTTTTTCCAGCAGTTCTTTTTTAATAAGACGAAAACCGCATTGAGTGTCGGGTATCTTCTGCTGGATGATGTGCGATATAAACAGCGACATAAGTTTATTAGTAGCTAACCTCATCAGAGGCATATTGTTTACTTTGCACATTCTGTTTCCGATAAATAGGCCTGAGTCGGAATATTCGGCTAGGCGAATGAAATATTGGATATCTTCTGCCTGATGCTGTCCGTCTCCATCAATTGTAATTACTGCATCAAAACCATTCTTAATCGCGTACTCAAAACCCCTGATCAGGGAAGCACCTTTGCCTAGGTTATTTTCGTTTCTTAATACTACTGCCCCGGCTTCTTTGGCAATGGAAGCGCTCCGGTCGCTTGAGCCATCATCAATAACAACAGTCTTAAAATTTTGTTGGTTGATGGATTCTATCAGTTCACGGATAGTCTTTGACTCATTATATGTGGGAATAATAACGCAGGTAGTCATATGGTTTAATTGCTTGTCCAGAACCTTCTGAACATACTCCATTGGTCAGGGTAGTGCCTGATATAATCCTCGAAGATTACTTTATACTGGTCAATAATTCTTAATAAATCCTTCTCTTTATCCTCAGTGCAAATATGCTCCAGGGGTTTCTCGAATTTAAGGGTAAATGTCTGGTCATGATTTCTTAACATAAACACAGGTACAATCACAGCCCCTGTCTTTCTGGAGAACTCTGCCGGCCCTTTAGGGAATACAGTCGGTTTGCCGAAGAAATCTACTATTTTTCCTTTCTGGCTAAAGTCTCTATCTCCTACTAAAGCCAGAAGTTTATTTTCTTTAAGCACACTTAAACATTTACGTACTGCGTGACCCAAGGCAATAACTTTAACACCATTTCGTTCTCGCTGGAAGTTAAAAAATGTATTTACCTTTGAATCTTTGTGCGGCATAGCCACAGCCCAGAAGTCATACCCTAGAAGCGAAACAATCATTCCCCCCAGTTCCCAGTTTCCCAGGTGGGCGCTTAGGATTATTACCCCTTTTTTGTTTTTTAAGGCAAGGTCTACATACTGTTTGTCTTTGACTGTGACTTTATTCCTGACAAAATCTTGGTCTATCTTTTCTGCCCGGAAAAAATCTACCAGGTATCTGGCGAAATTTCTGAAGGTATTGATACATATCTGGCGGATCTTGCGCTTCGAAAACTCCGGGAATACGGATTTTAAATTATCCCGCATGATGCGCCGGTCCTGGAAGGCAAATGAATAATGCAAGTCGGAGATCAAAGTTGCAATCTTGTAGCAAAGATTTAATGGCAGGGACAAAGCAATTAATTGTCCCACTCGGTAGAGTAAATAATTAAGCATAATTGAAATTACAGACTCAGGAGAAGTTTGGCAATATTCAGGCTAGCATTAGGTTTGCTGATGCTAGCTGCAGATTCAGAAATAAGCTTTAGTTTTAGAGGATCTTTTAATAGGCCCTCGACAACATGTTGCACATCTTTTGGTTCCTTTATCTTTATCGCAGCCTTTTTTTCTGACAGGTAGTTGGCATTGTTTGCTTCCTGTCCAGGTATAGGCTTTATAATGAGCATGGGAAGTTTTTTTGACAAAGCCTCAGCCGTAGTTACACCTCCAGGTTTGGTAATAATAATATTTGAGATCTCCATCAGTTCGTTTATGTTGTTTACATATGTGAAAATCCGCATTGTTTTTCTGTATTTTTTTTGCCTTTTCTCTAAAGACTTGTAAAGTTTTTTATTTGTACCAGTAATAATTATTTCCTGGAAAGGCAGTTTAATCCTGTCCAATGATTTAATAATTGTTTTAATCGGACCTAAGCCCTGGCCACCCCCCATGATTAATATGTTCGGCAGGTGCGCGTCAAGCTTAAGTTTTTGCAATATATGACTGCGGTCGACAACTGCGTTAAAGGCTGGGTCAAACGGTATCCCGTAAGATTTGATCTTAGTCGCCGGGACCCCCCGCTGGGATAACCGTGCAGATATTTCTTCGGAAGGTGTAATATAGTAATCAACTTTATCATAGATCCAATAAGAGTGCGGGATGTAATCGGTTAAGACCCCTACTAGCGGCAATTCTGATTCGTAAGTGCTTTTGTAATCGGCTACCATTCCGCAGGGGAATGCCTGAGTGCAGACTACTGCATCAGGCCGGAAACGATCAAAAAGATTCTTTAACTTTGGGGAATTGAAGCGATGAACCATATTTTTTAGTTTTTCGATTCTTTTGACCACCTTTTGGTTGTCATAAAGATAATGCCAGACAGCAGGAGCCCTTTTGATCAGGCTCAAATAGATACGGTTAACTACTTTTTCGGAAATAGGATTTGTGTAGTTAAAAGCATTGATATTTAGTATTTCTGCCTGGGGGGAGAGCATCTTTAGGGCTTTTTCAATTGCCAGGGTGGCATTGTGGTGGCCGGAGACTTCCGATATATACATTAATATAATTCTTTTACTCATTTAAAACTATATGCGATTCTCGTTGCATAGCTCGATAAAGGCACTGGCTACGTTTGGATTAAATTGTGCGCCGCTTAACCGCCTTATTTCGTCGATTGCTGCATCTTTATAAAGTCCGCGGCGATACGGCCTGTCAGTAGTCATGGCGTCAAAAGAGTCGGCTACGGAAATAATCGAGGCGATCATAGGTATCGATTCTCCTTTTAATCCTTCTGGATAGCCTTGTCCGTCATGTCTTTCATGGTGGTATTTTACCCCCAGGATTGAGTCCTCCAGTTCCCTGATCGGCTGTAGTATTGTAACCCCGATCGAAGGGTGTTCTTTAATAACCTTCCATTCTCCATCGTCAAGCGGGCCTTTTTTATTCAGTATTGCCTCAGGCACTCCAATCTTGCCTATATCATGCAGGAGGCTTGCGATGTGCAGTTCTTCAAAGAACCCATGCCGGAATTCAAATTTCTTATTTTCCTCCACCCTTTTGGCTATCTCTAAACTTAAGTTTGTCACGCGGGTGGTATGTCCGTGTGTATAGTAATCTTTAGCCTCTATCGCTGCAGCCAAAGCGACAATAATCCTTATAAAGAGTTCCCTCTTTTCATTAAGTTCATCTTTAAGTTCTTTAAAAAGTTGAGCGTTCCTAATCGCCATTGCTACATTTGAGGTCAGGGCAGTAAAGAAATCCAACTCCTCTTTGGCAAACCCCTTACCAGTCTTTCTTTTACCCAGTAGGAGTATCCCTAACAAATCATCTCTAAAATAACTCGGTATGCAGGCAATGGTTTCTAGGATATCCATTTGATAAAGAACTTGCTGGAGTAACAATTTCACCCTTTTTTCCTGTCCGGGTTTATTTATTAATTTTAGCGCATCCTGATAAATAATGACGCCGGACTTAAAAAGAAGTTTATCTTTTCTCTCCCTGAAGAAACGAATCAGTGCGTCATCCTTATCCATTCGAGCCAACCCCACGGGGATATTGGGACCAAGCGAGCCGCGGGAATCGGATAATATATAGGCGTCCTTATCTTTATGGTGTAATAAAATGCTGGCGTGACTCACTTTTATCTTCTGGGTAAGCATATGCAGAACCATTTCAATGAGAAGATTCGGGTCATGGACCAGGATCATACTTCGCGCTGCTGCTTCCAACTCTTTCTTATAGTTTATTGCCATTTTAATCGGCCCTTCTTTCTTTTTAGATAAGGTTAACCATATAAATTCTTGATTAAGTTTTAATTTTCACTCATGATTGCAAATTAGTATTCGTTAAAATACTAAACGATCTCTTCTAGAACAGGGAGTTTCTGTTCCTTATCGCGGAGGTTGCAATCCAATTTTTCCCTTATCCACATCTCAATATATTTCTTGTGAAACCTCCAATCCGTACCTATTTTAAACGCAGGGATTTTACCTTCCCTGGCGTATTTGTGTACGGTGAGGAAGTGTATATTGAGATAGTCAGCAACCTCTTTTGCAGTCAATATCTCTTTTTCTTTATCCATAGATTCTCCTTATGTTTACGATAATCATATGTATATAAGTAAAATCAGGCATTGTCAAGTGTTATTATATATAGTAAACAAAAAGCCAGTTATTCACTGGCTTTTTGTTAAGACTAGCGGGCTATTATTCCTTATCTTCAATTACTGCAAGGGTTTCACCTATATTTACACTGTCACCCTCTCGAAAAAAAATCTCCCTCACTATTCCTGAGCATGGACTGGGTAAATTAAAAGTGGATTTGTCAGTAGTAATTTCTACTAGGTCGTCTTTCTCCTGGACAGTTTCCCCCTCCTGGAAATACCAGTAGGAAACTATCGCTTTCAAGATGTTTTCTCCTAATTCCGGTAAGATAACTTTAGTCATAAAACTCCTCCTTATTGCTCCATAATGGCTTTTATCTTAAAGTTTTCTTTGAACTTCTGTACCAAAATCTTCTTTATTAAATCCATTTCAATATCCTGCTTCGCAATATCCTCAAGGCAGGTAACCTTGATATTCATACCGCAAGGCCTGATAAGGTTGAACATGGCTAAATCGAATTTCTTAATATTGATACTCAGCCCATGAAAGGTAATCCAGTTCTTGATTGCAATTCCGATTGAGGCAATCTTGCATAATGAATGCTCGTTTTCTTGGGTTACCTTTTCTGCCTCAGAAGGTTTTATCCACACGCCAGTGTATCCCCTATACCTGGTTCCGGTAACGCCGAATTCGTTTAGCATACCCATAATAACATCTTCCAGCTGCCTCAGATAATAGTGGATATCTTTTTTTATGTACTGCAAATTAAATATGGGATAAGCAGTAATCTGGCCGGGTCCATGGTAGGTGACATCACCGCCGCGCTCGATTTGATAAACAGGTACGCCCATACTGCTTAGCTCTTCTTCTTTAGCCAGAATATTATTCTTCTTAGCGAGCCTGCCTAATGTAATCACAGGATTATGCCGGCAAATAACTAATGCTCCATGGAGAGAGCCATCTTTAACCCTATTAAATAGATCATGCTGTATTTGCCAGGAATATTTAAAATCTACTAAACCCAGATCGCACAAACTAAATTCCATTTTTATTTTTTAGCGCTTCAATTAGTGATTCTGAGAGCGTAGGATGGGCGAGGATTGTATTACGCAGCTCGGTGATCTTGATCTTCGATTGTATAGCTATCGATAGGTTAGAGATTAATTCAATGGCGCACGCTCCTATAATTGTACCTCCCAGTATTGTTTCTGTCTTTTTATCGCAGATTATTTTTAAGAACCCCTCGGTTTCGTCCAATACGCGCGCCATTCCAGAGGCAAGAAAGTCATATTTATAAACCTTATGCTCAATCCCTTTTTCTAAGGCTTTATCCTGGGTCAGTCCGACACTTGATATCTCGGGGCTTGTGAATATGCAATTCGGTACATTATTATTATCCGCTCGAGACTGGTTATCAGGTGAAGCAATGTTTTTAGAGGACACAAGACCCTGATAAGCGGCAAAATGGGCAAGCATAATTTTTCCCGTACAGTCGCCGGCAGCGTAAATATTACCCCTGGTTGATCTTAGGTAATCGTCAACAACTACTCGGCCTTTATCCAGTTTTACGCCTGAGCTTTCAATATTTAAGCCATCCGTATTAGGCAGTCTCCCTATGGCTACCAGTATTAAGTCAAAACCTTCCAGCGGCAGGTCTTTTGCATCAGTCGCTGTATAAACCTTTATACCCTTCTTTTTAAAAATCAATAATAGTTTCTTCGCTACCTCAGCATCTTCTTCTGGTAGTAGTTGGGCCATTTTTTCTACGAGAGAAACATTGCTTCCAAATACGGAGAACAGGCTTGCAAATTCGCAACCGATAACACCGCCGCCTATGATGAGGAGATTCTTGGGAACCTGCTCTAGATTTAATATCTGGTCGCTAGAGAGGAATCTTTTATTATCAAACTCAAAACCTTTTAAGGCGGAAGGCTTTGATCCGGTTGCCAAGATAACGTGTCTTGGTTTAATATGTTCTTCTCCTATCTCAAGCGTATCCGGATCTAGGAACTTAGCTTCTGCCGCGGAGTAATCAATGCCTTTAAGCATATATTCCATTCCCTGCCGCAGTTGTCGGATTACCTCTTTTTTTCTTTCCTGGACTTTGATAAAATTAAGCTTAGGGTCTGCGGTTTCTATGCCGAAGACGCCGGCTTTCTTGACTATAGAGAGTGTTTTTGCGGATTGAATCAATGTCTTGGTAGGTATACAACCTTGATTAAGGCAGGTTCCCCCAAGGTGGGATTTTTCTACCAGTAAAACTTTTAGTCCAAGATCCCGGGCATTTAAAGCAGCGTTAAATCCAGCCCACCCAGCTCCTATTATTACGATATCGTAAGCCATAATAAACTTTACAGATTGGTAAGAAATTAATGCAGATATGCTTTGATGAGTTCTAAGTTTTTTCGGATTGATTCTGTGGATTTAAGCATAGCTGCAAGTTCTTCTTGATTTAAATCCAGACTAATTATACTTTCAACTCCCTGCTTGCTTAAGACACATGGGACGCCAAGGCAGAGGTCGGTAATTCCGTATTCACCGTTTAGAAAAACACAGGCCCAAGTTTTTCGTTTTTCGTTTAGGGCAATAGCCTTTACCATATCTGCAATTGCGGCAGAAGGGGCAAAAAATGCGCTGCCACTACCAAGTAAACTTACAATTTCTGCTCCCCGGTTTACTGTCTTGGAGATCAAAATAGATACTTCTTCAAAAGAAGCCTTTTTGGTCAAAGGGGTGCCCCTGATATTAGTAAAGCGCGGCAATGGTAGCATGGATGCTCCGTGACTACCGATTACAGCTGCTTCGACTTCGCTTACTGAAATATTTAATTTTTGGCTAATCAAATTGGCAAACCTTGAAGTATCTAAGGTGAGCCCCATTCCTAAGACTTTTTGGGGGTCAAAGCCTGTCACTTTTAGAGCCAGGAAAGTCATAATATCTAAAGGATTGGTAACTACGATAACTACCGAGGCAGGAGAAGTGCTTTTAATATGCAAGCAGATAGTATTTAAGATAGCCGCATTCTTAATTAAAAGGTCCTCCCTGCTCATTCCGGGCTTTCTGGCAAGGCCCGCAGTAATTACAATTATATCGGAGGTGTTCGTAGCTGATATATCGTCTGAACCGGTTATATTATAGTTATTTTTTAAGATACCTCTTGAATCCTGAAGATCCAAGGCTTTACCCTGAGCCAGTCCTTTAACAATATCGAAAAGGACAACATCCCCTAGTCCTTCCTGGGCTATGCGCATAGCAGTCAGACTTCCTACATTACCAGCCCCTATAACACTGATCTTCATTTTATTTTTTTGATTATGGCATCAGCCATTTCTTGAGTACCTCTTGCAGTGGGATCTCCGGGAGTGGGTTTTAAATCATAGGTAACGTCTTTGCCTTCGGCGATTACTTCCTTAACGGCGTTGTCTAATTTCTCCGCTGCGCGCTCTTCTTTGAGGTATTTAAGCATGAGGACTCCGGATAATATCATTGCCGTAGGATTAACCTTATTCAGGCCTTTATATTTCGGGGCTGATCCGTGCACAGCTTCAAAAACCGCCATTCCATCCCCCAGGTTTGCGCCCGGGGCAATCCCTAACCCCCCAATAAGGCCGGCGCAAAGGTCGGAAATAATATCCCCGTACAAGTTTGGCAGGACCAGGACGTCGTAATTCTTAGGCTTTGTTACCAACTGCATTGCCATATTATCAACGATGGCTTCCTCAAAGTTTATTTTTCCGGCGAATTCCTTTGATACCCTACGGGCTGTATTTAAAAATAACCCGTCAGTAAATTTCATTATATTGGCCTTGTGCACTACGGTCACTTTCTTGCGGTTATTTTTTAAGGCATACTCAAAGGCAAAGCGTATGATTCTTTCCGAGGCATAATGGGAGATCGGTTTTATTGAAATTCCTGAGTCAGGGCGGATGTGTTTTTTGCTGTATTTCTCTATCAAAGAAATAATTTCCCGAGTGGAATTCTCTCCTTCTTGAAATTCAATCCCCGCGTATAAATCCTCACTATTTTCCCTGACTATTACCAGGTCTATATCTCTATAAAGGCTTTTTACACCCTGGTAAGATTTTGCTGGCCTAAGACAAGCATAGAGGTCTAGGGCATGCCTGATCGCTACATTTACTGAACGGAAACCCTCGCCTATAGGAGTAACGATAGGGCCTTTTAAGGCAACCCTGTTTTTCTTTATTGATTCTAGTACTGTATCAGGGAGTATATCCCCGAATTTCTCTTTTGCCTCCTGTCCGGCATAAACCTCATCCCAGGTTATCTTTACCCCTGTTGCCTCAATACATCTCTTGGCTGCAGCCGTAACCTCTGGCCCAATCCCATCACCTGGTATAAGCGTAATCCTGTAAGACATTTTAAACCTTTAACTCTCCGTATTTTTTTAGATAATTTACTATTCCTCCGGACACAAGCAGTTCCTGCATAAAATGCGGAAAAGGCTTTATCGTAAGAATAGTATTGTTTGTTAGATTTTTTACCTGGCCTTTTACTAAATCAATTTTCAGGTTATCTGCTTCCAGGATTTTATCGGTCTCCACTTCTATTAAGGGAAGACCTATATTAAAACCGTTGCGATAGAAAATCCTGGCAAAGCTTTTGGCAAGGATAGCGGTAATCCCTGCTTCCTTAATTACTAAAGGAGCCTGCTCGCGGGATGATCCCATGCCAAAATTTTTTCCTGCGACTATAATACTTTTTCCGGGGATAATTTTTTTAGGAAACTCGGGGTCAATATCTTCCATGATGTGCTTAGATAGTTCTTGCATATCCGTTATTGAAAATTTATAACGACCGGAGATGATAAAATCTGTATTAATATTATCTCCAAGCTTTATTGCCTTACCTTCTACTATCATTATTTTTTTCCTGTAAAGGTTTACAACCGCTGGAATTCTTCAGTATCCTTAAGTTTAGACATTGCCGTATCCAGAGTGATTAATTGCTTCTGGTATAACTCCTTTAAGCATTTGTCCATGGTTTTCATTCCATGCTGACTTCCGGTTTGAAGCAATGTAGGAATTTGTTCAATCTCCTGCTCGCGGATTAAGTTACGAATTCCAGGAGTTGCTATCATAACTTCAGTAGCCAATACGCGGCCCTTACCAGAAGCGTGCGGCAGTAATAACTGCGAGACTACACCCTGCAGACAATCAGCTAGCTGTAATTTTACCTGTTGTTGTTGATGCGGAGGGAAGACATCGATGATCCTTTCAACTGTCTGGGGGGCGTCCGGCGTATGCAATGTAGCAAGGACCAGGTGGCCGGTTTCTGCTGCCGTAAGGGCAGTCGAGATAGTCTCTAAGTCGCGCATCTCTCCGACTACAATAATATTGGGGTCCTGACGTAATGCATGCCTTAAAGAAGCTGCAAATGAATGGGTATCAGAGTAGACCTCCCTTTGCTTGATCACGCTTTTTTTATTGGCATGGATAAATTCTATAGGATCTTCAATGCAAATAATCAAAGATTCCCTTTCCTCGTTGATTAAATTAATCATCGCAGCCAGGGTCGTGGTCTTTCCCATTCCTGTCGGTCCAGTAACCAAAACCAGTCCATTTGGTTTTCTTGCCAAGTCAATGACAATTGGAGGAAGCCCTAGTTCTTCAAAGGTAGGAATTGTCAAGGGAACGCGGCGGAATGCTGCCTCTACAGAGCCCTTTTGTATGTGAATATTTACCCTAAACCTATCCAAATCAGGTAATGCCAGAGATAAATCTAGCTCTAACTCCTTCTCAAATGCCTCTTTTTGGGAGTTTGTCAAAATACTGTATACCATTTTCTTTAGTTCTTGCTTATCCAAAGGAGGGAGATTAGTACGGTGCAGATGTCCGTCTATGCGTAATATCGGGGGTTCTTTATTTGTAACGTGTAAATCCGAAGCCCTCTTTTGAATACATAATAGCAACAGGTCTCTTATTTCCATATTTACCTCCTGCCGTTACAGGTATTTTCTCGGGTCTGTTATATAGCCATTAATACAAGAAGCTGCAGCAGTAGCTGGTGAACTAAGATAAATAAAAGCTTTTGGATTGCCCATCCTGCCTTTAAAGTTCCTATTCGCTGTTGAAACGACCACTTCTTCGTCGGCAGGTATACCGTTATGCGTACCCACACAAGGACCGCAACCCGGGCTAACCACAACCCCCCCTGCTTTTATTAATATATCTATTATTCCAAGCTTTAAAGCCTCAAGATATATGGAGCGAGATGCAGGGGCTATGATTAACCTTACCCCATCGGCTACTTTCTTGGACTTCAATATTTTAGCTGCTATCTTTAAATCTGTCAACCGGCCATTTGTGCAAGTGCCAATAAACGCTTGGTTTATCCGTTGCTTCTTTAATTGCGCCGCCGGGATTGCATTATCTACGCTGTGCGGCAGGGAAACTTGCGGAGTAAGTTTCCCTATATCCAACTCGATAATTCTTTCATAGCGCGCATCTTTATCCGGTCTTAGTAAATCTATTTTTTTATTTTTTGGTATTCTTGGTTTTAGCCAGCTTAAGACTTTTTTGTCCACAGGTATTATGCCAACCTTAGCCCCCATCTCTACCGACATGTTTGAGATGGTAAAGCGGCTATCCATATCCAGCGCCTTTATTGCCGGGCCGCAAAATTCAACAGCTTTATAAGTAGCGCCGTCAGCTTTTATTTCTTTGATGATATGGAGTATGATATCTTTTGCAAATATTCC